>Ga0209550_10000529_pt1 | contig 36271 bp, 37 predicted proteins | sample LauGreSuBDMM15SN_2_FD_187567 | JGI IMG/M metagenome (GOLD analysis project Ga0209550, IMG submission 187567) | Freshwater lake microbial communities from Lake Michigan, USA - Su13.BD.MM15.SN (SPAdes) (version 5) | ecosystem: Environmental > Aquatic > Freshwater > Lake | place: Lake Michigan... | reverse complement strand
TATGGCGGCGGTGGCGATAGAGGCGGTAGAAGATCATATGGTGGTTCATCAGAAGGTAGCGGAAGGAGATCGTATGGTGGAGGTTCATCAGAAGGCGGCGAAAGAAGATCGTATGGTGGAGGTTCATCGGAAGGCGGCGAAAGAAAATCATTTGGTGGTGGAGAGAGAAGAGTGAGAGAAAGATCTGGTGGTCGTTCGGAAGGTGGATTTGGTGGCAACAGACGCAGTAGCGATAGTCGTGGAGATAGCAGACCAAGTGGAGATAGACCAAGCGGTGATAGAGATAGTAAGCCAAAACGTAGATACGATTGACTGGAGTTGATTAAGGAGTAGACAGTTGGCTTCTGGCCGCTGGCTTCTGGCAATTTTCAACTAACACTTAATAAATTTTATACAATAGAAGCCCGGGACTTTTAGTTCCGGGTTTTTTTGTTTGAAATTGGAGCTTAAACTATTTTTTGTGCTTTAAAATGACTCATAAATATTGATTTGCGTCAGTTTAGTGACGGAAATCAATTGAATTGCGTCAGTTTAATGACGGAAATTAAATTTATTGATGTTACTGAGGCATATGGTTATCCAAGAAAATTACTTGGACTATATCTCTTAATCCTTTACCAAACAAGCTTCTGGCTTCTAGCTTCTGGCCTTTAGCAACTAGAATCCTTTAAGATATCCTTAAAATTAATTACTTTTACTGTCGCAAAATGCAAGTAGCCAGAAGCTAGTAGCTAGAAGCAAAAAAAAATGATTACAGAACAAACATTGTGGGATGCATTAGAAACGGTTATGGATCCTGAGATTCCTACCATTTCCATGGTTGATATGGGTATTATTACGGGCATTATTTTGAGTAGTGATCAACAAAAGGCATTTGTTGAAATGACACCTACTTTTTCTGGTTGCCCAGCCATTAGAGAAATGGAAAAAATGGTACATACTTGTTTAATAGATTTAGGTATTAAAGAGGTGGAAGTAAGAACCACTTTTAACAAACCTTGGAACAGTAATCTCATCACTGAGCGCGGCAGGCAACATCTCAAAAAACATGGCCTTGCTCCTCCGCCAAAACACCAGGGTGAAATTACCCAAGAGCTGTTAGAGAATATTGAATGTCCGTTTTGTGGCAGCAAAAATGTAGATATGAAAACGCCATTTGGACCAACACTTTGCCGTAGCTTGCATTACTGCAATAGTTGCATGCAGGCATTTGAACAATTTAAACCGGTGGTTTAGTTTATTATGTTTCCAATTAAGTGAGGTTTTCACATAATTTATGATTCAAAAAATACTCATTTTTGGTCTATTTAGTGCTATTGCTTTAAGTGGAATTGTATTTTCATTCAACCTTGGTTTTAGCGCTATTGATAGCAATAGTTGGTGGACAGTTATTGCTTATTATTTAACCCAATCTGGAGGAACAATAGGTACAACGATTGGCGTTTTTGTGGCATGTGTTTTATATACGCTGCAGGAAATTGGATGGAAAAATAAGCTTGTGGTTTTTGGAAAAGCATTTGTTGGTTTGGCTTTAATTATTGGCGCATTTGCTGCCATCAATGAGAAGTTTACAAAGCCTTTGTTGAAGCTTGAACGTCCCAGCCACCATGAAATGTTGAGCCGGTTGCAAATGAATGCTTTGGTTGATTCATTATACCAGCTTAGCAAGGATGAACGCATTGCTTTCTTTGGTATACAAACTTCAAATAAACCAGAGCTGTTTAAAAATATTGACCCATTGGTATTGCAACATTGGGTGATTGAAGGTGGTTATTCTTTTCCTAGCGGACATACTTTTAATGCATTTTTGTTGGCCATGATATATTCATTTGGCATTTTACACAATACCAAAAATGTGAACCTCAGAAAATTGTATTATTTACCTTTTGTATGGGCAACAGGAATTGGCATATCAAGAGTGGCACTAGGTGCTCATAGTATTTTAGATGTTACAGCAGGAGCATTGATGGGAGTGCTTATTGGTGGCCTACTATTATATGTGGATATTTCAAGGCATTTGATTACCAATAAAAAATTCGTAAAATAATTGAACCAATAAGTCATTCAAATTCATTACGAAGTGCTTGAAAAGGCCAAAGACGTAAATTTGAAATCGTTTTTATTTGATTTACCCCACTTTCAACAAAACTTAGCTGAGTATAAACAAGAAAGAAATAATAATTTATTTACGCTAATGGCACTATTGTTAAAATAATTGAATTTGGTTCGAACCTATTAATACCTATTTGAAATAACTAAAAGTGAAGATTGGGTTTGTCTTACTAGGTTTAAATAGCAGAGTTTACATTTGCCTGAACCTAAAAATGGCGTAAATTTGCCAAATGTTTGAAAATGCACAAAGGACTGAAATTAGCACATTAGGTGAATTTGGCTTAATAAGTCACTTAACTAAAAATTTTGAATTGGTAAATAATACTAACCTTGGGGTTGGAGATGATGCTGCAGTTATTAGTCCAACACCAGGATATAAAACCGTGATATCAACGGATATGTTGGTGGAAGGAGTGCATTTTGATTTGAGTTATTTTCCCATGAAACATTTAGGATACAAAGCTGTGGTGGCAAATTTGAGTGATATCTATGCTATGAATGCCAAACCCAAGCAAATTACAGTTTCTATCGCTTTATCGAGCAAGTTTTCGTTGGAAGCAGTGGAAGAATTATATGCAGGAATTCAAATGGCTTGCAAAAACTACCAAGTTGATTTAATTGGAGGTGATACCAGCACGGCCAAACAAGGCTTAACCATAAGCATTACAGCCATTGGAGAGGCAAAAGAAGAAGATTTGAGTTTTAGAAATGGTGCCAAAGTAAATGAGTTATTGGTGGTAAGCGGTGATTTGGGAGGTGCTTATTGTGGCTACCAATTCTTGGAACGCGAAAAGCGCGTATATTTAGATAATCCGTCGGTTCAGCCCGACTTATCTGGATACGATTACATCATAGAACGCCAATTGAAGCCAGAGGCACGCAAAGACATCATTGCTATTTTAGAAACCTTAAACATACATCCAACATCTATGATGGATATAAGTGATGGCTTGGCCAGTGAGTGTTTCCATTTGGCAAAAAGCTCCAATGTGGGAATTACTATTTATGAAGAAAAGATTCCAATTGACCCAACTACCTATAATTTTGCGCGTGAATTAGATTTAGACCCTACCATGTGTGCCCTGAGTGGCGGCGAGGATTATGAGCTATTGTTTACTATTAAACAAGAAGATTTTAGCAAATTAGAGCACCATGCAGATTTTAGCATAATTGGTTTTGTAACTGAGACAAATGAAGGCATGAACATGATTTCTAAAAGTGGAAATAAGCATCCTTTGCAGGCTCAAGGATGGACTGCATTTTAACTTAACAATAAATTATTATAAGTACTCTGTTTTGTAAAGGAAATTACATAATTTGCCTCACTATGTATAAAAGGCTTCTTGCTGCATTATTCGTATGTTTATCAGTGCTTTCCAATGCGCAAATTTTGCCAACTTTTGGCAATTCGCGCACAGGAGGCAGCGGCATGCAATTTTTAAAAATACCAAATGATGCCAGGTCCACCTCTATGTCGGGAGCAGTTGTGGGCATTACCAACGATGTTTCGGCCATGTATTGGAACCCTGCAGGCATTACTAAAGTAGATACAGGTAAGGTTAATTTTCAACTTTCGCACACCAGGTATTACGCCAATTCTTCGGCTAACTATTTTGGAGCGGTAATAAATATTGGTAAATTAAAGTATTTGGGCTTGCAGGTACAATCATTGAATTATGCTACTATGGAAGAAACCACCGAGTGGCAACCTTATGGAACAGGCAGAAATGTAAATGTTAGCAACACCTTGATTGGCCTAACGTATGCACAAATTTTAACTGATAATTTTAGTTTTGGGGTAAATGGAAAATGGGCACATGAAGGAATTGCTGATGTGCGAGTAAATAACGTGCTATTTGATTTGGGATTAACATACAATATAGGATTGATGAATAGCAAGTTTGGTGTTTCATTTAGTAATTTTGGAATGAATGTAGCCCCTGATGGCAGTGTAACTATTTTAAAAATGAATGGTGAAAAAACCATAACTAATTTCGCGGAGATAACTGCACCTAGTGTTTTTAGGATTGGTGGTGCATTAGATGCATTGCACAATTCAACACATATTGTAACATTAGCTGCACAATTGAATCACCCAACAGATAACAACGAAAGTTTTGCAACTGGAGCAGAATATAATTACCGAAATTTGCTTTTTGCTAGAACAGGTTATGAATTTGGTAGCGATGAAAGCTACAGTTTTCCAACAGCAGGATTTGGCATGCGTATGCAAAGAAATTTTGGGGTTTTTAGGTTTGATTATGGGTTCAGCAACAAATCACGTTTGGGTAATATACACCGCTTAACACTTTCAATATGTATCAGGTAAAATCTAAGTTTCTTTTTGGGATATTACTACTTATTGGCATAGTAGGGATGGAGAGTTGTTCTATATTTGGGAGTAAAAAAAACAATACTGTTGATGATGTATTAAAACAAGGCAGCATTGATCCAAACCTTGCGCCAAGCAATGTTAGCTATGTTCCTTTATACCCATTTATAAACAATGTAAATAAGCCTTTAGATGTATTTGTTGGCTATGATGATTTGATTTATATTGTGGTTGATAATGATGAAAACAACATAAATGATAATGAGCTTTTGATCTTTAACCAGAAATCGGAATTGGTGTATAGATTAAATATTGTTGGTGCAACAGACATAACTCAAGATAGAAGATTACATACATATGTAGCAGGCAGGGTTTACACTGATGCCACAAAAGTTATCAATGTTGCGGCAGTTTATCACATGGAATTACTGGCAGCAGGCACTCCAAAATTTATTGATACACTCGCACATTATGCCTGTGATGAAAGTAGGAATAATACTTCTTTTAGAGGAGCGGACGATATCGCTGTTCAATTTACAGGTTTGGCAACTCTGTGGGACAATACACTGTATGTTTCAAGAGCGGGTCCACGGAACGACCAATTAGGCTTTGCTAGACCAGATAATGGCGTACTTATTTTTGATGCAGTTGGATTAAATATTGGCTTTACTACCAATTTAAATCCAAATCAAAGTAGCCTTAAATCGAGTGTAGGCATAAGTGGCATTGCAACTTTGGCGGGCCCACCCCAGAGGCTTTCGGGCATTAGTACTTCCAAGAATTTCTTTTTAGCACTGTCTGATCCAAATGTGAATTTAGAATACAGAGCTTTGAGTGTAGTGGCAACAGAAGATCCAGATCAAGGAACTATTTATGGAGAAAATTCAGCATTTTTAAATTTTGATGTTACAAAAGCAGATAGGTTTATGTATGAAAGTTTCAGGTTCAAAAAGCCTGAAGATATTTATGTAGCCCCAGATGCCAGTGGGTATATTTTTGTTACTGATAGCGAAAAAGATTCTGTTTTTATTTTTACCAATGGTGGTTTTGAAGGTGTAAATCCGCCAGCTAATAGCAATTATAAAAAACAAATTATTGTTTCATTTGGTGGCAGTGGTTCCGATGGTAAAGGTAGTGGGCCATTTAATTTAATAGACCCAACAGGTATTTGTTACTACAATAGAAATATATTTGTTTGTGATAAAGGTAATAACCGCGTTTGCAGGTACCGTTTAAATACCGACTTACAATAGGTTCGAACCAAAAATTAAAACCATTAAGCAAAAATGGTTGTTTTAAAAAGTAGGTAGCAATTAGAATATAATTGATACGATTGAAATTGTGAAAATGATTTTTTATAAATCAGCATAAGAAGACAAACTAAATATGAATATAGGAATTGTTTGTTACCCAACCTACGGTGGTAGCGGTGTGGTGGCAACAGAATTAGGAAAAGCCTTAGCTTTAAGAGGTCATAAAGTACATTTTATAACCTATAAGCAACCTGCGAGATTAGATTTTTTTACTGAGAATACTTTTTACCATGAAGTATATGTAAGTAACTATCCTTTATTTGATTTTCCGCCTTACGAAACAGCATTAACTAGTCATTTAGTAGATGTGGTAAAATCTGCTAAACTAGATTTATTGCATGTACATTATGCCATACCGCATGCTAGTGCTGCTATTTTAGCTAAGCAAATATTAGCAACCGAGGGTATTCATATACCAGTTATTACCACGCTTCATGGAACAGATATTACCTTAGTTGGCAAAGATGCCAGTTTTGAGCCTGTAGTGAGGTACAGCATCAATATGAGCGACGGAGTAACAACCGTTTCTAAATCATTGAAGAAAGATACTTTTAACATATTAAATATATGCCGAGAAATATTGGTTATCCCCAACTTCATTGATTTTACTAGGTTTAGCAAGCAAGATCGCGGGCATTTTAAAACGGCCATTGCACCCAATGGTGAGATGTTAATAGTACATACCTCCAATTTTAGGAAGGTAAAACGCATTGATGATGTAGTAAAAGTTTTTGCAGAAATTAAGAAGAAAATGCCCGCCAAACTATTGTTGATTGGCGATGGTCCGGAGCGTATTAACATAGAAAAATTGTGCCGAGAATTGGACTTAGGTGAAAGTGTTACTTTCTTAGGAAAACAAAATCAGGTAGAAGAAATATTATCGGTTTGTGATTTGTTTTTAATGCCAAGCGAAACTGAGAGTTTCGGTTTAGCCGCCTTGGAGGCAATGGCCTGTGAGTTGCCTGTAATTTCAAGTAATGCAGGCGGGATACCAGAGTTAAATATGGATGGTAAAACAGGTTTTTTGTGCGATGTAGGCGATGTGGCAAGTATGGCAGAAAAGGCTATCTATATTTTAGAAGATCCGATTAGGTTGAAGCTATTTAAATACAATGCTTTGGAAAGGGCGAAAGAATTCGATATACATCAGATTGTTCCGATATATGAAGCATTTTACCAGGAAATTTTGAGTAAATATTAAAATCTCCTCCTTTTAATCAGCGACTTTTTTCTTGCAAACTATCCATGCTAGCTGCTATCATAGCAGGTAAATAAACTATAGAACCTTTATTTATGCTAATTAGTTTTACGCTTACTACTGGTGATTTTACCTTCATTGAATTTAATTTATAGTATTGAATACATTAGTTAGTTTTTTTATTGAATAATAAACTTCATTTTTGCCTCAATGAATCTCCTGAAAAAAAGAATAGGCGTATTAGGTGGTGGCCAACTTGGCCGAATGTTAATTGAAGAAAGCACACGCTTAAATTTGCACTTTAATATTTTGGAAGCAGATGCCAATTGCCCTTGCGCTGCCTTGGCAAATAACCTCATTTTAGGCAGTTTAATGGATGAGGAGAAAATTAGGGAATTGGCAGCAATTAGCGATGTGCTTACCTATGAAATTGAACATGTAAATACGGCAGCTCTGCTAAAACTTGAGGCAGAAGGAAAAACAATTATTCCCTCTCCTAAAATTTTGCAAATGATACAAGATAAAGGTTTGCAAAAGGAGTTTTATACCAAACATGAAATCCCATCTGGTAAATTTTTCTTGGTAAACAACAAAGAAGAATGGCAAAGATTGATCCCACTATTGGGTTCCAAAAAATTTGTAGCAAAAACGCGCACTGGTGGTTACGATGGCAAGGGCGTTGCTATTTTAAATACGCAGGAAATGATTGATTTTCCTGAACGTATTCCCTTTGATGGGCCATGTGTTTTAGAAGAGTTTATTGAATGTGAAAAAGAATTAGCTGTTATAGTTGCTCGAGATAGTTTAGGAAACATTATTTCTTACCCATCTATTGAAATGGAGTTTGATCCAATTGCAAATTTGGTAACTATGCTTATTTCGCCAGCTAGAGTTGGCAGTATCATAGAAGAAAAAGCCGAAGAAGTTGCGCGCAAAGTGGTTCACCATTTAAATGGACCTGGCTTGTTTGCAGTTGAACTATTTATGGACAAAGCAGGCAATATTTTTGTGAATGAAGTGGCACCGAGGCCACACAATAGCGGTCACCATACCATAGAGGCTTGCTATACCTCGCAATACGAACAATTGGCGCGCATTCTTTTGGGATTGCCATTGGGAAGCACAGAAATGGTGCAGGCTGCAGGCATGGTAAACCTTTTGGGTGCCAAAGATTTTAGTGGGCAATACCGCTTAGAGAATTTAGATTTGATAAGTAAATTACAGGGTGTTTTTGTTCACTTATATGCAAAAGCCGAAAGTAAACCAATGCGTAAAATGGGACATGTTAGTATACTTGCAAATACATTGGAAGAGGTAATTGAAAAAGCCAATTACGTGATCAAACATTTAAAATTTGTGCAAGACTAATTTCTCGAAAATATAAGCTATATTCATGCTAGAAATTCCATTTATTCAAGTAATTCATTGCAGTTGGAAACACCATGCATTGCTTGCAGAAATTGGTGGCAACACATTTTATGAAACATTTGCCAACGACAATTCAGAGGCAGACATGCAGGCATATATTGATAAAACCTATAACTTAAAGCAAGTAGCAGAAAATTTATTAAATCCTTCAATCATCTATTTTGTTGCTTACGGTTTGAACCAAGTTTTAGGTTATATAAAATTAATAGAAAATTCAAATGCAGCAGGTTTAAATGGCAAGGCAATGGAGTTGGAAAAGATTTATGTGCGCAAGCAGGCACATGGCTCGCAGGTTGCGAGTATGCTCATGCAACAAGCAATAGACTCGGCCAAAGAGAAAGGCTATGAACATCTGTTTCTGGGCGTTTGGCAAGACAATGAGCGAGCCTTGGCATTCTATAAAAAATTTGGCTTCAACATTTTTAATACCAGACAATTTAAATTGGGTGAGCGTATCTGCGACGACTATTTATTGCACAGGGCTATCTGAGTTGTTTTTACTATTCTTTTTATTATTTTTGATAAAAAACACAAACACCACGATGAAAAAATTTATCCTTCTTAGTTTTTTATTGATAAGCATGCAAGCAGTATTTGGACAAAGGTATCTAACAAAAACTTTTGATTCTGTTTTGGTTCAATCAGATATTCAATATGGCTTTAACTTTAATTATAAAGGTGATAGCACCAAGTTATATTTGGATATTTATACCCCCTATGGCGATACCGCAATTCAACGTCCTTTGGTTGTTTTGGCTCATGGGGGCTCATTTGTGCAAGGCAATAGAAAATTGGCCGATATTGTTACCGTATGCAAAAAATTAACCGAGATGGGATATGTAACAGTTTCAATACAATACCGTTTAGGTGTAGATATTGCAAGTGGCAATACTTTGGAAAAAGAATTTCAACAAGCCGTATTCAGAGGTGCTCAAGATGGTAGGGCGGCTATACGTTTCCTCAATAAATCGGTTCAAAACGGAAACCCATATAAATTAAACGCCAATGAAATTTATACTGGTGGCATTTCTGCTGGTGGTGTATTGGGTTTACAATTGGCATTTTTAGAATCGCCAGATGAAGTAGCGAGCTTAGTAATTGATACCAATGTTATAGGAGGTGTAGAAGGAAACAGCGGCAACTCAGGTTATTCTTGGAAAGTAAAAGGTGTGGTGAGTTTATGTGGAGCTATGGGCAATGTAAGCTGGATGAATAACAACAAAGACATCAGCATTTGCAATATGCATGGCACCAATGATGCAACCGTTCCGTATAAAACCAATTATTTTAAATTCTTTGGCACCAATGTGGCCATTCTTCAGGGTGGATTTAGTGTAGATTCAATGGCGCAAAAACAAAATATGAATACAAGGTTATATACCTTTAAGGGTGCAGATCATGTTCCTTTTTCTGGCACAACTGCTACCAATATTTTATACATGGATACTACCCTAAAATACGTTGCCTCCTATTTATATAAACAAGTTACAGGACTCACGCCAAGTGGTATCCAGGAAAAGCAATTGAAGCAAATTTCATTTGGTATTTATCCTAATCCAGCAAATGATGAAATAAATTTACAATTTGAAACTGCGGGAAGCAAACAACTATCTATTTTTAATATGACTGGAGAACAAGTTTACAATAACACCATCCTTGAAAAAACTTTTAAGTTGAATATAGCCTCATTAGCAAAAGGAATTTACTTAATAGAGATGAAGGACCAAAATGGCTTAGGTAAACAAAAGTTGATTGTGAATTAATGCCACTAAAGTTTTATAAAATTTATGATTTTAAGGAGCATGGCAAAGACCCTCAATCAGTATTTTCGGTTCGAACCATAGAGATAGAAAACAAGTTGATTTGCCTGGCACGACTGGCAGACGGCTATTATGCGGTAGATGATAATTGCCCGCATGCTGGTGCACGTTTAGGACTAGGAAAATGCAGTGAAGAAGGCAAAGTAATTTGTCCAATTCATCGTTACCAATACGATTTAAAAACTGGCAGAGGTTTGCCGCAGCAAGGAGATTACGTAAACACTTACCCTATTGAAACACGCGCTGATGGCGTTTATATAGGATTGGATAAAAAGTGGTGGCAGATTTAGGTCTCTTTCGCTTAAGCTCCGGCGACTGAAGGATATTTGTTATTTTTTCTTGGATTGGGTGAAGGTTCTTTGGGTGAGGTTTAGGTTAATAGCTTCTTCAATGTATTCTGCTAATAATTCGTAATCGGGTTCTGAAGATTCGAGTAAAACCCAATGACGAATGTATTTTTGTTTGGCATCTGCGCGTAATTTTTGATGCTTATTTTGCAACTTTGCGCCATTACAAATGCCCAAAACAAATTCCTTCTTTTTGTAAAGAGAAAAATAAAACAACAAACCATTTAGTGTATAAAAAGGAATATTGAATTTCATACCTTCTTTTATATCGGGATTACTTTGCAAAATGATTTCGCGCACAACAAACAGCTGCTCCTGCATCCATTGAGGCAAATCAGCTGCGTAATCTTCCACCTTAAAATATTTCTTTGAAGGAGCCATTGATATAATAAATAAATTATCTCTTGCAGCTAAAATAAACCCTATTTTCATTTGAAGCAAATTCTGCTTAACATTGCGTTTTGATTTTATCATACATGAATTTTGAAAACTCCCTGGCTTTTGCCCAACAGCTAGATAAACAAGACAGTTTAGCTCATTATAGAAATGAATTTCATTTAATAAAAAAAGCAGGTACACCAATGGTTTACCTCTGCGGAAACTCATTGGGTTTGCAACCTAAGAGTGCCAGAGCTGCAATAGACCAAGAGTTAAATGATTGGGCAGAGATGGGAGTTGAGGGACATTTTGATGGCAAAAATCCTTGGCTATATTACCACCATTTTTTAACCGAAAAGGCGGCAAAGGTAGTAGGTGCATTGCCAAGTGAAGTTGTGATCATGAACAACCTTACAGCCAATTTGCATTTGATGATGGTGAGTTTTTACAGGCCCACCCCTACTCGTTACAAAATAATGATGGAAGTTTCAGCCTTCCCATCAGATATGTATGCTATGGAAACACAGGCAAGGTTTCACGGTTTGAACCCAGACGATGCGATCATAGAATTGAAACCACGTGAAGGAGAACACACCTTGCGCACCGAAGATATTTTGGCTCAAATTGAAACCCATAAAGATAGCCTAGCCATAGTGATGATAGGTGGTGTAAATTATTATACTGGTCAGGCATTTAACATGCAAGCCATCACTGTTGCCGCTCACGCTGTTGGTGCCATAGCAGGATTTGATTTGGCGCATGCCGCAGGAAATTTACATTTGCAATTACATGATTGGGATGTAGATTTTGCAGTATGGTGTACCTATAAATATTTGAATTCTGGCCCGGGAGGTACAAGCGGTGTTTTTGTAAATGAACGCCACGGAAATAAGCCTGAGCTAGTGCGTTTTGCAGGTTGGTGGGGACATGATGAACAAGAGCGTTTTCAAATGAAGAAAGGCTTTAAACCCATGATAGGCGCAGCTGGTTGGCAGTTGAGTAATGCACAAATTTTCCCAATGGCCATTCATAAAGCATCTTTAGAAATGTTTGATGAAGCTGGTATGGAAAACCTGCGTAAGAAAAGTGAATTGCTAACAGGCTATTTAGAATTTATTTTAAAAGACTATTCGCAATATTTAACAGTAATTACGCCAACAGACCCAAAACAAAGAGGTTGTCAGCTATCAGTCATTGTAAAAAATGAGGGCAAAAAATTATTTGATTACCTACAAACACAAAATATTTTACCAGATTGGCGCGAACCAGATGTTATCAGAATGAGTCCGGTTCCTATGTATAACTGCTTCGAAGATATTTTTAGAATTGGTGAAGCATTGAGGAGATATTATTTGTAAAGATTTTATCCCTTGTTTTGTGTCTTTGGAGGTAGGAAAACACAAGGTGTTGCTTGATATTTGTACTTTATAATATATCCACACAGGTATAGAACTCAATAGTTTTCAGATTAAATAGAAATAACAATAACATACCACAAGGCTAAGTTTTTGTTAACAAATCATTTACAAATACCTAACAATGCGTGGTGTAATTCGTAAGATGAAAAAGCAAATTATTTATTTTTTATTCCTCTTTACCTTTAGTATGGGAGGAGTTAGCGGCCAACAAACAAAACTTACTGATTACAGTAGGTCTTTAAATAAAACTGGAGCATTAAGTTTTGACCCAAAATTAAAACCCTTTTATCACGGTGTAGCATCTGGCGACCCATTAACTGATCGTGTTATTATTTGGACTCGTATTACGCCAGATTCTGGCAATTATACATCTAAAACGGTTAGTTGGAAAGTAGCAACAGATACTTCCTTTTTAAACATTATTCAATCGGGGAACATTGTTACAGATTCTAGTAAAGATTATACAGTTAAGGTAGATGTAACTGGATTACAATCTGGCACTACCTATTATTATGTTTTTGGATACAACGGATATTATTCTGTGATCGGAAGAATGCGCACTGCCGCCACAGTTGCTAATCATTTGAGATTTGCAGTAGTTTCCTGTAACAATTATGAAGCTGGTTTTTTTAATGGATTTAAGAAAATTTCTCAAAGAAATGATTTAGATGCCATTATCCACTTGGGAGATTATATCTATGAATATGAACCCAAAGCTTATGGAGATTCATTGACTAATAGGTTTGTTGAACCTAAAAAAGAAATAATTTCAGAAGGAGATTATAGAACAAGGTATTCGGTTTACAGATTGGATGCAGATTTGCGTGCTGCACACCAACAACAAACTTTTATATCTATCTGGGATGATCATGAATCGAGCAATGATTCTTATGAGAATGGTGCAGAAAACCATCAAACAAACGAAGGAGATTGGCAAACAAGAAAAAACATTTCAAAGAAAGTTTACTTCGAATGGATGCCTATTCGTGAAACAACTGATAAGAAAATTTATAGAAAAATTATGTACGGTAATCTAGTGGATTTAATTTTGCTTGATACACGTTTAGAAGGCCGAGTTAAACCTCCTGTTAACTTTGATGATGCCGATATTCCTGCGAGAACTATATTAGGAATTACCCAATACAATTGGTTTATAAACCAATTGAGTACCTCTACTGCAAAATGGAAAGTTATAGGCAATCAAGTATTGTTTAGCGATATGAATGTAGGGTTTGGTGCTGTTGATGCGCAAGGACAACCTGCAATAACTAATATAGCGGCAATTAGAGCAGTAGAAAATTTATTTATCGACAATTGGGAATCTTACCCAACAGAAAGAAACGCTATTTTAGATACCATCCAAAACAAAAATATTAAAAACACAATATTTCTCACCGGAGATTCTCATGCTAGCTGGAGTTTTGATTTAAATAAAAAGCCAGTAAAATACCCAGATCCGCAACTTTTTAACTTACCTACACCCTCAAGCACCTATATTCCTGCAACTGGAGTTGGTTCTGTTGGGGTAGAATTTGCAACACCAAGCATTACTTCGGCAAACTTTGACGAGGCAGTTGGAGTAGCTGCAACAACTCAATTTGAGACAGTAATTAATAATCCTATTCCAATTCCTGGATTAGGCTCGGTTACATATAACCCTCATTTAAAATATGTTGATTTGGATCGACATGGATATTTTATACTTGATCTTAAAAATGATTCGGCACAAGCGGATTATTTTTACCTTGATACCATAAGAGTGTCTAGCAACATTGAAAAGTTTAACAAAGGCGTTGCAACTGCAAACAATAGCAACAGAATAACAAGTGTTGGAACTAACCCTGCTACGCTAAAAAGTGTACAAGAAGTTCCTGCACCAGTTAATCCCCCATCAAAAATAACAGGTTTAAGTAAATTACCTCAAGTAGAAGCAGTGGTAATTACGGCCTATCCTAACCCAACAAGTCAGGAGTTTACAATCAATTATGCCTTAAACAAAAATGCTCAAACAGAAGTACAAATATTTGACATCCGCGGCAATAGCATTAAAACCATTAAACTCGGAAAACAGCCAAATGGTATTTATGCAACCACCATTGATGTTTCGCAGCTTCCAGTTGGAGTTTACTATTACCATTTTATTGCAAATAGTGAAATAGTGAGTTATGGCAAGTTTTTGAAACAGTAAGTATCTTCCATTTAAATTTGAAAAGCCAATTTCTTTACAGAAATTGGCTTTTTTGTTGATTTTACAAGTGATAAAAATGAAAAAAGGCTTAATTTGCACATTTAACAAACATTAATAAACTGAGAAAATAGATAAATATGGCTGAGAAAATTAACATCATTGGCGGTGGATTGAGCGGAACTTTAATGGCTATTTATTTGGCTAAACGTGGGTTTGAGATTAATTTATTTGAGCGCAGACCAGATATGCGCAAAAACAAAATGAGTGCAGGGAGGTCTATTAATTTGGCGCTTTCTACACGCGGTTTACATGCATTAGAAAAAGTAGGCTTGGATCAAGAGATTTTAGCAGATGCCATTCCTATGACCGGCAGGATGATGCATAGCAGAACAAGCGAATTGAATTATCAGCCATATGGAAAAGATGGGCAGGCAATTAACTCTGTTTCAAGAGGCCGACTTAACATTAGGTTATTGGAATTGGCCGATGAATTTGAGAACATAACTTTACATTTTAATACCAAATGTGTTGATTTAAATGTTGAAGCAGGTAGCGCCACCTTTGAAATGGAAGACGGCTCGAACCAATCCTTTACAGCAGATAGAATTATAGGAACAGATGGCGCTTTTGCCGCAACCCGCGCACGCATGCAGATGGGTGATAGGTTTGATTACAATCAATTTTATTTACAGGTTGGTTACAAAGAATTAGAAATACCTGCAGGTGCCATGGGCGAATTTAAGATGGAAAAAAATGCCTTGCACATTTGGCCTCGTGGTGCTTTTATGATGATTGCCTTACCAAATCCTACTGGTGATTTTACCTGTACCTTGTTTGTTCCTTTTGAAGGAGAAAAAAGTTTTAACGCTATTGAAACCCGCGAAGATGTTGAAAAATTCTTTGCAGAAGAGTTTCCAGATGCTTTGCCAATGATGCCAACTTTATTGGATGATTATTTTAAAAATCCTACTGCAAGTTTGGTTACGGTACGCTGCTATCCTTGGGTAAAGAAAGATAAGCTAGCTTTGATGGGTGATGCAGCACATGCGATTGTTCCATTTTATGGTCAGGGTATGAACTGCAGTTTTGAAGATGTGGTGGTAATGGATGAATGTATTGAGAAATATGGCTCTGATTGGAACAAAATATTTGAAGAGTATCAAAAACTTCGTAAACCCAATGCCGACGCAATTTCACAGCTAGCCATACAAAACTATACCGAGATGGCTGAGAAGGTGGGCGACCAGCATTTTATGCATAAAAAGCACATTGAACATGATTTGAGCGATTTGTATCCTACTAAATTTAAATCGCAGTATGAACTCACTACTTTTAGCTTGAGTCCTTATAAATATGCCTTAGATCAAGGCGTTAAAAACGATTTATTATTAGAGAAAATAATTGCTGATAAAGCCGAAGATAAAATAAAAGACCCTGCCTATATGGAAGGACTTTGGCATTTATTGGCCTAATTATTTATATTGCTATAAAATTCAGAAAACGTACTTTATGAAAAAATTCCTTTTATTAACTTTAACAATTTTATCAGTATCATTTTTAGGTTCAGCCCAAACAAAAAAGCCTGCAACAACTAAAAAACCTGAGCCAAAACATACCACTGTTTCAAAACCAAAAGATACAAAACCTAAGGGACAAAGGGTAGAAATATCAACCGATTTTGGGGTAATGATTGTTAGATTGTATGATGAAACACCCTTGCACCGTGATAATTTTATTAAATTGGTGAAACAAGGATTTTATGATAGTTTGATGTTTCATCGAGTGATAAAATCGTTTATGATTCAAGGGGGCGATCCAACTTCGAAACATGCAGATTCAAATGCTATGCTTGGCGCGGGCGATATTGGGTATAAAATTCCTGCTGAATTTAATCCTAGTTTATACCATAAAAGAGGTGCCCTTGCAGCAGCGCGGGATAACAATCCTCAGCAAATGAGCAGCGGTTGTCAGTTTTACATTGTACAAGGCAAAACATACACCATGCAAGAATTGGAGCAAATTATTAACTCCAGAAATATGAGCCGCAAGCAAGAAATTTTATACTCTTGTTATCAATCAGATACTGTGCAGGCAGCAATAAGCGCGCTACAAAACAGCGGTGATAAAGAATTAGTGAGGCAATATATGGAAAAGCTGCAGGTGGTGGCAGATGATGCTTACAAATCAAAATATCCGAATGCCGAAAAAATCAACAATGATCAAATATTGACCTATAACCAATTTGGCGGAACGCCTCATTTAGATGGCGCTTATACTGTTTTTGGAGAGATAGAAGTAGGCTGGGAGGTTTTGGATAAAATTGCCAACTCCCCAACCAGACCCGGCGATAGACCTGTGGAAGATATACGTATGAAAATGCGTTTAATCAAGTGAGACTTTTCCTTTTAATTTTTATACTAATTGGTTTCAATGGTTTTGCTCAAAACGAAACTATTGTAATTGGTAAGGTTCAAGACCGCCATAACAAAGAAGCATTGCCGTTTGTGAGTTTGGGGTTTAAAGGCGTACCTGGAGGATCCACTACAGATTTTGAGGGTAGGTTTAAGTTAAAAACATTACAAAAAGCAGATTCTCTAATTGTCACTTATGTTGGCTATAAAAGGTACGCCATAAAAATAAAACAAGGTGTTACTCAAACGATCTTGGTTGAATTAGATGAAGCTACCCAAGAAATGAATGAGGCAATTATTAAACCTGGATTAAACCCCGCATGGCGCATTGTTGATGGAGCAAGAGACAGAAAGAAAATTGTTAATCAGGATGAGATAAGCAGCTACACATACAATTCCTACAGCAAAATTGACATTTCGCTATCAAACATCTCCGATGAAATGAAAAACTCGAAAGTATTTAGACCTATGCGCTCATTATTTGATACCATTCATCAAATGACGAACGAAGAAGGCAAACATATTTTACCTGTATTTGTAAGTGAAACCTATTCCAAGTATTATTATTTAAAGAGTATTGGAAAAGGTAAGGAAGTTGTTGAGGGTAGTAAATATTCGGGCATAGGAATTGAGGCCAATTCATACTTAACTGATTTAATGGGTGGGCAATTACACCACTATAATTTCAATAAAAATTTCATCACTATTTTAAACAAAGATTTTGTTTCGCCTATTGCTGATGAAGGCCATTATTACTATGTTTACACGCTTTTAGATTCCATGGATATTGATGGAATAAAGTGCTATAAAATTCAACTAAATTTAAAGAGAAAGCAAGATTTAGGCTTTGAAGGAAGCATTTGGATTAGCGATAGCACATTTGCATTAAAAAGATTGGTACTCGATGTGGGCAAAGCAGCCAATGTAAACTTTATTAATAGAATAAAAATCCAACAAGAGTTATTACCCACCAAAGAAACACCTTGGATAACCTCGAAAAGTAGGATAATTTTTGACATAGCTAGGTTACAAAAAAAAGGTAGTGGAATGGTAGCTGGGTTTTATAATGCCTATACTGATATTGAAACAGACATTGGTATCAATAAAGATTTTTTTGATTATCCTGTTGTAACCAATGAAGATGCAGGGAAAAAAGATAGTTCGTATTGGATTGAAAAACGGACTGAACCCTTATCATCCATAGAACGGGAGATGATTAGTAAAGTAGATTCTGTGAATGACCTACCTATTGTAAAAACATACGTTGATTTGGTTCAAACCGTGTTACAAGGCTATAAGCGAATAGGAAAATTAGATTGGGGACCTTATATGAATTTAGTTGCCTACAACAATGTTGAAGGAGTTAGGTTTAGATTGGGTTTTAAAACAAACTATGATTTTAGCGAAAAATTAGTATTAAAAACCTACTTAGCATATGGGTTACAAGACGAGAAATTTAAGTATAGTTTGGGTGGAGATTATATATTTGATTCTAGAAGGTGGACCGTTGCTTCGGCCAGATACCGCAAGGATTATGATATTTTAGGTATAACAAATTCGCCAATTACTTATGCCTTGAGTTCAGGTTTTTTTCAGTTTGCAAACTTTTTCTCAAGCAATGTAAGGATCAACCAAACAGAAGAGGTAAACTTAAGTTTCACCCAAACTTTTTCAAGCAATTGGACCGTAAAATTTTTATATGACAATAGTATTTTTACACCTAAAGGAAATTTTGTTTTTTCATACATTACCAATCCTGAAGCCAGCACAAGTAACCAAACACAAGCAAGTGTTTTTAGAACTAGTCAAATAGGTATAGAAGGTAGGTTTGCCTACAAGGAAGTTATGATTTCAAGAGGCCACGATAGATTTATGGTTGAAAGAGCTAAGATACCGGTATTTATTGCCAGTTATTATAGAGGTTTAGAAGGATTATTGGGTGGTGAATTTAATTACGACAAATTTAATTTAATCATATCGCACCACATGAATACTTCGGTATTGGGAACAGCAGATTGGTACATTTACATGGGTAAAATATTTGGCAAACTACCCTACCCATTGCTAGATGTGGCACGTGGTAATGAAAGTATTATTTATAGTGATTACAATTATAACCTAATGAATTTTTATGAATTTGTAAGTGATGAATTTATACATACTAGCTATACTCAAAGATTTGAAGGTGTAATTTTTAATAAAATTCCTTATATAGATAAGCTAAAATTAAGAAATTATTTTGTTGTAAAAGCTGCATACGGGAGAATGAGTAATGAGAATAAAAGTTTAATACCCTTGGCAGATAATCAAGGAAGAACCTTATCAACCATTAATACTTTTGGTAAAGAACCTTATGTTGAAATTGGGTATGGTATAGAAAATATTTTTAAAGTTGGAACCTTAGGCTTATCGCATAGGCTAAATTACAGAGATTTGCCTGGAGCCAGGCTATTTGGGGTAAATATTGGATTTAGGGTGCAATTTTAATACCCAACAAAAAGTAGAGGAATAGCAGGGAAAAAGTTATTTTTGGATCAAACAAAAGCGCATTGCATCAACACGTATTTACCATCGCAAAAGTTTGTCAGCAATATGGCATTGAAAATGCTGTTATTTGCCCTGGCAGCAGATCTGCACCTCTAGTATTTGCATTTACAAGTATCACTGGCATGAAGTGTTATTCTGTAATAGATGAACGCAGTGCTGCTTTTATAGCCTTGGGAATGGCGCAACAGTTACAAAAACCAGTTGTACTCATTTGTACATCGGGTACAGCTTGCCTCAATTTTTTTCCTGCTGTAGCAGAAGCCTTTTATCAAAAAATACCCTTGCTCATTTTAACTGCTGATAGGCCGCCAGAAATGCTTAACCAGCAAGATGGGCAAATGATTATGCAAAAGGGTGTATTTGGTAAACATGTTTTGGGCAGTTATGAGTTATTAAGTTACCAAGAAGAAAACATTGACTTTAAATTAACGGAAAAGATTGTATTAAATGCCATAGAAGAATCGATGCAAGAATCTGGCTTTGGTCCAGTTCATATTAATGTTCCCTTACGCGAACCATTATACAATTTACCTGAAATCCCTTCCTTTCAGGAGATACCTTTTCACATAGAAAAAAAGACCCCAACTATAACCCAAGTGCCCTTGTTGAAAGATTTTTCTGATGCTTGGAAAGTGAGTAAAAAGAAATTGATATTGGTAGGTCAAATGCCTCCTGATAATAAACTTAGCAGTTTCTTAACCACTTTTATTAGTCAAGACGATGTTGTTTTACTGGCAGATATTACTTCAAATCAGCATGAAATTTCAAATGCTAGCTTGTTCGATTTTGGGTTACAACATGTTTCTAAAGAACAAATAAAAGACTTAGCACCTGATTTTATACTTTCAATGGGCGGACCAATTGTTTCAAAATCTATGAAACTTTGGTTAAAAGGAATTAAGCCAAACTATCATTTTCGCATTCAGGCTCAAGCCGAATCAATTGATACTTATCAAAATTTAACACAGTTGCTTGAAGCAGAATTATTGCTTTATTTAGATGCCTTTGTTTCATTAAAAGGTAATGGTGAACCAAGTAAAAAGGAGTACTCGTTACTTTGGAAATTATTGAATAACAAAGCCCATGAAGCCTTAAAGGTATTTCATGAAAATAAAATTTGGTGCGAACCAAATGTGGTAAATAAAATTTTAACCGCAATCCCAGAAAATAGTCAATTGCAATTGGGCAATAGCGCCAGTGTAAGATGGGTTAGTTGGTTAGGTGCACCTCTTAAGACTTTACAAATATTTGCGAACAGAGGAACCAGTGGCATAGATGGAACAGTAAGCACAGCCATTGGAGCTGCGAGGGTGCAAGCACATAAAACAGTTACCTTAATTTGTGGCGACCTCTCCTTATTTTACGACCAAAATGCATTTTGGCAAAACAACTTGCCAAGCAACCTTAAGGTTATCATTTTAAACAATCATTCGGGCAATATATTCAATTGGATTGAAGGACCTAAAAATCATCCAAACACCCTTTCTTATTTTACGACACCACATCAATTAAGTGTGGAAAAACTTGTAGATCAATTTGGGCTGAATTATTTTCAAAGTAAAGATTGGGGAACATTACAAGAAGGAATGGAGTGGCTATATGTTTCAAGACCAAACATTTCTATTTTGGAATTAAGCTTTGAAGAGGGAGAAAACATGAAAGGAATTTATGCTTTTAAGGAATTGGTGATAGGGTAAATTTATCCAATAATTCTAAACTAATCCTCCAATCGCCACCGCACAATTCTCACCATCCATAGCAGCACTCACTATCCCACCAGCATAACCCGCACCTTCTGCACAAGGGTATAGTCCTTTGATTTGCGGATGCTCAAATGTTTCTTTATTACGTGGTATCCTTACAGGTGATGAAGTGCGCGATTCGGTTGCCAATAAAATGGCTTCTTGTGTTAAGTAGCCACGCATCTTTTTGCCAAATTCTTGAAAGGCTCCTTGCAAACCTTGAGCCACAAATTTTGGTAAAATATCGTGCAAATTTCTGCTAACTGTGCCAGGTAAATAAGAGTTAGCAGGTAAAGTATTTGATACTTTTCTATTCACAAAATCTACCATTCTTTGGGCAGGTGCTTGCAAGGTTTCATTGCCTTTTTTGAAGCAATCTTGCTCCACCTGTTGTTGAAAATACATGCCTGCCAATGGGCCATGTTTTTCAAATAACTTATAATCTTCGGTTTGAACCGAAACCACCATGCCGCTATTTGCATAAGGATTATTGCGTTTGCTCGGACTCCAGCCATTTACTACAATCTCACCAGGGGCAGTCATGGCAGGGGCAATAATTCCTCCCGGACACATACAAAAACTAAACACTCCTCTCCCATTCACTTGTTGTACGATACTATAGCTTGCAGCAGGCAAAAATTCGCCTCTACTGCCCTTACATTTATATTGAATTTGGTCTATCAATTCTTGCGGATGTTCTATGCGCACACCCAATGCAAAAGGCTTGGCTTCAATCAATATATTTTTAGCATGCAACAATTCATAAATATCCCTGGCCGAATGTCCGGTTGCCAATACCAATTGCTCAAAAGAATGTAAGGTATAGCCAACGTACAAACCCTTGATGGCATTGTTGTCTACCTTTAAATCGGTAACACGTGCATTGAAGTGAAATACCCCACCACAAGCCAAAATATTTTCGCGGATGTTGGTAATAATTTGAGGCAGTTTATTGGTCCCAATGTGCGGATGGGCATCATACAAAATACTAGGATCAGCACCATGCAAAACCAATATTTTTAAAATGCGCATTACATCACCGCGTTTGCTACTACGGGTATATAATTTACCATCGCTATATGTGCCCGCACCACCCTCACCAAAGCAATAATTGCTATCGGGGTTTACGCTGTTGTTGCGCGTAATTTGAGCCAAATCTCTTCGTCTTTCTTTTACCGCTTTTCCTCTTTCAAAAATTACCGGTTTGAACCCAAGCTCAATTAAACGCAAAGCTGCAAATAAGCCAGCCGGACCAGCACCCACAATACCAACCTCTTTTGCCCGACTCACATTTTTTAAGTGCAACTCAAAATCATCTTTTGGCACAGCTTCATTTAAATATACCTCTAATTGTAAATTAACACGAATAGGTTTTCGCCTGGCATCGAGACTTTTTTTTACAATGGTAAATCCAGTAATATCTGTCAGTTTGAACCCAAACTCTCTTTGCAATTGATTTGCGATAGCTTCTTGAGAAGCGGCCTGCTCGGGCGATAGCGTTAGTTGTATGGTTTTTTTCATGATTAGGTTTCTATCCCAATAAGTTGCAAAAATGATTGTTTAATTCTTATTTGACAAACTAAATTTACTCCTTCTCAAATACCCAATAACCCAATAACAAAAAAAATTGCGAATGAAGATTACATGGCATATATTCTATTTACAAAATCAACCAAATCAATCATCACTTTAAAAATCGATTATAAATTTCCGAAATAATCATATAAACTAGTAAGGGAAAAACAATAAACGATAATTTATTAAAAGCCCACGCTTCTGCAAAATCAAAATGAATGAGATGCATTATTCCACGAGTCATTCCGCATCCATAGCATTGAATTTTAAAAAAAACAACCGACAAACAAACTGAGGTTCCAGTGTCAAAAAAAGTCGCTGGCAAGCAGATTAGGGTTAAACCAAAACCAGATAAAATTATTAAGAGAGTAATTCCAATAATTCTTTTGTTAAAATTAAAATTATTCAGGTAAGGCATTTTTCAATATCTTTTTATTTAACATAATTACTACATTAGAACCTTTGGTCATATTAGCTATAACATTGGTGTTATTATCATTATCACGCAGGGTAATGTTTGCTGTACATGATTTTAATTTTCCCTCACTAATAGCTTGTATTCTTATTCCAACTTTACCCCCTGAATATGGAACAATTATTGTTTTTTTATCTTTTCCAATAACAAATGAATCTAAGATTTTTTTACTATCAATATAGATTGCAATTTCATCTCCATCCTCCCTACTGCCGTCTGAAACCTCAATTATAATTTCAGAGGAAGTCCAATTTAATCGCATTACTTGATTATTTGTTAAATAGGTATTTCCAACCTTGGCTTGAATATCATTATTCAATTGCTTCATCTTTAAAAGTGAATCTATACTTGATACCGCATTCTTACTTAAATATTTTTCGGCTAAAACATCTATGTATCCTTTATTTACTAGATATAAATAACCACTTGCACATTTCTTACCATTTTTATATTTCCCAATAAAATTTCCTTTCAAAACACTCTTTTCTTTATCTATTTTCAAACTGGCATTCTCTACCTTCAAAAAACAAAACTCCTCTGCCTCAGCATTTGATTTCGTATTAATATTTTCTATTTCTTCGAATGATAGGCTATTTTTTTCAATATTAATTATACCGCTAATTTTGCTTAAAGTTCTATTAGGGCCATATATATCAGTTAAACTAGTCCCTTCAATTTCACCATTTTCCTTTACTTTAAATTGAATTTTAAATGTTACAATTTCTTTTGAATCAAGTTGAAGGGTTCCTGTAAATTCATTTTTTACATCCTGACAATGAACTGATTGAAAGTAATTAAAAATAAAAGTCAGTAAAAGTATATTAAGTCTCAGTTTTTTCATATTTTGCAATGACAAAATAACAAAAAAAAGATTATGAAAAAAACTAACAAAATTCTACCACTACTTTTAGTTCTACTATTTACAGTAGCAAGCAGTGTCTACGCTTCATTTCCTGTTAAAAAAGATGCTAAAAAAGAACAAACTGTAAATGTGAAGGAGCAGAACCTTCAAAAAAATTCAGAGTTATTTTCTACCATAGCCAAAGAAACAATTGTTGATTCAAAAGCAATTAATTCTCCAAAACCAGATATGGATGAGAAAACAATTCTTTTATTGTTATGGTTCTTTTTAGGAATTTTTGCTGCCCACAGGTGGTACGCAAAGAAACCAACTGGTTGGAATATTCTATTTATATTGACAGCTGGAGGTTGCGGAGTATGGGCAATAGTTGACCTAGTTCATATTTTACAAGATAATTTTTAATATAGTTTAAAAAATAAAAAGAGCCTTGCTAGATTAGCAGGGCTTTTTTTATGCCCAAAACTCCCAACAAAATATACCCAAACTCAATTTACTCAAGATTCCTTTGTATTTTCGCATATTGTTAAAATAAAATACTTCTACATGAAGCAATATACCGCACAGGAAATCAGTAGCTTGGCTACACAAATTAGGAGAGATATTCTCCGCATGGTTCATGGTTGTAAAAGCGGCCATCCAGGTGGAAGTTTAGGTTGTGCCGATTTTTTGGCTACCCTGTATTTCAAAATCATGAAACATGATGCCAATTTTAACATGGATGGTGCCAATGAAGATTTGTTTTTCTTGTCGAACGGACATATTTCACCAGTATTTTATAGCACTTTAGCTAGATCTGGGTACTTTCCAATTGAAGAAATGAAAACATTCCGCAAACTAAATACCAGGTTACAAGGTCACCCAACTACACATGAGCACCTTCCAGGTGTACGCATTGCATCTGGCTCTTTGGGTCAGGGCTTATCTGTTGCTTGTGGGGCTGCCCTCTCAAAAAAGTTGAATGGCGATGGCCAATTGGTTTATGCCTTAATGGGTGATGGCGAAATTGAAGAAGGTCAGAACTGGGAAGCATTTATGTTTGCCGCGCACCAAAAAATTGATAACCTCATTGTTACCATAGATTTAAATGGTCAGCAAATAGATGGATCAACCAAAGAAGTAATGGGCCTTGGTTCAGACATAGCTGATAAAGTGAAATCTTTTGGTTGGGAAATATTGCACATGGACGGACATGATGTTCAAAATATCATTGACACCATGGCTGCCGCCAAAGACCTTACTGGAAAAGGTAAGCCAATTTTTGTAGTGATGAAAACTGAAATGGGCTACCCTATTGATTTTATGATGGGTAGTCACAAATGGCATGGCGTTGCACCTAATGATGCAGAACTAGAAAATGCATTGTCACAATTGCCTTCTACACTAGCCGACTATTAAGTTCATTTGGCATAAATGAGGTCTATTTTAAAATTTATTTGTGTTTTTTGGTTATTGATTTCAACCATTTTTTCGGTTCAGGCCCAAACGCCTAAACCTATAAAAACACGCATTTTATTTTTGCTAGATGCAAGTGGCAGTATGTATGCAAGGATGGAAAGCGACTCAAGAATAAATGTTGCTAAACGATTATTGAACAAAACCATTGATAGCTTGGTGGGAACCAAAAACTTGGAAATTGCCTTGAGAGTATACGGCCATACTTCGCCACCTAATGTTAGGAATTGTAAGGATACTCGTTTGGAAGTTCCGTTTAGACCCAATAATTTTACTGAGGTAAAAAAGCGTTTGCAAAGCATCAATCCAAAAGGAACTACCCTAATAGCCCAATCTTTGTTGCAATCTGCTTACGATTTTCCCAAGGAGCCTTATACCCGCAATGTAATCATACTTATAACCGATGGTATAGAAGAATGTCAGGGCGACCCATGTGCAGTTTCGGAAGCATTGCAAAGTCAAGGTATTATTTTAAAGCCATTTATTATTGGTATTGGATCAACCGAAGATTTTAGAAAAGCCTTTGACTGTGTGGGCAGGTATTATGATGCCAATACTGAGCAAGGATTTGAAGATGCCTTGAACATTGTTGTTTCGCAGGCATTAAACAATACAACTGCTCAAGTTAATTTATTGGATGTATTTAGCAAGCCAACTGAAACCAATGTGAATATGAGCTTTTACGACATGAACTCTGGGCAGTTGATGTACAATTATATGCATACTATTAATGAAAGAGGTAATCCAGATACGGTTCAACTTGACCCAGTTTATAGATACAGAATGGTGGTGCATACCTTGCCTCCCGTGGTAAAAGAAAACATTGATGTTACACCAGGTAAGCATACAATCATTGGCGTTGACGCTCCGCAAGGGCAGTTAATGGTAAAGGTAGATGGATTAACCAACTATAGTGGTTTGCAGTTTTTGGTTCGACAAAAAAACTCCAATAAAACCATCAATGTGCAAGATGCCAATACCAAGGAAAAATATTTGGTAGGCAAGTATGAAATTGAGGTATTGTGTTTACCAAGAATGGTGAGAGAGGTTAGTATTGACCAGAGTTATACCACAACCTTGCAATTGCCTCAACCAGGAAAGCTTATAGTAAATTGTCAGTTGCAAGATTACTATGCCGATATTTATCAAATGATTAGAAATGAGTTGGTATGGGTATGCAAATTGCCAGTTGAAAAAAGGAGCCACCAGCTCATTATGCAGCCAGGTGACTATAAAATTATTTACCGCTCAAAAGGCGACAGCAGGAGCAGTCATACTTTTGAAAGGCTAATTAAAATTACGAGTGGTCAGGCCACAAATGTTTTATTGAATTAATGTAATATTGAACCTTGTTGGTTTGAACCTATAAAAGCGCAAGAATGAAAAAGTTTGACATCCAAAATGTAAAAGACACCCGCAGTGGATTTGGTGCAGGATTATCTGAATTAGGAAAAAGCAATCCTAAAGTAGTGGCACTTTGTGCAGATTTAACTGGCTCATTAAAAATGGATGCTTTCCAAAAAGAGCATCCCGAAAGATTTTTTCAAGTAGGTATAGCTGAAGCCAATATGATGGGAGTGGCAGCAGGATTAACCATTGGCGGTTGGATTCCATTTACAGGAACTTTTGCCAACTTTAGTACGGGCAGGGTTTACGATCAAATTCGTCAATCAATTGCCTACAGTGGTAAGAACGTAAAAATATGTGCATCTCATGCAGGTATTACCTTAGGTGAAGATGGCGCAACACACCAAATATTAGAAGATTTAGGCTTAATGAAAATGTTGCCAGGCATGGTAGTTATCAACCCATGTGATTATAATCAAACCAAAGCAGCAACCATTGCCATTGCAGATTATAACGGTCCCGTTTACTTACGTTTTGGTAGGCCTGCAGTTCCTAATTTTACCTCGGCAACAGAACCTTTTCAAATTGGAAAAGCCTTAATGTTGAATGAAGGAAAAGATGTAACAATTTTCGCAACCGGACATTTGGTTTGGAAAGCCATTGAGGCTGGACATGCTTTAGCAGAGTTGGGTATTGATACAGAGATTATCAATATTCATACTATTAAGCCATTGGATGAAGAGGCTGTTTTGAAATCGGCAGCAAAAACGCGCTGTGTGGTTACAGCCGAAGAGCACCAAATGAATGGGGGTTTGGGAGATAGCATTGCACAATTATTGGCACGTAAATTACCTACACCAATGGAAATGGTAGCTGTAAATGATAGTTTTGGAGAAAGCGGCACGCCAGATGATTTAATGAAAAAATATGGCTTAGAAAGCAGTAACATTGTTGCTGCAGTGCAAGCTGTGTTAAAACGTAAATAATATGAACTCCTCACTCTTCAAAAAAATTGGGCTCGTTTTACTAGCTTTATTATTCCTATTACAATTTGTTCAACCAGCCAGAAACGAGGGACAATCAAGCGGACCAAATGATATCACTCAGGCTATGAATGTGCCCGTTTCGGTTCAACAAACATTGGAAAAAAGCTGCTATGATTGTCATAGTAACCATACAGAATATCCTTGGTATAGCAACATTCAGCCATTGGGATTTTGGTTAAAAGACCATGTGGATGAAGGAAAAGAGGAGTTGAATTTTTCGGAGTTCAATAGCTATACGCCCAAGCGTAAGGCCAAGAAGATGAAGGAAATTGTAAAGGAAATTGAAGAAGGTGAAATGCCATTGTCATCGTATACGCTTATTCATCGCAATTCAATATTAACGGAGGCACAAAAAGCAGAATTGATTGAATGGGCAAAAGCAAATCAAAAATTTGTTCCAACAGATAGTGTTGTTGTTGCCTCTGCGGAACGCGGAGAAGAAAAGTATGAATTGCAAAAGGAGCATTAGGTTTCATTAACCAAATCATATTCAACCCTTGCAATAAGGCACAATCTAGGACAATAGCAATTTTAATTTGAGTACGGCAGCAATGGTCATAGCATCTGTTATTTCGCCAGTCATTACCATTTGAAACAAGGTATCGAATGGCACTTTTTTAACCTGCAAATCTTCGGTTTCTTCTGGTTCAGATTCTGTAAATTCAAGGTTTCTGGCTACATATAAAATTGCTTTTTCATCGGTGGCAGAATTGCTTAAATCCATTTCCAATATTTTCTCCCAATGGTGCGCTATGATACCACATTCTTCTTGCAATTCACGCTTGGCAGAATCAATGGGATCAACCCCAATTTTGCCACCTCCTTCTGGTATTTCCCAAGTGTATTTTTTTAGCGGATACCGAAATTGGCCAACAATCCAAGTATTGTTGTTTTCATCTAAAGGAATGATACCAATGGCTAGGTTTTTAAAATGGATTACACCATAAATTCCGGGATTACCTGCTGGGGTAATGACATCTTGGTGTTGCACTTCAATCCAATTATTTTCATAAGCCGTTTTGGAGGCAATTAATTTCCAAGGATTGTTTTCATTATTCATCTTTTGAATTATAACTTCCGTTTCAAATATGTTTTGGACGTTCTTTTATGATGAAAAATGGCAAATATGACAACCTCATCCTTTTTCACTTTAAACAATATTTTATAAGGAAATTTATTTAAATTACATTTTCTAAAGTTCGAACGATAGCGTTCAAAAATTTTTGGATTATTTTCAATTTGATTGATAGCAATAAAAACAAACTCCTAAAATGAATAGGCTATTAAATCTCCTCCTTCTTCTTGGTACCAATTAAACGCCTTTTCTAAATCGTGCTCAAAATCAGGTAAAAAGCTTAAATTATAAGCCATACTTTAATTTGAGGTTGTTTTTAAAGTCTTCTAAAGAAATTGTTTTTTCTGGATGACTTTCATATTCAATTAATCGTTCATTGAGCAAAACAACATCTTCATCCTCCAAATCATTATAAATACTATCCTCTATTTCTTCCACACTAACCCCTTCAACCTTATTTAATAATTGCTCAACAATATTTTTTTGATTGTCGTCCCAAATATTTACCAATAATGTTTTCATAAATCAAAAATAGAATATTTAAAGTTTTGAACCAATAAATTTATAATTGGTAAAAACTAATTCAAAAGTACCATTTATAAAAATTACTAAGCGTTTATGGAAACTTAGGGAATTTCTTAAAATCTGGTTTGCGTTTTTCTAGGAAGGAGTTTTTGCCTTCTTTGGCTTCTTCGCTCATGTAATACAGTAAAGTAGCATTTCCAGCCAATTCTTGTATACCTGCTTGTCCATCGAGTTCAGCGTTGAAAGAACTCTTTAACATGCGCAAGGCAATTGGACTTTTCTCCATAATTTTTCTACACCAGTCAATGGTGGTATCTTCCAACATTTCTAGCGGCACCACCTTATTTACCAAGCCCATATCAAGCGCCTCTTGGGCATTGTATTGATCGCAAAGGAACCAAATTTCGCGTGCCTTTTTTTGCCCTACTATACGAGCCAAATATCCAGCACCAAAGCCACCATCGAAGCTTCCTACTTTAGGACCGGTTTGTCCAAATTTTGCATTTTCTGCGGCTATGGTTAAATCGCAGATTACGTGTAACACATGTCCGCCACCAATAGCCCAGCCAGCCACCATGGCAATTACTGGTTTAGGAATGCGTCGGATTTGCATTTGTAAATCCAATACATTTAAGCGAGGCACACCATCTGCGCCCACATAGCCACCATGGCCGCGCACGCTTTGGTCACCTCCACTACAAAATGCTTGTCCACCTTCACCAGTTAGGATCACACAATAAACGTTTTCATCTTGGCGAGCCAATTCCATTGCTTCACTCATTTCTTTCACCGTTAAAGGTGTAAAAGCATTGTGAACCTGCGGGCGGTTTATGCTAATTTTAGCAATACCCTCATAAAATTGGTATAGAATTTCTTTGTATTCTTTTAAGGTTGTCCAGTTGTGTTTTGATTGCATGGTAATTTTATTCTTGTGCGAAGGTAAGTTTTGAAAAGGCATTATCCAATAATGTTGCGGGTTAAGTGATGTTATATCTCCACAACAATTTTGTTCTCTATTTGATCAAATATTCGCCAGCAGTTAATACTGGAATTTTCGAATTTTTAAAATCCTTCTTATTTCTTGTAATAATTATATCCGATTGAAAATCCATTGCAACAAAATACTGCAAACCATCCTCAAAGTCAGAAAAATCTGATGCCAAAGCCAATTCAATAGCCTTCTCTTCCAATGGTAAAATTTTTACTAAAACCTTAAATTTCAACAAAAACTTTTTTGCATCAACAGCCTTGTAATGTTTAGCAATGGAATAATAAGCATTTGCAAAAGTAAGAGACGAAATTTGAAGCTGAATCTGTTTTTGGTCACTCAAAGTGAATAATTGTTGAGCATCCCTATAAAAAGGTTCCCGTTTAGCTAATAGGTCAATTACCACATTGGTATCCACAAATACTTTTTCCATTATGAATACTTTTTATGGATGTAATCTCGGTATTCATTTCGCTCATCAAAATCGTCTGGAATTATACCTGTTAAACTTTCTACAAGCGGGCTTACTGAATTTTTTTTCTTTGATTCTTGTGTTAAAGAATGAAGATAATTTTCGATTAATTTTGATAAACTAACTTGATGACTCTTCGCATAAGTTTTGGCATCACTTATGATATTTTTGTTCAAATTTAATGTGAGCTTGGTATTCATAAAGCAATATTATACGTACAAAAATAATAATTCTTTACGTAAATTCAAGAAAAGTATTCAATTATTCATTTGGTTTAAATTACAAGCAAATTGAGGCAACTTTAATTTGATGTCAATACCTTAATTTTGCAAAATGTTTAGATTGCTATTTTCAATTCTATTATTAATAATATCATTCTGTTGCGAGGCAGGCACTATTGTTGTTTCTGCAGCTAGCTTGCCCACTTTTGGCAATTGCCCCATATATTTTGCCTCCGATGCTCAACGTTATACCATTAGTGGTACTGCATTAACTGCTAATTTGGTAATCACAGCACCAGAACATTTTGAAGTTTCAATCAATTATACGTTTGGTTATTCTTCTAGTTTAACAATTGTTCCAAGCACGGGATCTGTTGCTAACACCACCATTTATGTCAAATTTAGTCCTTATACCACTGGAAGCAAAAGTGGTAATATTAGCAATGTAAGTTTAGGAAGCACCACCCAAAATGTAAGTGTTTTAGGCAATGCTACATCAACGCCTGCAACTGGAACCAATGCAGCATCTTACTATAATACCATTAGCACAATAAGCAATGGGGCAAGCTTAAAAACGGCCTTGTATAATAAAATTTTGGGTCATACAGTTACTGCTTATGGCAGCGGCAGTAGTGGTTTGTGGGCTACTTATTCTACCACCGACCCACTTTATAATGGCAAAGTTTGGGATATTTATTCTACCAAATTAGATACACCATCGCCGTACGAATTTACTTTTAGCACCAACCAATGTGGCAGCTATGCTGTTGAAGGCGATTGTTATAATAGGGAACACAGTTTTCCGCAAAGTTGGTTTGCAACAGCATCGCCAATGGTTTCGGATATGTACCATATTTACCCAACAGATGGTAAGGTAAATGGAGTGCGTGGAAATTCTCCCCACGGAGAAGTATCTATTGCCACCACTAATTGTTTACAAGGTGGAAAGCTGGGAGCAAATACCACTGCAGGCTTTACAGGTGTTGTGTTTGAACCCATTGATGATTACAAAGGAGATTTAGCTAGGAGTTATTTTTACATGGCTACCCGTTACGAGAATGTTGTGGCTAGTTGGCAAATTAATGGCAATGCCGATGAGGTTTTAGCAGGCAACTCATTTCCTGCTTACGATGCATGGTTTTTAAATGTATTGGTAAAATGGCATAACCAAGATCCACCAAGTGTAAAAGAAATCAATAGAAACAACGCCGTTTTTGGCTACCAAGTTAACCGCAATCCATTTATAGATAGTCCGCAATATGTAAATAGAGTTTGGGGAGGCGCAGGTGCGCTTGAACCAACTATGGCTGCGAGCAATTTTGTGCTTAAAAGCAATACCACCAATACCGCATTAATTTCCTGGAAGAGCGGCAATGGTCAAAAAAGATTGGTATTAGCCAGAGCAGGATTTCCGGTAAACGCACTCCCTATTGATTCTTTCAATTATACTGCTAACAACGCTTTTGGTTCAGGCAGTCAAATAGGCTCTGGCAATTTTGTGGTATACAACGGTATGGGTTCAAGCATAGAAATAAGCGGTTTGAACCAAAACCTAGTTTACTATTTTACGGTGATTGAATACAATGGAGTTGGAAAGACTAGCAATTATTTAACAAGTAGCATACTTAATTCTGGCGTTGTTGCCTTGCCAGTTAGTTACCTTTCCTTTGAAGCAACTTGGGCCGAGGAGCAACAAATAAACCTAGTTTGGCGAACAGCAAGTGAAATTAATAATGCCTATTTTGAAGTAGAAAGAAGATTTGAGGGAACAGATTTTGAAAGCATTGCAAAAATTAATGGCAAAGGAAACAGCAATAAGGTGAGCAATTATTTTTATAGCGACCAAAGTTTTTACAACAATTTGGCAGGAAGTAACGTTATAGAATACCGACTCAAACAAACCGATTTTGATGGAAGTTTCAGTTATTCGCCAATTGTTCAAATGGCAGTAGCAGAAAACAACCAAATAAGCGTGGTGAACCCAATTGGGAATACCTTGATATTGAAATCGGAACTACCAGGAGAAGAAGCAAATATTGTTTTGCGCAACCTGGAAGGAAAAATAGTTTTAGAAACCAAAACAACACTACAACATGAAACGTTTATTCAATTGGAAAATGAGCTTCCTTCCGGTATGTTTTTTCTATCTGTCGTGCAGCGCTCAAGACAACAAACCTTTAAAATCATCAAGCCCTAAAATGGTAACCGAAACAAAACACCAAGAGATAAAGAAAGACCAAAAATACGAGGTTCAAAAAAGTGAAGCAGAATGGCAAAAAACTTTGAGCCCAGAGCAATACAATATCCTCAGAGAAAAAGGTACTGAACGCCCATTTACAAGCGATTTAGAGGAGAATTATGATGGGGGCACCTACACTTGTGCAGCCTGCGGTAATAGCCTTTTTAGCTCAGATGGCAAGTTTGATAGTGGATGTGGTTGGCCAAGTTTTTTTGAAGCCTTAGATCCTACCAAAATAGTTACCAGCACAGATACCAGTTACGGCATGGTACGCACAGAAATTATGTGTGCCAAATGTGGCGGACACCTAGGCCATATCTTCAATGATGGTCCAAAAGACAAAACTGGACTACGCTATTGTGTGAATGGAAAGTCGTTGAACTTTCAAAAGAAGTAGACAGAATAGTTTTATAAGCCCCATCTTTTTTGCATCTTTGTAAGCTCAATTAGAGGAGTTATGCTAAAATTTCTTTTTTATCTATTTCTATTTTATACCATCTTCCGTTATGTATTTGGCGGCTTTAGAATCAATGTTTTTCATTTTAACCAACAAGCACCCAAACAACCCAATCCCACTTATAGAGATGAGGATGAAGGTACTATAACCATTGACCCAAAGGTTAGCCAAAAAAAGAAAGAGAAACCAGATAAATTAGGGGAGTACGTAGATTTTGAAGAAGTGAAATAAGAATAAATGGAAAAAAAACTACGCTCGCTCTTGTTAAAAATGCTTGGAACCGAATCTTATTTAGGCTTGGTTAGCAATGCCTACATCAGGTTAATTGCTGCGGGCAAACTAAAAGAAAAGTACCCAGAATTATTTTACTTAAAAGAATTGGTTCAGCCCGGATTTACTTGCGTTGATATTGGCGCAAATGTGGGTTATTACTCGGTATTTTTATCAAAATTTGCAGGCGCCACTGGGCGAGTATATGCCATTGAACCTGTGCCATTGTTTGCTAGGGTTTTTCTTAAAAACACCAGTAGGTTTGCTCTACAAAATATTACGCTGTATCAATGTGCTTTGGGTTCAGAACAAAAACGTGTAACTTTAGGTACGCCTATGATAGATGGCGTTTTTAGGCACGGACTTACAAAAGTTATTGAGAACAATACCGACCAAAGCACACAAACTTATGAAGTGGATATGCAGGTGCCTGATCAGTTGTTTGCCAGTATTCCCAAAATAGATTTTTTAAAGTGCGATGTAGAAGGTTATGAGGTAATTTTGTTCCCTCAGATGATGGCTACATTAAGCAGGTGTAAGCCAATTATTCAGATAGAAATTTCAACAGCAGAGAACAGGAAAGCATTATTAAACCTGCTTGAACCAATTGGATACAGTGCATATAAATTGAACAATAATAAGCTAGAGGCTTTGAGCCATGCAGAAGCATTAGTTTACGAAAATGGCGATTTTTATTTTAAGGTAAGCGATTAAGCCTACCAATCATCTTCATCTACAATAATTGGTTCGCGTAAGGCAAGCTTAATGCTTTCAATCAATTTTAAAATGTCTTTGTCGGCATTTCTGAGGATATTATCATTTTCTCTTACTTTGGTGGTAGAGCTATAATAATACTCAAAATAGTTGCGCGGACCTTTACCGCCATCGGCTGGTTTTAAGCCTTCGTGCACCAAGTTAGTGATTTGGTATTTGTACCTGCCTTCTTTTATTAGAAAAGATAATTTAAATTCAAAAGTACCAATGCTGCGTTTAGAATACTTGTTTAAGTATGCATAGGCAGGAATAGATCCAACATAGGTTATCTTTTGATTGCGCTTGTCTACTTCAATTTTAATGTCCTTACCCAGATTGGCAGCAGCCCAGCGCTTAGCTCTAAAATAAAGAGAATCGGAACCACTTTCTTCTTGCTCCACCACGCCATAATAAGTGATGAGATTAGTGGCAGAATCAATAACCAAAACAATGCGATCATAGTTCTTTAACAAAGGATCTATTGGACCAGCAGGCGCAGGTATGGCACTTGTATCTGTTGCGGTAGAATCTGGTGGTGCAGAAAAATCATAACCAGGAGTAGATTCATCTTGAACTTGGGCAAAGCTTTGGTTCGCAACAAAACCTAACATACACATTATACCTATTTTTATATTTAACTTCATTTTTTAATTTCTAATTATTTATTTCAACTGCACAAATTATTTCAAAACCCTTACAACAAACAAATTTAGCGATTTTCTTAATCACCATTACCGATTAAGGCTCAATTTTAAAAAAAAATCTTTGTAAAAAAAAACTTAATGTTTGGCCTCCCTTTTCGGCACCAAATGGTGCTCTAAAAATTCCTCGGTAGGTTTATTCACTTTCTTTTTATGGGTTGGGTCGAACCCATTTTCGCGCATGGCATCCCAATATTCCTTGCCATACCCAACAAAAATCTCATCTCCAGGCTTTATAGTTCTACTTGCAATGATGTATGGCTTACCCTTAATTACCTCAAAGCGAGCATTGTTCTTAATACCAGGAATGCGCACAATTCCCGAAGCATCGTTGGCATAACGTGCTAATGAGTCGAGGCAATTTTGCGCATCTACACATTTTCTCGCCGAAACATAAAAATAATAAGCACCCACACCATCCAATTTCTCATTGCGTTTTTTACATTCTGCCCAGGTAATAATATCCCCAGTATATTCAATAACGCGATCGCCCCTTTTAAAAATAGCTTTGGCAAACAATCCTTTTCCGGCATTTGCTATGCTCGACTTCTTAATTTCTAAATCCATTGATTTACAAAA
>Ga0209550_10000528_pt1 | contig 36308 bp, 36 predicted proteins | sample LauGreSuBDMM15SN_2_FD_187567 | JGI IMG/M metagenome (GOLD analysis project Ga0209550, IMG submission 187567) | Freshwater lake microbial communities from Lake Michigan, USA - Su13.BD.MM15.SN (SPAdes) (version 5) | ecosystem: Environmental > Aquatic > Freshwater > Lake | place: Lake Michigan... | reverse complement strand
TTTAATTGTTCTAAAATAAAATAACCTGACAAAACACTAAAATAAACTAAAAGCGAATCTCTTATTAATAGTTTAAGTGGTTTATTTTCTTTTTCAATAAACCTCATTTCTATAAATTTTGTAATTAAAAATATAATAGATATTACACCTGCTATTATAAATATATTATCCATTATTATAAAATAATATACTTATATTCTTATTGTTTTTTTTACGCAAATTACAAAAACTACAAAAATTAATCTAAAACTTCTATATCATCAATTAATAAATCGGGAAGTAAATTTAATTTTGGTTCATCAATAACATGAATATCTAAATCATCTAATTTAAAATCGTTTTCTGTAATTTTTAATCTTATATTATTATTATTATTATCATTATCATTATCGTCATCAGTTTGTTTATTTTGTAAAGCTCGTATATTGCTAATCTCTTCTAATCGTTCAATAGTTTTTGGTGCTGAAATGGTGGTAATATTATTATTACTATCTTTCATATAGTCTGTATCATCAAATTTTAATAGTGTTTGTGGTGGAGCAGCCAAAAATTTATTTTCACTTTTTCCTCCATTAATTTCAGGTTGTTCCTTTTCTTGTTCTTTTATTTCTTGTTCTTTTATTTCTTGTTCTTTTATTTCTTCGGTTACATCTTCTTCAATAGTTTCATCCATGTAAGCCTTTAAAATAGACTCAACTGGAATACTTTCTCTCAAAGTATTTAATATACATTCTTGAATAATAATTTCGAGTTCTCTATTATGTTTTTGTATCTGTAGTGGTGGAATATTTAATTCAAACAAATAGACATTTTTATATAATTTTCTTGCGGCATTAATATACACTTTGTGGATAAAATCATCTAATTTTGGAATATTTATATTTATTTTTTTCTGTTTTTGTCCCACCCTCATTGCTGTTAAAGTTTTAAGCTGAATTATATGAACACAAGTTACAAGGTCTTCTAAATAAGAGCAACCTGATTTTTCACAAATTCTTTTTTTTTCATTTTCAATAATAGTTGGATTCCAACGTGGAACACGTGAAATTAAATTTTGAAACGTCATTAAATACTTATCTAACTCATTATTTTCCTTACATAATTTGATTGACTCCTCAAAAATAGATTTATATCCATCAATGATTAGAGGCGTTAAAATAGTTATCAATCTTCCGCCCCATTCATTCTTTGACTCATAAAGTGTAGATACTGAAAAATCATCCATTTTACATAAAACTAATATTTTCTAAAGGTAAATTTGAACTTAAAAAAATAAAATTTAACATAAATAATAATAATAATTTTTCATTTCTAAATTCTTTTCTCGTTTTATTGAATGCAAATAATAATTCATATCTTTTTTCGGTAGAAATAATACTTTCAAGAAACTTATGGTTTTCTAATAATTGTAGCACATCCATTCCACTATAACTTTTTTCATATAATTTCGTACAAATTAACATTAGGTCGTTAATATTTATTTTTTTATTTACTATTTTTAATAATTCTTTTTTTAACCATTCTAGTCTACTACTTTGAATGTCTTTCATATTAAAGGTTTCATTTAAATTATATTTATAAAGATTAATAATATTGTTATTTATTACTGGATTTGGTATATAAATTTCACAAAATCTTGACAATATGGGTTTCATTAAACTATACTTATCTTCGGCAACTATAAAAAATCTGGTATTGTGACTAAACAACTCTATACATCTACGCAACGCGGATTGTGCATCAATCGTTAATTTATCGGCATTTAATAAAATAATACTTTTAAATGTATTTCCACCATTTGAATTTATATGTGTTTTTGCGAAGAACTTTAATTCTTCCCTAATAAATTTAATACCTTTTCCGTGTGAGCAATTAACATACATTACTAATGTTTTAATTTTAAAACGATCATTTTGATAAATTTGATGGATAAAATCATTTACTATTGTTCGTTTTCCGCATCCAGATGAACCATGAAATAATATATTTGGTATTTTATTAATAGTTAAAAAGTATTCTAATTTATTTTTAATAGATGTATGTATATTTAGTGTCATTACTATATTTTAATAAGTATTTTTATATTTTAATAGAACGTAATATTTATTTTGATTATTGGCATTTATAGTGATTATTGGTATTTTTTGATTATTGGTATTCATAGTGATTATTTACACTTACTATAAATATAATTTTTTAAAAATGTATAATATTGCTCGTATGATAAATTAGGGGCTATATTTTCTTTACTCATAGTGACAGAACAACCGCCAGTGTTTAAAAGAGATACATCAAAATTTATTATTCCCCTATCTAATGCCGCAAAAAATATTTCTTCAGCTACGTGTTCTCTGTGGGGTTTAACGTGTAAATGTAACGATAACTTAGAAAAAGGCACTCCATTGCTATTACAATTATCAACAATATATTTAAAATCAGCCACCTCCAATGTTCCACACGTATCTGATAAACAAATGTTGTTTATATTTGTTTTGTTTAATTTTAATATTCTCTTAATAATAATATCGTTATCAATTTTTCCACTAATAGGACATTCATTAATACAAGAAACATATAGTTTAATATTAAAGATAACTTTTTGAGAATTATTCAATAAATTAATCATTAAATTTAATTCATTATCATTTTCATCTAAACTTTTTTTTGTATTTTTTTTTTGAAAAACATCAGAAACTGATGTAATAAACGAAAAATTGTTTAAAGAAGGAACATTAATTACTTCTAATAATTTATCTTTATTTGGAACTAAAATATAATTTTTTATTGAATATTTTTTGTTATAAACATTTTCAACATAACTAAATAATTCAAGTGTATCTAAAAAAATAGGCAAAACACGATCTGATACAATAGACCCAATTTCTATATTTTTTGGCTGATAAGTTAAATTTATTTTTTCATAAATTTCTTTCTTTTTTTCTAAAGTATACATACTTTGTTCTTCTTTACTTAATGATTGTAATCCATCCCTTAATGTTACATCAAATGGTAGTGGACGCCCAAGTTGATTATAAACTGAATTAAATTTTTCAACAAAAAGATTTAAAAATGTTGAAACTTTGGGTGTTTTTTTTAATAATGATGGTATCATTATATTATATAAATTAAAATATAATGATTGTTTTAAGTATCTTTTTATTTTATTTAAAGTATATCAAGTTTTTTAAACTGATGTAGTTAATGAATGTGTATATGGATTACTTCTAAATGCGTTAAGAATATCTGGTTGAATGCGGTCACAACTCGCACACTCATTGTAATACTGAGGAGCTCTTATAGCACCATATGTATTGACAGAAGGAGGCATAGCAGATATTTTTGAATTTGGCGGATTAACTCTTCCATTATGACAATCCGAATCAGGTTTATTTAAAGAAACGTTCATATATTGATTAAACATTTGTGTTCCTCCTTGGTTTGGTCTATTATCAATAGTAGAAGATTTAATATCGTTATTGTGTTGTCTATAAACACTGTCATAATTCATGTTTCCATATTGCGTTGATTGTCCTCCCATTGGTCCCATAAAACTACCACTTGTGGTATCTCTTTGTGTTAAATCCATAGGAGTATAATTATTAACATAAACTCCTTCTTTTTGGTTATTAATATTAAAATGTTGGGAATAAAGTGTTGTTTCTTTAATAGTGGTAGGTGTTGTATCGTTAGAATTTATAACATAACTACTTGGAACATTTGTCCCTGCTTCACCATAAACTCTTGCATTACAGATGGACTCTTCTTTTCTTGATGGTCTCAATATATCCATTATAGGTGCGATTACTGCTCCTATAGCACTACTGAACCCACTCCTTAATGTATCTGGTTGACTTATTGTGCTTCTATGATTTTCATAATTTGTATGACTGCGAATAAAATTTTCACCACCAGTAATTGGACCTCTACCAACTGCGGTTGAATGATTCACGTCACAAGCAGGCAAATTAGTGCGTTTGCTTACCTCAAAATTTTCAGGAGCATAAGCAGCTTTCCTATTTACTGAACCAGCAGGCCCTTTATAGTCATTCGTGCTGTCATTTCTTTTAACTATACCCATTTCTTGAAGAGGTCTTAATGTTTCACCTTTTTCAGCACCAGTTGTTGTAAGCCAACGATCTTGTGAATTAATAAAAAATGTATCAGGTCTTTGTTTTTCTACACGTCCTTGAATACCAACATTTTTAATAACTGATTGAGCCGGACCTTCATGGTTTATTAATTCATATTCTAATTTTGGATTTGTATCAACTCTTAATTGGTCTACTGTATAAGGTAACCATTTATCACGAGCTTCTACACCAGAATTATATCCTCCTGACCCGTTAGCACAATATCCCTTATCTAAACCTGGACCTACAAAGACGCTATCAAATGGTTTCACGTTATTTACTCTCATTGCTGGATTTTGACGTGATAAATAAAAAGCTGTATTATTTGGAGCACCATAAGCCCAGCTCATATTTTCTTCTGGTTTAAACAAAGGTGCTTGTTCTATTTTTTTTATTACCTGTGAGCCTGAACCTATCATATTATCTAATACAGACTCTTGTATATTTGAGTTATAACTATATCCTCTCATTTTACCTCCTACAAAAGGGACCATATTGTTGTGTTTAAATTGCTCTGAATCTAAATAATTTCCTGTTAAAGAGTATACCTGTTGAGGATTTTGTCCTACTTGTTCATGATGTCTTACTTTTTGTTCATAAAGATTTTGATCGAAATATTTGTCTGTTGCTGTGTTTGGGTTTGGATATTCTTGAACGGTGTCCGTAAGTTGATTAATATTGGAAACCGGATAATTTTGTGGAGGAATATTAGTATTTGGCAATTGGTTAACTTTTTTTCCCATATTTGTAAAATTTTCGGTTTTTATATTTTTATCATTACAATTTTTTGATGGTTGATTTGATACAATATACATTCCACCAAGGGCAATTAATGGTATAGCTAATTCCATATTTATATATAAAGTATTATATTTTTAATTTTTAAATGCCTATATAAAATATTATATTTTTACGGAATCACAAGAATTTGTATTAGAACATATAGTTGGACCACCTACATATGTTCCTTTTATTAAATTAAAACTTACAGGTAATTGGTTATTAATATCATTTACTACACAATCTCTTTTGGGTGTATAATAGTCTTTTTCTAATATTCTTGTGCTTAAATTATTTTCAAAAGAAAAACAAACATTTTCTTGTGGATTAAATACTGGAAATCCCAACAAATTACGTTCTTCATCGCGAACCATCCATGCCGGAGTAATTGCTCTTGATTGTTCTGTATATAAATTATTACAAGAAGGATAATTAACCTCTTTGCTGTCGACTTTAAAATTAATATAATTATCTTTTCCTAAACAATCTCTGCTTATTGGTCTATTTATACCTAAAAGTTCACTCTCAAGATTAATTGTATTTGTTCTTAAATTTGCTCCCCATTTTTGAATAATAATTTGCGGGTCTTCAACATAACAAGGTTTAGAACCATTTCCAGGAACATTTAATATCCATCTTCCTGGGTCTGTTGATTGTTGTAATTGTTTTTTTGTTCTACATTCATCGTACTTAAATCTTGTAAATGCCATTTTATATATAATATATTTATAAATATATAATTAATTTTCTCATTTAAAACGCCCATTTTATATGAGAAAATTAATTATATATTTTTTTGTTAAATTCTATATCAAAAGCATAATCATCTATTTCACTTGGTGTCACCATACCATTTTGAAGAGCTTTATTATAGGACCACCACTCTACTGGTTCTATTTTCCATTCGTTTGTTTCAGTATCAATTAATCCTGAAGCATTAAAGTCAAATAATTTTATTTCTCCATCCTCACTTATACCAATATTATCTAACTTCCAATCTATATACATAATTCCTAAACTTTGTAAATATGTTTTTACTTCCATCATTATATTTTTTATTTTACTCAAATCTTGTTTACTCATATCATCATTCAATAATTCCATATCAATATAGTTTTCACCTACATTATATATTTTTATAACATTTTTATAAGGATTTTTCATTAATATTTCACATATTTTTTTCTCTGCTGTATCGTTTGTCATTTTTCTAAAAAAATCTTTGCCTTCATGTAATATTTCTGGGTGTGTAGTAAATTCACCGTCTATTAATAAAACTTTTACACCTCCAATAGTCTTTTTATTTCTATTTTTTCTTGTTCTTTTATTTCTATTTTTTCTTGAATTTTTATTTTTTCTTATATTTTTTTTTGATTTATTCATATATACTAATATAGAAAATAATAAGCATTTAAAATGATAAAATGTGTAAAAATAAATTTTAAAATTCATAATTTTTAAGATTTTATTTTTTTTAAGATTTTAATTTAAATGTAATTTTATAACAAATACATTATAACTTTAATGAATATACAAATTTTGCCTACTTTATGTTTAAATATGATAGTAAAAAATGAAAGCAAAATAATTACACGATTGCTTGTATCCGTTTTACCTATTATTGATACATATTGTATATGTGATACTGGTTCAACAGATAATACAATAGAAGTAATTGAAACATTTTTTTCTAATAATAACATTAATGGTAAAATAGTGAATGAACCTTTTAAAAATTTTTCTTATAACAGAAACTTTGCCCTTAATGAATGCTTAGGAATGTCAGATTATATTTTATTTCTTGATGCGGATATGGTATTAGATGTTAAGAATTTTTATAAAGGATCATTATTGGAGTATGATAGCTTTACCATATTACAAGGAAGTGAAGATTTTTATTTCCAAAATATGAGAATAGTTAAAAATAATGGATTATATAGCTATGTTGGAGTTACACATGAATATATTAATACTCCACCAAATAATAAAAGTTGTTTTATTACCAAAGACCAACTATTTATCAAAGACATTGGTGATGGGGGATCTAAAAGTAACAAATTTGATAGAGATATCGTTTTACTCACACAAGGTATAAAAGATGATCCGAAAAATGATAGATATCATTTTTATTTAGCTAATAGTTATTATGATTCTGGAAAATATGAAAAAGCTATTGAATATTATAAAAAAAGAATTGAATTGGGAGGTTGGGAACAAGAAATTTGGTATAGTTATTACAGAATAGGACATAGTTATATGAATATGAATAATATGTCGGAAGCAATTTGTACTTGGATGGAAGGTTATGATTTTTTGCCTACCAGATTAGAAGGATTATATGAAATTTTAAAACATTATAGATTTATATCTAAACATAAACTTGCTAAAATGTTTTATGAGATGGCTAAAAAAATATTAGATGAAAATCATTATATTGATAATTATCTTTTTTTGAATGCTGATGTATATAAATATAAAATTTATTATGAATTTACTGTGATTTCTTGTTATATTGGTTTAACAAGTATAAATGACCCTCTTATAATAGTTTTAAATAATTCTAATGAACCTGCATTAAATAATAATGTTTTATCAAATATGAAATTTTATAAAGATATACTGCGACAAAGTGATTTAATTAAACTAGATAACGCCACGTTAATTGATGTAAATGGCGACGATACAATATTCTATTCTTCTTCCAGTTGTTTGTTACAAAAAAAAGATAAAAGTGGATATTTTATTAATGTTAGATATGTAAATTATTTAATAAATGAAAGCGGTAATTATTTAAATTGTGATAAACATATAATTACATCAAATAAATTTATAGAATTAACAACGGAATTTAAATCAGTGAGAGAAAAATGGTTTGATATCAATTATGAAAATCGTAGATATATTGGAATAGAAGATATTAAAATTTTTAATGATATTAATTCGGACGATGTTATATTTATTGGAACAGGATTTCATAAAAATGATAAAATAGGTATAGTTATGGGAAATTATGACACAGATATGAATGAAACACGATTAGTTGGTTATGAATACATACATAGTTCAAATAATTCTGACTGCGAAAAAAATTGGGTTTATGTAGATTATAATGATTTATTACATATAATTTATAAATGGTATCCATTAGAAATTTGTAAAATTGATAAACAAAAAAGAAAAATTAATTTAGTTGAAAGCAAAAAAATGCCTAAAATATTTTCACATACGAGAGGTTCATCTTGTGGATTTAAATATGAAATTAAAAATAATAATGGAGAAACGACAAATACAGAAATTTGGTTTGTAGTTCATATGGTTTCTTATGAGCAACCGAGACATTATTATCATATGTTAGTTATTTTTGACAAAAATTTAAATTTATTGAGATATTCAGCACCATTTAAATTTCAAGGCGAACCAATTGAATATTGTTTAAGTGTTATTGTAGAAGACGAACGTGTATTAATGAATTATAGCACTTGGGACAGAAAAACAAAAATAGGTGTATATGATAAAAAGTATATAGATAGTATCACAAAATATAACTCATACTAAATTTATACTAAATACATACTAAAATTGTACTAAATACATACTAAAATTTAATGGATAATATAATAATATAATAGTAACAATATTATTATAAAATAAATTTAATTATCAATATAAAAAGGCCTTTGATTTTTTTCAATAGTTAAAGGTTCAGGAATAAATGTTGGACCTTTTTCAAATACATTAGCAGAACATAAATTAGACAATTCAGGTACAAATGTTGGTGCTGGATTTACTAAATTAGTTGAATTTATTCCAAATAAAAACGATTCAATATCAGGAGCATTATATGACATTTTATTCCATGGAATTTGAGCTGGATTTAATCCATTTCCAGGCAATAGTGTATTATAAGCTGCTCCGTACTGAGAATTAGGATATAATGTATAATTTTCAAATTGTTTATATTTATTTTGTTCTAAACAATAATCACCAGGAGTGTTTTTGTTTCTTGTAGATGCCATATTATATAATATTATATATTATATATTATAATAAAAAATTTAACAAATAGTATCTTTTAACATTTTTATATTATCAGGTGAAATAGTATTGGTTTTTAAAAGTTCGCATATACAAATATGAGTATAATTTAAATAATCAAATGAAAAAAGTAACATTAAACCAAATACTTCATCAGTACTCATAAAATCACTTGCTAATCTTAACATACAAATTTTTAATTCTACATTATCTTTTATTTTTTCATATACTTCTTCAATCGCATTATTAACAATATCTTCTTCAAATTCTTCAACATTTAAAATACTCAACAAATCTGTTTTATATAAAATATCTGTCATATATTCTTTTTCTTCTGCGGTCCCTTCATATGTTTCTAAAAATGATTTATAAGTACAAGTATATTCTGTGTTATACATAAAAATAAATATTAATATTAACTATAAAAATCTTTTTATATATATTTTTATACATATTGATAAGTGGAATGTTTGTTAAAATAATCAACATCTCTTGTCAATTCACGAGATGGAACACCACCACGAACCCAACCTTCAGACGCAACACTTTCAACACTATTTGCTGGATTAGTTAAACGTTCTTTTACTGCTGGTAAAAGAGGAGTTTGATGATATTTAATATAACTTTTTTCACTTAAATTATTTATGCTGCGTTTATTAACATTTAATTCACCTTGTTGAATTTGCGATTCAATAATAGGATTTACAGCACCTCTTCCTAAAAAAGGAACTGTTGCGAATGGGCGATGAAATAAGTCAATGCGACATTTTGGATGTGTTTGAATGGTTCCTATTAAAAGTTTTGAGGAATCGTTAATATTACATCCACCTGAACCACTATTATATCCACCTTTATACATTATACCTGGTTGTGTAGTAGCAAGTGATATTGGATTTTTCATTGAGCAGTCAGATGCGAAATAATTTTGAAGTGTATAATTTGCAGAAGCTGTATTTTGTAAATCTGTTTGGGCTTTATTACAATCATCTAACCCTAATCTCGACATATTTTGAAATGTATAATTTGATACATTTGCCATTTTATATATATTATACATTATTTTTATATTTTATATTTTATTTTTTTATAAAAAAAGTATTTTATAAATAAAGTAAAATGTGTTTCTAAAACTTCAGCAGTTATTTTAATACTAAATATTATTTTATGAAAAAAAATTGGAAAAAAATATTTTTAAATAACACATATCTTACCTTAAACTATGCGAAATAATAGTTAATACATAATATAATTTTTATTTCTTTTATTTCTTAATTTTATTATGACATTTACAAAAATCATTGCCTGCTTCACTTTCTCTTTTACATTGATTTCCTGATTTAGTTATTTGAATACAAACATATTTATAACAACCATTTTTTGTTGGTTTTTTGTTGGATTTCCATTCACGACTTGCTTCATCAAAGTCAATATTTACTTCATATTCTGTGCGATGTTTGTTTTTTTGTTGTTTAAGGGTTTGGCTACGTGTAAGCATTTTAAATATATTGACTTATTTGATTTTTTGAAATTATTGTAATTATTGTAATTATTTTAATTATTGTAATTATTTAATTTGATAAATTATATAAAATTAACTAAAAGCATTTCAATTTTTTTTCCATATAAAAATACATATATTTTTACATATTTTTAAATTTCAAACACTGATTTTTTTGATTTAATTATAAAATATAAAATAAATTATATATAAAATGAAAAAAATAATATATTTTTACATATCTTTATTAGTTGTAATTTGTTTTTTAATTATATATTACTTATATAAAATAATGACAAACAAACCTGTATATGCCATTGCGGTATTTAGTGATAGTATTAAAGGATATGTTAAATTTAGTGAAGATTTGACTAATAATAGGGTAAAAATAGATTTAAATATTATCGGATTAACCCCTAATTCTTTACATGGTTTTCATGTTCATGAAGCAGGGGATTTAACTGATAAATGTACGAGTATGTGTGCACACTTTAATCCATATGGAAATACTCATGGATGTCCTGGTATGAGCAAAAGACATGTCGGCGACTTAGGTAATATAAAAACAAATAATAAAGGTGCCGCAATATATACGTTTTATGATAATGTTATTAAACTTAGAGGAACTAAGTGTAATATTATTGGTAGGGGTTTAATTATTCACGAAGATGAAGACGATTGCGGAAAAGGTGGAAATACTGAAAGTTTAAAAACAGGCAACGCAGGTAAGAGAATTGCTTGTGCGGTTATTGGTTTTTCAAAAGAAAATTTTACGTAAATATATATTTTTATAGTAACAAAAATCGTAATTTGAAATGTAAAAAAAATGTAAACATATTAATAAAGGGTATAACGATATGAATCTTTGACCCTTGTAATTGCTCCTTCTGGTGTACTTTCTTTTCCAGAATATTTTAAATCATTATATAAAAATTGTGCGAAAGCACTTTGGTCGTTTTCTACACGAGTATTGGGAGTACTATAAAAAGCTCTATTACTTTGAGTAAGTTCAAACTCATCCCATATAGAACTATATAATTGTTTATCAGTATTTTTAATACCAGGGTTCATAAACTGAACTGCTTTTTTAACACTTTTTGTTATATCAACCTCAACATCAGGATTAAATGCTGGAGGAGCTGATTTTCTTTCTGGATCATCCATAATTTGAGTTAGTAAAACATTGCTAAAAGGATTTAATTTATTTCCTTCTTTAAATTCTGTTTTTAAAACCTTTTCAAGCGTTACAGGATTTGTTATAGTATTCGCATCTGTATTTTCATATAGACCAATAACTTTGTCTCCTTTAACTTCAAAACCTTCATCTATCATATTTTTTGTTAAATTTTTTTTTTTGCTCGTAAATAAAATTAATATTAATCCTAATGTTAAAATTCCTACTACCAATATTCTAATAGAATTTGTAAGAACATACCCTAAAATAGTAATTAATAATATTAGCCTTGTTATGGCATTTAATTTTTGTTCGTAGCACATATAAGGGGTTGGCCATAGTTCAAATACATAGTTTTTATTAAATAATATTGTAGGTTCGTTTAACCAAAATGGAATTGTCATTATATTATATATAGACTATTTAAAAAAGTTTATTAAAACTATTACTAAATTATGTTAATAAATTATGTCAAAAATAACGATCTATTATTTGGTATTTACTATTATTTTTTGATGCTTTCAAATTGTCTATTAAATAATTATAAATTTGTAAATAATCTTCATTATCTTTGTATTGTCTACATGTGTATATATCAAATGACATATGATTTTTTTCTGGAAATGTATGAATAGATATATGAGATTCTGACAATAAAAAAAGAATACTACAACCTATAGGTGTAAATAAATACTGAGTTTCTTTAAGTATTTGAAAATTGTGTTTACAACATATATCTTTTAACATTAGATTTAATTCATTAATATTATTTAGTAATCCTATGTTTTCTATATTTTTAAAATCACAAATCATATGTTTTCCAGAAGATTCGTAATCGTTAAACATTATATAAATAAAAAAATATAAAATTTTCTATTTTTTACCTATTTTTTACCTTTTTTTTTTAAATTCTTGTTGGTATTATTATTTTGTTCTCTTGGTGTTTTTTCTGGTTTTTCACCATCATTAAATATTTTAATTAATTGTTCTTCTGTTAAAGCATTTGGTGATTGAGCTATTACTTTATTTTGCTGCTCTTTTGCTTGTGCTTGTTGTGCTTCTTTTAAGATACGATTCATTTCTGCCTTTGCTCTAATTTTTTCTTTTGTTTTTGCTAATTTTAAATTTTTATTTAATTGTGACCCCATCGCACCTGTATTAAATTTACCTCCCATTTTATTTAATCCCATTTTATTTAACATTGATTGAATATCTTTCATACCTGGCATATCTTTCATTTTATTCATTATTTCCGTCGCCTCTTCCATCAATTCACTTTCTTTAATTTCTCCTGACTTTATGCTCGTATCTAATTTATTTCCAACATTTTTAACTAAATTCATAATTTTTGTCGGATTTTTTATTAGGTTACTAAAAACATCGCTTACATTAGAACAATTATCACTATCTAAGTTTAAATCATTTGCGGTTTCTTCTGCTATTTCTTTAGCAATTTTACCTAATTTTCCATTTAACATGCTTGTAATATGTTCGTTAATATCGTCAGCATTTAGATTTGGCATATCTTCCATATTTATGTTGAATTCTTTATCCATATTTTCTTTAAAATTACCACTAATATCAAACATTTCTTGGACGCTTGACAATGTTTCTTGTAATTTTTTTTTAAATTCTTCTTCATCAACATGTTCGAACAATTTAGCTGTATCTCCAAAAGCATCTTTATTTTCAATAGTTCCAATTATAGAAAATGAAATTAATTGTAAATATTTCCAAATAGCATCTCTGGTTTTTTGTGAAATTTGTAGTTCAAATAAGTCTTTAAAATGTATATAAGGTAAAAATTCTGTATCAATAGTTGCGTCTCTAAACATATCTTCATTTTTATATAAAATATCAAAAAACCTTGGTGGCAACTTTGTTTTACAAAAATTAAATAAGTATTCAATATTTTCTTTTTCTGAATTTTTAATTGCTTTATCTCTTTCTTCTTCATTTTCAATATTATTGAATAATTCTTTGTCCTTCCACCATTTACTAATTAAAGGAATATATTCTGGATATGTTGTCTTTAAATCACTTACAAAATCAACCATTACTTTTGAAAATTCTTCGGGTATTTCACTCATATTTTATATATTTTAAATAAAATTTTATATTTAAATTAAATTTACGCGAATTATTATATTTGACATAATGCTGAAAGTTTTGTTAAATTTTGAATATATCTCATAGTTTTTGATTGATTTTCTTGGCTCATTTGTCTAATAGGTTCTCTAAATTTATCAATTATTTCCATTATTTTATCTGAATTTTGAGCGTCAGATACATCATCAGAATAGTCTTTATTAATAAAAAAACTTAAATTACCTGATTCTATTTCAGTCTTATATTTGCTTACTATACATGTGCTCCATATTTTTACTATCATTTTAGGATTGGCTTTTCTAATAGCTAACAATGAATTTTTTGCCGTTAATATATCAACATCATTTGGAAATACACTTTGAATGTCCGATACAAATTCCATAAAATGATCGTTGAAAGCAGATAAAATACTGGAAGACATTTTAATTATTTTATTTAAATGCTTTTAAATCCATTTTTTAACAAAATATTTTTACTATTTTAGTATTTACTAATTTAGTATTTACTAATTTAGTATTTACTAATTTACCATTTATATTATTAAATATTCATTGATCTTCTTCCCCCATTAATTTTTTGTAACTCCTGATCTCTTTGTTGTTGTAATTGTTCTATTGTAAGTTCTGATGATAACTTATTTGACTTTTTAAATTCTTGGTCGTTGTCCGCCATATTTGTACTTATGTTGTCTGTATAATTTAAATCAACATAATTATGCATTTGTCTCATTCCTCCATCTCCAGTCGCTTTTAATGCTTCTTGATCTTGATCCAAAAAACTATATTTATCTGATACTATATCTCCTAAACCTGCACTTCCAGAACTTCCAAAAGAAAATGCCATTGGCTCCATATTATTTTGAGTCGCTTGTTTTATTTGTGTTTCCTGTTTTGGCCTTAAGTATTGTAATATTGCTTCACCATATAAAACATTATAACCTTGATTTAATAGTAATAAAGCAGGAACTCTATTAATGTTTTCAGGCATAATTATTTTTTGGCCGTTTTCTAAAACAATATATATTTTGTTATTTGCGTCTTTTACCCTTTTGTCAATAGATATAAAATGCATTTCTTGTTGGATATTTGTTTTGCCGATGGTTTGCAGAAGTTTTTTGGAATGTTCGCAAAAATTACTATAATAAAGAATAGAACTCATTATTAAATTATATTATTTAATTGAAACAAATATTTAACTTATTTTAAAAAAAAATGATTAATATTTTTAATTTAAATATAATTAAATATAAATATAAAGTAATAATAATATAATATGAACCCATTCATTACACTAAATACTGAAGAGAATGATGTTCTATCATTTACTATTAGCGGAGTAAATGTTAGTTTAGCAAATGCAATTCGCAGAACTATTTTATCAAATATTCCATTACTTGTTTTTAAAACAACTCCATATGAAGAAAATAAATCTAATATTATTAAAAATACATCACGCCTAAATAATGAAATTATTAAGCAACGATTAAGTTGTATTCCTATCCATATTAAAGATTTTGAAGGTTTTCCATATAAAAATTATTTATTAGAAGTAAATGTTGAAAACAATACAGATGATATTTTATATGTTACTACTAAAGATTTTATGATTAAAGATATAACTACAGGAAAATATATTGACGAAAGTAAAAGGTCTGGAATATTTCCTTCAAATAGTTATACTGGTTATTATATTGACTTCGTTAGGTTAAGACCTAAAATATCCGACGAAATACCAGGTGAAGTATTACATTTAACTTGTGAATTTTCAGTTGGAACTGCTAAAGAAGATGGTATGTTTAATATTGTATCTACTTGTTCTTATGGTTTCACAGTAGATGAAGATGCTAAAAACTCTGTTTTGGCAAAAAAACAACAAGAATGGAAAAATGAAGGAAAAAATGCTGAAGAAATAGAATTTGAATCACAAAATTGGAACCTACTTGATGGAATGCGTATTACTAAACAAGATAGTTTTGATTTTGTGATCCAAAGTATCGGAATATATACTAATAATGAAATACTTGATAAAGCATGTGATATTCTAATAATGAAACTAAATGATTTGGACGTTTTAATTGAAAAGGATGAGCTAAAAATTATCAATTCATTAAATACAATGAATAATTGTTTTGATATTATTTTAGAAAATGAAGACTATACTATTGGAAAAGTAATTGAATATATGTTGTATGCTAAATTTTATGAAACAAAAATATTAAAATTTTGTGGATTTAAAAAAATGCATCCTCACGACTCCGATAGCATAATTAGGGTAGCTTATACTGATGCGATTGATAAATCTACTATTAAAGGCAACTTAAAAGAATGTATTGATGGTGCTAAAAATATTTACTTGAAAATTAAAAAAGAGTTTTTAAAATTATTGAAAAATTAAAAATTATATTAAACTTAATACTATTTAATACAATTATCCATTAGTTAAATTAATGTTTTCTATGTATTTTTTTTTTATGTGCTCTTTTTGTTTTTTTATATGCTCTTTTTGTTTTTTTATATGCTCTTTTTGTTTTTTTATATGCTCTTTTTGTTTTTTTACCTCCCCATTCTCTACCTGAATTTTCAATAAGGTTCATTGATTCTTCAGCTGATGGTGCATCACCAGTATATGGTAAATATCTTGGATCACCTGTTTTTCCAAACATAACTTGGGCACTATTTGCTAATTGTTGTACCTTCTTTCCTTGGGTTGAATCTTGATAGCCGTGGTTTATACCACTTGAATATGATGATGTGTTAGGTCCCCAGGTTAAATTTTTTTTACTCATATTATTTATTATATTTTATCTAAATATTATAAATAATTTTTTCTAAATATTATAAATTATTTTTATAGTGTCATTTTATAATAAACCTTGTAAATTATCCATCAATATAGAGGGATGTAAATTATTTACATATTCCATTACAACTTGTTTGGTTACAAATAATTTTTTTTCTTTTAATTCACTTAAGTACTTTTGATGAATATTATACATATTAGTTCTATACTCATTTTCAAATTGATTCAATGGTTTTTCCTTTTTAATATAACAAGCAATATAATTTTTATAAAGATTACGTGTAAAATCGTGTATTTTTTTCCTAAATTCTAAACATTCTTCTTTATATTCTGAAAAATACTTTAAAAATTCAGAAACCTTATTTTGTTGTCTTAAACATAAATAATGATATTGCATTTTTGGTTGATTTCCACGTAATTTTCTAACATATTCATACGCAGGATTTCTAACTTTTGTCCTTTCATTGGTTGTAATATTATATAACGAAATTCCTACAATATTATAAAAAGCTTTAAGACCTAAATAATTATTTAATGTATCATTAAATTCTACTTCTGAATAAGAATTGCAGTCATACATTTGCGGAAACTTAAACTTAGGATATAATGCTTTTATTCTTACATCCAACATATTCATTGAATAAAGTTTTATGTCATTTATATTCGCATTGTCAATACAATAAATCCCAATTAAATATAATTGAGGGTTACTAAACTTTGTTACTATTCTATTTTCAGGATGTTGAAGAACAAAACTATAACAATATAATGGGTTAAGTTGTTCTAATTTAAAATCAATTTCATTCAATGCCTCAAAAAACATAGTATTGAATGTTTTTGTGTTTGATGATTTATAGAAACTTGTTTGACCGCCAACATTACTTCGTGTAGAAATAACCCAGTCGCCATTTGTTCCTAGATTTTTATTCCAAAAAACATTAATCATAGTTCCTTCAACAAATTCTTCAATAATAATATTTTCATCCTTTTTAGGATACTTTTTAATAAATTCTTCATATGGAATTGATTTAGGTGGAGAAAAAGATAAAAATTCACCGTTTGAATTTAATATTACAGACCTAAATAAACCAAATGTATTTATTAAATCAGGAGTTAGTTTTTGTTTATCATATTTTACTATTGCATATGTTTCATCATTATATGTGCAAACATTTATTTTAAGTATATTTTCAACATCTTCAACACTTTTGACGTCATTTTTTAACATACTACCAAAGTATAATATTTCTGTTAACTTAACATTAGGATAATGTAAACTAAACATGTGCTATTTTTTTATTAATATATTTTAATATAATGTCTTTAAATTATTATTTTTTATTTGATTTTCACTTAAGCATAAAAATTTCTATCATAAATATAGAAACAAATGTCATTAGAAAATAAAATGTCTGATATAATAGAATTACAATTAGGCGATATTATTCAAATTATAGACCCTATTAATGAAAAATTAAACAATCAAATCTTTATTATTGACTACATTGACAAAGATAAAATGTTTATTATAAATACTGATACATTAGATAAAATTAAATTAAAAATATCAAATGACGGCATTATTGGCGACGGAACTATTACACAATTAGCTATACTAAGTAGAAATGAAACACCTAGTTATGCTATAGAAAATGGATTAGTTCCTGGCAAATGGATTAATATTCATTTTGGAGGTGAATATCCTGTAATTATAACAGGTGAAATTACTAATTTAGAAAATGATATGATTGAAATAAAAACGATTGACAATGATATTTTGTATATTAATTTTGATTACAAGGGTATTCCAGAAGACCTACCAATTGATTTAATTGAAATAAGAGGAAAACCTCAAATGCCTGCATCAAAAAATTATGAAGAACAAGAACAAGAACTATTCCAAGAACCAGAACAAGAACAAGCACCATTTGAAGAATTTCCAGAAGAAGAAAAACAAAAAAGAGAAAATTTTCCAACACTTGAAAAAGATATAAATTTAATGCCTACAGAACTATTAAAAATTTCTGTTCCCGTAAAAAATATAAAAGATCAACTAAGAGAATTTATTTTGATGGGAGATCAAATCAAATTTGGGAATGAAGAATTAGGACCAATCATTCAATTTGTTGATGTATCGATTAAATCTCAAAGATATAGTATTGAAGCACAAGTAACTGATTTACTTGATGATTTATTATCCACTATTCCAAATATCCAAAGAACTCAAAATGTTTTAAACAATATACATATTATTATTGAAAGATTTAAACAACTACGAGAGCACTTTTCTTACTTAGATGAACATGGTAATGTTGAAGGTGCTCTCGTTAATGAATCTACATATAAACCAATGCTTAAATATTTTACAAATTTTAAGATGAATTTATATTGGATTTTGCCTGTAGTGAAAAATATTAAAAAAATCTATAATTCTAATGAAATAAATGATGATACTACCAATACCGATATTATTAATCTTAATATTGAGGAAGATATAACTAAAATTAAACTATTAATTGATAACTACAGGTCAAATAATGTTCCTTTAGAACAAAATAAATATTCTATTTTATACGATGAATTAAATCCTTTTTTTACGCCATTTGAAATGGTTAATGAAGAAGATACCACAGGAATTATTTATGAAAAAAGTGTAGAAAATGAACTTAACGTTATTATAGATAATTTAGAAGACATGTATTCTTCTGTTTTTACGAACAATAATGTTAGGACAAGACGTTTTGTTATACAAAAATATAATACAGGTTTAACCAAATTAGATAGTATTCAAAGTAAAGGCAGTAAGCTTATCGCAACACGAATTAAAATGACTAATCCAGATATTATGTCTATTAGGTCTTTTATTACATTACCTGAACCTACCATAAGATTTTCAAAGATTAATCTTCCAGGAACCAACATATTAGATAGAGCAAATATGAATTTAGTCTTTTTAAATTACTGGCAATTTTTAAAGAAAAAAACAAATGTAAATAATGTTTTTATTGACAACTTAAATGAAAATATTGATTTTAATGAAAATAATTTTGTTAATAGTATTAAAAATTATGTGCTAAATTTACCAGATGAAAGCAAAAAAGAATTAACATTATATGAGATTTATCGTCAGTTTATTAAAATTATTGTACCTAAAACACGCGTTTTATTTGAACTAATTAAAAAATATATTGTTGGAAAACTTTCTATTGTTGAAGTGGTTAGTTATCTTGAACCTTTTTTAATTTATACAGACGATTTAACTTATATGCAGTATGTTGAAATAATAAAATTTATTAGCGAAAAAATTAATGAATATAATAAAAATTTTATAGAACGTTCGCGATTATTTGCTTTGCTTAAAAGAGTTAACTCAGAACCTCTTATTTTTACAAACGCTTATTCCATTATTTCTATTTTAGATTCAAATCCCAATATTAAAAATGAAGTGTTTCAGTCATATGACATAAATATTGAACCTAAAAATATGTATTTAACAAACTCAGAAATTTTACGAAGTATTACACTAAAAGATTATACACGTTTGTACACAACCGCAATTTCTCTCAAAAGTATTCCTTTGATGTATCCAAGTGAATTTTCTACTTTGTTTGATGAAGAAAAAAATAAAATAAATGATAAAATTAAAAATGAAGAAACAAAAGACAAGTGTAAAACATTTACTATTTCAAAATATTATTCATCTGTGGATGAACTAAAGAAAGATGATGACCGAGAAATTTATTTCGATAAAAAATATGACAAAACTGATTATAGGAAATTGGATAGTTATGAAAAAGATATGCTTTCAATGTCTCCTGAAAACTTTATTTCCCATTTAACTAACGAGTTGATGAATAAGGATAGATTAAATCAAAATGATGCCGAATATTTGGCTGAAACTTTAATTGATGGTTATAAAAGAGTATTAGACGGACATTATGCCATACTATATAAAGGATATAATCCTAATGCTAGCGAAGAAACCGATTATTACATAAGAAAAAATAATAAATGGGAATTAGAAAAAGATATAGAAAAAGATTTAAACACAGATGATTCAAATATTTTATGTAATTTACAAGAAAAATGCATCAGTGTCCCGACTAAAATGGATGATAAATGTGAAAGTATGAATATAGATGAACTTAGTATTCAGGATAAAGTATTAAAAGAAGTAATTAATGAATTTGATATAAAATATAAAATATCCAAAGATGAATTTGAAAAAATTATCAGTGAAAAATTTAACTATTATTTGGATATAGTTGAAACTTTAATCAAAATAGAAACAAGCAATATGTTAAAATATAATAATCAAAAATATATTTTAGGTGTTAATATAGATGAGGAAACAAACCAAATAAGACCTGTTTCTCCTTTTGAAAAAGTGTTGAATTTAATATTAATGCAAAAAGACTTTATTAAAAAACAAAATGATATTATCAGGTTTGTTAATTCTTATACACGTCAAGCTATAATTGAAGGAGAAGGATTAGGACCATTAAATGAAAAAGAAACTTCTCATTGGTTATATTGTATAAAAACAAATGTTCGACTTTTGCCAACTTTCAGATACGATATGGCCGTCGCATTTACTACAAATCCAGATGGTTATAGAAATTTTGTTGATATGCTTATTAGTAAAATTGGAAAACTTAGTGAAGATGGTGATTGGTGGACTGACGAACACAGCGGTTGGACGATAATTAAAATAGATTATGACTATGAAGAAGGTTATGAAGAAGGATTTAGAGTTTCTACTCGTGGTGTATTAGAAGAAGATGCCGGTAACAAAATTGTTTCTACTATTGCTAAAAGTGTAGTTTATAGTACACCAGAAACAAAAATAATTTCAAACATAGTAAATGCTTTGGCGGTTGCAATGGGAATAAATATAGAAATACAAAAAGAATTTATAATTAATTGTGTTTTAACTGCTCTTCAAAGTTTAGAAAAGGAAGAAGATTATAAAATCAAAGTAAAAGAAATGAACGCCAAAAATAAAAAAATGATGTCCTACAAAGATTTTTACAATACGGCTTTATTATATTATACTTTATCCACATATTTAATTGCTATACAAACATCTATTCCTTCAATAAAAACGAGAAAAACACATCCTGGCTGCATACGTTCATTTGATGGATTTCCTTTTGAAGGCACAGGTGATTTAAGTAGTGTAACATATTTAGCTTGTATTGCTTACGATATACGTAGTTCTACAGAACCATGGAATGTATTAAAATCTAAAAAAGCTGATTATATTCGTGATAAAATAGTAAGTGTTATTAATGGTGTTTTACTTGAATTACCTGATGTTAAAAGAAAATTTGAAGATAAAACAGAATATCTACTTACATATCCATCTGAAGAAATACCAAAAGAACATGATATAACTTTATGGACTAATTTTTTGCCACCACTCGTGAATTTTAAAATAAGAAAACTTAACAATATAAGTCCAGATTTCAAGAGAAGCTTAATGACTGATTTGAGAAATGGTTCAATAAATCAAAATGAAAAAATTTTAGTGATTTATTCAAAAATAATTTTCTTTTCGCTTGCCATTCAAGAAAGAATTGGTGAAATAGTTAAGAAAAAGGCATTATTATTAACTAAAGCAAATAATGAACCTTATCTTGAAAATTCTTGTTGCGATACTAAAGAAAAAGAAACAACCATTGAATATTTTATTAGAGAAGATAATAGAATTGCTGAATATAATGGTATAGTAAATGGTCTTACTAATATAACTAAAGATATTATAAGTTATACACAATCTGGATTATTTTATAGTAAAATTAATACAAAAAATAAATATCCACCTATCAGTCAAGATTTTGATGAATTCACAATTTATTTATCATTTATTTATTTTTGTAAATTTCGTTCTTTAATGCCTATTCCTGATGATTTATTACCATTATGTACCGATAAACCAGATACCCAATTAATTAATAAAAATGATAGTATCGGCGAAATAATTAAAAAACTTAAAGATGATGGAAGACAATATAACAACGAAACTTTTTTACGTTTATTACAACTTGTTGGACGTAATGGAATAGTAGATATTAATATGAATATTTCTGTAGTATCATCTGTAACTAAATTAAAAGGTGTATTAGAAAGCATTGAAGAAGAAAATGATGAGTTTATAGAAGGTTCTTTAATTAAATTAATTAATAACGCATTAGATACTTTTGATATTGCGACAAGCCAAATGACAAAAGAAGTAAAAGAACTGAATAATTTTTTAATTAAACAGAACGAAAATATGAAATTAGACATTATTGATTTTATAGAGACAAATAAAGGAACTGATATAACACGTAGTTCTTTTAATAAAACTAAAAAAATTATTGAAACTATATCTGATTGGAAATCCGACAATTCAACGCGAAATAAAGATATTAAAGTAACTGACGATTTAACTTATAATGTCACAAATTTCTATAAAAATATACTGAATAATTTTGTTAATATATTTCCAAATATAATATTAAATAAAGTTGACTATAAAAATACAAATATACCAAATTATTTGGGATTATCCGGTGGACACGCCAAAAAAATTAAAGATTATATTAACGATTATTATGAATCGCTTCGTGGATTTTATGGCGTTCCAGCACTTTATAGTATTTTAGAAAATATCCAAAAAGCATCATCCAATCTACTTCTATTAGCAAAAACAACTCCTGTGTTTACATCCATTAAATATAAAAATAAAGATTTAAAACCAGTTTTTGATGAAAGAACCAGTAGGCTTCTTTATGAATTTTATTTGTTAAAAGGATTTATAAATTATATTGATTTGGCAGATGATCCAAATATGCTTGTTACTGAAACAAGACAAGTAAATGAAGTTCAAGATTTATATTCAGTGGATTATATAGAAGAAAGAGATACAAGAGTAAATTTTGCTATTGATGAAAGAAATGAATATGATACAAGAATTTTAAAAGGAAATGTCAAAGAACTTAAACAAAAAGTATCCAAATTACTCGTTTCTTTTATAGAAATAATGGAAGGTGAAAAAGATGTAATTAATATATCTTATGAAGAAATTATGGATAGAATTTTTAAATTAAAAGAAAAAGAAAAAGATATTATAACAGATAGATTAAAAGTTTTATCTGATGAAGAAAGAGATGCTGATACAATATTAAAAATAAATAAGTTAGGCGTTTGGGGCAAAGGCTTACAAAAAGGACTTACAACGTATGTAAAAGAAACATATGATGAAGAACGAGAATTTAGAGATGAAATGGAAAAAACGGAAAGAAATATAAGGAAACAAAATAAGAATGTAACAAACGATAATATTGAGCAGTATATGGAAGATTACATTGATGAAAGAGAAAGAGAAGAAGATATTGAACGAGAAGCATATGACATGAGTTATATCACCGAAGACTTTATGGAAGGAAATATGGATGGAACTGGTGCTCCAGAAGATGAATATGAGGATTATCAAGATTATGATTCATAATATAAATTATGATATAAAGTATAATTTTTATTTATAAACAAAACATTTAGTATTTTCAAGCATTTTTTTAAATGAAAATATATATAAGAATATGTATAAAAATTATATAAAAGAAAATATCACTTTTGTTTCTATCGTTATATTTATAGTTCTATTTGGAATAATACAATTAATTAAACCAGCATTTTTATATAACAAAGATGGATCTCCGCGAGAATTTGGGATAGGATATAGAAACAAAACAATTTTACCTATTTGGTTATTGTCTGTTGTTTTAGGAATATTTAGTTATCTTATAGTATTATATTACATCAGTTCTATAAGATTTTTTTAATTTTGTTATTGAATTTATATTATACATCATAAAACAATTGGACTATTTCTATTGTTTTATTTGTTTGATTTTTTGGATTTATCCAATAATTAATTTGGGTTTCTAATGCTTTTAATCTTTGGTTCCATTCATCCTTTTTTGATTTTTTAACTACACAAATTCCGTTTTTATCTGTTCCCCAACAAGAAGCTAGTGTTTTTCCTTCGTAAATATAATCATCAGGATTAAAACGAATAAAAACTATTGGTCTATGTCCTAAATCTTGTGATAATTCCATGATACGTTTGTTTTCACAACTACAATCATAATCTATATGTTGATTTTCATCTATTTCTACTATTAAGTTTTGATACCCTAAATCTAATAATAAATCTGGTCTTCTTTTAGAACAACCACCTGATATAATTTTGTCTGCAATCCAAGGCAAATCTGGAAATTTTGTTTTTACAAAATCAACAACAGAATATTCTTTGGTTTTGTAATTTCTTGATACTGGTTTATCTGGAAACAAATTCATATAACAAAATAAACAATATCCATCGTATTTTTCTTGAACACGCGTATAACATAAATAGGTTTTACAAGATTTATGTTTTATATCTATCATTCCTTCTAATTTATGTGTTGCACAATATAATGCTATTTTTTCTCCTTCTATATTATAATGTGGTATTGTTTTACATCCTAAATGAATACAAGTTTTATCTTTCACATTTACCATTCCTTCCAATTTATGTGATGCACAATATAATGCTATTTTTTCTCCTTCTAAATTATAAGTTCGTTGAACTTTACATCCTAGATGAATGCAAGTTTTACTTTTCACATCAATCATTCCTTCTAATTTGTGTGTAGCACAATATAATCTTATTTTTTCTCCTTCTAAATTATAATTTGGTATTGTTTTACATCCTAGATGAATACAAGTTTTATTTTTCACATCAATCATTCCTTCTAATTTATGTGTTGCACAATATAATGCTTTAGTTTCACCTTCTAAATTATAAATAGGTATTGTTTTACATCCTAAATGAATACAAGTTTTACTTATCACATTAATCATTCCTTCTAATTTATGTGTTGCACAATATAATCTTATTTTTTCACCTTCAAAATTATAAACTGGTCTTGTTTTACATCCTAGATGAATACAAGTTTTATTTTTCACATCAATCATTCCTTCTAATTTATGTGATGCACAATATAATGCTATTTTTTCTCCTTCTAAATTATAAGCTCGTTGAACTTTACATCCTAGATGAATACAAGTTTTATTTTTCACATCAATCATTGCTTCTAATTTATGTGTAGCACAATATAATGCTTTTGTTTCTCCTTCTGTATTATAACATGGTATTGTTTTACATTCTGGATAAATGCACATTTGTCTAATAATATATAATTTGTAGACAAATATTTAAATTAATTTTACATGTTAAAAAATAAAGCATTAATAGATATAATATAAATTATGTAATAGTATAAACGGTGCTAGTTGCCACTTCTTGTTGTGCAGCATTTTGTTGTTCATTAGCTAAATATGTATCATAATTTTGTTTCATAGTATCTGGATTCATAACACATCCTCTTGTAGCAATTTTTAGTTGAACTATCATAGTTATCAATATACCTGTATATATGTACCACATTGCTTCTCCTACATTGTCACGTGTTACTACTAATTCAAATAATTTATTTTGTATATCTATAGTTTCAGGTGCATTATCATTTTGATATTTTTCTTTTCTTAATGGTTTTAATGTTGTCCAGTAATCCATAAAATTAGAAGGAACTATCTGATTAATCAAAATAGAATTGTTTCCACATATTTTTACTATTGCGTCGGCTGCTTCCTGTAATTGCTGTTTAGTAGTGCCTCCTCGTTGTTTTTTGTTAGCACCACCAGTTTGTTCTTCTGGAGGAGCAGATGATTCTGTAACAGGTAAAACATTATTTTTGTTATTATTAGCATTAGCATTAGCATTTTTATCATTTAATGTTTTTTCTAATTCTGGATTTATCAATAGCTCAGTTAAAATATTATTGGCTGAGCCGGCAACATAAAAATATCCTATTACATCAGAAAAGGCACTTTTAAATCCAGGATAAACAATAACTATAGCAACAACCACTCCAAATATTAATGTCCAAGGTATAAAAGTTAATAATCCTGCAGCTCCCATATTTTCAGATATACTACCTCCACAAGTAGTTGTTATTATAGAAGCATTAACGATAAATTGAATTATTATTATTAACAAGACATAAACAGCTAAATAAATATTATTGTTGGTTTTATACTCTTTCAATTGATTTTCATTTACGAGCTGTCCAAGGGTTAATGATGGTTTGAGAACTAAATAGTATAATAAAGTAACTAATAAAAATGTAATTATATTTAAATAAGAACTTGCCATATAGATATTATGTATAAATTATTTTAAAAATTTAATTGTAATTATTATGAATATGAATATGGATATAGCTAAACCAATGCTTACAGAACCAGGCGTTAAATATTTTTTAAATCAAACGCTTAAACAATGTCACGTTATAAAAGAAAAATTTCATAATACAATAGTTAATGTTGGGCTCTTGTTTGGATTTTTATTAATTTTAGGAATTATCATTTTATATAAATATAAAGGAAGACTTACTCCTGTAGAAATAGAAAAAAAAAATAAAGAAAAACAACAATATATTTTATCAAAAATTAAAAATTTACAAGAAGCAAAAAAACGGGCACACAATGAATTAATTACTGGATTGCCTGAATGGGAACCCGAATATGATAATATAAATAAAAGAGGTATTTATTAAATAAAAATTATTAAAAATTATAGTTATATATAATAAAATGAGTGAATATATTGAAAATAGTATTAACGAATATTATAAATTAAAAAATAGTTACGAAAATGAAATTAATAAATATAAAAGAAATATTATTAATAATCCATCATTAAGTTGGAAAGAAAAAAAAATAGAATTTCAAAAATTAAAACCTAAATGTATTAATTGCAAACGTCCAGGAGGCACATTTTTTTCAATTAAACACGATAACACAACCAATAATAGACATCTTAGAGCAGTTTGTGGAGTAATTGCTAATCCATGTAATTTAAATATTGATATAGTATTAGGTAAATATGAAGAACTACCATTTATTTTAAGGGATACTGAAAAAAATATTCATGAAATTAAATTAAACATTATTGAAAATAAAAATAAGTTGCTTTTTGGATATATTACAGCAGAAACAGCTCTTAATAATTTTAACGAAATAAAGAGTGAATTAGCGGAGTATGTTGCTGTTTTAGAAGAATATTTGGGGGAATATAACAATATAGTAGATAACAAAGAAACAGAAGCAAAATTAAACGAAAAAATAGAATTATCAGAAATATATATCGTGCAACTCAAAGCGGCTATTAAACAATTTAACGAAAGTAATGATGTTCATTATGTTAGTGATGCGGTTGATATTTATAATACAAGTTTAAAACCTCTGTTAAAAGAAATAATGAATTTAAAATATAGAGAAAATATGGTTTGGTATAATGAAGATGAAAACACATTTAATTTAATACAAAATCGTTATACTATTGCTGATTTACAGGTAAATTTATTGGATGAAAGTGTTAAACAATTTAATGTTGGTATGACAACTATACCTGTTGATGCTAAAAAACAAAAACAAAGACAAAGACAAAGACAAAAACCAAAACCACAATTAATTGTTGAAAGTGATAGTGAAAATGAGATAGAAGCCGAAGCCGAAGCCGAAAATATTGTTAATACAAATGCTCCTATTATTGATAATAATGGAAATGCAACTTGGTCTAATCCAGAATATCAAAAATTATGGGACGCAATGAGTAGTAAATTAAAAAGTGCTTTATTAACTGATCGTGAATGGCTACAAGAATTTATGGATAGTTGTGTTAGTTCAAAACAAAATAAAAAACAATGTAAATTCATTACACCAAGCAATTTAATATTACCTCCACAAATATTAGATGACGGACAATATGATTTTGGAAATGAAGTATATAATAATATTTTTAACAAATTAGATAAATCATATCAAACTACTTTATTAGGAGTGTATTCAATTAAAGATGGCAAAAAAAATTATAAAATGTTAGAAGATGCATTAGGAAATATTATGGCAAAAGAATTATCATTTAGTGGATTTTTATAATATATATAATATTTATAATGATATTTAATTACATTTCGTTTCCTATTTTTATAATTAGTTTTGCGATTGGTATATTTTTTGTATATTTATGGGGACCAGATAAAAAAATTATTTATGTTTATCCTACACCTGAAAATGTAGATAAAATGCTATTTAAAGATAATGCTGACAATTGTTTTTATTTTGAAGAGACAGAAATAGAATGTCCTTCAAATAATTCTTTTTTATCCGAAGTACCTATTCAAATGTAATACTAAATTTACCATTATTAAGATAAAAAATAATATGTAAGTATGTATTAATAATATTTATTAATAATATATATGGTAGAGTTTGGTAAATTCGTACACACAAAAACTGGTAAATATGTTATGTCAATTTTATTGGGGTTTGGTTTAGCATCATTATTTAGAGCAGCATGTAAAGGCAAAAGTTGTTTAGAATTTCATGCTCCTCCTTTAGATAAAATTAAAGATAAAATATACAAAAATGGTGATAAATGCTATAAGTATGTTCCAACTGCTACAAAATGTAGTTCTAACAAAAAAATAATTAATATGTAAAAAACAATTTACATTAAATATATTATTATAAATTTACTATTATTTGCGTAATTATTATAATCAATCATTCTTTATAATAATTATGAGTGATACAACTAATATTTTTGATTTGCCAACCGATCCAGCTGCCGGCGGAAATATTAATATTAAAGCAACAGAAAATGTTTTGCCGAATCAACAACAACAACCTACAAATGTTACTTTAGACCAAACAACTATAAGTCAAATAGTAAATGGCTTACAACAAGCAAGTATAAATGGGGCAACCAAATTGCCATCACGCGACATACCAATAAATACAAATAATTTAAGCAATGACCCACAGGTCCAACCAAATTATATTCCTCAAATTCAACATCAACATCAAAATAATGACTATATTACCGATTATGAAAATACACCCAATATAATTCAAAATTACAATAATACCTATAACAGAAATAATTCATTAGATGAAATGTATAATGAAATACAAATGCCTTTGCTAATTGCTTTAATGTTTTTATTATTTCAATTACCTTTTTTCAGAAAATTTTTGTATAGTTATTTTCCTATTCTTTTCTTTAATGATGGCAATTTAAATATTAAAGGTTTTATTTTTATCAGCGTATTATTTGGTATATTTTATTACTTTTTAAATAAAATTGTTTCGCATTTTGCAACATTGTAATTAATAGTTTTTTTTTGTTTTATTTAATTTTTTTCCAAAAATATTAAAGAAATATTTGGATTTACTTTTATTTGCTGGTTTATTTGTTGATTTATTTGCTGATTTTTTTGATTTTTGTTTATCAATTTGTGTTTTAATTTTATTTAATTCTTTATTTTCTCTCAAAACATCTGGTTTATAATTTAAAAACCATTCTTCAAACTCTTTTTTATTTTTATTTAATTTTAATTCTTTATATTTGTCTGATTTTATTGAACGTATTTCTTCTACTGTTTCTTGATGCCCATAACACGTAATACTAAATCGTTTTAATAATCCTTTTTGTTTTAATCTATTTTTTTGTTGCACATCAAATAAAAATTTTGACATACAAAGAATTCTATCTAAAAATTGATTATAATATGGTCTGTCTGTATATAAAAATGCCAAATAAAAACTCAACATAGTATCTATTGTGGCTATTTTTACTTTTTGACCTTTAATATTTAATATATTATAACTATGGCACGCAATAGGTTTATAAATAAAAGCAATAGTATCTTTTCCTATCCTAATTTCATAATGTTCGGGAATAATATCTCCTATTTCAGGATGTTTAATTATTTTGGCATTATTTACATTTATATCTTTTAATCTTTCTTTAACTATTTCTGCTGTTGTAAATGGTTCATTAGACAATACATCAAAATCTGCTATATTTTCTAATTCTTTTTTTAAATGTCTTGGCATATAATTAGAATATAATGATATGGCATATCCGCCAAAAAATACAACACCTTGATTTATTAGTGTATTTCTTACATTATCATATATTTCTATCGCTTTATCTTTATCATCCATTTCTCTTTGAAATGTTACTTCATTACAATTTATTTTTGTTAATGGATAATTTTTGTTTAATAATGTAAGACGTTTTAATACTTTTTCCCATCTACTTGTATCTCCATCTGGTCTGCTTAATTCTAAATACATTGACATTCTAAGAAAGTTTGGAGGAGCATATAAAATACCTGCTACTCTTATTGCTTCTTTTTTAATTGAATTATATATTTCTTTTGGTAGTTGTGTCAAATCTGCTACAGGTATATAATTTACAAAAACTTTATAAGTTCCATGATGTTGTCCTGATTTTGCTTCTACATCTGTAAAACCTTCTTTATAGTATAAATCTGACAATTCTTTAGCATCTTCTAAAGCATTTGGCGTGAAAAAATCATAATCAGGTATTTCAACATCTTTATTATAAAATTGGTCTTCTTGTGGTAAAATATTATTTATAGCAGTTCCACCATAGCAAATTAAATTTTTCTTTTTAATAAAAGTTTCTACTATTGATATTATTTTTTTTAATTCTTCTGATTGAATTAAACGTCTCCCTAATTTTTCTTCTGCTTTATCAACAGACATACGTAATATAGCTAATTCACAATCACTAAAGCTCAATTCTTTGCAAATGTTTTTTTGCTTCATATAATAAACAAATAAAAATATAAAAAAGTAATTATATAAATTAAATATAGAAAATATGGAAAATATAGAAAAAAGTAAGTTTTTTAATAAACGTATAAAAAGAGATGTTGAGAGTTTATTTCAATTATATCCGCATAACAAATTATATACTGATAATAGTTTAAATCATATAACAATAAATATATATGAAAACGAAAATGATAATGAAAATAATTCAATATATAAGTTTATTATAAAAAAATATTATCCATTTTCATCTCCAGATGTATATTATAAAAATTTGCCTTATGAAAATGTTTATAAGATATCATCTCAAAGAGAACAAAAGTATCTTCACCTTTTAACAAAAAAAGAATGTTTATGTTGTGAATCAGTATTGTGTAGTAATAATTGGAACATAACCTTAAATTTTTTTGATATAATTAAAGAAATAAATAATTACAGAAAAATAAAAAAAAACATATTTATTAAGATTTTAGCAGATAAAATAAAAGATAAATATTTAGTAAATGATATAGATTTAGATGGTTATTTATTCGGCATATAATGTTGCGTTTTGAATTACTTTTTTATAAAATTTACTTTTGGAAAATATAGAATTACAACCATTACATTGACACGTATTTTCAGTTATTATATGAAATGTTCCTTTTAAATTAGGAAGTCTACTTGATTGGCGGCATATAGGACAATAGTAATTTACTGGTTTCATTTATTTTTATTATATATTTAATTTTATACATTATTTTTAAATTGTTTTTTATTTTTTGTTTTTTATTTTTTGTTTTTTATTACGCCTTTTTTTATTTCAATCGCCAGTTTTTACCATTCAATCTGGTAATAATCGCAACAATTTTTATTTAATTTACTTATTTTAGAATCTGGAAATGTATAATTTAACATATCAATTAAAGTTGTTGTAAAAAATTCTCTTGTAACATAAGAATTTGTTAACTTGGATAAAATATTTTTTGGATGTTCTTGTATCCATTGTTTATAACCATTATAGGATTCACATTTATCTTCAATATATTTTGATTTTTCACACATAATAGTAAATTTATATTCATTTATTCCATTTGTTGCTCGTTCTATTATTTTATCGTAAATTGAAACAAATGTATTTTGTAGTGCTTCATCTACTAACCGGTCTAACTCTTGTTTATACATTCCTCTCAATTGAGCCTTGTATACTCGTTCGCTGAATAAATAATCACAATTTATAAGCAAAATAATAATAAATAGATTCATAAGCAGAATAATAATAAATAGATTCATATGAATATAATTATAATATTATAAATCGTTATAATAATTTTAATTCAATTTTTATTATAAATAAATCAGCGATTGAAATGAAAAAAGGTTTAAAAATTAAAACTATAATAATCGGTAGAAGCATTTCTCGTAGCATATGAAAAGTTAGGATTTTGAGGAGTTGGGTCTGGCAATATTACTGGCTCAAATCTTAAGTTAGCAGGTTTCAACGCAAACGCATAACTCGCATTATTAAAAAACGCATTGTTTTCTGCCAAAAAATTATCCGGCAATTGATATCGCATCGCAACCATTTGACATCCATAATTACGACATAATATTCCATTTGGATTAGGCGGATTATAGTTTTCATCTGGGAAAACAATACACATATTTTGTTTATTATAATTAGTAAGTTCTAATGTATCGGGATTATTTACTATATTATAATATGTGTATGCTCTCATAAAAACTGAGTTACTCGTCATATTTACATATTCATAAAATTCCTTATTTTCTAAGTATGCATTATTTATTTTATCAACTATCAAAATTATTTTATTTCTAAAACTCAAAAGCGGCATTTTACCCAAATTGTGACCTTGGCTTTCATAACTAAATTCTTTACCGAGCATAATAGAATCATATGATTTCAATATAGAAGCAAAATTAGAATACATAGTTTGGTTATTACTTTTTATTCTTAAATGAATTATTATCGGATCTGTTGGATTTGGTGCGGTCCCACTTGCAAAAGCATAATTTTTTATCACTTCCATAACATCCACAAAATTCACATAATTATATGTCTCTTTTACATAATAATTATCTGTTGTGCTTGTAGAAACAACTGGTTGATTATCTATTGAAAAAATTTCAAAGTCTAAACCACGAACACCTTGTTTTATTATAGCTTTTAAAACACTTATATCTACAAAATCATTTTTATAAGAGCCACCACTACAAGCATTATAGGCTGTTTGTATATAATAATCAAATAAATTTCCACTACAATCTGGATCTTTCACATTGATTGGTCTAATTCCACCATTAAGAGATGGATATAACGTATTCATAAAACTTACTTCAGTAGATTCCAGTTTATTAACGTTATAAATATAATATAATATTGCTATTATTATTATTAGCAGTGTTATTACTATTACTATAAAAGATGCCACATTTTCATTGTTATCTAATATGGATTTTATAGACTTTAATGATATTTTTGACATACCTGTATCTGTTTTTTCTGACATTTCTAATATATTATATTATTTTTTTAAAAATAATAATAGTTTTTCAAATTAGTTAAATAATAATATTTATAATTATATAATAAATATGGCTGGCGGATTAATGAACCTTGTAAGTGCTGGGCAACAAAACATTATTTTAAATGGTAACCCAAGTAAAACATTTTGGAAAGCAACATATGCTAAATATACTAATTTTGGAAAACAAAATTTTCGTCTTGATTTTGAAGGAACGCCTACGCTGCGTCTTACTGAAGAATCCACGTTTGTCTTTAAAGTGAAAAGATATGCTGATCTTTTAATGGATACATACTTATCTGTATCTTTACCCAATATTTGGTCTCCTATTTATCCTCCTCAAGAAATTATTAACTCTGATGGCTCTATTTCATATTCAGCATGGGCTCCATATGAGTTTAAATGGATTGATTATATAGGGGCTTTAATGATTAATAGAATTACCATTAATTGTGGAAATCAAAAATTACAAGAATATTCAGGACAATATTTGTTGTCTGCGGCCCAAAGAGATTTTAATTATCAAAAACTTATGTTATTTTACCAAATGATTGGTAATTATGCTGAATTAAATGACCCAGCAAATTCTGGAACACGTGTGAATTCTTATCCAAATGCGTTTTACACAACAAGTGCCGCTGGGGCACAACCATCCATTATGGCAAATACACTTTATATACCTTTAAATACATGGTTTAACTTAAAAACTCAAATGGCTTTTCCTTTAGTGTCTTTACAATATAATGAATTACAAATAAGTATTACATTTAAACCTATTAATCAATTGTTTAGAATTCGTGATATTATGGATACTGCGAATGATTTTCCATATGTAGCTCCTAACTTTAATCAATTTTACATGCAGATGTATAGATTTTTACAAACACCTCCTGATGAATCACTCAGTGCTACTTCATATGTAGATACTAGGTCTATATGGAACGCAGATATAAATTTAAATTGTACCTATTGTTTTCTTTCCAATGATGAAGCAAGATTATTCGCCAAAAACGAACAAAAATATTTATTTAAACAAGTATATGAAACTCCTTTTTACAACATTACCGGCCAAAATAAAGTCCAATTAAATTCTATTGGTCTCGTAACTAGTTGGATGTTTTATTTTCAAAGAAGTGATGCTAATTTAAGAAATGAATGGGCTAATTACACTAATTGGCCTTATAATTATATGCCTAATGATATATATCCTGCATCCACATCTGGCGACTATACTAATCCAGATACTTCTTCAACATATACAACTATTGGGCCAGGTATAAATAGCGATGGAACCTTAACGGGATATATGATAACAGGAGTATATAATCCACAAAACCTTAAAGAAATACTTGTAGCATTAGGTATTTTATTGGACGGACAATATAGAGAAAACATTTTGCCATATGGCGTATATGAATATGTAGAAAAATATGTAAGGACGGGAGGATTTGCACCGAATGGTTTATATTGTTACAATTTTTGTTTAGATACTTCTCCTTTTAATTTACAGCCATCGGGAGCAATAAATATGAATAGATTCACAAATATTGAGTTTGAATTTACTACTATTTCTCCACCATTAGATCCATTAGCACAAGTATTAACTATATGTGACCCTAATACTGGAGACATTGTCGGAATAAATAAACCAACATGGAGAATTTATAGTTATAATTTTAATTTATATGTTATGGAAGAAAGAATTAATGTTGTTACATTTATTGGAGGTAATGCTGGATTAATGTATGCTACATAAAAAAATTGAAATGAATTAATAACTTATTATCTAATTTATAAAACGTATTATACGATTACTAGTGTAACTAAATAGTGTAACCAATTTTTAAAAATGTCTGAATTAATAAAACCACACTGTAAAATAAATTTACCCTATAATGTTGTATTACATATTTTACAATATGATAGACGATTTGTTATTAAAAACGGAAAAATAATAAAAATTAATAAAATCCCACTTGAAGATTATAGATATAATTTATTAAACACTTCATTTACAAATAATCATTTAGTTGTTAAACAAAAATCACATATTGTTGATAATGTGTATTATGTTAATGTGAGGTTAAAACTCATTATAAACTGCGATAAAGGTAAAAAAGAATATGAATTTACTCTCAGACATTTTTATTTTGATAATGATGTCATGGAAGTAAGAAGACATCTATTTCTTCGCAAAAATGGAATGAATATTGAGTCGCATCTTGATTATTAAATATTAAATATTGAAACGCACTTTAAAAATTATTATAGATTTTTCATATAAATATATTGTTTTGAATATTTTGACATATTTTTTAAATTAAAAATAATATAAAAAATATAACACGTTTTTTCATTTATTTTTTCAAAAAGATAATATAATATTTTACTCTTAAACTAACGGAGAGATGGAACGCGATACCTGACAAATTAATATGGAAGGAAGGGCAATTTTTTTCCCAAAAGTATTTTCGGATTCTCGATTTTGGACAAAAAAAATGTCCAAAAATGAAAAC
>Ga0209550_10000527_pt1 | contig 36360 bp, 29 predicted proteins | sample LauGreSuBDMM15SN_2_FD_187567 | JGI IMG/M metagenome (GOLD analysis project Ga0209550, IMG submission 187567) | Freshwater lake microbial communities from Lake Michigan, USA - Su13.BD.MM15.SN (SPAdes) (version 5) | ecosystem: Environmental > Aquatic > Freshwater > Lake | place: Lake Michigan... | reverse complement strand
CGATTGAGGCATTGCCCGGCAGCGGCTCGATGAGTTCAATCTGCGTGCCGTTCAACGCGCCGTCTGCACCGGGCGTATCGACAAAGCAGACCTTCACCCCCTGATCAGGCAAGTCGAAAGGATCATGAATTGTCGTCGCGCCCATCACATCGCGGTAAAAGATAATGCTGTCCGCGATGGAAGGCGTTGCAACGCCGATATGGTTGAGACGGCCGAGTTTCATTTTATATCCTCACAACGGAATATTATCATGCTTCTTCCAAGGGTTCTCCAACGCCTTGTTCCGCAATTTGCGTAAGCCCAAGGCAATCCGCTTCCGCGTGGAATGCGGGTAGATGACCTCGTCGATGAAACCTTTGCTCGCCGCAACGAACGGGTTGGCGAAGCGGTCTTCATATTCTGCGGTTTTCACCGCTTGCTCTTCGGTCGATAGCCCGCGGAAGATGATCTCCACCGCGCCCTTCGCGCCCATCACCGCGATTTCGGCGGTTGGCCAAGCGTAATTGAGGTCGCCGCGCAAATGCTTGGACGCCATCACGTCATAGGCGCCGCCATAGGCCTTGCGCGTGATGATGGTGATTTTGGGCACGGTCGCCTCGGCATAAGCGAACAGCAATTTTGCCCCATGCTTAATGATGCCGCCATATTCCTGCGCGGTGCCGGGCAAAAATCCGGGGACATCGACAAAGGTGATGATCGGAATGTCAAACGCATCGCAAAAGCGCACAAAGCGCGCGGCTTTTTTGGAGCTGTTGATGTCGAGCACGCCGGCCAGCACCATCGGCTGATTGGCAACGATGCCTACCGTGCGGCCCTCAATCCGGCCAAAGCCGATGATGATATTCGCCGCATGGCTGGGCTGAACCTCAAAAAAGTCCGCCTCATCAAACGTTTTACGGATCAGCTCATGCATATCATAAGGCTGGTTCGCGCTGGGCGGGATCAGCGTGTCGAGGCTAAGTTCCATCCGGTCCCATGGGTCTTGCGTCGGACGCTCTGGCACGCCCGCGCGGTTATTCTCGGGCAGATAGTCAAAGAAGTCGCGGACTGACAGCAATGCATCGATATCATTTTCAAACGCATTATCCGCCACGCCCGACTTGGTTGTATGCGAAATCGCGCCCCCTAGCTCCTCTTGCGTGACGACCTCATTGGTCACCGTCTTCACAACATCGGGACCCGTGACGAACATGTAAGACGAATCCTTCACCATGAAGATGAAGTCGGTGATTGCGGGCGAATATACCGCGCCGCCCGCACAGGGGCCCATGATCAGCGAAATCTGCGGCACGACGCCACTGGCCAAGACATTGCGTTGAAACACCTCGGCATAGCCGCCAAGGCTGGCCACGCCCTCTTGAATACGCGCGCCGCCGCTGTCGTTCAGGCCGATGACCGGCGCGCCGACTTTCATGGCATTGTCCATGACCTTGCAAATCTTCATGGCGTGCGCTTCGGATAATGAGCCACCGAATACCGTAAAATCCTGGCTGTAGACATAGACTAGGCGGCCATTGATCGTGCCGCTACCCGTGACTACGCCGTCACCCGGTATCTTTTGTTCCGCCATACCGAAATCGGTGCAATTATGCGTGACATAGGCATCGAGTTCTTCGAAGCTGCCTTCATCCAGTAAGATATCCAGACGTTCGCGCGCGGTCAGGCGGCCTTTGGCATGCTGCGCATCAATACGCTTTTGCCCACCCCCCAGTTTCGACGCCGCGCGGCGTGCTTCCAGTTCAGCGATATTGGCCGACATGGCATTCCCCATAAGCAGTTTTGATGACCAAAGCCTTGGCATCCTGTGGCGGCAATTGCAAATTAATCGTGCGATTAAATTCTGTTTAACCCGCCATAGATTGGAGGCTGCAAAAATTAAAAAAGCGCGTTATAGCGCCACGTCATGGACGAAGATCACCCCATTAAAGTTGCCGCGCTCTATCGCTTTGTTGCATTTGGCGCGCCGGAGGAAATGCAACCACATATTCAGGCGCAATGCACAGCGGCCGGCATCAAGGGCACGATATTGCTGGCGCATGAAGGCATCAACGGAACGGTGGCGGGAAAACCTTCCGCTATCGACGCCTTAATATCTTTTTTGCGCGATATTCCAGGTTGCGGCGATCTGGATGTGAAATATTCCTTTGCCAAGGAAATGCCTTTTTACCGGATGAAAGTGCGCCTGAAAAAAGAGATTGTTACCCTCGGCGTCGACGGTATCGACCCAAAACGTGAGGTGGGTACTTACGTGCAGCCAGAGGATTGGAATGCACTGATTTCTGATCCCAAAACCGTGTTGATCGATACGCGCAATGATTATGAGGTTGCAATTGGCACGTTTGAGGGGGCGGTTGACCCACAAACCAAGTCGTTTAGCGAATTTCCAGACTGGTTTCGCGCGCATCGTGCAGAACTGGCGGCAGGCAAAACAAAGTTCGCGATGTTCTGCACCGGCGGGATCCGCTGCGAAAAATCAACGGCATTTTTGAAGGCCGAAGGCATAGACGAGGTCTATCATCTCGAAGGCGGCATATTGCGGTATCTGGAGAATATTCCAGAAGCACAAAGCAGATGGCAGGGTGAATGTTTCGTGTTCGACGAACGCGTGTCGGTGAAGCATGGTCTGGAGCTTGGCGAGATGGAGCTGTGCCACGCGTGCCGCCGCCCAATTTCGCAAGCCGACAAGACATCAGCCCATTTTATCGAAGGCGTGTCCTGCCCCGCTTGCTGTGCCGAACGTACCGACGATGACCGCGCGCGCTTCGCCGAACGGCAAAAGCAGATTGCCTTAGCCAAAAAGCGCGGCAAGCAGCATATTGGCGTCAATCCACGTGATGATATTTAGGGTCGGCTTTATCGGAGCCTGGACCACGCTCAAACCGAACGGTTGGGAACTGGTTTACCTTCTAACTCGGCGTTCTCTGCGCCTCTGCGTGAGTCCATTTTTGCAGGCAGAGGCGCAGAGGACGCCGAGTATATCCAAGATAATGAAACCCGCTTGTGACGAGCAAAGACAGAACACCCGTCGGCCCCACTTATTCCCTGAGCTAACATGACAGCCCTGCCCATCCTCTACAGTTTCCGGCGCTGCCCTTATGCCATGCGCGCACGCATGGCCGTCGCGGTCAGCGGCGCGCAAGTGGAATTGCGCGAAATTGTGTTGCGGGCCAAGCCGCCTGAAATGCTGGAGGCATCGCCAAAGGGCACCGTCCCTGTCTTATTGCTGCCCGATGGCAGGGTGTTAGAGGAAAGCCTCGATATCATGCGCTGGGCGCTCGCACAAAGCGATCCCATGGGGTGGCTATCCCATGATGACCAAAATCTTATCTTGGCCACTGACGGGCCATTTAAGATAGCCTTGGACCATTATAAATATCCGCATCGTTATGGTCTGACCGATGGCACTGTGCATCGCGATGCCGCTTTGGCGCATCTTGGCGACCTGAACGACCGATTGGCGACCGCGCCTTATCTCTGCGGCGCACGACCCGCCTTTACTGATATCGCCTTATTCCCCTTTGTGCGGCAATTTGCCGCAACCGATGCTGAATGGTTTGCGGCTGCGCCCCTGCCCGCGCTGCAAAAATGGCTAACCGCGCTTGTCGGCAGCGACCTGTTTATTCAGATCATGACCCGCTACCCAGCGTGGAAAGCCGGCGATCCGCCCGTTCACTTTCCCTGATTATTTCATCAAAACCAATTCTTCGGACATGCTCGGGTGCAAGGCGACGGTATCGTCAAAATCTTGCTTGCTTAGCCCTGCCTTAACCGCAATCGCCGCCGCCTGAAGAATTTCGCCGCTGTCCGGGCCGATCAGGTGAAGGCCAACAACCCGCTCGTCCGGGCCCGCCACGACCATTTTGTATAAGGCCCGCTCGTTCCGGTCGGCCAACACGTTTTTCATCGCGCGAAAATCGCTTTTGTACACCTTCACGTCACTATACTGCGCTCGGGCCTCCGCCTCGGTCATACCCACGCTGGCAATGGGCGGATTACTGAAGACTGCTGTTGGAATGCAGTCATAATTCACCGTGCGCGGATTATTGCCAAACACGCTGTCGGCAAAGGCATGGCCTTCACGGATGGCAATTGGCGTCAGTTGCACGCGGTTGGTGACGTCGCCAACCGCATAGATGCTTGGAATATTGCTGCGGCTGTCGTCGCTGACCTGCACCGAGCCGTCTTTACCGAGGTCCACGCCGACCTCTTCTAAACCAAGGCCAATTGTGTGCGGCGTGCGTCCAATCGCCCATAACAGTAAATCGGTCTCGATGACCTCTCCATTGTCGCCCGCAATCAAGAGGGTGCCGTCATCCTGCTTCACCACCGATTTGATGCCGAAGTGGAAATGGATATCGATACCTTTTTGGCGACTTAAATCGACCAAGCGATCGACAATCTCGTCATCATAGCTGCGCAATATGCGGTCGCCATGTGTGACAAGCTTAACATCCGCGCCCAATTCATTGAAAATACCTGCAAATTCATTTGCAATATAGCCGCCACCCGCAATCACGGCGCGCTTGGGCAGTGTGGGCAAGCTAAAAACTTCGTTTGATGTAATGCCATGGCCGGCGCCCGGAATTTCAGGGACAGACGGCCAAGCGCCGGTGGCAATCAAGATATGCGCCGCCTTAATGTCCCGCCCGCCGGACAGCCGAACATTATTGGGTCCAGTCACTGTCGCGCGTTCACGGAAAACCTCAACCTTGTTATTGCCGAGCGTCTGGCCATATAGCCCCTCCAAGCGGTTTACCTCGGCAGCGACATTGTCGCGCAGGACGCTCCAATCAAATGTCGCGCCTTCGGTGTTCCAGCCAAAACGTTGTGCGTCATGCAAATCTTCGGCGAAATGCGATCCGTAGACCAACAACTTCTTCGGCACACAGCCGCGGATGACACAGGTGCCGCCGACGCGATGCTCTTCCGCCACAGCGACGCGCGCACCGTGCGATGCCGCAATTCGTGCGGCACGGACGCCGCCCGAGCCTGCGCCGATGACGAAGAGGTCAAAGTCAAAATCAGCCATATTATGTTCTTTCCTATGCCCCCAATATATGGGGGCATGTTCATAATTTTACCAACGTGAATAATCGCGCTGTGTTATCGAACAAATGCCGGTAGCTCAGATATCGCCAAACGCCGCCTCAAACAGGGCGGTTGTAGAGGGGTCAAAGCCCTTTGCGCCATTGTCACTTATGCTTTTTGCGATTTGCTTGCCCAACTCAACGCCAAATTGGTCGAACGGGTTAATGCCTAACAAAACTGCGTTCACGAACGTCCGATGTTCGTAAAAGGCAATCAACGCACCGACCGTCGATGGTGTAATGTCATCCAACAATATCGTCGTAGATGGCCGGTTACCGACATAATTACGCGCAGGGTCATCAAACTTTTGCCCCGCCATCAATGCCGCACCTTGGGCAAAGCAATTGACCAGCAAGGTTTCATGATGCGCGGTATCGAAATCATGCCCCGGCGTTTTGCTGGCAATGAATTCGACGGGGATCAGATGCGTGCCCTGATGCAGCAATTGGAACACGGCATGCTGCGCATCGGTCCCCACACCGCCCCATGTCACAGGCGCGCTGTGCCGTCCAAGCGGTGCACCTACGGCGGTCACGGACTTACCGTTTGATTCCATTTCCAACTGCTGAAGATAATCGGGCAGCAGCCGCAGACGTTCGTCATAGGCAAATACCGCGCGCATCTGACACGCCTTGGTCTGAGCATAATACAGATCCGCAAATGCCGACAATGTCGGGGCGTTCTCCATAATGGGTGCATTACGGAAATGCGCATCCATGGCGGCGCCGCCATCCAGCATTTCCTGATACACCGCCCAACCAAGGCCAAGCGCAACGGGAAACCCGATCGAGCACCACATGGAATAGCGCCCCCCAACGGTCTCGTTGAACGGTAAGATGCGGCTTTCGTCGACACCCCATTCGATAGCTTTTTCGGGATAGGCTGTCAGTGCCACAAGCTGGGCATAGGGGTCAGCCACGCCGCCGTCGCGCATCCATTCCATCGCGCTGGTGGCGTTGATCAATGTTTCGGTTGTGGTAAAAGTTTTGGACGCGACAGCAACAATCGTCTTGTGCGGATCCATGTCCTTCACCGCCTCGGCCAGCGCCGCACCGTCAATATTGGAGACGACTTTCACGTCATAACGTGCGCCGTCGCGTCCAAGCGCGTCGATCAGCAATTTGGGACCAAGCGCAGACCCGCCAATGCCGATATGCAATATGTGACGGATTTCGCCCATCAGGCCTGCGTCAATGGCCTCAACCAAGCCGCGCATGCGTTGCTGAAGCGCGTGGGCAGAAGTAACGGATTCGGGATCACCCATACCGCGTTCGGCAAGATGCTCCGCGGCGCGCCCTTCGGTCACATTGATTGCGGCACCCGAAAACAAAGCGGCTTTAGCCGCATCAAGCTGCATATCTTCCGCAAGCTTGGCAAACTGCCCCAACGTGCTTTCGTCCAGATGCGTCTTCGACAAGTCAAAGCGCAACCCCGCTTGCTCGACTGTCATTTTGGATACACGATTTACGTCCGACGCGAACAAATCATTAAGGGATTGGGGTTGATGCTGTTCGAGCGCAGTCCATCGATTATCGGTCATTTTTATCTCTTCATTATTGGCGTCGCAACGCAGAGTGAATCTCGGCGCTGGCAAATAACGCGCCATCACGGTAAAAGGCTAGCCAATACGTCATTCGACGACAATATTTTGCGAGATTTTGTGACTTCACATACTGAAAAGCCGGACGATTTACCTGTAACTGCGCCTGCTCCGTCAGAATGGCGCGAATATGGCAGCTTCTTGTTGAAACTTGCCTTGTTCGTTTTCATCTTGCGCAGTTTCATCGTTTCGCCCTTCAACATTCCGTCGGAATCGATGCAGCCACGCTTGCTCATTGGCGATTATCTGCTGGTGGCGAAATGGCCCTATGGCTATTCTAATAACAGCCTCCCTTTTGCATTACCGATTATCCCCGGACGGATTTTCGCAAGCCAACCAGTTCGCGGCGATGTTGTGGTTTTCAAGGCCCCGATGTCGAACGGAACGGATTATATCAAGCGCGTCATTGGCCTTCCGGGTGACGTCATTCAGATGCGCGAGGGTATCCTTGAAATTAACGGCGTTGCGGTCAAGAAGCAGCGGATTGCTGACCTCGTCATCCCAGTCACGCAAAATATGCGCGATACCGCCGAGCTTGACCGCAACCCATTCCCTTGCTGGCGTCCCGATATGGAAGAACCAGCAGCCAATGGGGGCACGCAATGCCGCTATCCGCGCTTTCGCGAAACATTACCGGAAGGCAGAAGCTACGAAATCTTGGATCTTGCGAACGGTCTAGAGGGCGACAATACGCAAGCATTCGTTGTTGGCGAAGGCGACATGTTTCTCATGGGCGATAATCGCGATCGCAGCGCCGATAGCAGATGGTCCCCCATCGATAAGCCCGGAGCGATTGGCATGGTGCCGCAAGAAAATCTTGTGGGCCGTGCTTTGGTGTCTGTGTTCTCCACAGATGGATCGTCGCATTGGTTGCTGCCATGGACTTGGTTTACCGCCACGCGCGCGGAACGCATTGGACAAGGATTTTGAACAGCGACGAACAAGAGGCCTGGCTGTCGGAATTGCTCCCTAAGCCGCCAAAGGATAAGACACTTTACCAGCGCGCACTCACGCATGGCAGTACCGGACAACCAGATTATCAACGGCTCGAATTTCTCGGCGACCGCATCTTGGGTCTCATAATCGCCGACATGCTCTATCACCGATATCAGGATGAAGCTGAGGGTCGCCTGTCGCACCGGCTAAATGCGCTTGTTTCGGGCGTGACCTGCGCCGATATCGCGCGGCAAATTGGTCTTCCGTTGTATGTCCGGCTTGGCAAGCAAGCCCGTGATGATGGTGCCCAACAAAGCGATAATGTCTTAGGGGACATCATGGAGGCCATTATTGGCGCTGTGTATCTCGACCATGGTCTACTCGTAGCCCGCGATCTTGTAGAACGGCTCTGGAGGCCACTTCTTGAAACGACAAATGGCGCCCCAAAACATCCTAAATCCGAATTGCAAGAATGGTGCGCCGCCCATGGTCGTAAAGTTCCAGAATATGTCATTACCAAAAAAGAAGGCCCTCCCCACGCCATGAGATTTGAAATCACCGTCACCGTAAAAGGCTTTGCGCCGATCACGGCCACCGCCAACAGCAAACAGGCCGCCGAAACCAGCGCAGCGCTTGCATTTTTGGAAGCAAACGCATGACAAAAAAATGCGGACATGTCGCCATTATTGGTGCGCCAAATGCGGGCAAGTCAACCTTAGTCAATGCTCTAGTCGGGCAGAAGGTCGCGATCGTTAGCCCCAAGGCGCAAACCACGCGCACACGCATGTTGGGCGTCGCTTTGGCCGGCGAAACCCAGATCATTCTCGTCGACACGCCAGGTATTTTCGCGGCGCAACGCAGGTTTGACCGCGCTATGGTGGCGGCGGCTTGGGACGGTGCAGGCGATGCCGACATGATCGCATTGATCGTTGACGGCCGCGCAGGCGCAGGACCAAAGGTTGAGAAGATCCTCGACGGATTAAAAGATCGCCCTGAACGCAAATGGCTTGTGCTCAACAAGGTTGATATTGCCGCCAAGGACAAATTGCTGGCCTTGACCACGAAACTGACTGACAAATGTTCGTTTGAGCAGATTTATTATATCAGCGCCGCGACAGGCGACGGTTTAGAGGAATTCAAAACGGCGCTTGCCGACAATATGCCAGAGGGCGAATGGCATTTCCCTGAGGATCAGGTGTCCGACGCAACCGAGCGCCTGATCGCGTCGGAGATAACACGCGAGCAACTCTATCTGCAGCTGCACGAAGAGCTTCCCTATGCCAGCGCCGTCGAGACCGAAAAATATAGCGAACGCGAAGACGGCTCGCTAGAAATCCACCAGCAGATCTTAGTAGCGCGCCCGACCCAGCGCGCCATCGTTCTGGGCAAGGGCGGCGCGCGCATTAAGGCCATTGGCGAGGCGGCGCGACTTGAACTGGCCAAGCTCATGGGCGTTAAGGTCCATCTCTATTTGCATGTAAAAGTACATGCCAAATGGGACGAGGACCGCAGCCTGTATCGCGATATCGGGCTTGAGTGGGTGGAGTGACGCAGCTCGGTTAATCACCAGACCACGTCGCCCCAGCGCAGGCCGGGGCGACGGTTGGGTTTATTTGGTTGTTTTCGTCTTTGCTTTCGCCGCAGGCTTGGCCTTCACAGCAGCCTTCGTCTTGGGCGCGGCCTTTTTCTTAACCTTGCCCTTGGACGGCATCGCGGCGCGCGCATCAATCAACTGTGCCGCTTCCTCAAGGGTAAGCTCGCTAGGCGAGATGGACTTGGGCACTGTCGCATTAGTGGTACCGTCGGTGACATAAGGTCCAAAGCGCCCCTCCATCAGCTTAATCTCGGCATCTGTGCGTGGATGCTTACCAAATTCCTTAAGCGGCGCGCGCGCGGCACCGCGGCCACGGCCCGGGTTAGCCAAGGCCTCCGCCAACTTCACTACGGCGCTGTTCATGCCGGTTTCGAACACCTCAGTCGTCGACTGCAACCGCGCATATTTCCCATTATGCGCCAGATATGGACCATAACGCCCAATGCTTGCCGTAACTGGTTCGCCGCTTTCGGGATGTATCCCGACGGAGCGTGGAAGCGACAGCAGCTTCACCGCCCATTCTAGTCCAATGTCCTCCGCCGGAATATCCTTGGGGATAGAGGCACGTTTGACGTCAGCGCCTTCGCCCATTTCGAAATATGGACCAAAACGTCCCGTTTTCCGGCTGACTTCTAGTTGCGTTTCGGGATGCTGGCCAAGCACTTCTGGACCAGTATCCTCCCCACTCTCGCCGCCGGGTTGCGCAAACTTCCGCGTATATTTGCAATCCGGATAATTTGAGCACGCCACAAAAGCGCCGAACTTTCCGCCGCGCAGGGCAAGCCTGCCCTCACCGCATTTCGGGCATAAACGCGGATCGGTGCCGTCTTCGCGTTCCGGAAACAAATAAGGCGACAGGAATATATCAAGCTCTGCAGTCACCTCGGACGGCTTCTGCTCCATGACTTCAACCGTTTTCGGCTTAAAGTCACGCCAGAACGCCTCCAGAAAGGACTGCCAATCGGCACGGCCGCCGCTGATTTCATCTAACTGATCTTCAAGGCCGGCGGTATAATCATAGGCGACATAACGTTCGAAAAAACGCTCTAGAAATGCTGTAAGAAGTCGCCCCGATTCCTCTGCAAAGAAACGATTTTTTTCTACGCGCACATATGCGCGATCTTTCAAAACCTGAATGGTCGATGCGTAGGTCGATGGACGACCAATACCCAATTCTTCCAGACGCTTGACCAAAGTCGCTTCCGAAAAACGTGGAGGTGGTTGCGTAAAATGCTGGGTCTTTTCGGCAGCGTGCTTGGCTGGCGTGTCGCCAACGGTCATGGCTGGCAAGATTGCGCCATCTTCGCTGTCGCTATCATCCAAGCCTTCCTCATATACGGCGAGAAATCCCGGGAACTTCATAACTTGCCCGGTGGCGCGTAAGCCAGTCTGTCCGGTACCGTCGAGCAGATCGATGGTTGTACGTTCCATGCGGGCCGATGCCATCTGGCTAGCCATCGCGCGTTTGAAGATCAGGTCATATAAACGGCCATGGTCGCCTGAGCCTGCTTTGTCCTTGCCAAAATCGGTTGGACGTATCGCCTCATGCGCTTCTTGAGCGTTCTTTGCCTTGCTCTGATAAACGCGCGGCTTCTCCGGCAAATAGCCACTGTCAAACCGATCCGAAATGGATTTGCGCGCGGCGGAAATAGCGCTGTGGTCCATTTGCACGCCATCGGTTCGCATATAGGTTATCGCGCCATCCTCATACAGACCCTGCGCAATACGCATGGTGTGGCTGGCGGAAAAACCCAGCTTACGCGCGGCTTCCTGTTGCAAGGTCGATGTTGTAAAGGGTGGCTGCGGATTGCGGGTTACCGGCTTTGTTTCGACAGTTTCGACCGTAAATTTGCCCGACTCAACCGCAAGGCGCGCTTGCTCCGCATCCGCCTCGGTCTTTAGGTCCATCTTGTCGAGTTTCTTGCCCAGATATTGGATCAAACGGGCATCAAATTTTTGGCCCTTATGTTCCATTCCGGCCTTCACCGACCAATATTCCTGCGCACGAAACGCTTCGATCTCACGTTCGCGTTCGACAATGAGGCGCAACGCAACAGACTGCACACGACCAGCGGATTTTGCGCCAGGAAGTTTGCGCCACAACACGGGTGATAGCGTAAATCCAACAAGATAATCCAACGCACGCCGAGCCCGGTAGGCGTCAATCAGGTCGATATCCAACGCGCGCGGTTGTTTCATCGCGTCGGTTACGGCCTGCTTCGTTATGGCGTTGAACGTCACGCGACCAACCTTGGCAGGCAGCACCTTTTTCTTCGCAAGCACTTCTTGCACATGCCAGCTAATCGCTTCCCCTTCGCGGTCAGGGTCGGTCGCAAGGATCAGGCTATCCGCTTTTCTAGCTTCGTCAGTGATCGCCTTCAGCTGCTTTGCCTTATCGGCATAATTGTCCCACAACATTTCAAAGCCATTATCGGGGTCAACCGAACCATCCTTGGGCGGTAAATCCCGAATGTGACCATAAGAAGCCAGCACCTTGAATCCAGGCCCCAGATATTTCTCGATTGTCTTGGCTTTTGCAGGAGATTCTACGATTACTAATTGCATGATATTTTGTGCTTTTCTAAAATGTCTCGCGTACGCGTATAGGCTGATGGGGTAAGGTAGGCCTCGTCAAGGCGAAAAATGCGGCTGTATTTTATGTCGCCAAGCGGACTTTCCCACCTGCCCCACGTTCGAGTTTTCCGGCCATCTCGAATTCAAGCAACACCAGCTGGACAGTCGATGGACTGCTGCCGGATTGCCGCACCAATTCATCAACCGAGACATAGGTCATACCCATTAGGTCAACAACCGCGCTGCGCTCCAAATGGCTTCCATCATCGTTGACTGCGGTAAAGGACGGTTTGAATTCACTTACAGGCGCAAGCATGCGATTGTCTAAGGGGGAAATAAGCTCCGCAATTTCCGATGCGTTCTGTACCAAAGTTGCGCCTTCACGAATAAGCTGGTTGCAGCCCCGCGAGCGCGGATCCAGTGGTGAGCCGGGAATAGCCATAACCTCACGGCCGGCCTCCGCCGCAAGCCGCGCCGTGATTAGCGACCCCGACTTAGGCGCAGCCTCAATCACCACCGTACCAGCCGAAACGCCGGCAATAATGCGGTTGCGATAGGGGAAGTGCCGTGCCCGCGGCTCGGTGCCTGGGGGTTGTTCTGCAATCAAAAGCCCGCGCTCGGATATTGCGTTCTGAAGCGCTCGATTTTCGGGCGGATAGACCACGTCAATACCACCAGCGATAACAGCGACTGTTCCGCTTTCAATAGAACCAACATGGGTGGCGGTATCAATGCCCCGCGCCAGACCCGACACAACGGACAATCCCATTTGGCCGAGTTCAAAAGCCAACTGCCGCGCAAATTGACAGGCACCTGCCGATGCATTGCGCGCACCGACAAGTGCCACCGCAGGACGCGCCAATAACCCAAGATTGCCCTTTACACAAATGACGGGCGGCGCATTGTCCATGTGGGGCAGCAAATAAGGATAGTCCACATCATCCATGAAAACATGACGTGCGCCATAGGCTTGAACGAACTCAATCTCCTGCGCAATGGCTGCCTCATCGGCGAGCAAAGCCTGTTTTCCGCCGCCGCGACGTACGAGATCAGGTAAGGCTTCAAGCGCCGCCCGCGCGCTACCGAAACGCGCCATAAGCTGCCGATAACTGACAGGACCGATATTGGGGGAACGGATCAGGCGAAGCTGATCAAATTGCACTTGGCTGTTCCCCATCGCCACGATCAGCTTTTGCTTTTGCCAATGCGCGGTTCAGTGCCATCCATGAGATTATTGATATTGGCCCGATGTTTCCAAAAGACGATCAATGTGCAGGCGGTGAGCAACGCCACCAGTTCATAATGACCGAAAACGGCTGCAGCGACGGGGGCAGAAACGGCGGCTACCAAGCCGGCCAGCGACGATATCCGTGAAATCAGCAAGACGCCAATCCAAGCGGCCGCGTACACCAAGCCGCCCTGCCAAAACAAACCAAACAAGATGCCCGCATAAGTTGCTACGCCCTTGCCGCCCTTGAACCGGAGCCAAACGGGGAAAAGATGACCGAAAAATGCGCCCGCTGCCGCAAGAATTTCGCTACCGGGGAAATAGCTGGTAGCCAACCAGACCGCGAACAATCCTTTCAGCATATCAAGCAGCAATGTGAGCGCAGCAAGCCCTTTGCGCCCGGTCCGCAATACGTTGGTCGCGCCAATGTTACCTGACCCAATGGACCTTATGTCGCCGCCACCAGAGAAACGTGTGAGCAACAAGCCGAAGGGGATGGAGCCAAGCGCATAACCAAGCAACAGGCTCGCAAATATGTTGAACCAAAGATCACTCACCGCACGAATCCCCCTATATTTCAATATTGTGTAGCTGTTTTGTTCCGCACGCTCAAGGCGGTCTCCTTGCCAGCTCGGCCACTGACGTTTATCGCCGTGTCATGACGATTGTTCCAGATGTCGCACCTTTATTGTTTTTCGATTCGGGCATTGGTGGCCTTTCGGTTTTAAGGGCTGTGCAGGCTGCCTTGCCACGCGCGCCCATCGTTTTTGCCGCCGATTATGCGGGCTTACCTTATGGTACAAAGACTGAGGCGGAGATTTCGGCAAGGGTGCCCGCCTTACTTGGCCGGTTGGTTGAGCGTTATCAACCGCGCCTTGTCATCATTGCCTGTAATACCGCCTGCACTATCGCTCTGAACCATGTACGCGCTGCTTTGAATGTTCCCGTGGTCGGCACTGTTCCTGCGATCAAGCCTGCTGCCGAGGCGACTGAAACTGGCGTCATTGGACTATTGGGCACGGCTGCAACCATCCGTCAGGTCTATGTCGACGCGCTTCACGCCGATCATGCACCGCATATGCGTTTGTTGCGCCATGCCGCGCCTGAACTTGTGCGTGCGGCGGAAGCAAAAATGCGCGGCGAAGTTGTTGACCCGGCAATCTATGCCAAGGCGATGGCGGGCTTGATGGATCAACCCTTTGGCGAACGCCTTGATGTAACTGTGCTGGGCTGCACGCATTTTCCTCTTGTACAAGATGACTTATTGGTTGCGGCCCCGCATGTGCGGTTTGTCGATGGCGCTGCAGGCATCGCCCGCCGCATCTGCCATTTGACCAAGGATCAAAGCTGGCCCGAAAAAAAGGCAGACGGTATTTTCGTAACGACCGGAGATGTCAGCGCACTGAAATCACTGCTTCCGGCGTTGTTTTCTTTGGGTATAACGCAGATCCAATCACTGTAAGCGAAAATATCGCAATAGCGGAACCAGAATGACGCTTATTGCAAGTCGTTCGCGCTGGATTTTTGCATTACCCCCGATTATTGGGCGTCTATCTACTGCGATAGTGGTTTCAACCCGGGGTTAATGTCCGTGAATTATAACGCTGTTTTCGAAAAGGCGATTGACCGGCTTCACGCCGAGGGACGCTATCGTGTATTCATCGATATCCTTCGGAATAAGGGTAGTTATCCCAACGCACGCTGCTTCGCTGGACATAATGGCCCCAAGGACATCACTGTGTGGTGCTCAAACGACTATCTTTGCATGGGGCAACATCCTGACGTCATCAGCGCAATGGAAAACGCTTTGCATGATGTGGGCGCCGGTTCCGGTGGAACGCGCAACATTGGTGGCAACACCCATTATCACGTCGAGCTTGAGCAGGAACTTGCTGACTTGCATGGCAAGGATGGCGCATTGATATTCACGTCGGGCTATGTTTCCAACGACGCAACCTTGTCAACGCTCGCTAAGGTGCTGCCGGGCTGCATCATTTATTCGGATGAATTGAACCACGCGTCGATGATCGCCGGCATCCGCAACGCAGGTTGTGAAAAGCGCGTTTGGCGGCACAATGACCTCGCGCATCTTGAAGAATTGCTTGCAGCCGATGATCCAGAGGCACCGAAGCTGATTGCGTTTGAAAGCGTCTATTCGATGGACGGAGACGTTGCACCGATTGGCGCGGTCTGCGACCTTGCCGACAGATATAACGCCTTAACATATTGCGACGAAGTGCACGCCGTGGGCATGTATGGCAAACGCGGCGGCGGCATTTCAGAACGTGATGCCGTGGCCGACCGCGTGACGATTATCGAAGGCACGCTTGGCAAGGCGTTTGGCGTTATGGGCGGCTATATCGCAGCGGACCAGAATATCATTGATGTGATCCGTTCTTATGCACCGGGCTTTATCTTCACCACGTCCTTGTCACCCGTGTTGGTCGCAGGCGTATTGGCCGCTGTGCGCCATTTGAAGGCATCAAGCGTGGAGCGCGAGGCGCAGCAAGCCAATGCGGCTATGTTGAAAAATCTTTTTGCCAATGCGGGTCTGCCCGTGATGTTAAGCAACACGCATATCGTCCCGCTGATGGTCGGTGACCCCGTGAAAGCGAAAAAGGTAAGCGACATATTGCTTGCCGAATATGGCGTATATGTGCAGCCGATCAATTACCCCACTGTGCCACGTGGCACGGAACGGTTGCGCTTTACGCCAGGCCCTCAGCATAATGAATCTATGATGCGGGATTTGACGGCGGCGTTGGTCGAAATCTGGGGCCGGATGGAAATGCCGGTCGCTCAAGCGGCCTGAGCAAGCAATTTCACGAACAGTTCCCGATCAACGTTTCCGCCTGACAAGGTTACGGCGGTAACCGCCTTTGGATGAATTTTACCAGCAAGCACAGCCGCCAGAGCAACCGCGCCACCTGGTTCCACAACGAGGTGCAGCTTTTCAAACACTACGCGCATCGCGGTCGCCACTTCGTCGGTCGAGACCCAAACACCTTGAGACACACGGCGGCGCAAAATCTCAAAATTCACAGGATAGGTTTGCGGCGTCTGCAATGCGTCACAATAAGTAGGGTAAGCAAGGTCATTGACAGGCAAAATTTCACCCGCATCAAGCGAACGAATGATATCATCCCAGCCTTCAGGCTCAACAATGGCGATTTCGGCGTCCGGACATGCCAGCGCAAGGCCGGATGCCAAGCCACCTCCGCCGCAACAGGACACAATCATATCCGGCCCAGACAAGCCAAAACCCCTAAGCTGTTGGGTGATTTCGATGCCTGCCGTCCCCTGCCCTTCGATGACCCACGGGTCACCAAATGCATGCACCAACGTCGCGCCACTTATGGCAATCAAACCAGCAGCGACCTCTTCACGTGATTCGGTGGCGCGGTCGTAGAGCACCACGTCTGCGCCCAAAGCCTTTGTCGCTTCCAATTTCATGCGCGGCGCATTCGAAGGCATGACGATAGTTGCAGCTATTCCAAGCTTCTTCGCCGCCCAAGCGACGCCTTGCGCATGGTTCCCGCTGGATACGCCCACAACACCCCGTGCGCGTTCTTCCTCGTTCAGGTCGGACAGGCGATGCCACGCGCCCCGTATCTTGAAAGCACCAACCGGCTGAAGCATTTCAGCCTTGCACCAGATGGTTACACCGTCCACCTCAAGCGGTAGCAACGGTGTTTGTGGCAAGATATCGGCAATTTTGGCCATCGCCCGCAGCACGCCTTCATGCGTTGGTGTTTTGTGGGCCGCAGCCAATTCTTGTCCTGACATAAAAGGCCCCTATATGCGTGCGCTGAACGAATCTCTGATAAGAGGAAATTGCAGATGAGCAAGATATTGGTAATTGGCGCAGGCGGCGTCGGGTCGGTTGCAGTCCACAAGATGGCCATGAACCCAGATGTTTTTAGCCATATCAGCCTCGCAAGCCGCACCAAGTCCAAATGCGATGCGATTGCCGCTTCGGTCAAGGAACGGACAGGCGTCGATATCGACACTTTTGGCCTGGATGCGGATGACGTGCCTGCGACCACAGCATTGCTGAACCAGATCAAGCCAAGTCTCGTTGTAAACCTTGCTTTGCCGTACCAAGACCTCAACATCATGGATGCATGTCTCGCCGCTGGCGTGCATTATATGGACACCGCGAATTACGAGCCGCTGGATGTCGCGAAGTTTGAATATCATTGGCAGTGGGCCTATCAGGACCGCTACAAAAATGCGGGCCTGACGGCTTTGTTGGGTTCAGGCTTCGACCCCGGTGTCACCAGCGTGTTCACAACCTATTTGAAAAAGCATTATTTCGACCGCATCGATACGCTCGACATATTGGATTGCAATGGCGGCGACCATGGTCAGGCCTTTGCCACCAATTTCAACCCCGAAATCAACATCCGCGAAGTCACCGCCGTGGCGCGTCATTGGGAAAATGGTGACTGGGTAGAAACGTCGGCAATGTCGGTAAAGCAAAGCTTTGACTTTGAAGCCGTTGGTCCCAAGAATATGTATCTGATGTATCATGAGGAAATTGAAAGCCTCAAAACCCATCTGCCCGAAATCAAGCGGATTCGTTTCTGGATGACCTTTGGTGACGCCTATATCACGCATCTCAACGTGCTTCAGGCCGTCGGTATGACGCGGATTGACCCCGTCATTTATGAAGGCAAGGAAATCATTCCGCTTCAGTTCCTGAAGGCTGTATTGCCTGAACCCGCCTCGCTTGGTCCGACGACCAAGGGTAAGACCAATATCGGCTGCATCGCCACTGGCCTTGGCAAAGACGGCAAGGAAAAGACGCTCTATATCTACAATATCTGCGATCATGAGGACGCTTATGCCGAAACCGGCAACCAAGCCGTTAGTTACACTACGGGCGTTCCGGCGATGATCGGCGCGGCGATGCTGGTTACGGGCAAATGGTCGGGCGCTGGCGTGTGGAATATTGAACAATTTGACCCAGACCCGTTCATGGACATGCTCAATGCGCATGGTCTGCCTTGGCAAGTAAAGGAACTGGACGGGCCTTTGGGCTTTTAACTCCCCCGTCGCCCCAGCGAAGGCTGGGGCCCAACAAGTCTCCAAGCGACGCTCAGCGTAAGATGGATAAGCGAGATAGGCACCAGCCGCCGCTGGTGCGACGAACCATTTGGCAGGTGAATTATAATATGGAAACCAAGGCAGGCGACCCCGGCGCATTTGCGCATTTTGACCTTCACCGCGTGCCCTCGCCTGCCTTTGTAGTGGATGAGGTGGCGTTGCGGCGGAACCTTGCTATATTGGCCGACATTAAGCTGCGTTCGGGTGCCAAGATATTATGCGCGATGAAGGCTTTTTCGATGTGGAAAGTTGCGCCGATCATAGGAGAATATCTGGACGGCGTATGCAGTTCTGGCCTGTGGGAATCGCGTCTCGCGCGGGATTATTATACCGGCGAAATTGCGACTTATTGCGCTGGCTATAAAGAGGCCGATATGGCCGAGATCGTCGAAATATCTGACCATATCATTTTCAACAGCCCGCATCAGCATCGCCGTTTCGCATCATTTTTGAATGATAGCGTCGATGTTGGCCTGCGTATCAACCCTGAACATGCGGAGGGCGAAGTAGCGAAATATGACCCCTGCTCGCCCGGATCGCGACTTGGCTTTCCGATTAGCCAGTTGAAGGCTGAGCATCTGGAAGGCGTTTCAGGCCTGCATTTCCATACCCTTTGTGAACAGGATTTCGAACCGCTCAAACGCACATGGGAAGCGCTTAGGCCGCAAATCGTGCCTTATTTTAATCGGCTAAGCTGGATCAATTTTGGTGGCGGTCATCATATTACGCGGGCCGATTATCAGCGCGATGAACTCGTCGCGTTCATTCAAGACGTCCGCGCCGAAACCGACCTTGATGTTTATCTCGAACCCGGCGAGGCGATTGCACTGGATGCCGGAATATTGATTGGCGAATTGCTCGACGTTTTTGAAAACAATATTCAGGTTGGCATCACCGACATTAGCGCCACCTGCCATATGCCTGACGTGATTGAGGCACCCTATCGCCCCGCCATGCTTGGAGAGCGTTCAGAAGGCTCTCTTGTGCGTCTGGGAGGGCCATCTTGCCTTGCCGGGGACATTATCGGCGATTATGTGTTGCCGGTTCCAGCAGAGCCCGGAGCGCGTTTTGCATTTCTGGATCAGGCGCATTATTCCATGGTGAAGACGAACACGTTTAACGGGGTGCCTTTGCCATCCATTTGGTTGTGGAATAGCGATACGGACGCGCTTGAATGCGTGCGCTCTTTCGACTGGACCGCGTTCCGCGACCGGCTGAGCTAAGCCGCGATCCGATAGATATCACCTTCACGGCCTAAAAATCAAACGAATCGCTTTACAACTACCCAAGCTTTTCATAAGGCGCACGTCCGCTGCCCCAGGGGGACTTCCAATAACCGCAAGGCAGCCTTGTTGTTTCATATTATCTTTTGGGGGTCCCTTGAATTGTACGAGAACACTGACGCACTTGCTGTAGTCCGCGCCCTCCGCCCGGATGAACCAATCACGCTCCTTCGCCCACATGCTGCTGCGCGCGCTGCCCGTTTCTTCGTTGAGAAGTTTCAGGGTAAGTCGCTCTACGCTGTCAAAGCGAACCCATCACCCGCCTTGCTCGAAACCCTTTGGGAGGCTGGCATCACACATTATGATGTTGCATCCTTGGGTGAAGTGCGGCTGGTCCACAAATTCCTGCCAGATGCAAAGCTTTGCTTTATGCATCCGGTTAAGAGCGAGCGCGCCATCGCGCAGGCCTATCACAACCATAATGTCCGCACATTCAGCCTCGACAGCCATGAGGAGCTGGAGAAGATCGTGCGCGCAACACATGGTGCGACTGACCTTGAACTGTGCGTGCGCATTCGCGTTTCATCCGAGCATGCAAAGTTAAGCCTTGCATCGAAATTCGGTGCGGATCCCTCAGAAATTGCTGACTTGTTGATTGCGACGCGTCAGGTTGCAGACAGCCTTGGCATTTGTTTCCATGTTGGCAGCCAAGCCATGACGCCCGCGGCCTATGCTGAGGCCATGGAGCATGTGCGCGCCGCGATTGTCGAGGCGTCGGTCACAGTGGACATCGTGGACGTCGGTGGCGGATTCCCCTCGGTTTATCCAGACATGGAGCCCCCAGCGTTGGACGGATATTTCGATGTCATTCATAACTGCTTCGAAGATCTGCCGATTAGCTACTCTGCTGAACTTTGGTGCGAACCGGGCCGTGCTTTGTGCGCTGAATATGCATCTTTGCTTGTGAAGGTCGAGAAGCGTCGCGGGAATGAGCTGTTCATCAACGACGGCGCTTATGGATCATTGTTCGATGCCGCGCATATCGGTTGGCGCTTCCCTGTGGCCCTTCAACGGTCGGAAACGTCAATTGGTACGCAGATGGCTGAATTCAGCTTCTACGGCCCTACCTGCGACGATATGGACCATATGGCAGGGCCTTTCATCTTGCCGGATGACGTCAAGGCTGGCGATTATATCGAAGTTGGTATGCTCGGCGCTTATGGCTGTGCCATGCGGACCGAGTTTAACGGTTTTGGTGAGACTGAAACGCTGATCGTAGAGGATCAGCCGATGGCAACGCTTTATGGCTGGGCTCCAGCCAATGATGCAGGCGTTCGGGCCACCCGTTCGCACAGTTCAAAAGTCTAAGTTACGTTTGACAATTTGTCTAAGGTGCATCAACCCTCCCCGTCTATAAAGAGGGGGAGGGTTTTTATATGAATACGCCTATTTTGGCGCCAGCGGCTGCGTTGGTGATATGGTCGATCGTAATGCTATTTTGGATGGCAGGGACGCGGCTTCCAGCGATGTCGAAGATCGGCATGGATCTCGGCAAGGCTGCCCCAGGCGGCCGCGGGCAAGATATTGACCCTAATGTGCCACCATCGGTAGCATGGAAATCCCATAATTACGCACATCTCATGGAGCAACCGACGATTTTCTATGCCACGATCATGATCTTGGCCGTCTCCGGCAGCGCAACGGACCTGTCCGTCATGCTGGCTTGGGGCTATACCGTTTTGCGGGTGATCCACAGCATATGGCAAGCGACGGTAAATACCGTCAGCATTCGTTTTATGTTCTTTTTACTATCGACTGTATGCCTGACCATATTAGCGGTACAGGCGTTACTCGCGACTATTTAAGAGGGGAAATTCTATGGAAAGTGCAATTTTAGGTCCCGTCGTAGCGCTTGCGGCATGGACCATGATTATTTGGATATGGATGTACGCCACACGTCTGCCAGCGATGGGCCGTGCAGGCATTGACGGCACCAAGATTGTAGGTTCTTCTAGCGGCGCGTTACGCGATGCGCTTATCGCCAAGGGTGAAGAAAAAGCGTCATGGGTTGCAGATAATTACAATCACTTACACGAGGCACCTACCGTATTTTATGCGGTATGCTTGGTGCTGGCGATGGTAGGGCAAGGCGACAATTTGAACGCGACTATTGCTTGGGCCTATGTCGGCCTGCGCGTCGCACACAGCCTGGTTCAGATATTTTCTAACCGCGTGATCATACGTTTTGCGCTGTTTGCGTTGTCATCCATCGCGCTCATGATGCTCGTCGCACATGCCGTGATGGCAGTTTTGCTCCGTTAACGGCTGAAATAGCCCACTAGCTCGATATGGGTTGACCAGCGGAACTGTCCTACCGGCCAGATCCGCTGCAACCTATATCCGGCAGCAACCAAGGTTTTTGCATCCCGCGCAAAGCTGGCGGGATTACAACTTACATAAGCGATGTTTGGCACATTCGACGCAGCAAGCTGCGCGACTTGCTCCTTTGCGCCTGCCCGTGGCGGATCAAGCACCACCGCTTGGAATTTATTGAGTTCCTCGACTGTGAGCGGCCGTCGAAAAAGATCCCGATGTTCGGCAAATATCGTCCGCCCAGCGCGCCCCGCCGCTGATTTAAGGGCAAGGCTCGCCTGTAGGTCGGCTTCGCCTGCATAAACCTTACGGCCTGCACCCATGGATAAGGCGAAAGTACCGGAACCTGCAAACAAGTCCGCCACGATGTTGTTGTTACCAATAATGGAATTGACCGCATCTACCAACGCCGCCTCACCATCTGCAGTCGCTTGCAAGAAGCCATAAGGCTGATAACCCACCGCAACACCCCCAAGCGTTACGGTAACAGGCTCTGGCTCATAAAAGGGTACCGGACCATAGCCTTCATCCAGCGACAGACGCGCGAGCTTGTGGGTTTTGGCAAATTCGGACAATAGCTCATGCGTATCGAGATCATTGGCGATCCAATTTTCGATCAACACATCAACGCCTTGGTCAACCATCGCCAATTTTATCTGTACCTGACGCGCACGGTTTAGCCTTGGCTCAAGCAATGTCCGCATCGGCGCAAGCAAGGCAAACAACTCTGGTGCCATGACATCACATTGATTTAAATCTATGATACGGTGACTTTTTTCTGTACTAAACCCGAGCTGAAACTGCTTACCTGCCCAAGCCGAACGCACCGCGATGCGGCGGCGCGTCTTAGGCGGCGACAGATGGACAGGCATGACTTCGCCGATGCCGACCTGTTGCGTGGCAAGGGCGTGGGTCACGCGTTCGGCAATAAACAGGCGCAGGCTGTCTTCATCCAGATGCTGTAACTGACATCCACCGCACAAAGGAAAATGCTGACAGGGCGGCGCAACATGATGCGGGCCGTGTATTAAACCCCCTGACGGATCGACGATGTCGCCAGGCGCCGCAAGCGCCACATAACGGCCATTTGCAGTGACGCCATCACCCCGCGCGGCGACCCTAATAATCTCTTCTGACATTTCCATACCGCCCCATGCCCGTGATGGGGTGAGCAATCAACTGGCGATTAAATATCCGCAAAAACGTGCGTCTCCGCGGCACCGCCGGGATGCGTCACGGCGCCCTTATAGGCTGGACCAACATTTTGGGCGTAACGCCAGATCGCGCCAGACTGATAATCCGTCTGACGCGGCTTCCAGTTTTTACGACGCTCTTCAAGGACTTCCGCCGCAACATTCAGATCAATTACACCTGTTTCGGCGTCGATCATGATCTCGTCACCATCCTCGATCAAAGCAATTGGCCCGCCCAAAGCAGCCTCTGGTCCAACATGGCCAATACAAAAGCCGCGCGTTGCGCCAGAGAATCGGCCATCGGTAATGAGCGCAACCTTTTCTCCCATCCCCTGCCCGTAAAGGGCAGCCGTTGTCGACAGCATTTCGCGCATGCCGGGGCCGCCTTGTGGCCCTTCATACCGAATAACAATGACGGAACCTTCGCGAATTTCCCTTGCCTCAACCGCGGCAAAGCAATCCTCTTCACAATCGAAAACCTGTGCAGGGCCAGTGAAGGTCAACCGGTCCATGCCCGCAACTTTCACTATTGCGCCTTCTGGGGCCAGCGTACCGCGAAGGCCGACAACGCCGCCAGTGGGGGTTATGGGTGCGGTTGCGGGATAGATCACCTTTTGATCGGGGTTCCAAGTGATTTGGTCGATATTCTCGCCAAGTGTTTTGCCCGTAACCGTCATGCAGTCGCCAAATAACAGCCCCTCAGCCAGCAAGGACTTCATCAGCATATAGACGCCGCCAGCATCATACATGTCGCGGGCGACAAACTGACCGCCGGGTTGGAGATCGGCCATATAAGGCGTTGTTTTGAAGGCGTCGGCCACATCGAAGAGGTCAAAATCGATACCAGCCTCATGCGCCATTGCCGGCAAATGCAAAGCGCCGTTGGTTGACCCACCTGTCGCAGCAACGATTCGTGCAGCATTTACAAAGGCTTCGCGCGTACATATGTCACGCGGCCTGATATTGCGTGCAAGCAATTCCATGACTTGAACGCCCGCCGCATGCGCAATTTGGTCACGGGTCGAATAGGGCGCTGGGGCCATATTGCTGTTGGGTAACGAAAGACCAATCGCTTCTGCAACGCAGGCCATTGTGTTTGCGGTATATTGTCCGCCACATGCCCCATGGCCGGGACACGCCACGCGCTCAAGCTCTTCCAATTCCGATAAAGCGCAAGCGCCCGCCGCGTATTTGCCTACAATTTCAAACACGTCCTTAACCGTGACGTCTTTGTTATTGTAACGACCGGGCAAAATGGAGCCACCATATACGAAGATCGATGGCACATTTAAACGCAACATCGCCATCATGATGCCGGGCAGTGACTTGTCGCATCCCGCAAAGCCCACAAGCGCGTCATAGCAATGGCCACGCACCGAAAGCTCAACCGAATCCGCAATCACTTCACGGCTGACGAGAGAAGCTTTCATCCCCTGATGCCCCATGGCGATGCCGTCCGTCACGGTGATGGTATTGAACCGGCGCGGCATGCCGCCGCCCTGCTCCACGCCAACGCGCGCTATATCGGCCTGCGCGTCCAACGTCGTGTTGCACGGAGCGCTGTCATTTCCAGCGGATACGACGCCAACAAAAGGCCGCGCAATTTCTTCTGCAGTCAGGCCCATTGCATAATAATAGCTGCGATGCGGGGCGCGTTCCGGCCCTACAGACACATGGCGGCTTGGCAATTTTGACTTGTCGAACTGGTTTGGCATACTGACCTCCGTTAAGACGAGTGCTTTAAGCCTTTTTATATGGATAAGCCAAGCTGTTCCGAAACAAAATGGCACATTTCTGCCAATGTGCGTGCATATCTTGCTTGGCCATCGGGGTCGCTTGATATATCCTGCCGCATCTCGATACCTATATAAGGGATGTTATTGGCTTCGGCGTGACGGTTCATCGTCGCGTTTAGTAATTTGCCCGAATAAGGAAGCTGGTCGCCAACGACATATCCGGCGTTTTCAAGAAATGGGATAGCCAGTTTGGAAGGCGATTCCTGTTCATTATATAACACACCGACATTCCACGGGCGCGCCTCTTGTGGCCTGCTCTCCAAGGTTGGCGTAAAGCTGTGGAGTGATAAAATCAGTGTCGGGCGGTGTTCATACAATATATGCTGTAAATGGTCGTGATAGGGTCTGTGGAAACGGTCCAGCCTTGCCTCTTTATCCGTCAGGTTGATGGCATTACCCGGAATGATCAAACCATCGCTTTCGCCGGGGATGACCGCAGGATCATGGGTGTCACGATTTAAGTCGACAACAAGGCGCGAATATCCACCCAGATAGGCGGCAAAGCGCGCGTCTTGTGTGATCAAGCGCGCAACATCGGCAACGCCAATGTCCCACGCAATATGTGTATTAAGGGACGCGGGGTTGATGCCGAGATCAATATCAACAGGGACGCGGTTCGACGCGTGGTCGCCAATGATAAGAAAGCCGCCTTTCTGCGGCGTTCCCAATATTTCGAACGGCGCAACGGTCATCTCAGCATGCTGGCCATGGACCACCAATGCGGATCAAGCGTTGCTCTTGCCGCCTCCAGCGACGTCACATCCGCAAACAACGCAAAGCAGGTCGCACCAGACCCGGACATACGCGACATAGCTGGATTCGCCTGCGAAAGCCGCGTTAAAATGTCGGTAATGGCCGGCCTAATGACAGATGCTATCGGTTGGAGGTCATTGCGCCCGGCAACTGCCGCATCCCAAATATCCCCGCGATCAACTGCGCCGCTGTCAACGCCATTCCATGCCTTAAATATCGCCGCGGTAGAAATGGATTGCAGCGGATTAACCAGCAACACATGCCGCGCGGCGACATTGCGATCGTCCAAAAAAGCCAACGCAGTACCAGTGCCGCTGCCAAAACTCGGGCGGCTAAATATACATGCGGGAATGTCTGCGCCTAATGGGGCAAGAATATCTGCCAGCAACTGTTCAGAAGCACCCAATCCCCAAAGCTTGTTAAGAAGCCGTGCGGTGGCTGCTGCGTCTGCGGATCCCCCACCAATACCAGAGGCAATCGGTAGTCTTTTGTCGAGCCGGATCGCCGCACCTTGGGTAACACCAAAGTGCGCCTTTAAGGATAAGGCCGTTTTCAGCACCAGATTGCTTTCATCGGCCTTTAGGTCGGCGCCAAAGGGGCCGTCAATCTCCAGACTTATCGTATCCGCAAAGCTTGCACTCAAAACATCACCATCCTGCACAAAGGCGAACAGCGTTTCGATGTCATGATAGCTATCGTCTCGCCGTTTCCGGACGTGCAGGGCAAGGTTTATCTTTGCAAAGGCTATTTCAGAATGTTCCACGGCAAAACCTTAACCCACAGGGTGGCGACGAAAGCGCCACCCGCATTACATATTGGGGTAGTTAGGCCCACCGCCGCCCTCTGGCGTCACCCAATTAATATTTTGGTTCGGGTCCTTGATGTCGCAAGTCTTGCAATGAACGCAGTTTTGCGAATTGATTTGATAGCGGGCGTCCTTACCCTCCTCTTCAATCCACTCATACACACCCGCGGGGCAATAGCGCGCTGATGGGCCCGCAAACTCCATAAACTCGCTGGTTTTTTGAAGATCCATATCTTTGACCTGCAAATGAATGGGTTGGTCTTCGGCATGGTTGGTGTTTGACAGGAAAACCGAAGACAGACGGTCAAAGCTGAACACCCCGTCGGGCTTTGGATATTCAATACGTTCGGCGCTGTTTTTCTTTTTCAGCGCCTTGTGGTCCGGATGGTGCTTCATCGTAAATGGCATGCGAATACCAAAATTCTCTAGCCACATGTTAACGCCAGCCAGCGCGCTACCCAGCAAGTTACCGTATTTTTCGACCAAAGGCAGGACGTTGCGCACCATGCGCAATTCTTTGTAAATCCAACTATTTTCATAGGCTGTCTGATACGAAGTAAGCGCGTCATGTTCACGGCCCGCAGCCAACGCCTCCACAGCAGCTTCAGCCGCCAGCATGCCCGACTTCATCGCAGTATGCGTGCCCTTGATACGCGGCACGTTTACGAAACCGGCCGAACACCCAATCAATGCGCCACCAGGAAATGCAAGTTCCGGTACCGCCTGCCAACCGCCGTCGCTAATTGCACGCGCACCATAAGAAACACGGCGGCCACCGGCGAGTATTTTCTTAACCTCAGGATGCGTTTTCCAACGCTGAAACTCTTCGAAGGGTGACAGATAAGGGTTTGAATAATTGAGCCAAACAACAAAACCCAAGGCAACTTGATTGTTCGCATGATGATATAAAAACGCGCCGCCATTGGCGTCCGTCAAAGGCCAGCCTTGGCTATGGATTACGCGGCCCGCAGAATGCTGCTCCGGCTGAATATCCCATAATTCTTTAATGCCGATACCGTAAACCTGCGGCTCACAATCCTTATCCAGCGCAAATTGCGGTTTGAGCAATTTGGTGAGATGGCCGCGCACACCTTCGGCAAAGAATGTGTATTTTGCATGCAATTCCATGCCGCGCATATAATCGTCTTTATGGCTGCCATCGCGTGCAATGCCCATGTCGCCCGTAGCGACCCCTCTGACCGAGCCATCGGCGTTATACAGAATTTCTGCAGCCGAAAAGCCTGGGAAAATTTCTACACCCAGATTTTCAGCCTGCCCCGCCAACCAGCGGCACACATTACCAAGCGATCCGGTATATGTGCCCTTATTGTGCATGAAACCGGGCGTTAGGAAATGCGGCATATTGAACTTGCCGGTCTTGGTCATGATCCAGTGCTGATTGTCATTCACTGGCGTATCGGCCAGCGGGCACCCCAACTTGCGCCAATCAGGCAGCAGCTCATCAAGCGCCTTGGGATCAATGACAGCACCGGACAATATGTGCGCGCCAACCTCGGACCCTTTTTCAAGGATGCAGACGCTGGTTTCGGGGGATAATTGTTTTATGCGGATTGCGGCCGAAAGTCCTGCTGGCCCGGCGCCAACAATAACAACATCATAGGGCATCGACTCACGTTCACTCATTGCCTTTATCCTTTACCCGGCATATAATTCCAGCCGTCCCGTTATATGAACAGCCTGTGGGAATTGCCATGCCAAGCAATTGACCCTGCCGTCAACTGGTGACTGAAGGGATTTATGGAGGATCGGGGGAAAATTACCGCATTTGCTGTGGTTGAATCATTATCTGGTTGGTGGGAACTGGCCGGCGTTGATTCTGCTGTGGGCGAAAGCACATTGGATTTGCTAGCGCAGGATGCTGTCGATACGTCCCCGAACATGCCCATCGCTCCCGCTGTTGAGAAGCAACAGGCCGAGGCACCTGCCAAGCCCATAATCACTTGGCCTGATGATATTGCGGCCCTTCGCAAGATGGTGGCCAGTGGCGCTCCCCTGCCCGGTAATGCTTATGGTCCTGCTCGCTTCGCGTCAGTTGGCCCGGTTAGTTGCGATGTGATGATTATTTCGGATCTTCCGGACATAATGCCTGCGCCAGAAACCAATATGTCTTTGAATGCGGAGCTTTTGCATCGGATGCTTGGCGCAATCGGAATCGATATCGCGCAATGTCACTGCACATGGTTGGCGACGAGCATCCCGTCCACAGGCGAGGTTCCTGAAAACGACTTACCTGACCTTGCTGCGTTTATGCTGCATCAGATTAAGCTGATTAGACCTAAATCGCTGGTGATACTCGGTTCCGCCGCCTGCAAGGCTGTGTTGGGCGAAGAACTCATGCATGCACGCGCGGAGTTACGAAATGTTAGCCATGATGGCCTCAATATGACAACACTGGCGACATTTCATCCGCGCACGCTTATTGCGAGGCCTGCCATGAAAAAGCAGGCATGGAGAGATTTGCAGATGTTTGCGAAAAGAGTGCACCAATGAGCAAAAGAATATGTAATTTAAAATGGCTCGCTTTTGCGCTGGCTTGCAGCCCCATTGCGACGGCTCACGCAAACACCAGCGGCGGATTTCGCGCAATTACGCCCTCTCAGCCGGCACCCAATGTTCTAAGCGCCCAAGAAAAAGCCGAGTTCTCTGCGATCTATGACGCTATCCGTGCAGAAAAATGGGATGAAGCTGCACGCATGATTGATGCGGCACCCCAAGGCCCCATGTCAGCGATGGCGCGCGCAGAATTATATCTCGCACCAAATAGCCCAAAGGTGGAGTTAGTGCAGCTGCAGGCATTGCTTGAGACCGCACCTTATCTGCCCCAGGCTGAAAAATTGGCGACTATGGCACGCAAGCGCGGTTCGGAAATGCTTCCCAATATGCCGGGCATCCGCCGCTTTTCATGGCTGGGTGGCGCACCCAAAAGGGATTTGCCCGCCAGTAAGGCAAGCGACAGCATACGTGCTGAATTACAAATGTTTATTAAAAATGACCAACCCTTTGCCGCCGAACAATTTTTGGAAAGCAAAGCGTTGGAATTGTCGCCCGAAGCGCTGACAGAATTACGCTATCGTGTGGCATGGTCATATTATATCGAAAATGACGATGCATCCGCAAGGCGCGTTTCTGCTGTCGCGCAAATTGCCGGTGGAGAATGGGGCACGCAGGCAAGCTGGGTGCTTGGCCTCGCCACTTGGCGGCTGGGTGATTATGCCGCTGCTTATTACGCCTTTGATCAGGTTGGCCGCCTGGCCAGTAACGATGACTTAAGGGCTGCGGGACTGTTTTGGGGCGCACGCGCAGCGATGGCCGCAAAACAGCCGCAACATATGCAGCCCAAGATGCAAAAGGCGGCGCAGCTATCGGAAACCTTCTACGGTTTACTCGCCAGCGAAGCGCTTGGCATGGAACCGATTGCGCGCAAGGTAGCCAAAACTGTCAAGCTCGATTGGGCCAGCTTGAAAGAGCAACAAAACGCGATTTTGGCGGTATCCCTGACCGAAATTGGCCAGAATAAGCTGGCGGATCAGGCACTGCGCCATCAGGCGAGAATTGGAGATGCGCGACAACATACGAACCTTGCGCAGTTGGCGGGCGCGTTGAACCTTGCTTCTACCCAATTCTGGTTCGGCCATTATGGTCCATCACGTGACCAGAGCAACGCTACGGCACGTTACCCCCGGCCCAATTGGGAACCAACCGGTGGTTGGCGCGTAACGCCATCCTTAATCTATGCCCATACGCTGCAAGAATCTAATTTCCGTACTGACGTGATCAGCTCTGCCGGCGCACGCGGCCTCATGCAGGTTCGCCCCGGAACGGCTCAGGACCTTGCGCGGGCACGCGGTGCGTCCTTCACAGCATCCGAACTGGACCGCCCATCCATCAATTTGGAATATGGCCAATCCTATTTGGAAAAGCTGCGTGACTTGCCTGCAACGGGGGGGCTGCTGCCAAAGGTAATTGCGGCTTACAATGCGGGTCCGTCGCCTGTGGCACGCTGGAACAGCGAGATACGCGATAATGGCGATCCGTTATTGTTCATTGAATCTATCCCATTTTGGGAAACGCGCGGCTATGTGGCGATCATCTTAAGAAATTACTGGATTTACGAGATGCGCGAGAACAGGGCCTCAGGAAGCTTGAAGGGCCTAGCCCAATATATGTGGCCCAGATTTCCGGATGCCAGTGGTACTGTCACCGCGCGCAGGATGACAGGAGGCGTCATTGCTCGATGAAAACAGGACGTTTAAGCCGGTAAACATCGCGCTGTTAAGCGTGTCCGACACCCGTGGCATCGAAAACGATACCAGCGGCGATATCTTGGCGGAACGCATAGCCGCCGCTGGCCACAAAATCGCTGATCGCGCTATTTTGCGTGACGACACCGCTTCAATCGCAGCACAACTGCGTGATTGGATCGACGACGATCACATTGATGTTGTCATCTCAACCGGTGGCACCGGGCTCACCGGACGCGACGTGACACCCGAAGCTTTGGAAGTTGTAAAGACGAAGGATATCCCAGGTTTCGGCGAACTGTTCCGCTGGCTAAGCTTCGCAAGCATCGGCACATCCACCATACAATCGCGCGCCTGCGCCGTGCTAGCGGGGGGCACGTATATTTTTGCCCTGCCCGGTTCAAATGGCGCAGTTAAAGACGGTTGGGACCAGATACTTGTCCATCAACTCGACAGCCGCCATCGCCCCTGCAATTTCGTGGAACTAATGCCGCGCTTACGCGAAACGTGATTTCGACGGCGCAAGCGCCGCCTATTTCACAGCAAGGTCATCGCTGCCTTGCCTCAATCCTCCAGCACAAAATGCTTGAACTGCGCGCGTAGCGCCACCTTTTGGATTTTGCCCGTGCCTGTATGCGGCAGTTCGTCCACAAACAACACACGGTCAGGCATCCACCATTTGACAATGCGTTCCGCCAGATAGGCCTTCACAGCCGCTTCGTCCAAGTCTGCATCAGGTTTTTTAACTGCAATCAGTACAGGCCGTTCATCCCATTTAGGGTGCGGGATACCAATTGCCCCTGCTTCAGCAATGCCGGGGCAACCAACCGCAATATTCTCTAGTTCAACCGAGCTAATCCACTCGCCGCCCGATTTGATGACATCTTTCACACGGTCAGTAATCTGCATCGTGCCGTCTGGATGCAGCACGGAGACATCGCCGGTATCAAACCACTGATCCGCGTCCACCGCATCCGCCTCTGCCTTGAAATATCGTTTGATGACCCATGGCCCACGAATCTGAAGCGCACCGGACGTCACGCCATCGCGGGGGGCGACGTTGCCGTCCTTATCGATCACACGCAACTGCACGCCAAAGGGGGTTCTGCCTTGCTTACAAACGATGTCGATTTGCTGCTCCATCGTTAACTCGTCCCAATCGGGGGTCGGCGCACCCATGGTACCAATAGGCGATGTTTCGGTCATGCCCCATGCGTGAGAAACGCGCACGCCCGACGTCATTAGACGCTCGATCATCGCACGCGGCGCAGCCGATCCGCCAATTGTAACCAAGCGCAGCTTGCCCAGCGTCGCGTCACGTCCCGCTGCCGCCTCTGCATCCAGATGCGCGAACATTGCGAGCCACACAGTCGGCACCCCTGCGCTGTGGGTAATGCCTTCTTGCAGCATTAAGCCATGTAATGTTGCGGCATCATTGGTGGTGGAAAACACAAACTTCACGCCCGCAGCAGCGCCCGCAAAAGGTAAGCCCCAGCTTGCCGCATGAAACATCGGCACGATCGGCAGCAATGCCGACTGCGGGCTCAGATCAAAAATGGCTGGCGCAATCTCAGCCATGGCATGCAACATGGTCGAGCGGTGTTGATACAAAACACCCTTTGGATTGCCCGTTGTGCCGCTGGTGTAACACAACATACACGCGTCGCGTTCGTCGCCGGTAGCCCATTCATAATTACCATCTTGCTTGGCAATGAATGCACCATAGCTGTCGTCGCGGTCAAACACGACATAATGCTCAACGGTCTTCAGATGCGGCTTCAGCCGATCAATAATGGGCTGGAACATTGCGTCGTACATCAACACCTTATCTTCGGCATGGTTCATGATGTAGATCAGGTCTTCGTCGAACAGCCGCACGTTTACCGTGTGGATTACCCCGCCAAAGCCAATAGCGCCATACCAAGCCGCCAAATGCCGGTGATGATTCATGGCAAAGGTGGCAACCCTATCGCCCTTTTGCAGGCCTAACCCCGCAAAGGCTTGCGACAATTTACGCGCCTCGGTTGCAACACCAGACCAGTTTGTCCGCTCAATCGTACCGTCGGTCCAACGGGTTACGATTTCACGCGTGCCATGTTCGCGCGCTGCATAGTCGATCAAATGCGGAACGCGAAGGTCCCAATCTTGCATGGTGCCGTGCATCAAAATCTCTCCCTTTTCACCGCTGCAGGATACTGCAGACGCAATTTCTGTCCACGATTTTCGCAGTTCAGTGCACTAATGCCAAAACAGGCCCCAATGGTGCAAGCTCTACATTTTCGATACCGTCAATATTACGCAATTGGTCCAGCAAAGATGCATCGATCTGGAAGCGGCGGCCAAGGACGATATGCACCCAGCGCCCGTCGGCAGTCCGGGTTTTAACGACCAATTCGCTTCGCCCGCCATCCAATGGCACGACGATTTGCGCGAGCTGCGACATCGCTGTTTCATGCATCACATCCAACTGCATTTTTAGCCGCGACACGCTGGTCAGGCCGCTAAGGGCTTTGGCGCTTTTCACTGTAAAATTTGGCGTTTCATCGCCGGGCCGCATGTCCATTTCGCAATGAAGCAAAAGGCACTCCGCGTCTTTTGCCCACTCGGCAAGTTGTACGCCTACCGCTTCGTCAAAACATCGCACCGAAAACTGCCCGCTATTGTCGGAAAAATCCGCAATCATAAACCGCTTGCCCTTGCGCGATTCGCGCCACCGCACGCCTTCAATCAATGCAGACATCGTGGCGGCGCGGCGGACACCTTCGGGGATTGGCCCGCTGTCCAGCCAGACGGCATAAGGTTTTGCGCCGTGGCTAATGGCCAGTGCTTCATATTGCGAGCAAGGATGTGCCGAGAAGTAAAACCCAAACGCGTCCTTTTCCTGATTCATTTGTTCGCCGGGTGCCCAATACAGGCTGCTATCGATCCGTAGCGCCGCCATGTCAGACCCGCCCTCACCGAACAGGCCGCCCTGCCCACTTTCGCGGGAATCGCGCGCGGATTGCGCTGCCGCCAAAAGTGTTTCTGCTGCAGCATGGACCGCGCCACGCCTTGGTTCTAACGTATCAAAAGCCCCGGCAGCAGCAAGATTTTCAAGGCTTCTGCGGTTGATCTGACTGGGATCAACTCGGTTGGCAAAGTCATCAAGGCTTTTGAACAATCCCCCGGTCGCGCGTTCTGCCACCAATATTTCCATCGCCCGTTCGCCGACATTTTTGATGCCGCCCAACGCGTAACGCACCGCATGCTCCCCATGCGCATTGGTCTCGACGGTAAATTCAGCCTCGCTGCTGTTGATGTCCGGCTGTAAACAGATGATATCTAGCCTACGCATATCATCGATAAAGGTCGCAAGCTTGTCCGTTTGATGCATGTCAAAACACATGGAGGCAGCATAAAATTCTTCGGGGTGATGCGTTTTTAGCCAAGCAGTCTGATAAGCGAGCACAGCATAAGCGGCAGCATGGCTTTTGTTAAAACCGTAGCCCGCAAATTTGTCTATCAAGTCAAACAGCTCATTGGCGCGGTTGGGCGCGATAGCGTGCGTGGCGCAGCCCGTAACGAAACGTTCGCGCTGGGCATCCATTTCGGCTTGAATTTTCTTACTCATTGCACGGCGAAGCAAATCTGCTTCCCCAAGGCTGTAGCCGGCCAAAATCTGTGCGGCTTGCATAACTTGTTCCTGGTAAACGAATATGCCGTAGGTTTCGTTCAATACAGGTTCCAGCAAAGGGTGCGGATATTCAATACTCTCCTCCCCATTTTTGCGGCGGCCAAACATCGGGATATTGTCCATTGGACCCGGACGATACAATGACACGAGCGCGATGATGTCCCCAAAGTTGGTAGGCTTCACCGCTGCAAGTGTTCGCCGCATCCCTTCGGATTCCAACTGGAACACGCCAACGGTGTCGCCCCTTTGCAGCAGTTCATACACCGCCGGATCATCATGCGGTAACAAGTCGAGATTGATCTCCACGCCGCGCTTGGCGAGCATCTGGCTGCCCTTTTGCAGGACAGACAACGTTTTCAATCCCAAAAAGTCGAACTTAACAAGGCCAGCGCTCTCCACATATTTCATGTCGAATTGCGTAACCGGCATGTCCGAACGCGGGTCGCGATATAAGGGCGCCAATTCCGATAATTCGCGGTCGCCAATAACAACACCAGCGGCATGTGTCGAACTGTGGCGCGGCAGGCCCTCCAGCTTCATAGCAAGGTCGAACAAACGTTTAACCTGCGCATCACGCCGATATTCTTCCCGCAACTCCGCCACGCCAGACAAAGCGCGTTTCAAATCCCACGGGTCAGCGGGCAGATTGGGTACTTGCTTGCACAGCCGGTCAACTTGGCCATAGCTCATCTGCAGCACCCGGCCAGTGTCGCGCAGAACCGCACGCGCCTTCAGCTTTCCAAAGGTGATGATTTGCGCAACTTGGCGCGATCCATATTTTTTCTGCACATACCGAATGACTTCGCCACGGCGCGTTTCACAAAAGTCGATGTCGAAGTCCGGCATCGACACACGGTCTGGGTTTAGGAAACGTTCGAACAACAGGCCGAGCTTGATCGGGTCAAGATCGGTAATCGTTAGCGCCCAAGCGACCAGCGATCCTGCCCCCGATCCACGGCCCGGCCCTACGGCAATATCCTGTTCCTTCGCCCATTTGATGAAATCGGCAACGATCAGGAAGTAACCCGGAAAGCCCATGGCGCAGATGACATCGGCTTCAAACTTCAACCGGTCAAAATAGACTTGTCGTTCGGCAAGGTCCGTTATGCCCGCAATCTCGAGCCGCTTTTCCAGCCCAAGCCGTCCGTCTTCGCGCAATTGCGCGTCTTCGGCGGTTCGGTCACCGGCAAGGCTGGGTAAAATTGGGCTGCGATAGGGCGCGAGTGCGGCGCAGCGTTGCGCAATGACTAGGGTATTGGCCAAGGCTTCGGGTATATCGGCGAACAACTCGCCCATTTGCTTGCCCGTCTTAATCCACGTATCGCGGCTACTTCTGCGGCGGTCCTCGCTTTCGATATAGGCGCCGTCCGAGATGCACAGCATGGCGTCATGCGCGTCGAAGAAATCGGGTTCCGCAAAAAAGGCGGGGTTGGTGGCAACCAAGGGAATATCGCGGGCGTAAGCAAGGTCGATCAGCGCGGCTTCTGCTGCGTCTTCAACCGCGTCGTTGCGCCTGCTGAGTTCGATATACAAACGGTCGGAAAACAGCGCCTGAAGACGCGTCAGGTAGCTGGATACGGCGTCATGCTGCCCTTCACTTAACAATCGGGCCAAAGCGCCCTCTGCACCACCTGTAAGGGCGATCAGGCCGTCCTTATGATCTGCAAGCTGTTCCAGCGTGACATGTGCATCAAGATCCTCTGGACGGTCCAGATGCGCCATGGAAACCAATCGGCACAGATTGTTATAACCGCTTTCATCTTGGGCAAATAATGGCAACCAGTCGCGGATGAACTTTCCATCGGACGTCGGCCGCCTGATTCCAAGCAACGCGCCAATGATCGGTTGCACACCGAGAGATTTCGCGCTGTCCTGAAACGGCATAACGCCGTACAGCCCGTTCCGGTCACAAATGGAAATAGCTGGAAAGCCAAGCTTCTTAGCGGTTTCGCCAATGGCCTTGGGTTCAATCGCGCCTTCCAATATGGTGTATGCGGAATACACGCGGAGCGGGACGAAGGGTACATAAGCCATGCCCCTTCGTTAGAACACGGGCCTGATTCGACAAGGTCTGTTTTCGGCTAAGCTGTGGACAATCAGGCTGCCTCGGCAAGCAATTTTTCAATGTCCTTTGCCAGCGCCTCTGGCTTTAC
>Ga0209550_10000525_pt1 | contig 36389 bp, 35 predicted proteins | sample LauGreSuBDMM15SN_2_FD_187567 | JGI IMG/M metagenome (GOLD analysis project Ga0209550, IMG submission 187567) | Freshwater lake microbial communities from Lake Michigan, USA - Su13.BD.MM15.SN (SPAdes) (version 5) | ecosystem: Environmental > Aquatic > Freshwater > Lake | place: Lake Michigan... | reverse complement strand
CGCAGTCCGCACAAAACTTAGTCCCCGCAAGATTTTTCAATCTACACTTGGGACATTCTACTGTTCTAACTATTTCTGTATGATCCATATTGGTTTCACTCTGGGTTTATATTTGTTATAAAGGAAGATAATTTTGAAATTTAAACATTAAAGTAAGGCGATTTATTCAGAAGTAAAGGAAAAATTTGGGATTTTAATTTATTGACGCCTATCTTCTAACTATCATAAAATAGAGATTTAAAGAATGCTAAAAAAAACGCAGTATTTTGATTTCACAAGAAGTAGATCTGATAGACTAATGATTCAAGATGAATGGATCCAATTAACTATCTCGGATCCAATTCATACTGAAATTCAAACTGATGGAAGAATAAGAAAATGGCGTAAGATAAAAGAAGTGGGAAAGTTCCTTCGTGTTATTCTATTAGAAGATGGAGAAACTGTGCATAATGCTTTTTTTGATCGCAACTTTAAGGAATACCAATGAATATTAAATATTTTAGCGAAACAGATACTGCTTTACTTGAATTTACCAATAACATTGTTTCTGAAACTCGTGAAATTTCAGAAAATATTTACATAGATTTTGATAGCAATGGTAATATTGTAAATATAACAATTGAACACGCTAAAACGAGTGCACATCTTCCCGATTTATCTTACCAACAAATCTAAAGTTTGGGGTGTGTAAGTAGTATCCCCTCCTACAAAATCCGATTCTCCTTCAATTGCTCCTGAGTCAATCCAGTAACCTTTACGATAACAGAAACCTCAATCCCCTCAAGCCTCATATTTCTGGCTGTTTCTATTTTTCCTTTCTCAATCCCTTTCTCAATCCCTTTGAGTTCGCCCTCTTCCAATATTTTATCTAGCACTGTCATATATTCCGCCTCCAATAGCTTATAGAAATCTTTATTTCTGTATTTCTCAGCATCCTTTCGGGTACTGAGTAAATACTTCAGCATCTCTAGTAATATTTCAACCCTTTTTGCTTCTTGTTTTTCTTTTGATAAAAGCATCAAGAGCCGAAGAAGTTCCCCTTCAAAAATTTCCCCCTTTTCCCGAATGATTTGAATAAATCGGAAGAAAGTTTCATGAATAGTTTAGCGAAAAAACCTATAAATTCCTTTTGAAAAAATCTACACTTCGTTTTTCTGCTTCTTCTTTGTTTGTATTCCAAATTTGTTCGTGTTTGGTGCAGGTGGGAATCCATATTTCTTTTGGTTCTTTTGCTGCGGCAAATAATCGATTCGCATGACTTACATCTACATAATCATCCTTGTCACAATGAAAAATAGATATTGGCCTGGGAGAAATTTGGCTAATACTTTTTTCAGGTATTACAGTTTCGATTTTCATATTTCCACGTAGATTTAAGACTGATCGCACGATAGGGATAAGTGGATAGTAGGGAATTCCAAAATCTCTTTTTGCAGATTCAGACAAAACATCCATGGCAGATGCATAGCCGCTACTAAATATACCTGCCCTGACCCTCGGATCTTTTTCCATTGCAATGATACTCGTTGCGGCTCCCATTGAGAATCCGAAAAGTCCGATCGATGTAAGTTTTTTATCTTTAATTAAATAGTCGATAGCCGCAACCACATCCTCTGGCTCATAAAAACCCATACTTGCAAATGATCCAGAATTTCGCCTTAAACTAAGTGCAAGTAAGTTGAAACCTTCTTTATGGAGAGCACTTGCAAATCTCAATCCCTCATTTTTTGAGCCACCATGACCGTGAACGAAAATAATTCCTTTATTTGATCCAGGAGAGGGTATATACCAACTTTCCAAGGTAAGTCCCTCTGGATTTTGGATGGCAACGGTTTCAAAAATTAAGTTGATCTCTTCTGGAGTACCACAATAGACATGATGTTCTTTTGTGCAATTTATGTTTGGATACAAGACCATCGAGGAAAAATACCAAGGTATATAGGCAAGCAGGGTAAGAATGAAAATGAAAATTCCGACTTTAGTTTTGAGTTTGGTCATAACGGAAATAGTAACATTCTCACGTAAACTTGTAAAGATACATTTATGAAACGGAACCAGAAATACAGACAGTAGAAGTAATTAACCATAGAAGTTTCAAATTCAGGATCATAGGGAGATAACAGAATACCATTTTCAGTTTTTAGCTGAAATGCTGTATCACCTTCATGAAAATTGTATTTTTCTAAAAGGACTTTTGGAATAGTAGCTCCTGCCGAATTTCCAATTGTCCGAATTGTTATTTTTTTAACTGAAGATGTATCCATAGTTATAATAAATGTTATAACAATGGATGAAGTCAATCATTATTTTTTTGAATTAAAATTACTCTTTGGTATTAAGTTTGCTCGATAATTGTATAACGTTTAAGAGTAGCTGACGTTTTTAAAAGTATAAAAAAGTTGAGGACTACTACTAGCAAATCAATAAATAATTTTTAATTCATTTAAAATAATAGGATTCTTACTAATAATAAATAAGACTCTTTGTGCAGGCCCCTGCGGAACATTTTTTCCAGATTCCCAGGCTTCGACGGTCTTTTTAGAAACACCTAAAATTTGAGCAAAGAGATTTTGAGATAATTTTAATTTATTTCTAATATTTTTAATTTCTTTACTCTGAAAATTGGGTAACTCTGAAATAGAAACTTTATGTAGCCAAACAGCATTATTTTTATTCCCCAAGGAATATTCCAAGGCTTGATTTAAACCATTTAAAATGCTATTTTTAAGTCTGGTAGAAGAACTATTTTTACTTTTTTTTTTATCATATGTAACCTCTTTATTCTTTCTCAGATTAAGCTCAATGCTTCCAATAATATTAGAAATTATCTTTTTATCTTTCTCTGATAAATTTTCTTTCTCATTCTTTTTAATGATAGAAATTAAAAATAAATGTTCAAAGAAAGGAAAATCAATCATAAACAAATACTCTAGTCACTAATAATAAGTATACCCTATTAAATAGGATATTTTCAAGAAAAAAATTTTAAATTTTTGTAAAAATGTGAGTCCGATGTATGTTAAAATTATCTAAAAAGGATAAGTTAAAAAATGCCGCATAACGTTCCTGAGTAGACTCTTTTTTTCGAGGCGTATCGAAGTGTACAAGTTTTGTGACAGTAGTGAAGGCAATTGACTTACTTAGATATTTGTAAAACACTAATTAATTTTACAATCAACACAAAGCCGGTTTGGACCATGGATTCGACAAAGCTCACCAACCGAGCCACATCTTCTTGTGGCTTCGCAGCGGCTACTCTTTGTAAGGCGTGGCATGAAGTACTATATTTTTTTAAAATATAAAACAGGAACACTTCCCAAAGCCTTGCCAACTTTATTCAAAAAAGATAATGAAAGATTTTTGTATACTCCTGATTCAAGTCTAGCAATAGCCGGTTGAGATGTTCCAACTTTTGCAGCTAATTCTTTTTGAGTTAGTTTCGCTTCTAATCTAAGTTTAATAATTTGCTTTGCAATTAAGAAATCTTCTTCTAGAAGTTCATATTCTTTTTTAAAACTTTTATCGGTTAATTGTTTTTTTAACAAAGTTTTAGAACTTACCGTTTTTACTTTAGTCATTACCCGCTCCTTATATGATTCATAATGCTAGTAGCTTTTTCAATTTCTTTCTGATCTGTTTTATTTTGCTTTTTTATGTATCCCGAAGTAACAATATATGTTTTATTTTTCCAGAAAAAATAAAATAACTTACTTATATTAGAACCAACTTTTATTCTTAATTCATACAAAAAATCAGAGCCTTTGATTTTTTTTGCATGAGGTTCTTGTAGGTTATAACCAAATTCTTCTAATAAACCAATAGTCCTTTGAATTTTAGCTTGCATCTTTGAATCTAGTGAAAGAATAAAATCTGCTGCTGATTCAGTGATTTCAACTTTAAAATTCATATTCCATATATATCAATATTGGTATATCTGTCAATAAAAAAGTAAACCGAAATGAACTTTCAAGCCATACCGTCTAACTATAATTATCCAACCTATCAATAACCTGTCAAATTAAAATGTTTATAATATACTGGATTCTATTATCATACTATAAATATTATTTCGAATTTGCTATTAATTGTGGAAATTTTACAATCAACCTATCTGAATAAATCTCCTAAAACTATCTCCAATATAGAGACACAAAACTTCTTAAATCTAAACAAATCTAGATTTGATAATGACTCATTCAAAGAAATAAAGGATTATTTTCTCGTAGCACATAAAGTATCTCGTTCAATTTTACAAAGTGGTAAGAGGAAAATAAAGTTTATTTCATTACAAAGAAATGATTCAAAAATCTAATTACTCTTATCCATCAAAAAATGAATTTGAGGATATTTAAAAATAAGAAAGCACTCGCCAAGAACCAATGTTGAGATACAATAATTCTTAACCAATCAAGAATGAACAATTGCACCTCAATAGGCATCTCTATCCCCACACCATAGATTGTAGTACTAAAATATCTTCTTAAGTAAATCTCCCCCAATAGGTAACTTATCTTTCAATTGCTTTTGTAACTCCTCACTGGCTTTGTCCAGGATCATCCCTTTTACAGAGTCCAAAAGAGAAGGCAATTCTAAGTTCACTGTCACATCGGGATTGTTCAAGTTTCCTGTAGATCGGAAGGGAATGAAAAGTCGATTCTCCTTTGTAACCTTAGATAGAATACCATCCACAAGAGGGGCCATTTCTGGTTTTTCTGATTTTATTTTTGTGACTCCTGCCAAGGATTTATCTGACTCTTCACGGGAGAGTTTGAGATTGGCAGAGAATGTATGACTGCTAGTGGGTATTATTATATCACTTCCTTTGAGTAGCTCTAAATCATAGTTTTTGGTTTCAAAGGTAACATCTTGTAAAAATTTTACTTTCCCCGCAGAGTAGAGAATCTCAGCAGTTGTATCTTTGGTTAGGGTAGATTTTCCATTTAAACCTTTTGGTTCTATGCCAGCATTTTTTAAGAGTGGAACTGAATTTGTAATACTATCAAATATAGCCAAACCTTCCATGTAGGAATCTTTTTGGAATGTCATTTTATATGTAATGGCAGGATTTACAAAACCTGTTTCCACCACAAAGGGAGAAACTTTTGCGTTTGATTTGAAGAGTAAATTTGCACGTTCCGCTTTGGCTTCTGTTGATATTACTTTTAGAATAAAATTAAAGTCAACCGTTACAGAGTTATGGTTCTTTAAGTCATCAGGTACTATATCTATAGAATTTATAAGTAAATTTAAAGACTGGATATTTAGTTTTTGGGCTGTCTTCTTTACAAGAATATTTATATTTCCTGATTTGATCCCTATCTCTTTTAAATTTGCTGATACGGGTATGGATTTGATGGAGAATGGAGTGGGGTCTTCCTCAACTGTATCATCCGACTCTTTGGTAATTTCTTTTTCAGGATTGGTAAGTTTTTCATTTGGCTTACCTTCTACTATCTTTGGGGGCAGAAAGAGCGACGATAGGTTGTTTCCTCCTTTTTCATACAAAACCAAATTTATCTCGGGATCGAGTAGTAAAAGTTTCTTGAGCTGCACTTCCCCTTTTAAAATGGCTAAAAAATTCAGTTCAAACTCAAAGTTCTCCATAGAAATCAATGCAGATTGTAAGGGAGGTCTATCTTTTAAGGGAATGGCATCATCTGCATATTTATCCCGATTATTTAATTTTAAACCTTCTAAGTGAATAGAAGAGATGGCACTAAATAGTGATACATCAATTTTTTTTATTTCAGCTCGAAGGTTCATATTTCTCTCGAGTTGTGTTACAATAAATTCATCGGTAACTATTTTATTGACTGCACTCAGGGTAAGTAATAATAGAAGAATGGGGACAATGAGGATTGATCCTAAAAAAATGAATATTTTTTTCATAAAAGTAAACAGTACTCCTGTCATTTATTTCATAATTTATAATTTGAGTGTCAAGTCTTAAGGGAAAACTTTAATTTATTCTGTACTCTTAGGTGGGTTGTTATGAAGTCCAGCTTTTTGTCCCGCTTGCTTTAGAAGCAAACTGAGTTCTCTCATTTGAGAGAGTCGTTCAAGTCTCATTGTAACTGCACTGGGGCTCATATCAATTTTACTCATTTGCTTCGAGCCTCTCAATATCTTCCTGGTCTATTTTACTATTTCTCTTTTTTTTCATAGCAATCAAACCCTTTTTATCTATGACAGAAATAGATCCAAAAGTCCAATCTATTTGTATTCGATTTTCCCATATTTCCTTCATTGAATTTGTAACCTCTAAAATATCCAGAACAAGAAAATCTTCAGAAACGGGATCGAGCTTAGTAATTCTGTGAATAATTGTATCACTATTTGAAAAACTCATTGGATTAGATTCTATACTATATCCATATTTATGTAGTACTTGCTTAGTTATTTGAATATTCTCTTGCAAGACTACTATATCAATATCAACTGTAGTACGCAAGAAACCATGGATAGCCATTGCAATTCCCCCACAAATTGCATATTCTATTTTTTCTTCATTTAGAGCAGTTATGACTTGACGAAATTCATCTAATAATGTTAACATTAACTATCTCTAAATTACTTTTGAATAGAAGTAAGATTCATAAAGATATGATTTCAAAGTTGATAACAAAATATTGATCTCCAAAACAAATCATATCAATCACCAATCCTCCACCTTTTCATATACATCCTCTAACGAAATCTCCACATCTAAGGATGAAAGCTAGATAAAATAATATTGTGGCTTGCTTTCGCACCTGCCATTGCAAAGAGTTTCCCACGATAGTATTCGCTCTTGGTTTTAGCCTTTCTTTCGTATTCTAAGTATTCTTCTTCTGTCAGGAACTTTCGAGCTAGGCTTTCCATGCTTCTAGTTTAGGGCATTCTTATGATGTGTCAAGATTTATATAGGTGGGTTTTTTATATTGCCGGGGTTTCGATTGGCCTCTACCACCGGGGATTTTTTTTCTCAATGAATACCTTCTCTTTACTTCTTCCAAATTCCTCCTTGAGAATGTGGCTACTATGGCTAGGTTTACTCTTTAGATGAATCGTTCAGATCAAAGTGTACTTTTGGGGTTGCACCAAAAAAACCTTCTTTTTCGAATAAGAAAAGAAATTTCACCTCCACTAAATTATCTCTGCATACATTTTTTTTCAAAATTTGAAATATTTTATCATTTTGAATGAATATAGTAGATAAAGTAAAAGGAGATATTTATGAACCAACTAGTTACCATCCTCTCTGCCAATTCAGATAGAGCTGCAGAATCTACCTCTTCCAAGTATTCTTTTTTTGATTCCCGTATCCTCATCCAAGAACTATTAGAGAAGGGATGGGTAGTACATCTACAAACCGAAGCCCTTGTTCGCAATCCAAAAAAGCTTGGTTTTCAGAGGCACATGATTATATTTAATAACAAAGAGTACAAAAACTCTGAAGGAAATCTACAAATTGTAGTACGTAATGCCCATGATACCTCTTGCAGTGTAGAAATTTTTTCTGGATTTATGAGAATCACCTGTGCAAACCAACTGTTTACAAAAGATTTGGGGACAGGAAGCTTGATACGAGTGCGCCACGTTGGAACTGATGTACAAGAGAGAGTTATGAAAGGCTTCCAAAGTATGATCAATTTTCTTCCTACGTACGACAAGATGATTCGAAATCTCCAACATCATATATTTACCCACACAGCAATGAATGAGTTTGCTATGCGTGCAGCTTTGCTACGATTTGGTGAGGACAGTGAGATTGTATCTAAGTTGAAACCAGAAGATATTTTAAAACCCAGACGAACAGCAGACTCTGGAAACTCAGCTTGGTTGGTTTACAATCGGGTGCAAGAGAACCTGGTTCGAGGTGGGCTCCCCTACCCCATCCAAAAAAAAGACGGTTCAGAGAGATTGTCTTACACAAGAGCCATGAGATCTCTCAGTTCCCTGCCAGAATTCAACGACTCTCTTGTAGATTTGGTGCTGACAAGTACTAACTAAAAGGGAATAGGAAAATCGCGTCGTACAGAGTCAATATCCGCTAAAACTTCAGGGCTAAGGGTGATATGGATAGAATCCAAATTCACCTTTAGCTGCTCCGTGCTTGTAGCTCCGATGATATTGGATGTGACAAAGGGACGGGATGTCACAAATGCAAGTGCCATCTGGACTGGATTGAGTCCATGCTTTTCTGCAACCCCCAAATAGGCATCCACCGCAGCATGTGCCTGTTTTGTGTTCCTTTGGTTGTGCTTCTTTAAAATAGTCCATCTTGTGCCTTGGGGTATCTTCCCATTGGTATACTTCCCTGAGAGCATCCCCGTAGCCAAAGGAGACCATGCCAATAGGCCTATTTTTTCACGGAGGGCAATCTCGGAGAGATCGGGTTCAAAAAGTCGATAGAGCAAACTATACTCATTTTGGATAGAAACCATTCGGGGATAGTTTTTTTCTGAAGAAAGCTTAACGTATTGCATCACTCCCCAGGCAGTTTCATTGGAAAGTCCCACATGTCGTACCTTTCCCTTTTGCACAAACTCTTGGAGGGTTTGTAAAACTTCTTCAAAATTTTCTAAGACTTCGGAAGTATTTGAAGGTTCGGGATTGTATTTATAAAACTGACCGAAGTGGTACGAACCACGGTTAGGCCAGTGAAGTTGGTAAAGATCTATATAATCTGTTTGTAAACGCTTTAATGAATCATCTAAAGCAGCAATTAAATTTTTACGATCTATGCCTTCTCCACCCCGTATCCATCGAAGACCCACCCCCGCAATCTTGGATGCAAGTATTACACTATCCCTATTTTTTTTCTTTGCAAACCAATTCCCAATATAAGTCTCTGTTTTTCCATAGGTATCGGGTGAGGGTGGTACAGCATACATCTCGGCTGTATCAAAAAAATTTATCCCATGCTCCAAAGCCATATCCATTTGAGCATGGCCTTCTTCTTCAGTATTTTGCCTACCCCATGTCATGGTACCCAATGTGAGTGCAGACACCTCTAAATTGGTGGTTCCTAATTTACGATAAATCATAATGCCTCATTTTTAAAATGAAATTCCCAATACTTCTTTGGCTTTTTCTAGTATCACATCAGGATCAAACGGTTTTGTGAGATACAGATCGGCACCTGATTCTAGTCCTTTGTTTTTATCAAACTCTTGCCCTTTGGCTGTTAAGATCATGATAAATGATTTACTATTATGGATAGTTTTGGCATCATGGCAAACTTCAAATCCATTTTTTAAAGGCATCATCACATCGAGTAGTACAAGTTCCGGATTTTCACTGATTATCAAATCCAAACCCTTTTGTCCATTATCAGCTGTGAGTATCTCTACATCGTGATCTTCAAACTCTTCTAGGGTTTGGGAGAGTAGCATCCGAATATGGGCCTCATCATCGACTATTAATATTTTTTTACTCATACGTTATCCTTTAAGTCAATAGACCACTTCAAAAATTTCAACTTCATTTTTTTTACCCTTCACATGCGTACTACCTAAATCTCTGTATTGAAAAAAATCCTTAGTGGCATCATGAATGGATTTTGAAACCAAGATTTGGTAGGGCTTGGCAATGGATTGAAGCCTAGCGGCTAAGTTGACTTCATCCCCTATGGCAGTGTAGTCCATGTGCTTCATAGAACCTATATTTCCCACCACCACATCTCCTGCATTCAAACCAATCCCCATAGTAAAATTATTCTGAATCCAAAGATTCTTTATATTTTTTAGGGTTATTTGCATTTCTATAGCCGCTTCCACTGCTTTTTTTTCGGTATCTAAAATCAAATTGGGAGCTCCAAAAAGAGCAAAGATGGCATCTCCCACAAATTTATCGATAGAGCCATTGTGGGAAAAGATAACATTCACCATCTCTGTGAAGTACTCATTGAGATACGAAACAATTTCTTCCGGGCTTAAAATTTCACAAAATCCAGTAAAATTCCGAATATCTGAAAACAAGAGGGCTACTTTTCTTTTTTCTGAACTTAAGGACAATTCCCCTTTGGCATTGAGAATATTTTCCAAAACTTGGGGTGATACAAACCGACCTAAATTATTTTTTATTAGCTCTTCTTTGATCTTATTTTGCTGAAGATACGTATTTTGTAAGGCAACTGCTGCTTCTAATCCTAGTGATGTGAGTAGCTTTAAATCCCCTGAAGTATAGCTATGATTTTCTTTCGTAGATACAGTGATAACACCCATGGTCTTATTTGAAGTTTTGAGTGGTACACACATCATGGAGCTAGGATTCGAGTCACCGAGCTTAAAACGGGGATCAGATTTTACATCATCTATTATTTCGGATATTCCAGAATTATAGACATACCCCGCAATCCCCTTTCCTGGAGCCATCTTTGAAGTATGAGAATTTACAGCTGTTGATGATAAGATATGAAAGTATTCATTTTCTTCATTTTTAATAAAAAGTGATACATTATTACAACTAAACAGCTTTGTAGCCTCATCAACTACCAAATCCCCTATTTCATTTATTTCCAAGCATGAGCTGATTTTTTCAGAAAAATTATAAATAAAATTGATTTCTTTGTACTTTTCAAGTGTTTCGTTGAGTATATTTTTAATTGAGTACTCTTTTTGAATGAGTGCATCCACCATATTAAAAACAATTTTATCTTTTTGATAATATTCTACATGGACATATGCTTCATTTTCAATCTGCACATCCGAAGTAGTATCACCATAAGGATTCACCCCCAAAGCCAAGACTTCTTTTCCATCTATGTCTGTAATACGAAAAGAAGTGCCCAGTCTTTCCTGCAAGGAATGAAGGAGGGATACATTTTCTTCTGTTCCAATTAGCTTTTTGGGTTTGGGTTTTTTCATTCTGATTCTGTAATATATACCAAAAGATTTTTCAAAGCGGGTTCTTTGAAAATTTGTTCATGGATCCTAGTTGCGGTGGCAGAATATGTATCCATGATAAGGAGATCCAATTTTGAATCTATGAGTTTTTGAGCAAAGCCCTCAGATTGTGGTTTCATATAAAAAGTAGTATGCCCCACTTTTTCAAAAATAGAGAGCAATTTTTGGGATATATTCTCATCTTGGTGTACTACCATAATATTTTTTACACTTACTTTTTTTTGTAGAAGTTCTTCGATTTTTGGTAAAAGGAGAGCTAGTTGAATGGGCTTTTGCTGATAATCATCCACACCAATTTCTATACCCCTCTTTTGGTCTTCTACGATTGTCAGGATGATAATGGGAATACTGATTGTAAATGGATCTGACCTGAGCGAGGAAGCCACATCAAACCCATTCAATTCTGGCATCATCACATCTAAGAGAATGAGGTCCACATGGTTTGATTTTAAGACTTCTAAAGCCTGAAGACCATCCATAGCTTCCAGAGTGTTGTATCCCACATATTCCAATTCCTGCTTGAGAAGATCTCTAATATTTTTTTCGTCATCCACCAGTAAGATAGTCTTCATGGGAGATGAATTTTCCAGATGTTTATATACACTTACAAGCATTTCGGGAAGCTTATAAAAATCGATAGCTTCTTTTTTAATTTGAATCATACCCGTTACTGGAATTGTAAAAGAAAATATAGATCCTTTTCCTACTTCACTTTCTACCCAAATCACACCATTGTGGTGCTCTACAATTTGTTTACAAATAGGTAATCCTAGACCTGTACCTTTGGGTTTATCAGTGAGCGTATCACCAACTTGCTTAAATTTTTCAAATACCTTAGGTTGGTCTTCTTTGGCTATCCCCACTCCAGAATCAACCACACTCACCACTACCTTGCGGTCACTAAAAACAGCTTTAACGGTGACCTTGCCCCCATTGGTAAATTTATATCCATTGGAAATTAAATTGATAATTACTTGTATTAAGCGATCTCTGTCACCAATGATATGGGGAAGATCTTCTTGAATTTCTTTCTCCAATTGGATCTGTCCCCCATTGAAAAGAGAACTCGTGGATGATATTGCCCGGTCTATCACCTCATTCATGGAAATGGTAGACATCTTCCATTCAATTTTGCCTGCTTCCATCTTGGCAATATCCAGTACATCATTGATAAGGGACGTAAGACGTTCCCCTTCTTTTACTATGATATCAATGTTGTCTTTTATTTGGTTTGTGTTTCTATTATTTTTCTTATCCTCCATTGGAATGAGAGGAAAAATAGCATCATCGAGTTTTTTCTTTATAATTCTTGTAAAGCCCAAAATAGAAGTGAGGGGTGTACGGAGTTCGTGTGATACATTAGAAATAAATTCCGTTTTCATTCGATCGATTTCTTTTTCTTTTGTGATATCCCTTACTAAAAGCAGAGTTCCCAAAATCCGATCTTCTCCATTTTCAGTGGTAATGATTCGCGAGGCAACAGCCTTCCCTATCTTTCCCTGAAAGAGATCTATCTCTCCAGAAATCATTTTTTGCATACTGATACATTTTTCTATAATAAGGATCAAATCATTTTTAAACAAACTTTTGTAATGTTTCCCATTGATATTCTGCTTAAATTCATATAGATGCACAATGGAAGGGTTAAATCCCGTGACCTCCCCCGCTAGGTTAAAAGATACCAAACCATCCACAATATTATCTAAAATGGCAGATTGATAACCAAATGAATTTCTCAATTCAATAGTTCGTTGCGCAACGATTTCTTCCAACTGCTCTGTAAATTTTTTTAGTTTATTTGTAGCAACATCCCTACTGTATACAAAAAATAAAACCAAGCCAGTCACAATAGCGGAAATGACAATATAGTTTAAGCTTAAAAAAAGAACAGAAATATGGTCGGGAGTATTTACTTTGAAAATTGCAACATCATCATCTATAAAGTAAGAAACCAAACTAAAAAATAAGTAAGCTAACAACCAATAGGAAGAACTTCTAATTGATTGAAAAGAGATGGATCCAACAAGAGATAAGAGTGCCCAGAGCTGTACCCCTCCCGAAGAAATAAATCCCCCCAGAGACCATTGGAATAAAAAAGGAAGGATGAGGGAAATGAAAACCTGAAAGGTACGGGCAACTGAGAAATTTTTATATTTATAAAAGAGAGATAAATTGATTGCAGATAAAAAGGTGTAACCATAGGGAATGATCATGGGAAACAAAAGCCCAAAAACCAAGGAAATTGTACCCCAAAGAATCCCCCCCATACTCATAAATACTGCCATTAGTATCAAGAAACGTTTGCTGAGCTTTTCTTCTTCTGTGTCTTCAGGAAGATTTCCTATAGATGTAAAACGGATAAAAAATGAGGGTGAGTTCGTCATAATAGATGAATTATATTTTTTCTTTTTTCTAAGAAAATGTCAAGTGATTCTCTTTATAAATTTCATCTCTTGGAATATTTTATTGATGAACAGTTATAAAAATAGATTCTTTCTACTTTTTTAATTTAAAGTGCCATGGATTTTTATTGTACTACCTATTTTAGAACTTTTTACCTCTACCTGGAGTGCCATTTGCTCTTTTAATTCGGTAACATGAGAAATAATTCCTATAGTTCTACCCGTTGCCTGAAGATCTATGAGAGTGCGAACCGCCAAGTCCAAAGACTCAGGATCCAAACTACCAAAGCCCTCATCTATGAAAAGTGTATCTAGTTTTATACCTCCTGAATATGATTGTACTACATCCGATAGACCTAGTGCCAAAGAAAGTGCTGCCAAAAAAGACTCTCCACCTGAAAGTGTGGCAACTCCCCTAGTAGTGCCCGTATATTCATCTTGGACTTCTAAATCTAAACCCGAAGCAGAATTTCCCTTATTCCTGTCACCTTTCCTAACAAGTGCATAACGCCCCCTACTCATAAGGTTAAGTCTGTGAGAGGCTTGGATGAGTACATCCTCTAAGAGTACGCTCAATACAAATCTCTGTAAGCTTATCTTTTCTTCTGAATTTCCTGTGGCCACTTCACTTAAAGTACCATAGAGACCATATTTTTCATGTAATTTGTTCTGATCTTCCTGGAGCTTACTAACTTTTGAGCGAACATTGTCTAGTAGATTGTACCTCTCTTGCTGAGTAGCAAGCTGTGTTTGGAATTCTAAATAGATTTTATTATTTTGTACTACTACATTTTCAATTGATTTTAAATCAGGAATAATTTGATCCCTAAGCTCTTCTCTAATTTGACTAACAGCTCCCAAAAGTGTATCTCTCAAAGAGGTGAACTCCTCTACAGCAGATCTCAACTTTTCCTGAGCGTTCATTCCTATGAGGTACTTTTTAAAATTTGCTGTTTCTAGAAATTCAGTTTCTTTTAGAATTTTTTCCCAATTGCTAGAAAACTCTAAAAGATTTTTTTCTGCCTCTTCCGTTTGTTTGAAAAGTTCTTCTTCTTTTGCGATTAGTTTGTCTAGGGCAGATTTTTTTATTTTATAATCTTCTCCAGCAAACTTAAGTGCATCTGTAAGTGAACCTATTGAATCCATGAGAACCTTGATTTTATTTTGTACCACAGTTATATCTCTATTTTGTTCAGGGAGATATTGAAATATTTGTTCCATTTTGGCATTTGATTCTGCTAGGGTTTGTTTTAGAACTAAAACTTCTGAATTGCACTCCTCCATTTCTATTTGGAGATTTTTTTGTCTCTCCCCACTTTTTTCTAAGATGGTAAGATTTTCTCTGTACTTATCTATTTTTGTTTTTAAAAGTTGAATTTCAGTTTGCTTATCCTTTTGGATTTGGATTAGAGAATCCATGGAGAGAGAGGCAGTTTCGGATAACTTACTTTCTAAACCTTCGATTTCTTTTGAAACTCTAGTATAATTTGCATGATTAGTTTCTATCAAAAATTGGATTTTTTGTACTTCCGTAGTGAGATGGGAATGAATCCCTCTTAAGTTATCTAAAACTTCAACTGTGAGATTTTCATGGTCTTGGGGCATTACTGCAGGTGCGGGATGATCTGTACTACCACAAACCGGACAGGGAATATTTTCTTTTAACTCTTGGGCAAGGAGTGCCGCACGATTTAAATACCAAGTTTTTTCAGCTTTCAGTAGATTTGTACGGGCAGATGCCTCTTCTTCCATTTTAGATTCTAGCTGTTTTTGTAATGTTTTTTCCTGAATGTTAAATGTAACTATATCTTCGCGTAAAGACTCAAGTTTCTCTCTTTCTATTAACGTATCACTAAATATTTTTAGATCGTATTCTTTACCTTTTAAACTTTCAGGTAGTGTACTAAATTCAATGTTCTCAAGATTTTTACTATCTATTTCATTTTTGAGTGCTTCTAGCTGTTTTTTCTTTTCGTTTAATTCTTTTTCTTTGTCGCTAAAAACTTTTAATTGTGATTGGATAGAGGAGCGAATTGTTTCTAGCTCTTGGTTAAATTTGAGTTGTTGTTTCAAAGTATGCAGTTCTTCATTCAATTTCTCTAATGAGTTTGCAGATTCTTTGGCTTTTTCTAAATTTACTTCCGAGTTTTTTTCTTGTACTTTGGAAGAATCTAGATTATTCCTACAGTCTTTTAAATTTAGTGTTACACTTTTAATTTTCTCTTCTGCTTGGATAAAATTTTCATAAGAGTGTCTTACAGTTTCTGCTTTCTGAGCTAAGAAAAGGGTAGATTTCTTTAGTGAAATAATAGGTTCTTGGAGTAGTAAATTTTCTAATTCTACCTGCTTTGATTTTAAATGGTCAAATTTTTCTTTGGTTTTCTTGGATTTTTCAAATAAAAGCTTACTTTCATTTAGGTTTTTAAAAGCCTCCTCCCTTTTCTGGGTTGCCTCAACTAAAATTGGTTCTAGCTCCAACTTCTCTTGGTCTATAAGATCTACAGATTCTAGATCTACTATTTTAAGTACGCCTTTGATTGTATCCTGGTTGCTATTGATTTGTTTTTTGATTTCATCTGACTTGGCTTTTAACTTGTCCTCAATTTGTTTGTATATATGAGTTTGAAAAAGTTGGCTAAAAATACTTTCCCTTGTTTTTGAATCTGCCATGAGCAGATCACGAAATTTTCCCTGGGGGAGAACCATAACCTGACGAAATTGTTCCACGCCCAATCCCATGAGTTCTTTCACTCTTTCATTGACATCCGAGACTTTATTGCTGAGTAACTTACCCTCTTTAGAGCCATCGAGATACCAAAGCTGTGCTTTGGAGTTTATTATTGTAGTACCCTCTCCCCTACTTTTAAACACCGACTGTGAAGGTAGTCTTTGGATTTTATAAACTTTATCGAGTAAAATAAACTCAAGAGTAATTTCCGTTTGCAGCCTAGGAGGAGCATGGTCACTTCTCATCTGTGCAGGATCCCTTTCCTTACCAGTGGTCTCTCCATAGAGGGCAAAACAAATGGCATCCAAGATAGAACTTTTTCCAGAACCCGTAGGCCCATTGATGAGAAACAGAGGATTGGTTCCTAGTTCCCTAAAGTCAATTTTTTCTTCTCCTGCAAAAGGACCAAAAGCTTTAATATGTAGATTGATAGGTTTCATTTTCAATCTCCTCTTTTCGTATGGAGCTCAGAAATAGTATCTATTATGATTTTATTTTGATCCTCAGTAAGAGTTTTCTTGCTGACCTGTTCATAAAAATCTCGAAACATATCAATCTCAGATCTTTTAAGTTTAGCAGTGTTTTGAATCTGTTTACCTGAATCCTGTAAGATAGCTTTTTCAATATGCAGTACATTTGGAAATACTTCTCTGAGTTTACCCATAGGATCTAAAATAGCTTTTTGGTCAGTCAATCGAATCAATAAATAATTTTCATTTTTAGACTTTTTACCTTCTTTCAAAAGTTCATCTAACTCACCTTCCAAAAGACTCAGATCCCGCTTGGGAACCAAGGGCAATAGTGAATGTACTACGTTATTACCCTCAATTTCTACAAGCGTAATACCTTTTTTTTGTTTTATTTCAGAAAAACTATACTTCATAATTGATCCAGAATATCGAACAGTTTCTCTCCCCCTGTATTGGGGACTGTGCAAATGACCCAATGCCACATAGTCAAACCCAGAAAATATCTCGTAGTTCACACACTCCGCCCCACCAATGGATAGGGGTCTTTCGGACTCAGAACTCTCCCCTCCGTCTATAAAGCAATGACTGATTAAGACATTCATAGCATTTGGTTTGAGTGATTCCTGGATTCTACTCATCAGGAACTTATGAGCATCATTGTGAGTGTTCACCTGTTCTTGGAACTGGCTTTTCACCGTATCAGGATCCGCATAGGGTATCCCATAAAAATCCACTCCTTTGATATGTACGGGAATGGTAATTTTTGCAAGATCACCAAAAATATAAAGCCCTGATGACTTCATAAGTGAACTCCCAAATCGCAACCGTTCCGCGCTGTCATGGTTTCCGGGGATGAGTAAAATGGGTATGTTCAAATCCGTACAAATGGTGTTCAATACTCTGTCGAGTACATCCACAGCAGAAGCGGGGGGAACAGAGCGGTCATAGATATCACCCGCAATCACAACTGCATCCACTGATTCTTTTTGGGCATAACCAATGATTTGTTCGAGAATGTACTCTTGGTCTTCTAAGAGAGAAATATTATGGAAAAGCCTTCCAATGTGCCAATCTGATGTATGTATAAATTTCATATTTTCCTCACTAAACTAATATATATATTCCTAAAATCCAGAGAAAAATTGCATTCCTTTGGAATTTAACTTTACATTTTTTCTTTGGCTCACCCAAATTCAAATTATGCAACACCTAAGAAGATTTATAATATTTCCCATCTTCCTTCTGATTTCCTGCGGACCCAAACTCTCCTATGAACTAAAAGTAACCTCCATCACATCCGATTCCCGTCTACGGGGCATAGAAGCTCCCTGGGAACATGACCCTATCCTCATGTTAGATGGCAATTCCAAAACTAATTGGTGTGCTGATGGTGATACAGCAACCATTACTTTGACCTTACAAGAACCAATTGAAGTAGAAATATTCCAAATACTAAATGGAATAGCATCCTCAGGGAAAGCATCCCTTGCCAATGCTCAGGTTTCCAAGTTAAAGCTCACACCCTTTCTTGCTGGCAAACAAAACCATGAACCAATTACTTTAGATTTTAAAAAATTAAGTTTTGAAGGCAATGGTACTCCTCGTCCTGAAACTCTAAAATTAGAAAGGTCACTTAAAGGGGATAAATTTGAATTTCAGATCTTAGAATCAATAAAAGGCTCTTCTTCTTTAAATGTTTGTATCACTAACCTTCAATTGGGATATATAAAAAATGACAAAGAAGAATTTTATCCTTTGGCTGATAAGTCCATACTCACCTCAAAAGTAAAAGAATATGAAAAAGCCAAAGTGCATCATTCTGGATGGAGTAAGTTAATAAAATATACTCATAGTGGTGGAATTTTAAATTTTTGTGACTACCAAAATTGTATGGCAGTCTCGATGAATTCGGATGGTACCTTTACATTTGGAGATTATTCTCCCACAAACCCAGCACCTGAAACCAATATTGAATCGCTTCCTACATTTCGTAAAACAGTCACAGGATCATATAAACTTGAAAGTATTACAAGTGAAAATGGAGTTGAAATTTCCTATAAATTTTATGATACCAATGGAATTGAACTCACTGAGCTTTGGTATTTAAAGGTCTCCAAAAAAGGAGATAAGGAATATGATACGTATAAAACCATGATGGGTGAAAACTTTAAATTTTTTGATTCGCAGGCCAATTTTCTTCTCAGCCTAGATAGTAAAACAGACAATGCCTTTCACAAAGAATTGAAAATTTTTAATACAGAGGTTCCTCTCAAATGGGAACCTCAGAAAACTATGCCTTAATTTTCCTTAAAAGTTTGTCCTGTTAAAGAATTGTAGAGAATCCTTTTTCCGGATGGAGGTGAAATACGTATCCATTCTTTTTCCTGCGATATTCCCATGGAATTGGGCTCGGCATCATCTAATATAGCCAGTTCTTTTGAAAAGTATGGAAAGAGAGGATCTTTCACCTTTACAGAAACTGCTCTTCCAAAAAAAGAAGCGTCATACAAATATATACTGGCTCCTATTTCTGGAAATTCTTCGGAACGGATAAACTTAGGTCCAAAAATCCCTCCTCCAAAGAGAAGGGCTGAAATACCAATAAAAGCAAAAAAGTACCCCCATAAAACCATGTTTACAAGTGTAAAACGAAATAAAAAACCTGGATTTTTGGAACGGATTTCATATCGTACGTAATCCACATGAAACAAAAACATAAATATGAATCCTAAAATATAGAGAGAAGAGATAACTATCAATATGGTCTTCTCCAGGCTTGGGATATAGGGAGGAATGGAGAGCAATAGGCCCGTCAACGGGGGGAAAATTCCTAAAAAAAATCGATGCTTTGGCTTCAAGTGGGTTACCTTATTTCAAAGTATCGGGATTGTTATGTCAATTATTGAGACTCCTCCTAAAATTCTCTTTACGATTTTTACTAAAGCGAATTTGCCTTTAACGCTAAAAGACTAAGTTTCTTTTTTAATTACAATTCTTCTTTAATCTCAAATCTTTCTGTTACTTTTTTCTTCTCTTTATGTAAAGAGAAGAAAAAAGTAACCAAAAAAGAAGAGAAACCCGGACGTTCGCTACGCTCTCTAAACCTCCAAAGTGTTGTAATACTTTTTGGTGGTATAAAATACTTGAAGTGAGGCGAACCAAAGTTAAGTGATTGGAATCTTGCGTCTCCTGAGGGTATCCACAACTTTCAGGAGTTGGATATTCTTTAGTATCTGTTGGATCAGAAACCATCCACAGTTTACTTCCTAGCTTATTCTGAATAATCGCTTTTTTTGGGTGAGTAGTTACGTTTTATATCTAAAATGATCGAAAAAAGAAAATTTTATGCTTTAAATATAAATATTACTTTTCTTTTTTTTTATTTATATAATTTCTTAGTGAATTGCATATTTTGATCCCAGCAACCATCTTTTTGGAATACCATACATGTTAGAACCCCTCGAAGAAAAAGTTCGCAGCCTTACTGAAGAACTCATACATACACAAGAACTTTTATCCAAGTCCAGAAATGAATTAGCTATGTTAAAAAAGCTTTTTGATGAAGAGAAAACCTTTGCTATGCTCCAGCAAAAAAAAGCAAACTCCCTCCAGGATATGGTAAATACCATCTCACAGTCTAAAAACATTGTGGATATTTTCCAAAAGATGAGAAGCATTCTCTTAGATTCCTTCCAAATCTACTCGTATACAATTTTTATAATAAATCCTGAAGAAAACAATCTCTACCCCTATTGGATCAGCTATCATAATAAGTATGACGCTATGGAAGATTACCGTAAAAATAAAATACCTCTCCAGGTAGAAAACTCACCCCACTCGTATGTGATAAAAAACAATAGATCTATTTATTCCAATAAAATCCGTCCCAATATTTCAATCCATGAACAAAAGAATGTAGATCTCTTAGGGATTAGCTCTGTCTTTATCATCCCACTCAGCATCAATGGTGAAGTCTTTGGAACTTTGAGTATCTCGGACAATAAATTTGAACCCATAAGCTTAAAAAAAACAAGCCGTGAAGATAGAAAAGAAATTGAAGAATTTGCAAGTCTCATAGCCCCTTCCATCTACCAAACACTCCAGAGACAGAAATTAGAAACATCAGAACTAAGGGCAAAGAAAATGCAGGAGATGATCAATATCGTATCACGATCTCCATCCATTGAAAATTTAATACAGAGAATCAAAAAAATATTTTCTGAGGAATATTATATAAATACATTTACTATCTATTTTATAGATGAACAAAAGAAAGTTTTGTACTCCGAGTACTCTCTTTCACAAAAATTAATTCCTGATCCTATAGCAGAAGAATTAAAAAATAACAAAATAAATTTAAGTGATATGAAAAATATACATTCTAAATGTATATCTCTTAAAAAAGCAGTCCTGTTAAAAAGAGTTAAAATAAAGTATCTCAGCGAGGAAGAAGCAAAAAACGTAAGATTACTTGGTATCAAGTCCATCTACATTCTACCACTAATTCATGAAGATATCTGCATTGGAACTCTTTCTATTTGCGATACAGACTATGGGGATTTTAACATAGAAAAATTTATCCCTCTCCAACCTGAATTTGAAGACTTTATAAGCCTCATCACCCCCTCTATCTTCCAAGCCTTTCAAAAAGGAATCATTGAAAAAGCATACACCGACCTTAAAACTTCTCAAAAACAGCTCATAGAAGCAGAAAAAATGGCAGCCCTGGGCAATCTCATCGCCGGTGTTGCCCACGAAATCAACACCCCCATTGGCACCATCAAAGCAAGTGCAGAAAACCTTCGGTATGCCTTAAATGAAACCATGAGCACTGCCCCAAAGCTAATTCGGGTGCTTGAACCAGAGATCTTTGACCTCACATTCCAGTTGATTTACAAAGCAGGGAAAAATCAAAATTTTTCCTCAAAAGAGGAACGAAAGACTCGTAAATTTCTTACCGAGCAATTAGAGGAAAAACAGTTTGCAGACCCGGATAAAATTGCCGAACTCTTGGTGGAAATGAAAATTGATACACTAGACAAAGAATATTTTCCGCTATGGAAACATCCCCTAGCTTTGGAAATTGGCACTATGGCTAGGGGACTTGCAGGTCTACTCATGAAGACCAATACAATAGAAGCATCGGTTGAAAAAACTTCTAAAATCGTCTACACACTCAAGCTATACAGCCAAAAAGACAAAAGTGGAATCATGCAGAAACGAGAGCTCATTCCAGGCATCGAAACTGTTCTAACCATCTACCAAAACTATACCAACCAAGGAATTCATGTAGTACGAGACTACCAAGAAATACCAACTGTTCTCTGCTATATAGATGAGATCAATCAGGTATGGACCAATATCATTTTCAATTCTATCCAAGTCATGAAAAATCATGGCACGCTCACTATCACAGTAAAAAAAATCGATTTCAACTCTATAGCTATCAGCATTGGAGATACAGGCTCAGGAGTACCACCTGAAATTCTTCCCAATATTTTTGATCCATTTTATACTACAAAAGTAGCAGGGGAAGGTTCTGGATTGGGTCTGCATATTTGCAAACAAATCATAGAGAAACACAATGGTACAATCAGCGTGAAAAGTATTCCTGGTAGTACGATATTTACTGTAACACTCCCAATTGGATAAGCTTACTTCGTGAAGTTATTATTTTTCTCACTCGCAGTTACTTTTTTTATAACCCTAGGTTGCAATACGTCTTCCACTACTCCTATGCCCAAGGTTGAAAATGGAATCCTCAATCTTTCCACATGGGATTTTGAATCATCTGGCTCTGTAGAAGTAAGCGGAAAATGGGAATTTTACTTTGGAAAACTCCTCTCTCCAAAAGATTTTTCAGAAGGATTTTCAGAGAAACCTTCTTTCATTTCTGTGCCTTCTAACTGGAGCTCACAAGGTTTCCCTAACTATGGATTTGCCACCTACAGAGTAAAAATCATTCTTCCTGAAGACACTGAAATCTCCCAAAATAAATCACTCCAATTGGTAGACCCAAGCAAAGATAAACGCAGCCTATCACTATCTATTAGCTCTTCGGGCTCTTCGTACCTATTGTATTTGAATGGAGAAGCTGTATCTAAAAACGGGGTTGTGGGTAAATCCCTAGAAGAATCCAGCCCTTTTATTCGGAATAAAATTATAACTTTTTATAGTAGTACAAATACATTAGAAATCATCTTCGAGTTTTCAAATTTTCAACATATCCAATCTGGAATATGGGGAACTGTAAAGCTGGGAAAAAGTTCAGAAATTGAAAGCATAGCCAAACAAAAATTTGTGCTAGATATCATTATCTCAAGTGGACTTCTGTTGTTTTCTCTCTACCATTTAGGTCTTTTTATAACTAGAAGAAAAGATCCTTCTCCCCTTTACTTTGGAATTTTTTGTTTATTTATGGCGGTGCGAACAGTTTCTATAAATGAAAGAATGATTTTAGATGTTTTCTCTGAACTACCATTTTGGGTTGTTCATAAGGTTGAGTACTTAACCATCTATGTGGGAGTGCCTTTTTTTCTCAAGTTTATCAAAACATTATTTCCAGATGAAGTTAACAAAAAAGCGGTCATTTTATATAATATTTTGTTTACTCCTCTTATTTTTATAGTTCTTTTTTTACCAATGCATTTCTATACAAGAACAATCAATGTATTTCAATTTATTACCTTAACAGCAATGCTTTATTCTATTTATACAATCGTACTGAGTGTAAAACACAAAAGAATTGGAGCAAGGCTAATCTTAATAGGTTTTCTTCTCTTTTCTATAACAGTTGTGAATGATATTTTAAAAGCAAATGGGTTTATCCATACTCCATTTATAATGTCGTACGGATTTTTTATTTTTATCTTATTTCAGGTATCATTACTATCTCATAGATTCTCCAACAGTATGGAAATTGCTGAAAAATTAACAGATGAGCTAAAAATAAAATCAAATAGATTAGAAGAAACTACTTATGAATTACGAGAGTTAGCCATCAATCTAGAGAATAAAGTACAGGAAAGAACAATCGCTCTCAAAGAAGCAAAATCCGATTTAGAAGCTATCAATAACTTTACCATATCCATCACATCTCTTTCAGATTTAAGTGATGTTTTTACAGAAATTTCTAAATACATGAACACTAAGTATGGAATCACAGGTTCTTGGCTTTATTTACCTGATAGAAACAAAGAATACCTATTTATCTATAAGGTCATCAGTTATACAAAGACATTTCCTGAGAAGTACAGATACATGCAGGATAGAAAGATTCTACTCCACGGCCATAGTGGGATGGTAATAGTAGCTTTTAAGAGAAAAAAAACTCTCTACTTTCCCAAATTAAAAAATATCCCTTTTGAATTAGACCAAGAAGTTGCAAACGCTTTAGATATCAAAGCATTTCTCTATGTTCCCCTTGTCATTAAAAACGAATGTGTGGGCGTGCTTTCTTTCTCTAACTTTGAAAAAGAAATGAATTTAAGTCGGTCAGACATCAAAAAAATTACATCACTCTGCTTTCATATCGCAGGTGTAATAGAAACTACGTATCTCTTAAAAGAAGTTGATCGAACCAAAAAACAAACAGATGAACTAAACCTCCTCATCAAAAGTTTAAATGAGAAACTAGATCTTAAAATTATAATGGAGAAAGTACTACATTTTGTGAATCAAAATTTTGGAATCAAACATCATGCTCTCTACAAGGTAAATCCTGATAAATCTACAATTTCTGTCATTGATATTGTTTTTCCCGACTACATTGGTTCCGAAGATAGAGAAAAGATAAAAAACTATAAAATTCCCATCAAAGAGAGAGGTGCCCATGCACTTGCCATTCATGGGAAAAGACCTTTTTATATCCCAAAATTGAAAAAGAAAGGAACCATAGAAGAAGAGTTATTTGTTATAGACAAATATAAAATCCAATCGTTCTTAATCATTCCACTCATTCTTGAAAATGAAATCATTGGCGTTTTAGATTTTTCAAATGATGATAGGATGAATCTGATCAAAGAAGATCTGTCTAGGCTCTCTATTCTAGGCGAACATCTTGCGGGGATCATTTACAATGCAAATCTCTATGAGATAGCAGAGTCTGCCCGTATGTCAGAAAAAAAAGCATACGAAGATTTGAAAAGCTCCCAAAACCAATTGATCCAATCAGAAAAAATGGCAGCATTGGGAAATCTTATTTCGGGAATTGCACATGAAATCAACACTCCTATTGGAGCAATCAAATCCAGTTCCAAAAATCTGTCATACTCTTTAACATCACTTCTGACATACGCTCCCATTCTCATTCGGGAATTGGAAGATTCTACATTGGCTCTCATTTTAAAACTTATCAATACAAACAATCCCATTGACCTCTCCACAAAAGAAGAACGTAAACTCAAAAAAACCCTCTCCTCTACCCTAGCTGACAAAGGAATTCTAGAAATTGATAAAGTAGCCGAAACTCTAGTTGAATTAAAAATTACTGAAATTGATGATGAATTTCTTCCCCTCTGGAACCACCCACGTTGCAATGAAGTTATCAAACTCACTAGAGACTTAGCAGGACTCAATAAATTATCAAAGACAATCAATTCTGCAGTTGACAAAACTAGCAAAATAGTCTATGCTCTAAAATCATATTCAAACACAGAGTCCATCTCCTCCATGAAAAAAGAAAACCTTCATTCTGGTCTGGACAATGTACTTGTCATTTACCAAAACTATCTTCACCAAGGCATAGAGGTTATAAAAGAATATGGAGACATCCCTCCTGTACTGTGTTTTTTAGAAGACTTAAACCAAGTGTGGACTAATCTTATCTTCAATTCTATCCAGGCCATGAACTCTACCGGTACCCTTAAAATCCAAACATCCTATGCAAAAGAAACGGACAAAGTCCAAATTCGTATCACAGACTCCGGATCTGGTATCGCTCCAGAAATTCTCCCAAGAGTATTTGAGCCATTTTTCACCACCAAACAATCTGGAGAAGGCTCTGGGTTGGGTCTCTATACCTGTAAACAAATCATAGAAAAGCACAGTGGTATCATCACCGCCCAAAGTTCTCCGGGAAACACAGTTTTCTCAATTGAACTACCTGTAGGTGTGCAATGAAAAAAATTTCCATTTCTCTTTTCAGTCTCTCCCTTTTGCTTTTGGTAACTTGCTCCCCCACTCTTTCCGAGGAAAAACTAAATATCACAAAAAATCTGGAATGCTCATCCGAGGCGCAACCCCTCCCCCTTTTAGAATATGCAAGTGGGAAACATAAACTAGAGTTTCAGAAGACCAACCATGACTATCTCAACTTTGGGTTCTCAAAGGATTCCTATATCTGCAAATGGGAAAACACCATTGAAAATTCCCATTCCCAAATGGATAGGCTCATCATTGGAATTTCCCTACAAGATTATCTTGACATCATGTATCTCAATCGGGATGGTTCACACCTATCTATTGAAACAGGGGATAGGAGGTCGGTATCGCCTTATGTGTTGAGCGACTATCCCTATGAATTTAAAATCAATCTAAAGGAAGTAAAAACAATTCTCTTCAAACTCTCCACGCACGATGGACTGCATGAAGGGCTTACATTTGATCTCACCACAAACTCATCCTACCAAAAAATAAAACTACTCTCCACTTCCTTTCAATTCTTTTTAATAGGAGCCCTTTCCTCCCTTATTTTATATAATTTATTGATTGTTTTAGACTCCAAAGAAAAAGCTCATTTTTACTTTGTAGGTTATCTCATTTCTTTTTTAATGTATTACATAATCTATGTAGGAATATTTTCCCATTCTTCATACTCTTCTTTTTTAAACAATTCAGGGATTTTGATAGCTGCAAATTTAACCATTATTTTTATAAATTTATTTGTAGTTCATTCCATTGGTTTACAAGAACCCAAACTAAATAAACATCTCTATGCACTCCTAGGGATCTATAGTTTAAATATACTTTGTAGTTTGCTTACATTCTATGCTCTTTCTGTCCAGATAATATCTTTGGCAGTGGCGTACAATGCTCTTATCTTTTTCCCAATGCTTTTTTACTCTGTCTACAAAGCTAAAAATATTTATGCATATCGTTTACTACTCTCTTTTGTTCCCATCATCATAGGTGGCGGTATTTTTATATGTAAAATTGCATCTATCATAGATTCCAATCTATTCACTGAAAACTCGTACTTTATAGGATCTCTGTTGCAAATCATACTCTTCTCCTTTTTGTTATCTCAAAAATTCACTACCTCCGTGAAACTCAATTTGGAGTACCAAAAAAAGATTCTCTTGGATTCAGAAATCTTTGCCACTGCACTACAGGAAGAAAAAGAGAGGGTAACCAACGCCTATTTTGAGCTGGAGGCCTCCCAAAAACAGCTCATCCAATCCGACCGAATGATCACTCTAGGCACCCTAGTTGCAGGTGTTGCCCATGAAATCAATACTCCCTTAGGGGCAATCAAAGCCAGTGGGGAAAATATAAATATCTCCCTGAATAGCCTCATGCAAGCCATTTCAGATGTAATACCCGATAGCCTTCGGGAAGATTGGAGCCTTGTGACTAAGATTCTAGAAAAGAGCCAAACTCTCTCCCAATCCCTATCTAGCAAGGAATCTCGCAGCCTTAGGAAAAAAATAAAAGAAAACTTGGAAACCCAAGAAGTGGAGCGTGCAGAAGAGATAGCAGAAATATTTTTAGAACTGGGAATTTATAAAGATGACTCCTTACAAAAAGAGATCCTCTCCATACAAAGTTATACTCCCATTCTAAGCATTTCCCATCTTATGTTTGGAATATTAAAAAAAGCTAAAACAATTGAAATCTCCGCAGAGAGAGTTTCAAAAATAGTTAAGTCATTAAAGTCTTACATGCACTTTGATTCAACAGAAGAGATGGTTCCGGCAGCCTTACATGAAACAATAGAAACCGTTCTGACAATTCTTCACAGTAAATTAAAAGCAGGCATTGAAGTACAAACTCACTATGAAGCTATACCTTTTATCTATTGTTTTCCAGATGAACTCGGTCAAATCATTACAAACCTAATCCACAATTCCATCCAGGCACTCGATGGTACAGGAAAAATTAGCATAGAAGTAAAAACCATTGGTATTCCAGACCTCCATTCCATTCACTCCCCTTTTCCAATTTCTATAGATGATCACAACTCTTTTGATGAAAAGTATATCTTTGATAAATTTTTAACTCTCTCTATTGAGGACAATGGCCCTGGGATTCCAGATGAAATCCAAAAGAAAATCTTTGAACCATTTTTCACCACAAAAAAAGCAGGAGAAGGCTCGGGTCTTGGGCTGCATATCATTCGAAAAATCATCGATAAACACAATGGATACTTGGAGCTATTCAGTAAGCCAGGTAGTACAAAATTTACTGTTGGCATACCTGCTAGAACTGCATTAAGAACAATTCCCCCTACTCCTTAAAATCATGATGTAACTTTTTTCGTAGCATCCTCTCTAAAAAAGCTGGGGAAAAGTTTCGCATCCACTTCACAAAAAATCCAGATTTGTCTATGATCACCAAACGAGAATTGGGATCTTCAGCAGCAGCTACCATTTCAATCGCAACCTCTTCAGGAGTTTTTATCTTTCCACTAGCCTGCTCTTCATTGAGTTTATTGCCCTGAGCATCCAGCCCTGATGTGCGCAGTGCAGTACGCGTATAGGGAGGGCAAAAAATAATTGACCTCACCCCATAGTCACTCAATTCCACGCGAAGAGATTCATATACAGCGTGAAGGGCAGCTTTGGAGGATGAATAAGCTGATCTACCCGGAATCCCATAGAGTCCTGAAACAGTAGAGGTAACCATCACCATCCCCCTGGCTTTTTTCAGTGCTTCTATCAATTCAAGAGTCAAGTGCACATTCCCAAAAAAGTTTACATCGAATGTACGACGAAATACAGAGATATTCATTTTATCAAATCTTCCATGTGCCGTAATACCTGCATTGTTAAAAAGATAGTCTACAGTGGAAGTAGCCTTTAGAATTTCTGCGGATGCACGTTTGATGTCTTCCTCTTTCGTGATATCACAGAGAATGGGTACTATTTCAGCTTTCCCTTTGGGTATGGTAGTTGGGGACCTATCAATTGTAAAAATTCTAGTTTCTACATCGGAAAGATGGAGCATCAAAGCCTTTCCAATCCCACTTGAAGTTCCTGTGATTACAATTGTCTTATCTTTCCAAAGTGATGTGTTCATAATGCTATAATTTAGAAGGGAATGAATTTTATTCTACCACAAAATATCCAAACCATTTGTAAGAACTCTTATAAATTCTTCCACACCAAAGGAATTGTGGTATACAAGTGGTTTGAAATCGAAAATTATAATCATCATGAATGTGAAAGAACGCATCATCGGTGAATTGGATTGTTTACATATTCCAGGAGATAAGAATGGAGCTGCTGTAGTTTTACTCCATGGGTATGGTGCAAATGCACAGGACCTATTTCCCCTACACAAAGCAATAGAAACCTACCCTGGCACACATTGGTTTTTTCCCCAAGGTCCTTTGGAACTAGGTAAATATGGAAATTTCACAAGCAGAGCTTGGTTCCCCTTGGGTGTTGCAGATTCCATCTTACAAGCAGTAGAAACTGGAAACTGGACCAAAGTAGCTTCTCTCAACCCCAAAGGTTTAGACACCGCTAGAGGGCTTTTGGTCCAATTCCTGAAAGAAATAGGGATCCCCTATTCCAAAGTAATCTTAGGTGGGTTTAGCCAAGGTGCAATGCTTGCTCTCGACACGTTTCTCACCCTGGAGGAAAAGCCACTTGGTCTTACAATTCTTTCAGGAACGGTACTCAAAGAAAACAAATGGGTAGAGCTCGCAGCACACAAATCAGGTTTCCAGTTTATACAATCCCATGGAATGGTTGACGATCTTTTGCCATTTGCAGCTGCCAAACGATTAGAAGCCCTGCTTTTCTCTGCAGGTTTAAAAGGAGAGTTCGTACAGTTTCCAGGAGGTCATGATATCCCAGAAGTTGTAATACGAAAAGTTTCAAATTATATTATGAGCAGAAACTACAATGCTCCCAAATAGGGATTCAATATAAAGTTTTCTATCATCTTCATCCCGCCTTCGGTAGCAAAGGACTCCGGATGAAATTGGATACCTTCTATGGGATAGGTTTTATGCCGCAAGCCCATGATCTCCCTAGCTTCATCGGTAATCACTCTTGCAGTAATTTCTAAACAATCTGGTATAGTTGCCTCTTCTGCCACTAATGAATGGTATCTCATCACTTCTATTTCTTGTGGCAAATCTTGAAATACGCCTTTAGAATCATGAGATATTTTGTCTGTCTTACCATGCTTTGGAATATTGGCACGCACTACCCTACCCCCAAAATAATGAGCAATTCCCTGCATTCCCAAACAAACCCCCAGCACAGGAATAGTTTTTCCCAATTCTAAAATCACCTCGGAACACACACCAAAGTATTCGATATCCTTTGGATCACCAGGACCAGGTGAAATAACAATCCTATCATATTGCATATTTCGTATTTCAACCAAAGAGGATTCATCATTTCGTATAACATTAAGAGTAAACTCTTTTTGTGATCCAGAAAGAATTTCCCCCATGTATTGGTACAAATTGTAAGTAAAAGAATCATAGTTATCAATCAACAATACTTTCATAAAAAAGATCCCATAACTTTTTCGATCGCAGCAGATTTACGCCTAATTTCATCGTACTCATTTTCTGGAGTAGAGTCATACACTACACCGCCAGATGCCTGTGAGTATGCATAGTTTCCAGATATAAACAAAGAACGTATGGGAATGGCAAATGTACAATTTCCATTGAATCCAAAATGCCCCACAGCCCCTCCGTAAATTCCCCTTGGATTTTTTTCCGTATTACGAATTATTTTCATAGATTCAATTTTAGGTGCTCCCGAAAGGGTTCCCGCAGGAAAAGAAGAGGCTAATCCAGAAAACATATCCTCACCATGACGCAAAATCCCTGTCACTTCGCTGGAAATATGCTGGATATGGCTAAACTTTTTAATATCCATAAGTTTTCTTACCTTTACGGTACCAAACTGAGCCACCTTTCCCAAATCATTTCTATGCAAATCCACCAACATATTGTGCTCTGCTATCTCTTTGGAATCTCTGAGCAGAGTTCGGGCATAGAGGGTGTCTTCCGTGTCCGTGCCTCCCCTTCGAATAGATCCAGCGAGTGGAAATGTTTCCATTTCACCATTGTGCAAACGAAACAAAAGTTCCGGACTTGCTCCAATCAAACAAACTTTTCCAAATTTAATGTAGTACATATGGGGAGATGGATTTACCTCCCGTAGCTTGAGATAGAGTAGCATGGGATCACCTGTAATCTCATACTCTGTCTTAAAACCCAATTGGCATTGAAATGTATTACCAGCACGTATTTCTTCCAAGATGGATCTAACATTGGCCTCATGGTCTTTTTCACTCATGGAGTACCCATGTTTTTTAACATGGAGAGAATATTGGTTCACGGGCAAATCAGAGGAATAGATCCATTCCTCCACCTGTTCTAATCTTGAATTTTCATAATAAAAATAGTATGTCTCACCAGTAATTTTATCCAACACAAGCCCATCTTTGTACACACCAAACTGAAATTGTGGAAATCTTGGATCTACGGGAAGTTTGAGACTTTCCTCCATATAGTTCATAGATTCATAGGAGAGAAACCCTACCAATCCTCCTGCATAGTCTCTAGAGAGAGTTGTGGGAGGCATGAGATCTCGTAGGCTCCAATAAGGATTGGGTACGGTATATGTTTCCGATCCCACTGTAAGGGTGTTATCTTGGGCGGAAACAAGACATTCGGGGAGAAAACCCAAGATGGAATATCTCGCATTATTAGTGTCTTTTTCTAATGACTCTAAAAAAAAACAATTCTCCACTGATTTTTCTATCAGACGAAAAAGAGAGAGAAAATCTACCTCAGTCGTCAGTTTTCTGTAGATTGGTTTTCTACCCAGTTGGATCTTAGGGATCTTCATTCTCCGATACAATTCTATCTCTAAATTTCCTGTAAATCATATTTAGGAATCCTGTATCTTGCCGTTAAAATAGGTAAGGAGTCAATGTAATGATACATAATCTGGTAACTATAATCCTATTTCTCTCCATCCTATTTTCAAGCAATTGTTTTGGAAGGTTCACTCTCGTACAAAAAGTTCATGGAATCAATGATGATTTAAATGTTGGAGAAGGAAAAATCAATGTTTTCACAAAATCTATTTTTATGATACTATTAGGTGTAGTACAATTATATACAGGTGCAATTATACTGGACATTATATTTCTAAATTTGGTTGAATTTTGGACCGAAAAGAATCCCCTTACTGTTCAAAACACTTCCACCCAGAAGCAAACACTAGCAGATGGAACCCAAATTGAATTTGCAGAAAAAAAAGAATCTTTTCAATTTAGTGTTACAAAAAATAAAATAACCCATACTTTCTTTGCTTTCAAAGACCAAAAGGGAAAGCTATTCCAAGATAAAAATGGAACTTTAGAAGAAATTAAGGTAGAGCACTTTGAATTTGGCGATCTTTTGTTTCTCTCATCGGGCGGTAAAAAACAAATCATTTCCAAACGTGAACTTGGATTTCTATAAATTTATTGATTGATCTAAAATATAGAGTCTAAAGATTATACTTATGGAACCTTCATCTAAATTGGAATCAGAAATTCGTCAGTTAGAAGTTGAATCAAAAAATATTAGCAAACGAGCTAGGGAGCAATACTTGGAACAGGTATCAGACTTTAAAGAAAAAATCAAACAAATTGGTGATGATGCAGGCATCAAGGCTAAACAAGTTATAGACCAAGCCGGAGAATATATTTCCCAAAATCCACAAAAGTCTGCCCTGATTGGGTTAGGCATAGGTTTGGGAGCAGGCATTCTGCTAGGGCTCTTATCAAGAAGATCTAAACACGAGTAACTTTTTTTGGCAAAAAAAAAAGTACCTCTACCCAAAAAGAAAAAACCTGAAAAACGATCTCTTGTAGAACAGTTTCTCCAAGTTTTTGAACATATCCTCTCTTATTTTGAGGTACTCTTTGTTTATCTTCGAAAATCTTTAAACTTAAGTATCCAGAAAGCACTGGGTACCTTTGGTATTTTATTGTACTTAGTATTTCTTAATTTTACAGGATCTCTCCTCATTCTTCATGGGTTGTATCACAAGTTACTAGAAATCTTCCAACAAAACCAAGTCTATGCGTCTCTAGGTCTCGGATTTGGACTTTTCACATTTTCCAGTATTCTAATGGCATTTTTTATCAAAAGACAAAGTGTTTAAATGAAACCTAAGATTCCCATCAATCCATTCCACGAAGAGGAAGAGAGGTATCACAAAGATCCCAATGACATGAGTCTTGAGGAGTTAGAACTTCTTTTGTATACAAAGCGAATGGAACTTAAGTTAGACATTATGAGATTGGAAGACAAGATAAACTACACTAAAATCATCATTGATACCATTGTTTCCTTAGGTATCCCTGAAAAAATTGAAAATTACATCTACCAATTCTATGGAAATTCTACCCAAAAACAAGAAAAAACTGAAAGCTAAATCAGATACTAGAAAGCCCCCAGGCTCTAGCTAAATTGATCAATTGGCCTAAAGTTAGCTTTCCCAACTTACGTGTTACATTTACCCTATGGGTATTAACAGTTCTATCCGAGATATCCATCTTTTTAGCAATTTCTGTATACGTTAAACCATTTGTGAAATAGCTAATAAATTCGAGCTCTTTTGGACTGAGTTTATGAAATGGATTTTGGATTGAGCTTCGAATTTTATCAAAATCTAATTTGGTTTCAGCTCTCTCAAAAAAGTATTTTTCACCCCGGAGAACAGATTCAATGGCATTGAGTAAATTCTCCTTAGGCTCAGTTTTAGAAACAAATCCATCAATTCCAACTTCTTTGCAGAGATTGATAATACTTTTATCTTCTATATTAGAAATAAGAATAGATTTCAATCCTGAAGTTTTTGCTTTTAACATTTGTATTATATCAATTCCATTTGTACCTGGCATTAAAAAATCAACTATCAGTAGATCTGGTTTTGTTTTTTCAACAACTGAAAAAATTTCATTAGCATCTAATATTACTCCCACTACTTCATACTTCTCATTCTTCTTGAATAAACTATTCAGTCCCATTAGAAATATTTCGTGATCGTCAGCTATTATTACTTTTATTTTTTTTTCAGCTACTTCCATTATATCACCTCTATTTTACTTCTCTGATTTGAATTGTTTCAACACGATCTGTCCCCGCAATGATATCGGATAAAATCACAACTCTGTCACCATCAGAAACCATTCCATTTTTCTTGATTGTTTCAATTGCTGCTATTATAGTTTTTTCAGGATCGCTAGAGAAATCCATTCGATAGGGTAAAATCCCTCGGTGCAACCATAACTTTCGTCTTACAGATGTCATATTTGTAAAAGCATGTATCACGGGATATACTGGATGGAATCCCGCAAGATTCATAGCGGTAGTACCTCTTCTTGTAATCACTATCACTGCGGGAGCCTTAAGGGAATCAGCCAATTGTGCAGCTGCCTTTGCCAATTCTTCTTTTTGGTTTCGGGGAATTCTATCCTTCACATACCCCACACCTCCTCCTGAGTTCTCCACTCTAAGGGCAATATTATTGAGCATTTCTACACATTTTTCGGGATATTTACCACTGGCAGTTTCACCTGAAAGCATTACTGCATCGGATTCTTCAAATACTGCATTGGCTACATCCGTAACTTCAGCTCTGGTGGGTGAGGGAAATTGGATCATACTTTCTAAAAGATGTGTAGCCACAATTACAGGTTTTCCTTGTATTGCGCATTCTTTTATGATTTTCCTCTGGATGATGGGAAGCTCTTCAATCTCGACTTCTACTCCCAGATCACCCCTTGCAATCATAACACCATCTGAGACTTCAATGATTTGTTTATAATTTTTTACTGCTTCTTGGTCTTCAATTTTAGAAACTATACGGGCATGTCCATTGTTATCTTCAATGTACTTCCGTAGTTCCAGTACATCCTCAGGAGTTCTAACAAAAGAAAGTGCTACAAAATCTATATCCTGTTCCAAACCAAATAAGATATCTCTCTTATCCTTAAGAGTGATAGAGGGTAGATTTACTCGTATCCCCGGTAAGTTGATATGCTTTCTACTTCCCAGCTTCCCACCATCTAAAACCCTACATACAAGTTCTTTTTCTTTTATTTCTAAAACAACCAAATTGATAAGACCGTTGTCTACGGTGACCTTATCGCCTTCTTTCAAATCATTTACTATATCACTGTAGTTCACAAACACAGATTTTGCTTCAGACTCTAAACCAGGAATGATATGGAATGTAAATATTTCTCCAATTTTTAAATCTAGTTCAGCGTTCACATCTCCTGTTCGTATCTCAGGTCCCTGTGTATCTAAAAGAATAGCAATTGGATTCTTGAGTTTGCGATTAATATTCTTAATCTTTTTTATGATATCACCATGAAACTTATGATCTCCATGTGACATGTTCAAACGGGCAATATTCATCCCACACAGGGCAAGCTTCTCAATCATTTCAGAAGACTTGGTTGCAGGTCCTATTGTACATATAATTTTGGTCTTACGAAATTTTTCTTTAGCTGGCATATTATATTTTATTTATTGTCCTTTCTAAAAATTCTTCTAATGATGAATATAGGTCGAATCGTTCTTGGTTTGGAACCACTGCTGATTTTTCCCTATCATGCTCTCGTTTTGCTTTTTCCAAGATGTCTTTTCCTTTCTTTTTCAAATAGTCTTTGGTAACTAAGATAGGCCATTTGTACTTGGGTGGTTTTGTAGCTGTCTTGATTTGAAAGGAAAGAATATCTTTACTAAAATTCTTTTTGAGTAAATCCAGAAGCTCTTCTTCACTCATTGGCTCGTCAAATGAACTATGAAGAAATTCCCTATCAGGATAGATTTCACGATCCCATGCCGAATCTAAAATAGAAGATATCTTGGTTAAAAGAGCTTTATTTTTTTTCTCTTCTTTGGGATCTTTTTTAACTTTTTTTTCGGTTCCTGTGGAAGTTGTAGTACTTTCTTCCTTTTGATCCTTCATTTTTGCTTCTACACGTTTGGCAGTTTCTTCGTCTATTTCCCTAGCTTTGGTCAAGGCAATTCGTTTCTTTTGGTCAATATCTATATTATTTTTAAGCCTTGCTGCTTCTATTTCACTCACATGTTTATTTCCAAAAATAGACCGCCAAATTTTGATAAAGATATTTATATATTTGAATAAACTAATGGTCTCTATTTCATGAAAGTTTTTCTTTTGCACTTCATCAATAAAATCCATGATATGCATTCTGCTAAGTATACGAACTTCAATGTCATTCCCTGTTTCTTCATATAATCTTTTAGCAAGATAAATTGTATCTTTTAAACAATTTTTATGAAGCAAGTAAGTATGATAAGTTGCATTGTCCTCATGCTCAATATTTAGCAAAGAACTGTTTGCAATCAATGCTGCTACCACATCTTTAGAAAGGGGTTGCTCATTGATTCGTAAATTTTTTATCTTACAAAGTTTCCCTGAATTTTCAATGTATATTAAAATTTCTTTTGTCTGTTCGTTGAGTTCTTTTAAAACTAATTCTTTTTTATAGGAATCCAGGTAAGAATCTAAAATAATAAACTCTTCTACAAGAATCTTTTGGTCTCCAAAGTTAGCATCCATATACTTTAAAACAGTTTCAGCAAGTACTTTGGGGTGAGAATACTCAGCCTCTTTAGGCTCAGGTATTATACCTAATTTTATAAACTCAGGTATAATATTTTCTTTTATAT
>Ga0209550_10000524_pt1 | contig 36422 bp, 31 predicted proteins | sample LauGreSuBDMM15SN_2_FD_187567 | JGI IMG/M metagenome (GOLD analysis project Ga0209550, IMG submission 187567) | Freshwater lake microbial communities from Lake Michigan, USA - Su13.BD.MM15.SN (SPAdes) (version 5) | ecosystem: Environmental > Aquatic > Freshwater > Lake | place: Lake Michigan... | reverse complement strand
ACTTGCAGGTTCTCCACCTCGCGAAAGTCTTTAACCAAGGCACGCCCCGCTTTGCGCGCAGCTTTGATCATAAGGTTAAGGTTGGCACTGCCTTGCATGTGGCACTCCGCTAAGGGATGTCTGGAACGGCTGGGCAATACACGGCGCGGCCCATGAAGGAAAGGCCCAAAGGTCGCAGGGAGAAAATGCGGCCCCCGCTCCCCGTTTTCATATGTGCCCAAATATCCCGGGGTCTGGGGCAGCGCCCCGGGGCGCTTGCCACGCGTGCCCCCTATCCCCGTTGCAGCTTGACCGGCTCACTGCGCCCAAGTCGCAGGAAATGCGCCATATAGGGGCGGGCGGCGTCTTCGTCGCGGGTTGCGGCAAACAACCGCTTGGTGATCGCTCCCGGCCCCAAGGGGCGGGTGACATAATCGGCATGGCTTTTTACATCGCGGATCACCCAATCGGGCAGCACCGCCACCCCGCGATCTGATCCGACCAGCATCAAGATCACCGCCGTTAGCTCCACAGCCCGTTGCGCGCGCGGCTCTACCCGCGCTGGGGTCAGAAGTTCGGTGAAAATGTCCAGCTTGTCGCGCCCCACGGGATAGGTGATCAGCGTTTGTTCGCGAAAATCTTCCGCCTCGATCACAGCCTTGGTCGCCAGGGGGTTGCGGGCAGAGGCGACGAAGGTTGGGTGGTAATCAAACAGCGGGTGAAAGGTCAGTCCGTCCAAGGGTTCGGGGTTGGACGAGATGACCAAGTCCACCTCCTCGCGCAACAGCGCAGGAAAAGCGTCAAAGGCCAGCCCCGCACGGATGTCGACATCCACTTCCGGCCAAGCATGGCGAAACAGCTCCAGCACTGGAAAAAGCCAGTCAAAACAGGCGTGGCATTGGATGGCGATGTGCAGCCGTCCGGTTTTGCCCGAGGTCAAAGCGCGAAACTCGTCTTCCAGCGCTGCAATCTCGGGCAGGATGCGTTCGGCCACCCGCAGCATCCGGATGCCCGCCGCCGAGAGGCGCAGCGGTTTGGAGCGGCGCACAAACAGGTCCATCCCCACCTGATCCTCTAGCCCCGCCACCTGATGCGACAGGGCAGATTGTGTGGTGTGCAACATATCTGCCGCGCGGGCCAAGCCGCCCGCTGCTTGAATGGCGCGCAGGGTGCGAAAGTGGCGAAGTTCCAGATACATGCGATCACCCTCATGATTATCGTGAAAAATATGAATTTGAATCATTATTTCGTGTCTGCCACACAAGGGCAACCAAATTAGGAGAAGTCTGATGCCCCGCGCCCAAGTTTCCTTCGAAATTTTCCCGCCGCAAAGCGTTGAATCCTCGTTTCGCCTGTGGGAGGCGGTGCAAGCCCTTGCCCCGCTGTCTCCCGACTTCATTTCGGTCACCTATGGTGCAGGGGGTGGGGCGCGCCATCAGACGCAAGACACGCTGGCGACCTTGCAAGGCAGCTATGGCTTGCCAGTCGCGGCCCATCTGACCTGCGTTGGCGCAAGCCGCGCTGAAACATTGGAAACCGCTGCGGCCTTTGCCGCCTCTGGCGTGCGCCAGATTGTGGCCTTGCGTGGCGATGCGCCGCAAGGGGCGGCCCACTTTGTCCCCCACCCTGACGGCTTTGCCACCACGGTTGACCTTGTCTCGGCCCTTGCCAAGACGGGCCAGTTCACCTTGCGTGTCGGGGCCTATCCTGAACGCCACCCTGATGCACCCCATTCTCAAGCCGATATTGATTGGCTGAAACGCAAGATTGATGCGGGGGCCAGTTCTGCCATCACCCAGTTCTTCTTTGAAGCTGAAACCTTCCTGCGCTTTCGCGATAGTTGCACCAAGGCGGGCATCACAGCCCCACTGATCCCGGGTATACTGCCCATCCACTCTTGGGCTGGGGCCAAGCGTCTTGCCCTGCGCTGTGGTGCGTCAGTGCCAGTTCGTCTGAATGAGGGCTTCGCCGCCGCCACCCGTGACGGACGCGAGCGCCTTTTTGCTCTGAGCCACTGCGCCATTCTGTGCGATCGATTGTTGAGCGAAGGAGTCTCTCACTTGCATTTTTACACCCTCAATTCAGCCGATCTGACCCGCGATGTGGTGCGCGCGCTTGGGCTTGGCCCCGATCTCGCCCTGTCGCGCGTGGCTTAATGCGCACCTATGCCACCCCTCGCCAGCGCTTTCTGGTTCTGTCCCTTTTGTTGGTTGTGAAAAGGGGGGGCTTTCCGTTAGTCTGCCCGCAAAAGGAAGCGGAGAAATCTGGTGAGCAAGCCCGTCTATATCCTGAATGGCCCCAACCTGAACCTTTTGGGTCAGCGCCAGCCCGAGATTTACGGCGGCGAAACCTTGGCCGATGTGGTGCAGGCCTGCACCGATCTGGCGGGCAATTTGGGCCTGACCGTCAAGCCGCTACAATCCAACCACGAAGGCCAGTTGGTCGACTGGATTCAAGAGGCGCGCCTGAACGGGTCTGCCATCATCCTAAATCCCGGCGCTTATTCGCACACTTCGGTGGCGATCCTTGATGCGCTGAACACGTTTGATGGCCCCGTGATCGAGGTGCACATCTCGAACATCCACAAGCGCGAGGCGTTTCGCCATCACTCCTTTGTCTCATCACGAGCCGATGGCGTGATCGCGGGTTGTGGCACGGAAGGGTATCTTCTGGCGCTGCGCCGTGTGGCAAACCTGCTTGCCAAAAGCTAGCCTTTTGGCCGAGGCCCCCATGTCTCAGGGCTTTGCGTGGCACCCTAAAGCGCAGTTGTTTGATGCGGCGGGGCAGTCTGTGCGACAGGGGGAGCCCCTGCAGGGCGTGATTGCTGCTGATCCCGCCAGTGCTGCCCTTGCCCGCTTGGGCGCATCCGCTTTTCGCATTGGCGGTGTAGGCCCCGCGCCGGAAGTGGGGCCTGAACCGGTGTTTGAAACCCTGACCGGCGGGTCAAGCGGTATCCCGCGCCGTATCAGGCGCGCCCAAGCCAGTTGGATTGCCAGCTTTGGCGTTAACGCCGGTCTGTTTGGCATTGGGCCGCACTGCAAAGTTGCGGTCTTGGGGGAACTTATCCACTCACTCGCCCTATACGGCGCTATTGAGGCGCTGCATTTGGGCGCAGAGTTGCACCTTCTAGGGGACCTGCGCCCCGACCGCCAACGCACTGCCTTAGCCGCACGGGGCGTGCGTCTGCTTTACGCGACCCCCGCCCAGTTGCGCTTGTTGGTGGCGGTCGGTGGCGCCGCGCTGCCCGACCTGCGCTTTGCACTGGTGGGCGGGTCAAAGCTTGACCCTGCCTTACGCGCGGCTATGACCCAAATGGCCCCCGCCTGCGGTGTGCATGAGTTTTATGGGGCGGCAGAGGCGAGTTTTATCACCCTCGCGGGGCCAAACACGCCCCCTGATGCGGTGGGTGCGGCCTATCCGGGGGTCGAATTGCGCGTCAGTGATGGCGAGGTCTGGGTCAAAAGTCCCTACCTGTTCCAAGGCTACGCCAGCGACGTCGGATCGGCCCGTTGGCATGACGGGTTTTTATCTGTGGGCGAGATGGGCAGGCTGCAAGATGGCCAGTTATACCTATCAGGCCGTGCCAGCCGCATGGTGAAGGTGGCCGACCAAGCAGTGTATCCCGAAGAGATCGAGAGCTTCCTTTTGGCGCAAACTGGCGTGACCCAAGCCGCCGTGCTGCCCCGCCCCGATGCCTTGCGTGGGGTGCATTTGGTGGCTGTATTGCAGGGTGATGCCGCGCAAGAGCAAGTGATCCTTCGGGCCTTGCGCACCGAGTTTGGCCCGCTTAAATCGCCCAAAACGCTGATTTGGCGCGATGACTTTGCCTTACTGCCTTCAGGCAAGCCCGATCTGCAGCGCTTGGAAAGGGAAGTGCGATGACATGGATCGTGGCTGCCCGCCGCACGGCTGTGGTGCCTGTCAACGGCGCGTTTCGGCGGCTGTTGGTGCATGAGATGGCAGCACCCGTGATCCAAACCTGTCTGACGGATGCGGGACTGGGTCCGCAGGATGTGGACGAAGTTATCCTCTCCAACGCCATGGGCGGCGGTGGCAACCCTGCGCGGTTGGCCGCCTTGGCGGCGGGCCTGCCGGAACCGGTGGCGGGCCTGTCGATTGACCGGCAATGCGCGGGGGGGTTGGATGCGATCCTATTGGCACGCGCCTTGGTGGAAAGTGGGGCTGCGCGAATTGTGGTGGCGGGGGGGGCGGAAAGCTATTCCCGCCGACCGCTGCGGCTTGCCACCGACCCAGAGGGCGGCCCTGCCGTGCCCTATGACAGGCCCGCCTTCTCTCCCTTCCCTGACCGAGATCCGGATCTGCACGAGGCTGCTTGGCACTTGGCGCAAAAGCTGGGCCTGACGCGCGCGCGCATGGACGCTTGGGCCATGGAAAGCCACGCCAAGGCGCTGGCAGGGCGCGCCCGCCTGATGGCCGAGATTGTGCCCCTTTTGGGCGTGACTGCGGATGCCTTTTCTCGCGCCCTGACGCCCGCCTTGGCGACGCGCGCACCAGTTTTGGTAGGCGACATCACCGCCGCCAATGCCGCCGTGGCGGCCGATGGCGCGGCCTTTGTCATTGTCTCAGACCGACCGCTTGGGCCAAACCCCTTGCGCATCATGGCAGGGCTGACGCGCGGCGCTGATCCAGCAGAGCCGGGCTTGGCACCGGTAGAGGCCATGGACCAAGTCCTGCGCGCCGCTGGCATTGCGCCGTCAAAGCTTCACATGGCCGAGGTGATGGAGGCCTATGCCGCCCAAGCCATGGCCTGTGTTGCAGCCTCGGCCCTTGATGCCGCCATCGTCAACCCAGATGGCGGCGCTTTGGCGCGGGGGCATCCCATCGGGGCCTCAGGCGCTATTTTGGCTGTGCGGTTGTTTCACGGGCTGGTGGCAGGCCACGGCCTTGCGGCCATCGCCGCAGCTGGCGGTTTGGGCACGGCCTTGGTGGTGGCGCGTTAAGCCCGCGACAGCAAAGCGTTAGGACGGGCTTGGGCTATGGCATGGGTGACCAGAGCTGCAAGACCTGACTTAATCAAATCGCCCACCAAGAACGGCGTGGCAAGCAGAGCGGCTTCTGGCAGCGATTTGCCCAGCGTCAGCGCCATGCCTGGAATGCCAAAGGCATAAAGCACCACGATGCCACCCAGAACGGCCCCCGCCAGTGCCGCAACCCCCACCCGCACCTGCCAGCGTTCCACCACAAGGCCCGCCACAAAAGCCGCAAAGGGAAAGCCAATCAGATAGCCAGCCGACGGCCCGACAAACAGCCCGATCCCACCGCGCCCGCCCGAGAGCAGCGGCAAGCCCGCCGCCACCAGAACAACGAACAACAACACTGCCAGAAACCCGCGCTTGGCACCCAGAACCGTGCCGCAAAGCATGATCCCCAAGGATTGCGCGGTAATGGGAACGCCGCTGATCAGGTCGATCTTGGGGATCAGGCCCAAGCCAGCGATCAAAGCGGCAAACAGGGCGATATGGGTCAGGTTGCGTTCCATGGACGGTGTCCTTTCAATCAGACCCGCACTTAGCCCGCCCCGCCTCTGGCGCGCAAGGCCTCGGCCACGCGGTCAGCATCGTCGAGGGCGGCCAAAAGCACGGGCATCAAGATGCGCCACCCCGGACGGCGCGGACTGCGGGCGCGAAAGGCTAAAACGATCTGGTCGTACCGCTGCAGCATGACGGGCACAAAGCGGATCACCAAGGCGACCGACAGGCCAAGCACCTTCGGATTCAGGCCAATTCGTGTCAAGGGGCGGGTTATGCGGGTGAGCAGGGCGATGATCTCGGCCAGTTCGGTGGTCATGGTCACGGCATTGGCGAGCCCTACTGCAGCGCCCAAGCGTGCAAGGATGGGCCAAGCCGCCATCGGCGCGCCCAACCAAACCTGCCACAGAACGATCACGACCGCGAAAGGCCAAAGCGGGCGCAGCATCGCCAGCCATGGGGCAAAAAACACCCGCCCGCCGCTGGCCGCTAGGATCAAGACCAAAACGACAGCCCCCGCCAGCCAAATCCCGTCCACCCGCAGCAAAGCAACTGTCCAAAGGCACAGCGTTGCCAGCTTGACCCAAGCCCGCACCCCATGCGCCCATGTCTTAACTGGCGAGGTCAGCGTCAGCATCCAGCCCCCCGATCCGCACCATCTCGGCCTCAAAGGCCGCAAGCACTTGCCTTGCAGTCCCGTCCATCGCCACGCGCCCGCTTTCTAGCCAGATCACGCGGTCGCATCCTGCTACAGCATCGGGGTCGTGACTGATCGTGATGATCTGCTGGGGTAATCCTGCCAACCGGCGCTGCAACCGCGCTTGCGAGGGCAGGTCAAGGGCCGCAAAGGGTTCATCCAACAAAAGCGTGGCGGGTTCCATCGCCAAGACAGCCAAAAGGCACAGATACTGGCGCTGCCCTTGGCTTAGGGTATGGGTCGCCGCCCCTTCCCAATGGGCGCGGCCTTCTTGGGCCAAGATAGCGCGCGCAGACAGCCGCGCGTCCTTCGTTGCTTGCCCCATCTGGGTCAGGCCAAAGGCCAATTCTTCACCCACGGTGGGAAACAGAATTTGATGATCGGGGTTTTGAAACAAAATCCCCACCTGCGCTAACATCGCTCTGCGGTCGCGCGCGGGGTCTTTGCCCGCCACCCTCACCGCGCCGCTGCTGGGCGCAACCAGTCCCGCCATGACACGCATAAGGCTGGTCTTGCCCGACCCATTGCGCCCGACGATGCCGATGCGCGCCTCGCTGAGGTGCAGATCAATACCCGTCAGAATGGCTTTGCCCGCCACGGCATAGCCCACTCCGCGCAGTTCTATACCTGACGATGCCATAGCACTTTTCCCTTTTCCTCCATGCGCTTTAGCCCCCAAACGGTCCTTCGCAAAGAAAAAAGGGCGACCCGTGCGGATCGCCCCTTCTTCATTTCGGCAAAAATAGTCCAAGGGGTCTGAGGGCTGGCCCCCGGCCTTTGGCCCAAAGCGCAGGCTTAGCCCTTTTGCGCCGCCGCGACCGATTCTTCCAAGATCGCCATAGCTTCGGTGAAATGGGCGTCCGGTATGGTAATGGGGGCCAAGAAGCGCACCACGTTGCCGTAGACGCCACAGGTCAACAAGATCAGCCCGCGCTTTTGCGCTTCGTTCTTCACACGGTTGGTAAAGCCCGCGTCCGGTTCGTGGTTAGAGGGGTTGGCGAATTCCACAGCAACCATAAAGCCCGGACCGCGGATGTCAGAAATCTCGGGCGTGGTCGAGCGGATCGATTCCAGCTTTTGCTTCAAGCGGCTGCCCAGTTCATTGGCGCGCGCGCACAGCTTTTCTTCCTCGATCACATCCAGCACCGCATGGGCTGCGGCGATGCCGATCGGGTTGCCGCCATAGGTGCCGCCTAGACCGCCGGGGTTGGCGGCATCCATCAGGCTGGCTTTGCCGGTAAGGGCCGCTATCGGGAAGCCACCGCCCAAGCCCTTGGCCATGGTGGTGATGTCAGCTGACACGCCGTAGCCTTCCATGGCAAACATTGTGCCGGTGCGGGCAAAGCCTGTTTGCACTTCATCAGCGATCATGACGATGCCATGTTCATCGCACAAAGCGCGAATGGCTCTGACCAGATCGGTGGGCGCTGGGTAAAAGCCGCCCTCGCCCTGCACCGGTTCAAAGATGATCGCCGCAACCCGGCCCGGATCAAGATCGGCTTTGAACAGTTTGGTGATCCCAGCCATGGCATCAGCGGTTGAGATATGGTGCACCTCTTGAGGGAAGGGCACGTGGTAGACATCGGGCATCATCGCACCAAAGCCCTTCTTATAGGGCTCCACCTTGCCCGTCAGGGTCATGCCCATGAACGTGCGGCCATGAAAAGCCCCGCCAAAGGCGATCACGGCTGAGCGCCCCGTGGCATACCGTGCCACTTTGATCGCATTCTCAACCGCTTCAGCGCCGGTCGTCACAAAGACGGTCTTCTTGTCGAATTCACCCGGTACGATGGCGTTCAGGCGTTCGGCCAAGTGGATGTAATTTTCATAGGGCAGCACTTGGTGGCAGGTATGGGTGAAGCGTTCCAGCTGCTTGTGGACAGCTTCGATCACCTTGGGGTGGCGGTGGCCTGTGTTGACCACGGCAATGCCTGCGGCAAAGTCGATGTAGCGGTTGCCTTCGATATCCCAAACTTCCGAGTTCAGGGCTTTGTCGACATAAATCTGGGTCTGCATACCCACGCCACGGGCAATCGAATCAGTCCGGCGAAGGGCGACATCTGCGTTCTTCATCATGCTCTCCTATGCACCGCATCGGGGGAAAGGGCCTGCCCCTGCGGCTTTGGCGCTATTTGCACGAAGTTTGGGGGCGTCTTCAATCCCTAGAGCGACTTTTTTCGTTGGGTCAGCCTTTGGGCAAGGCGCGGTTTACCCTTCTTTAACCGGTCGTGGGCAAGAGTTGCCCCGATTGGAGCCTTGATGTCCCACCCTCCTGCCCAAGAAGATCCGGCCCTTTGGGTGCAACTTATCCGCTCGCGCCGGATCGGGCCTGTGACCTTTCACAGACTTTTGGCCGACCATGGTGGGGTGGAAGCGGCCTTGGCGGCGCTGCCCGACATCGCCAAAGCGGCAGGGGTTGAGGGGTATGAGATTTGCCCGATTGGCGTTGTGCGCCACGAACTGGCGCAGGGCCGTGCTGCCAAGGCGCGTTTGCTGCGGTTTGGTGGGGCGGATTATCCGCAAACATTGCTCTCGCTGCCCGATGCCCCGCCAGTGCTTTGGGTGCAAGGCGATGTGTCGCTGCTCAACCGACACATGGTGGCCTTGGTCGGCGCGCGCAATGCATCGTCTTTGGGCTTAAGAATGGCACGGCGCTTGGCTTTGGCGCTGGGCGGGGCAGGGCAAGTGGTGGTTTCGGGCCTAGCGCGTGGCATTGATGCTGCAGCCCATGACGCGGCCCTTGCCACGGGCACAGTCGCGGTTCAGGCGGGCGGGGTGGATGTGATTTACCCTGCCGAAAACGCAGATCTTGCCGCCCAAATCTTGGCGCAGGGCTGCCGCATTTCAGAACAACCTGTCGGGATGCAGCCCCAAACCCGCCATTTCCCGCTGCGCAACCGAATCATCTCTGGCCTTGCAAGGGCCGTGGTCGTGGTCGAAGCGGCCGCGAAATCGGGGTCGCTGATCACGGCAGAGACGGCGCTGGAACAAGGGCGCGAGGTTTTTGCCGTGCCCGGCCATCCCTTTGATGCCCGTGCCGAAGGGTGCAATCGGCTGATCCGTGATGGCGCAACCTTGCTGCGTGGGCCGCAAGATATCTTTGATGTGCTGGGGATTGCAGCCAAGGTCGTGCAGCGCCCCGATCCCGCTGATCAGGCGCTGTGCGAACCACCCGCAGGCCCCATTCCGCCCCGCCGCCCTTTGGGCGACACGGCGGCCTTGCACGCACAGATCTTGGCACGGCTTGGCCCGTCGCCCTTGGCCGAGGATCAGTTGATCCGCGATTTAGCCCTGCCTGCCGCATCGCTGACCAGTGAGTTGGTAACACTGGAACTTGATGGCAGAATTGAACGCCACTCAGGCGGGTTGATCACCCGCCGCTGAACTGCGCCACAGCCCCGGTTGACATTCCGCGCCAATCCCCGCCATCTTGCGCCGCTGTGCAGACCCCGTCTTTTTGGGGCCTTTGGCACAAGTGAAAGGAATTCCATGCCCGTTGTCGTTGTCGAATCCCCGGCCAAGGCCAAGACGATCAACAAATATTTGGGCAGCAATTACACCGTTTTGGCCTCTTACGGCCATGTCCGGGACTTGCCGCCCAAGGATGGGTCGGTCGACCCTGATGACAATTTCGCCATGACTTGGGAAGTCGCCGCCGACAGCCGCAAGCATATCAAGGCCATCACAGATGCGCTGAAAACTGATGACGAACTGATCCTTGCGACCGACCCTGACCGCGAGGGGGAGGCGATTTCTTGGCACCTGACGGAGGCGCTGGCCTCTGTCATCGCCAAAGGTAAGAAAAAGGTCAGCCGCGTGACCTTTAACGCCATAACCAAATCTGCCGTGACTGAAGCGATGGCGCATCCACGCCAAGTCGACCAACCGCTGGTTGAAGCCTATCTTGCGCGGCGGGCGCTGGATTATCTGGTGGGCTTTACCCTGTCGCCCGTTTTGTGGCGCAAGCTGCCGGGCGCGAAATCTGCGGGACGGGTGCAATCTGTCTGCCTGCGTCTGATTGTCGAACGCGAGATGGAAATTGAAGCCTTTCGCGCGCAAGAATTTTGGACTGTATCCGCTGTGCTTTCCACCCCGCGCGGGCACGAGTTTGAAGCACGCTTGGTTGTGCTGGGCGGCAAGAGGTTAGATAAATTCGATATTCCATCTGCCGAAATTGCCGATTTAGCAGTATCAGCTATCAATAATAGAACATTTCAGGTGATCTCGGCTGATAAGAAGCCTGCCAGCCGAAACCCCTATGCGCCTTTCATGACATCGACCCTGCAACAAGAAGCCAGCCGCAAATATGGCATGGGGGCCAAGGCCTGTATGTCGGCGGCCCAGCGGCTTTATGAGGCGGGCCATATCACTTATATGCGCACCGACGGCATCGACATGGCCCCCGAGGCCGTCATGTCGGCCCGTGATGTGATCAGGGCCACCTTTGGTGCGGCCTATGTGCCTGACAGCCCGCGGATGTATAAAAACAAGGCGAAGAACGCCCAAGAAGCGCATGAATGCATTCGCCCCACCGATATGGCCGCAGCCCCCGAAAAGCTGCGTCTGATCGAGGCTGATCAGCGCAAGCTGTACGACCTGATCTGGAAGCGCACCATCGCCAGCCAAATGTCCGCCGCACGGATGGAGCGGACGGTGATTGAAATCGCCTCGCCCGACGGGCAGGTGGGTTTGCGCGCCAATGGGCAGGTGGTGTTGTTTGACGGGTTCCTGAAGGTCTATGACGAAGGTCGCGATGACGAGGATGACGACGAAGGCCGTCTGCCCCAGATTGACGCGGGCGATAAGGTTGAAAAGCGCAAAGTTGCGCCAGAACAACACTTTACCCAGCCTTTGCCGCGGTACACCGAAGCGACCCTTGTCAAGCGGATGGAAGAGTTGGGGATCGGGCGACCCTCCACCTATGCGTCGGTCATCACGACGATCCAAGACCGCGAATATGTCAAGAAAGACAAGAACCGCCTGATCCCCGAAGATAAAGGGCGGTTGGTGACGGCGTTTTTGACCAATTACTTCCGCCGCTATGTCGATTTCGACTTCACCGCAGGCTTGGAAACCGAACTTGACGATGTATCCGCAGGCAGCCGCAGCTATACCGATGTGCTGACCCGCTTTTGGCGCGATTTCAACGCGGCCATCGCCGAAACCGCCGATCTGCGGATTGGTGAGGTTTTGGAGAAGATTGACGAATTTCTAGCCCCCCACTTGTACCCCATTCGGGCCGATGGCTCTGATCCGCGCATTTGCCCGACCTGTGGCAAGGGCCGTTTGCATCTGAAAACCGCGCGATCTGGTGGGGCCTTTATTGGCTGCGGCAGCTATCCCGATTGCCGCTACACCCGCGCTATTTCTGGCAACGAAGAGGGCGGTTCGGTCGAAGGCCGCGTTCTGGGGCTGGAAGATGGGTTGGAGATTAGCCTGCGCACGGGGCGTTTTGGCCCCTATGTGCAAAAGGGTGAAGCCACGACTGAAGCGCCCAAGCCGCCGCGCGCCAGCCTGCCAAAGTCTTGGCCTCCCGAAGACCTTACGCTTGAACGCGCCCTTGATCTCTTGAACCTACCGCGCCTTGTGGGTCAACATCCCGACGATGCTGCCCCTGTGGAGGCCGCGATTGGCCGCTTTGGCCCTTACGTCAAGCACAACAGCACCTATGCAAACCTACCCGATGTCGAGGAGGTATTTACCATTGGCATGAACCGCGCGGTAGAGGTTTTGGCGCAAAAGCTGGCCGGTCGTCCGGGGCGCGGGGCTGTGGCGGCGCCGCTGAAAGAACTGGGTGCGCATCCCGATGGTGGGGCGATTACCATTATGCCAGGAAAGTATGGCCCTTACGTCAAATGGGCCAAGATCAACGCCACGATCCCCAAAACGATCGACCCCGAGGCGCTGACGCTGGAAGACGCTTTGGCGCTGATTGTGGAAAAGGCGGGCAAGGCCCCTGCTAAGAAACCTGCCCGCAAAGCCGCCGCCCCGAAAGCTGGCACTAAGCCTAAGGCGGCTGCCAAGCCAAAGACCGCTGCGGCCAAGGCCGCTGTGAAAAAACCTGCGGTCACGAAAGCGGCGGACAAGAAAGCGGCGGTCAAAAAGCCTGCAGCAAAGGCTGTGGAAGGCTAAAGCTTACCCATTGCGCGGGTCGATCAGGCGTCCCATCAGGGACGCCGCCCGCACCACACCGATGCGCGCACCATTTTGTGTCACGGCGAGTTCCGCAGCCCCTTCGGCCAGAAGCGCCATCACCTGTTTGACGGGCAGTTGAGCATCCACACTGGCAGAGGCGTCTGTAGCCCCCGTCTCCATCACATCTTGCGCCGTCAGAACGCCCAAAGGGTTCATATGGGCCACAAAATCAGCGACATAGTCGCTAACGGGGTTGGCGATAATCTCACGGGCCGCACCGATTTGCACGATGCGCCCGCCTTCCATCAAAGCGATGCGGTTGCCGAGTTTGAACGCCTCGTCCAGATCATGGCTGACGAAAATGATCGTGCGTTTCAGCTTGGCTTGCAGGTCCAGTAGTTCATCTTGCAGGCGTGCGCGGATCAAGGGGTCGAGGGCCGAGAAGGGTTCATCCATCAGCAAAATCGGCGCTTGGGTGGCAAAGGCGCGGGCAAGACCGACGCGCTGTTGCATTCCGCCCGACAATTCGCCCACCTTCCTGTCGGCCCATTGCGACAGGTTCACCAGCGTCAGTTGCTCATCCACGCGCGGCTTGCGGGTTGCGGCATCAAGGCCCGCCAGTTCCAGCCCCAGCCCCACATTCTCGCGCACGCTGCGCCAGGGCAGAAGGCCAAACTGTTGAAAGACCATAGCAATGCGGTTCAACCGCAGGCCGCGCAGGGTGGGGGCATCGGCCTTGGTGACAGAGACCATCTTGAAGCCGTCTGACACCAGCACCTCGCCCCGTACCACGGGGTTAAGCGCATTCACTCCGCGCAGAAGCGTCGATTTGCCCGAGCCTGACAGGCCCATCAAAACAAGAATCTCGCCCTCGGCTACGGTCAACGAACAGTCATGCACACCCAAAATCTGGCCGGTTTGGGTTTGAATATCGGCCCGGCTCATCCCTTGATCCATCAAGGGCAGGGCCAGTTGCGGATTGTCACCAAAAACGATGGAAACGCGGTCAAAGACAACGGCAGTCATCATTTCACCTCGCGTTGAAAGATGCTGCGCAGCGCTATGGCCACAACGACGATGACAAAGCCCGATTCGAACCCTTTCGCGGCATTGACCGACGCAAGGGCGCGCATCACCGGCACACCCAAGCCATTGGCACCCACCATCGAGGCGATCACCACCATCGACAGCGACAGCATGATGGTTTGGTTTAACCCCACCATAATTTGAGGCAGGGCCCAAGGCAGTTCTACCTTCCACAGGCGCTGGCGCGGGGTGGCCCCAAAGGCGGTTGCGGCTTCTAATAGTGCTGTTGGGGTGGATGCCACGCCAAGTTCGGTCAGGCGGATCGGGGCGGGCAGAACGAAGATCACGGTGGCAATCAGGCCGGGGACCATGCCGATGCCGAAGAAGATGATGGCCGGAATCAAGTATACAAAGGTCGGCAGGGTTTGCATCAGGTCTAGTACAGGCGAAATCGCGGCGTTTAGCCGTGCATTGTGGGCGCAGGCGATGCCAATGGGCACGCCGATGGCCATGCAGACAGCGCAAGACGACAAGATCAGCGTCAGGCTTTCGGTGGTTTCTTTCCAATAACCTTGGTTGACCACGAACAAGAACCCCAGCGCCACACCGACACAGATTTTCCAATTGCGTTGCAAGACCCAAGCAAGGGCCACGAAAACTGCGATCAAGACCAAGGGATTGGGCGCTTGGAGCAGCCACAAAAAGCCAGCAATCAGCCCCTCTAGTGCCCAAGAAATGGCATCAAAGACAGCCGTCAGATGGGTTTTCATCCAGACGAACACCACATTCGCCCCTGATCCCACGGGGATCTTCGTTGCTGTCAGCCAATCCATGCCGGACTTTCCTTTATAGAAAAAGGCCCCAGAATTGATCTGGGGCCTTCAAGTTTTACTTCAGCGCTGCTGTCACAGCAGCCACCGCATCGCCACCGTCTTTGGTGGTGACGCCGGCCAGCCAAGGCGTGATGACATCGGGGTTTGCCGCAAGCCAAGTTTTGGCCGCAACAGCCGGATCGGCGCCATCGTTCAAGATTGCGCCCATGATCTCATTCTCCATTGCAAGCGAGAAGACGAGGTTGGACAGGAACTTACCTGTGTTGGGGCATTCGGTCGCATAGCCCGCACGGGTGTTGGTGTAGACAGTTGCACCGCCCAGATTGGGGCCAAAGAAATCATCGCCACCCGTCAGATAGGTCATCTTGAAGTTGGCGTTCATCGGGTGGGGTTCCCAGCCCAAGAAGATGATCGGCTTTTGCGCCTGATCTTCTTTGGCGACTTGGGCCAACATGCCCTGCTCAGAGCTTTCGACCAGTTCGATTGCGGCGTCTTTCAGGCCAAAGGCGTTGGCTTCGATCATGTCGAGGATCAACTTATTGCCGTCATTGCCAGCTTCAATCCCGTAGATTTTGCCTTCAAGTTCGGCAGCATGGGCTGCGATATCGGCGAAATCTTTGATCCCAAGGGCAGCGCCCGCTTCGTTGGTGGCCAAGGTGTATTTGGCCCCTTCCAAGTTGGCGGTAAGCGATTCGACGGTTTTGGCATCCAGATAGGGTTGGATGTTTGACGCCATCGTGGGCATCCAGTTGCCCAAGAACACATCGACATCGCCCGAGGCGAGGCCTTCATAGGTCACGGGAACGGACAGAACTTGCGTTTCGGTTTCATAGCCCAAAGCCTGCAAAATCAGGCTGGTGGCGGCTGTGGTGGCGGTGATATCCGTCCAGCCAACGTCAGAAAAGGTCACTTTGTCACAGCCCGCCGCAAAGGCAGATCCGGTGAAAGCGAAGGCCACGGCGGTGGCGAGTAGGGTGGATTTGAAGGTCATAGGGGCTCCCCGTTTTTTGTTGATTGACGAGTCAATAAACTTCAAGCTAGCTGCAAAAAGCAAGTGTTTTTCACCGCTCACTTTTAGGACAGCATGCCGAAGCTTGGGATGGAGCCTATACGCAAAGACGCGCTCGTCAAAGCCACGATCACCGAGATCGGGCGGACGGGCTCTTTAGACGTGACGGTCAGCCAGATTGCCAAGCGCGCGGGGATGTCCAGCGCTTTGGCGCATCACTACTTTGGGTCCAAGGAAGACATGTTTTTGGCGGCAATGCGCCACGTGATGACAATTTACGGGGCCGAGGTGCGCGGGGCTTTAAGCGTGGCGCAAACCCCGATGGAGCGGATTGAGGCGATTGTGGTCGCCTCCTTCAGTCCCGCCAACTTTCGGCGCGAGGCAGTGGGGGCTTGGCTCAACTTTTGGGTTTTGGCGCAAACTGTGCCGCAAGCCAAGCGTCTGGTCGCAGTCTATCAGCGACGGCTGAAGTCGAACCTGCTGGTGGGCTTGCGCCCCTTGGCGGGTGCGCGGGCTGAAGCCATTGCGGAAGGCTTAGGCGCGCTGATCGACGGGCTGTATCTGCGCCAAGTTCTGCGCCCAGGTGCGCCTGATGGCGCTGCAGCGGCAGCCATGGCGCGCGATTACTTGGCGGCGCATCTGCGCGCTGAACCAGTTCAAACAATGAAATAGGGTCACTTTGACTCAGCGACAGAAGAGGCGCACCGCAGGGGGCGATAAAAGATGCAGGCAGATTATGTGATCATCGGTTCCGGCTCGGCAGGGTCAGCTTTGGCTTACCGCTTGGGTCAGGCTGGTATGCGGGTGATCGTCATTGAGGCGGGGGGCACCGATGCGGGCCCGTTGATCCAGATGCCTGCGGCATTGTCTTATCCGATGAATATGCCCCGTTATGATTGGGGCTTTCATTCTGAGCCCGAACCGCATTTGGGTGGGCGGGTTTTGGCCACGCCGCGCGGGCGGGTGGTGGGCGGATCGTCAAGCATCAACGGCATGGTTTATGTGCGCGGCCATGCCCGCGATTACGACACTTGGGAGGAAATGGGCGCGCAGGGCTGGGCCTATGCTGATGTGCTGCCCTATTTTAAACGTATGGAAAACTGGCACGGCGAAGATGGCGCGCCGTCAGATTTTCGCGGCACCGATGGCCCGCTGCACATCACCCGTGGTCCCCGCAACAACCCGCTGTTTGACGCCTTTGTGAAAGCGGGCGGTCAGGCGGGCTACAACACCACCGCCGATTACAACGGCGAGGCCCAAGAAGGTTTTGGCGCGATGGAGGCCACGATCTGGAAAGGGCGGCGCTGGTCTGCGGCCAATGCCTATCTAAAACCAGCGTTAAAGCAGGGCAATGTACAGCTCTACCACGGTTTGGCGCGCAAAGTGGTGATCGAAGATGGCCGCGCGGTGGGAGTTGAACTGCAACGAGGCGACAAGGTCGAAGTGATCCGCGCCGCGCGAGAGGTGATTGTGGCGGCTTCGGTCATCAATACGCCGAAAATCTTGATGCATTCGGGCATTGGTCCCGCAGCCCACCTGGCTGAAATGGGGATACCTGTGGTCGCCGACCGCCCCGGCGTGGGGGCCAATTTGCAAGACCATTTGGAGCTTTACCTGCAATTCGCCGCCAGCCAGCCCATTACGCTTTATAAATACTGGAACCTATGGGGCAAGGCGCTTATCGGCGCGCAATGGATGTTAACGGGCAAGGGGCTTGGCGCGTCGAACCAGTTTGAAAGCTGTGGCTTTATCCGGTCGAAGGTGGGGATTGAATATCCTGACATCCAGTATCACTTCCTGCCCATCGCTGTGCGCTATGATGGCAAAGCCTCGGCCCATGGGCATGGGTTTCAGGTGCATACGGGCCCGATGCGGTCACGCTCGCGCGGGGCGGTCACGCTGCGTTCGGCTGACCCGCTGGCGCCGCCCAAGATTGTGTTCAACTACATGTCCGACCCGTCAGATTGGCAAGATTTCCGCACCGCCATTCGCCTGACCCGCGAGATTTTCGCGCAAGAGGCCTTCAAGCCCTTCGTCAAAGCTGAAATTCAGCCGGGCACGGCGGTGCAATCGGACGATGATCTGAACGCGTTCATCCGCGCCCATGTGGAAAGTGCCTATCACCCCTGCGGCACATCGCGCATGGGGCGGCGCGATGATCCGATGGCGGTGGTTGATCCGGAATTGCGGGTGATCGGGGTGGAAGGCTTGCGCGTGGTCGACAGTTCGATCTTCCCGCAGGTCACCAATGGCAACCTGAATGGGCCGTCCATTATGACGGGTGAAAAGGCAGCGGATCATATCTTGGGCAAGGGGATGCTGGCGCGGTCTAATCAGCAGCCATGGATCAACCCCAACTGGCGCACCGCGCAGCGCTAGTTTGCCGCTTGGGCAGCCAAGCGTTCAAACAGTGTTCGCACGATCTTATCGGCTTCGGCGGCGCGGTCTTTCACGATCCGTGCTGTAAGACCCCGCGCTGTCATCAAGCCTGTCCAAGCCAAGATTGGGCTGCGATCTGGCCCGGTCTGCTGCACAATATCCAGCTTGATCGATACGCCGCCGCCGATGCGATGATCGGCCTGAATGTCGATATGGCTGGATGTTTTGTCTGCTGACTGAAACATGGTCATTTGCCCCGCTAGATTAAGCACAATCACCCCAATCCTGCGCCGAAAGGTGAAAGGAACCGTGTCCGCGCGGTTTTCGGCGAACACAAACCCTTCGGGTGCGATTTTGCCCAGCGTGATCGGGTCGCCCAACAGCTGCAGCAGTTTTTCAGGTGAACAGGTTGAAGGAATAGAGCCGTTGAGTTTCATTTTTCATCCAATAAAAATGGGTCATCCCTATCGCAGAAGCGCAAAATTACAAGCTTTTCGCGCGCCACAAAAGGGGGGCAATCGACAAAGTCGATACGATCGAGCACCCCAGCATCAAACCAATCAGCGGCATCTCTCCTGACCCTGGGGGCAGGGCTGCGACGGCAAGGGCCGACAATGCCGCCCCGCCGCCAATCACGATCGCCCCACCAAGACCCGAGGCCGTGCCAGCAAGCTCGGGCCGCACAGATAGCATTCCGGCATTGGCATTAGGCAGCGCCATGCCATTGCCCACGCCCAAAGCCACCATTGCGCCGAAGAAGGCAACGGGCCCTGACAGCCCTGTCCATGTCACCAGCGCCAAAAGCGCCATACCGCAGGTGGTGATCATCGTACCCGCCACAATCATCGGGTTCATCCCAAAGCGCACCGAAAAGCGCCCCGCCAAAAAGTTGCCTGCCGCATAGCCCATGGCAGGCAGGGCAAAGGCCAACCCAATGGCCGAGGGTTGCAGCCCAAAAACCTTGGCCCCCACATAGGGCGCGCCGCCCAAAAAGGCATAAAAACAGCCCGAGGCAAAGGTGGCCACCCCACAATAAGCCCAGAACCTCCCCGCGCCCAAAAGGGCGGGGTACAGCCGGATTTGTTCGGCAAAGCTACGCTGCGCCGTGGTGGCGGTTTCGCCCATATCGGCCCAAGTCAACGCCGTGACCACCAACCCCAAGACCAGCAGCATCACAAAAGTGGATTGCCAGCCAAACGCTTCTTCCAGCGTGCCGCCAAGAACCGGGCCGATCATGGGAACCAAACTCATACCCATGGTGACGTAGCCGATCATCGAAGCGGCCCGTGGTCCCTCGACCATATCGCGCACCACGGCGCGGCTTAGGACCATGCCCGCTGTCACCACGGCTTGCAGCATGCGAAAGGCCAAAAATACTGTGGCGTTTGGGGCAAGCAGCGCGCCTACGGTTGCCAGTAAAAACACCGCCAAAGCGCCCAGAACCACCGGCCTGCGGCCAAAGCGGTCGCTGACCGGCCCGATGACCACCTGCACCACTGCAGATAGTGCCAGATACAGCGACACGGCCAGTTGCATCAGGCCATAGGGCACGTCGAAATACAGCGCCATCTGCGGCAACGAGGGCAGCATCAAATTCAACGTCAGCGCCGAAAGACCTGTCAGCAAGGTCAGGGTCAGCAAGCGGGGCGGGGTTTTCCGGTTCAGGAAAACGCTGTTTGACAGGGGGCCTACCATTTTTGCAACGCGGCAGTGCCGCTCTTGGCAAAGTCCGCCGCATTGCGCCGCTGGGTGCTACAGGTCAGAACGCGTCTGAGGTGCTGTGGGCCATGCCAAGCCCTTACTTCAAAGACCTTGGGCCTGATGAAAAGCTGATGGGGAAGCATAGCTCTTAAAAAATGCAAAATGAGGCCCTCGACACATATGGGAGCCTGTTAGCGCATAAACTTGCCAAAGGGCAGGGGTAGCAGTGCTTTTCACCCGCACCTTTCGTCGCTGAAAGTCATTTTATTGCGGCTCCGCGCAACATTTTTGCTTTCCGCTGCGGCGCGGCACATCTATGTTGCGCGCACAAAGCCTGTCATACGGGCGTCACGAATGCAAAGGACCCGTGCCATGGATGTAATGTTGGAACTGGAAACGCGGCGGCAGGCGGCCCGCGAGGGTGGCGGTCAACGGCGGGTCGAGGCACAGCATGGCAAGGGCAAGCTGACCGCGCGTGAGCGGGTTGAACTCTTGATGGACGAAGGCTCTTTTGAAGAATTCGATATGTTCGTGGCGCACCGCTGTACCGATTTCGGCATGGAGGCCGAGCGTCCCGCAGGGGACGGCGTGGTTACAGGCTGGGGCACGATTAACGGCCGCATGGTCTATGTGTTCAGCCAAGACTTCACGGTATTTGGTGGGTCACTTTCGGAAACACATGCGCAGAAAATTTGCAAGATCATGGATATGGCCATTCAAAACGGTGCGCCGGTGATTGGCATAAACGATTCCGGCGGCGCGCGGATTCAAGAAGGTGTGGCTTCCTTGGCAGGTTATGCGGAAGTATTTCAGCGCAACATCATGGCTTCGGGCGTCGTGCCGCAGATCAGTTTGATCATGGGGCCGTGTGCAGGCGGTGCGGTCTATTCGCCCGCGATGACTGATTTTATCTTTATGGTCAAAGACAGTTCTTACATGTTTGTGACTGGCCCCGATGTGGTCAAGACCGTGACCAACGAAGTGGTGTCGGCCGAAGAATTGGGCGGTGCATCAACCCATACCAAGAAATCCTCGGTCGCTGATGGCGCTTATGAGAATGACATCGAAATGCTGGCCGAAGCACGCCGATTGTTTGACTTTCTGCCGCTGAACAACCGCGAAAAAGCCCCCGTCCGACCGTTTTTCGACGATCCGGCGCGATTGGAAGCTAGTCTTGATACGCTGATCCCCGACAACCCAAACCAGCCCTATGATATGAAAGAACTGATTCAAAAAGTTGCCGACGAGGGCGATTTTTTCGAAATTCAGCGCGATTACGCTGCCAATATCATCACAGGCTTTGTGCGGCTGGAAGGTCAAACTGTTGGCGTCGTGGCCAACCAGCCGATGGTTCTGGCAGGGTGCTTGGATATTGATGCCTCGCGCAAGGCGGCCCGGTTTGTGCGGTTTTGCGATGCCTTTGAAATCCCGATCCTGACCTTGGTTGATGTGCCAGGCTTCTTGCCGGGTGTGGCGCAGGAATTGGGCGGGGTGATCAAGCACGGGGCCAAACTGCTGTTTGCTTATGGCGAGGCAACGGTGCCCAAGGTGACCGTGATCACCCGCAAGGCTTATGGCGGGGCCTATGATGTGATGGCCTCCAAGCACCTGCGCGGTGATTTCAACTATGCTTGGCCTACGGCAGAGATTGCCGTGATGGGGGCCAAGGGCGCTGTCGAAATTCTGTATCGGTCCGAACTGGGCGATAAGGACAAGATAGCCGCCCGCGTGAAAGACTATGAAACCCGCTTTGCCAACCCCTTTGTCGCCGCCGAAAAAGGCTTCATCGACGAGGTGATCCACCCGCAATCCACCCGCAAGCGTGTGGCGCGGGCCTTTGCCTCGCTGCGGGGCAAGAAGCAATCCAATCCTTGGAAAAAACACGACAATATCCCGCTTTGATGCCCTCTTTAAACATGAGCCCCATGCCGCGTTGGCCCGCCTTACTTGGTATATTGCTGCCGCTTCCCCTTTGGGCGAGCGAGCCTATCAACGTGCCCTCGGGGCAAGCTGTGAGCTTGCTGGAAGCGGTGTCAAACGTGCCTGGCAACAACGGCCCCGCGCTGCGCTTTCGCTTTTTGGCCCCAGCCATAGCACGGGAGGGGGGCAGCATTGACGCCGACACCGCTGGCAGTGATATGGACCATCTGTGCAACACCTATGCGATTAAGAACCTACCTGCGGACGATCTAAAGCCCATCGAAATCATCATCTCGCTGTCTGACCGCGATGTGCCCTTGGGCGAAGATGATCCCGAAGCCACGCAATTCTTCAATTCTTACAAGATCGAAGATGGCGCTTGCCAATGGGAGATGTTCTGAATGTCGCGCGCGCACCCTTTAAGAAAGTCTAGCCTATGCTGAAACACCGCGGCTTTCCTGGGCGTCTGCCGGGGTCTGATTTCCAGTTTGTTATCCGGCGCGCCAACATGAAAGAAGGTGCGACAAAGATCACCAAGCGCGAACGCTTCCGCGACCGCAAACATGTGGACCGCATGGCCGATGCGGGCTTTATGGCGGCTCTGTGGCAGTATTTTGGAGAGGAACCCTTTGAGCGTGGCAATCTGGATGCGGGCCGCTTGTCGTGGCTCTTTGGCCGCGAAGTTGTGCCCGCCGAAGACCCGTTCGACCCCGCCTCTTACGACGCTCTGCTGAAAATCGATGCGGCGCGTGCGCGGTCGTCTTATCCTGAAGTCTTCGCCGAAGACGCCCCCGATGCCTTGGGCGGTGGCGACGAGGATTGGGAAGATTAAGATGCGCGTGCCGCGTCTCAACACTCGTCTTGCGACCGCGTCAGCGGACAGCCCTATTGCGAAGGAATACCCATGTTCACCAAGATCCTGATCGCCAACCGCGGCGAGATTGCCTGCCGCGTGATCAAGACCGCCCGCAAGATGGGCATCAAGACCGTGGCCGTCTATTCCGACGCTGACCGGGGTGCACTGCATGTGAAAATGGCGGATGAGGCCTATCACATCGGCCCCGCCCCTGCGGCCCAAAGCTATATCGTGATCGATAAAATCCTAGAAGCAGTGCGCGCTACAGGTGCCCAAGCCGTTCACCCCGGCTACGGCTTCCTATCCGAAAACCGCGCTTTTGCGGCGGCTTTGGAAGCCGAAGGCGTGGTCTTCATCGGCCCGCCCTCTTCGGCCATCGAACAGATGGGTGACAAAATCACTTCAAAGAAGATCGCGCAAGCTGCGGGGGTCTCCACGGTGCCGGGTTATATGGGCATCATCGCAGATGCTGACGAGGCTGTGAAAATCTCGGGCGAAATTGGCTATCCCGTGATGATCAAGGCTTCGGCTGGCGGCGGTGGCAAAGGCATGCGCATTGCATGGGATGCAGACGAGGCGCGCGAGGGCTTTCAGTCTTCCAAGAACGAAGCTGCGGCTTCCTTTGGCGATGATCGCATTTTCATTGAAAAGTTCGTTACCCAACCCCGCCACATCGAAATTCAGGTTCTGGCCGACCAGCACGGCAACACCGTCTACCTGCACGAACGCGAATGCTCGATCCAGCGGCGCAATCAAAAAGTGATCGAAGAAGCACCCTCACCCTTCCTTGATGCCGCCACCCGCAAGGCCATGGGCGAACAGGCCTGCGCCTTAGCGCGCGCGGTGGGCTATACCTCGGCTGGAACGGTGGAATTCATCGTGGATGGCGCCCGTAACTTCTACTTCTTGGAAATGAACACTCGGTTGCAGGTGGAACACCCGGTGACGGAACTTATCACGGGGATTGATCTGGTCGAACAGATGATCCGCGTGGCGGATGGGCAAAAGCTGCCCTTCGCCCAAGCAGATATCAAAATCAACGGCTGGGCGATGGAAAGCCGGCTTTACGCCGAAGACCCTTACCGCAAATTCCTCCCCTCTATCGGTCGTCTCACCCGCTATCGCCCCCCTGTTGAGGGCGCAACTGAACGCGGCGGCATCGTGCGCAATGATACGGGCGTCTTTGAGGGCGGCGAGATTTCGATGTATTATGATCCGATGATTGCCAAGCTGTGTACATGGGCCCCGACCCGCTCGGCTGCGATTGAAGAAATGCGTCTGGCGCTGGATACGTTCGAGGTCGAAGGCATCGGTCACAACCTGCCCTTTGTCGCCGCCGTGATGGATCACCCGCGTTTCACCTCTGGCAATATCACTACGGCCTTTATCGCCGAAGAATACCCTGACGGCTTCAAAGGGGCCACGCTAAGCCCCGACCTGCTGCGCCGCGTCGCTGCCGCAGCCGCTGCGATGAACCGTGTCGCCGAAATTCGCCGCACGCGTATTTCTGGCACCATGGACAATCACAAACGCAAGGTCGGCGATGATTGGGTGGTCGATCTGCAAGGCGAACGCATCGCCTTGACGATTGCGGCCGACCATCATGGGTCGACCATAACCTTTGCCGACACCACGCAACTGCGCGTCACCTCTGATTGGCAACCGGGCCAAGCCTTGGCGCGTCTGATGGTGGATGGCCAACCGCTTGTGATGAAAGTTGGCAAAATTCCCATGGGTTTCCGCCTGCGTTTGCGCGGCGCGGATCTTAAAGTGCTGGTCCGGTCGCCCCGCGCGGCAGAACTGTCACAGCATATGCTGGAAAAGAGCCCGCCCGATACGTCGAAATACCTCCTCTGCCCCATGCCCGGCTTGCTTGTCACCCTGGTTGTGGCTGTGGGGGATGAGGTGCAAGAAGGCCAAACCCTTGCCACGGTTGAGGCGATGAAGATGGAAAACATCCTCAAAGCCACCCGCGCGGGCGTGGTCAAAGCGGTCAAAGCAGCCCCAGGCGCCTCGCTGAAGGTTGACGACATCATCTTGGAATTCGTCTGACCTTTTCATTCGTGTTCAAATATCCTCGGGGGTCCGGGGGCAGACAGCCCCCGGTTCCACCGCCGCAACAAGGACATCGCCATGACCACCCGCGCTGACTGGGACGCCCTAGCCACCAAAGATCTTAAGGGCAAGTCGCCCGATACTCTAACTTGGGCCACGCTCGAAGGCATCGCGGTCAAACCGCTTTACACGGCTGAGGATACCGCCAACCTGCCCCATATGGGCGGCTACCCTGGCCTTGCCCCCTTCACGCGCGGCGTGCGCGCCACGATGTATGCGGGCCGTCCTTGGACGATCCGGCAATATGCGGGGTTTTCCACGGCCGAGGAATCCAACAACTTCTACCGCAAGGCTTTGGCGGCAGGGCAACAAGGCGTATCGGTCGCCTTTGATCTGGCCACCCACCGTGGCTACGATTCCGATCATCCCCGCGTGGTGGGGGATGTGGGCAAGGCTGGTGTGGCGATCGATTCAGTCGAGGATATGAAGATCCTGTTTGACGGAATTCCCTTGGACAAAGTTTCAGTTTCCATGACGATGAACGGTGCTGTGATCCCGATCTTGGCCAATTTCATCGTGGCGGGCGAAGAGCAAGGTGTCCCCCGCGCTGCCCTGTCGGGGACGATCCAAAACGACATCCTCAAAGAATTCATGGTGCGCAACACCTATATCTACCCGCCAGAACCCTCGATGCGGATCGTGGCAGATATCATCGACTACACGGCCCGCGAAATGCCCAAGTTCAATTCGATCTCGATTTCTGGCTACCATATGCAGGAAGCCGGCGCGAACTTGGTTCAGGAACTGGGCTTTACCCTCGCCGACGGGCGCGAATACGTTCGCACCGCGCTCGCGCGCGGCATGAACGTTGACGATTTCGCGCCGCGCCTGTCGTTCTTCTTTGCCATCGGCATGAACTTCTTTATGGAGGCCGCCAAGCTGCGCGCTGCCCGCTTGCTGTGGCACCGCATTATGGCGGAATTTGACGCGCAAAAGCCCGAAAGCCTGATGCTACGCACGCATTGCCAAACCTCTGGCGTGTCGCTGCAGGAAAAAGACCCTTACAACAACGTGATCCGCACGGCCTATGAGGCGATGTCGGCTGTGCTCGGCGGCACGCAATCGCTGCACACCAACTCCTTTGACGAGGCGATGGCGCTGCCCACCGAAGCCTCGGCCCGCATCGCGCGCAACACGCAGCTGATCTTGCAAGAAGAGACCGGCATCACCCATGTGGCTGACCCGCTGGCGGGCAGCTATTATGTCGAAACGCTGACGGCGCAGTTGGCCGAGGAGGCATGGAAGCTGATCGAGGAAGTCGAATCCCTCGGCGGTATGACCAAGGCCGTTGCGTCGGGCATGCCCAAGCTGCGCATTGAAGAAAGCGCTGCCCGTAGGCAATCGCTGATTGATCGCGGTTCTGACGTGATTGTCGGCGTCAACAAATACCAGCCTGAAACCGATACGCCAGTGGATATCTTGTCGATCGACAACATCGCCGTGCGCGACAGTCAAATCGCCCGCCTTCACACCACCCGTGCTGCGCGCAATGAAGGCGCAGCCCAAGCCGCCCTGCAAGCCTTGGAAGCCGCCGCCCGCTCTCACGGCAACCTGCTCGACGCCGCCATCATCGCCGCCCGCGCCCGCGCTACGGTTGGAGAGATTTCGACCGCGATGGAAAACGTCTTTGGTCGCCACAGGGCCGAGGTCAAAACCCTCGCCGGTGTCTATGGCGCAGGTTATGACGGCGACGCGGGCTTTGAAGCCATCCAAGCCGATATCAATGCCTTTGAGGCGGAAGAGGGCCGGCGCCCACGTATGTTGGTGGTCAAGATGGGCCAAGACGGCCATGATCGCGGCGCCAAAGTGATCGCCACAGCCTTTGCCGATATGGGCTTTGACGTTGACATGGGTCCCCTGTTCCAAACGCCCGAAGAGGCGGCGCAAGACGCCATCGACAACGATGTCCATGTCATCGGGATCTCGTCGCAAGCCGCAGGTCACATGACCCTTGCGCCAAAGCTGATTGAGGCACTCGCCGCCAAAGGAGCAGGCGACATCCTTGTCATCTGCGGCGGTGTCATCCCAGCGCAGGATTATGCCTTCCTCAAATCCAAAGGTGTCAAAGCCATCTTCGGCCCCGGCACCCATATCCCTAAAGCTGCTGCCGAGATATTGGCCTTGATCCGCGCCACCCGCTAAATCTTCGCCTAGGCGCAAATACTCCGCAAGGCTCTTGGGGGCGCGCAGCCACCCAGCTTTGTCAAAACAAAAAGCCCGCTGATTTCAGCGGGCTTTTTGTTTGGAGCGAAGGGTGCGGCGACCTCGGGGAGGAGGTCGAAGTCGCCGCTGGTCCGGGGGCCTCAGGGAGGAGGACAAGGCCCGCGTACACCGTAAGGCGCAAAGATCAGCGCCTGAATTCCGCGACGGTGCCCGGGGGAGGAGGCTGGGCGCCGCCGCTCTTGGCCTTTACCCGGGGAGGAGATCGGGGTCAGGCGAAGAAGAAAGTGGCACCCTCAGGGAGGAGGTTGAGGATGCCACTGGTCCGATAGCCCAAGGGAGGAGGTTTGGGCCGCCGAAGTCTGGCCCGCGTGCGGGCCTTGGTAGAAAAGCGACGATGCCAGGGAGGAGGAGGGCACCGCCGCACTTGACCAGGGACTTGCAGGGAGGAGGTTGCAAGTCTGGGGGCAAGATTAAACTTTATAAGCCGCCTCGCGGGCCACATCACTGATGCTCGCACGGCTCAGGCCCAGATCAGACAGGTCACGGTCGGACAATTGGCCAAGTTCAAACAGCGTTTGATTGAAAACGCGGCGACGGGCGATCATATCTTTTACAGCCACCGCCAAAGCGGTGAGCCGATCCGAGAAGCTCATTTGCACCGAGCGGGTCGAAGTAACATATGCCATTTTCAGCCTCACATTTTTTCTATTGCGCTGGCCCTGTTCGTCACGGTCTGATCAGGTTCTGCGCTGTTAGGGCAAACATGGGGCAAATGCTGCACCTGCACAATACGCCCTTCGATCAATGCCGCCATGCGCTTGGTGCATGGCTAGCTGTCAAAAAATGTTCATACTTATCAATATTATCGCTTAATTTTTGAGCGTTTGGTCAAGACTGTCTTGCCCTTTGCCCCAAAGAGGCACACCTTAGAAAAGCCTTTGGCATAGGAGAGTTTGATGGCCCCGACGCGTGATGTGGTGATGGCGGAACTGGCAAAGATTGCCACCCCAAGCGGGGGAAATCTGGTGCGCGATGATTTGGTGCGCGCCCTGACCGTCGAGAGCGGTGTTGTGCGGTTTGTGATAGAAGCGCCCAGTGCCGATCACGCGCGCGCCTTGGGTGCTGCCCAAAACGCTGCTGAAACGGCGCTGCGGCGTTTGGAGGGAGTCACGGCGGTGCAGGTCGTGCTGACAGCCCACGGCCCTTCGGCCAAACCCGTTGCTGCGGCACCTGCCGAGCCGCCCTCGCTGAAAGTGGGCGGCCATCCAACGCCGCATCAGGGCGGGCCTGCGCGGGTGTCGGGGGTGGACCGGATCATCGCCATCGCTTCGGGTAAGGGCGGGGTTGGCAAATCCACCGTGGCCTCGAACCTTGCGGTGGCATTGGCGCGGCAGGGGCGGCGGGTGGGGCTGTTGGACGCGGATATCTACGGTCCATCCCAACCGCGCATGATGGGCGTATCAAAGCGCCCCGCCTCACCCGACGGCAAGACGATTGAACCGCTCCACGCGCATGGCGTGACGATGATGTCGATTGGTCTGATGCTAAAAGAGGATGAGGCTGTGATCTGGCGTGGGCCCATGCTGATGGGGGCCTTGCAGCAACTGATCAACCAAGTGGCTTGGGGGCGGTTGGATGTGCTGGTGATCGACTTGCCACCCGGCACGGGGGATGTGCAACTGACGCTAGCGCAACGCACCCATTTGACGGGGGCCATTGTGGTTTCCACTCCGCAAGACGTGGCGCTGCTGGATGCGCGCAAGGCTTTGGATATGTTTGAGAAGCTGAAGGTGCCCGTGCTTGGCCTGATCGAGAATATGTCGACCTATATCTGCCCCAACTGCGGGCATGAAGCGCATATCTTCGGCCACGGCGGCGTAGCGGCCGAGGCTATAAAGCTGAACCTGCCCTTTTTGGGTGAATTGCCTCTGAACCTAGAGGTGCGGATTGCGGGCGATGCGGGCACCCCGATTGCCGCCACCGATAGCGCCTTGGCCGACCCCTATATCCGCTTGGCGCGCCGTTTGATTGACGGCGGCATGGGCTGAACCAGAGGGGGGGGCAGCCCCACCCCCTGAGCCTAGAGGCCTTTCCAGCCTCTCCAGAGATTTTTTTTGCAAATAGCGGGCGCAGACTGTGGCCTATTGCGGGGTGATTCGTGGAAATTGCCTGGGAAATCGCCCCACAACTGCGGAAAAACAATCTGAAAGCAGTCTTTCTCAAATGAAATGCGTTCACTGACGCTGAGAGCATGGTCTGCGGTTGTCTAGATATTGGAATAAAAACGCAGAGACACACAAAATATAGATTATTCGTAAGGTTTTTTGGCGCCAATTCTCCTTTTCGATAAAAAGTGGGGCATTTTCCCATTATTTCCCTTGAAAAGGGGATCAATCCCGTTCATACAGAACATCAAGAGGCGAGCGGCACATTAGGGCGGACGAAACGACCCAAAATAAAAGAGCCAGAGGCAGGTTCATCAGGCGCTCTTCTCGAAAAAAGAAATGAATCCGGCGCGCGACGCGACCTACGTCTCCCCCAAGGCGACGCGCGAAGCTGGACGCCCAGCGATGGGACAGACGGCGGACCCGGCAGTGGCAGCAGCAGGGTCCGCCGTATTTTGTTTTATGCCCAGCGATGGGCCAGATGGAGGCGCGCAGCGCCGTGGCGACAGAGACGTTCAGGGGCGAACACTACCTGAAGGTAGATTCCAAGGGTCGCGTCATGCTGCCCGCGCCCTTTCGTCATGTCTTCGACCTGGTTGACAAACCCAGTGCAGGTGCGGGCTTTCAGATGCTGCTGATCTATGGTGGCAGCGACAGGCCCTTTGTCGAGGGTTATACCCAAGCGGGGGCTGAGGATCTGGATCGCCGGATCAGCCAACTGCCCATGGGGTCGGAAGAATACGATTTGGCCAATGCGATTTTCTATGAACAGTCCATCGGCGTTGAAACCGACAAGGACGGCCGCTTTAGTCCGCCGCCGCAGGTGCGCGAAAAGCTCGATCTGCCCAAGGAAGAGGTCGAGGTGGTGTTCATAGGCTCAAAACATTCCTTCCGGATGTGGCGCGCAGATACCTATCGGACCGAGCGCAAGCCCGCGATCCGCGCCTTGGAAACCAAGCTATTGGCAGGGGCGGATCCGCTCTCGCTGCTTAAGAACACCGTCTAGGGGGGAAATGTGCAGGCAAGCGATCCCACATCTGGTCGCAAGGCACATATTCCTGTTTTGCTGCGGCCTTTGCTGGCAGCCCTTTCCCCCGTTTCCGGCGTTTGGCTGGATGGCACCTTTGGCGCAGGCGGCTACGCGCGCGGGTTGCTAGAGGCGGGAGCCGAAAAGGTCATCGGCATCGACCGCGACCCTTTGGCGCATCAGATGGCTTCCTCTTGGGCGGGCGAGTTTGGGCCGCGTCTGCGGTTGGAGGAGGGGACTTTCTCAGATCTGGATACTTTGGCGGGCGAGCCTTTGGATGGGGTGGTCTTGGATCTTGGCATTTCTTCAATGCAAATTGACCAGCCAGAGCGCGGCTTTTCGTTCCAAAAAGATGGCCCCTTGGATATGCGGATGAGCCAAAAGGGCCCCTCTGCCGCCGATTTGGTGAACCATGGATCGGAAACCGAGATTGCTGATATTCTCTATCATTATGGCGAAGAGCGCGCCTCGCGCCGCATTGCGCGGGCTATTGTAGAACAGGCTGCCAAAACGCCGTTTGAAACCACGCTGCAACTGGCCGAAGTCATCGCACGCTGCCTCCCTCGCCCCAAACCTGGCCAAAGCCATCCGGCGACGCGAAGCTTTCAGGCGTTGCGCATCGCGGTCAACGCTGAGTTTACCGAACTGGCGCAGGGGTTGGCTGCGGCGGAGCGTGCTTTGAAACCGGGTGGGCTCTTGGCGGTTGTAACCTTTCACAGCTTGGAAGACCGCATCGTCAAACGCTTTTTTCAACTGGCTTCGGGCACCGAATCCAATACCAACCGCTATGCCCCCGCGCGGGCGGAGACGACCGCGAGGTTCACCCTTGTCACCAAGCGCGCCATCGACGCTGACGAGGAAGAGCTGGCCGAAAACCCCCGCGCGCGGTCTGCCAAACTGCGCATCGCGCAGCGCACCGCAGCCCCGCCGCAGGCCATCGCCATGGCCGACATTGACGTGCCCTTGACCCCCAAGCCCACCTCTGCCCGCAAAGGAGGCCGCTGAATGCGTCCGTTCCTGTCGATCTTATCTTTCATCCTTGTCATGACTTTGGCCTTTTGGGCCTATCGTGAAAATTATGCGACCCAGACCCAGTTGAAAGACATGGCTAAGGTGCAAAACCAAATCGCGGCCCTGCGCGATGAGATTGCGATGCAAAAGGCGGAATGGGCCTATCTGAACCGCCCGACACGCCTGCGCGATCTTGCGGCGATGAACTTTGACAGATTAGGCTTGATGCCCATGGCGGCGCTGCAATTGGGGGCCGCCTCGGATGTGGCTATGCCCGTCGCCGAACCCTTGCTGATCAGCGGCGAAGTTCAGGCCGCTGGAGCCTTGACCCCCGTTCTCGTGGGCGCTGAGGGAGCACAGATTCCATGATCCGCACGCCTCTGCGCCCTTTGGCACGGATTTTGGATGCTCGCTCTAAGGGCCAAAACCCGGATGTGATCGAGAAAGAAAATCTTGCCGCGCGCAATGACGCCTTGCGCGATACGTCGCGGGCGCGGGCCGAAAAGCGGTTAATATTGCTGGCCTTGTGCTTTTTTGCCTCTTTTGCGGTGATTGGGGTGCGGATGGGCACACTTGCCGCCTCTACCCCCACAGAACCGCGTGCGGCGGCAGGTGGCTCAGCGATCACAGCGCAGCGTGCAGACATTGTGGATCGCAAGGGCCGCATCTTGGCCACGAATATGTTGACCTACGCGCTTTATGCCCAACCCCGTGATCTGGTTGATCCCGCCGGAACCGCCATGGCCTTGGCCGAGATTTTTCCAGAAATCAATGCCAAAGACTTGCAGCGTCGCTTCACCGATGGGCGCAGTTTTTTGTGGGTGCGCAAGGTCCTGTCGCCTGAGCAAAAGCAAAGAGTGCATGAGATTGGCGACCCAGGCTTATACTTCGGCCCGCGTGAAATGCGACTTTATCCCAACGGCACTCTGGCCGCCCATATTCTGGGTGGAACGGCTTTTGGCACTGAAGGGGTCAGTTCCGCCCAAGTTATCGGCACCGCTGGACTTGAAGCCTTCCAAGAAGCGCGCCTAAGTGATCCCGCCCAATCATCCACACCTTTGACGCTTTCGATCGACCTGACCCTGCAAGCCACGATGGAAGAGGTTTTGTTGACGGGCATGACCACGCTGCACGCCAAGGGGGCCGCGGCCATTTTGATGGATGTGCACACCGGCGAAGTTCTGGCTATGGCCAGCCTGCCCGATTTTGACCCCAACGATCGGCAAGGCATTAGCGCAACGCGCGACCCGTCGGACAACCCGCTGTTCAACCGCGCGGTGCAAGGCGTTTACGAACTGGGTTCGACCTTTAAGATTTTCGCCGCTGCCCAAGTTATGGAACTTGGTTTGGCTACGCCTGACACCCAGATTGATACCGCCAAACCCTTCCGCGTTGGGCGGTTTCCGATCAATGAATTTGATGGGCATAACTACGGCCCAACAAGAAGCCTGTCTGAAGTAATTGCGGTTTCGTCTAACATCGGGGCAGCGCATCTTGGATTGATGATTGGCGGCGAACGGCAGAAGGCCTTTCTCAAAAGCCTAGGGTTGCTGGACGCGCCTCAGATCGAATTGACCGAGGCACGCTCTGCCCGCGCGATGTTTCAGCAGCCTTGGAACGATGTGGTGACTGTCACCGCTTCTTACGGGCATGGGGTTGCCACCAGCCTTTTGAACCTTGCCGCGGCCTATGCCACCCTAAGCAATGGTGGAACAAAGGTGACGCCCACCTTGCTGCATTCTGACCATCATGTGCTTGGACCGCGTGTCGTTACCGAGGAAACCTCTCAGGCCGCCGTGCTTATGATGCGCCGCGTCGTCACCGATGGCACGGCCACTTTCGCCAATGTGCCGGGCTATCAGGTTGCGGGCAAAACCGGTACGGCAGAAAAGCCCAAGAAAGACGGGCGTGGTTATGATAAAGAGAAGGTTATCAATACCTTCGCCTCGGTCTTTCCGGCCAGTGATCCGCAGTATGTTCTTGTGGTGACATTGGATGAACCCGTGGAAACCGCTGGACCCAAGCCGTTTCGCACCGCAGGATATACAGCTGTGCCCGTTGCGGCCGCAATCATCCGTCGGATCGGGCCCTTGGTGGGCTTGCGCCCCTTGGTTGAAGAGACGACTTTGGCCGAAATCAATGCACCGCCTAAAAAGCCAGTGGCGCAGGAGTAGGTGGCGGTGACCATCCCTCGTCCGAAATCATTGTCGCACTTAGGCTTGTCGGCCCGCGGCGGACGCGATCCGCATTTGGTGGGCCTGACGGCAGATAGTCGCGCCGTGCGGTCGGGATTTTTGTTTGCGGCCCTGCCCGGAGCGGCCCTGCATGGGGCAACCTATATCGCCACGGCGATTGAAGCGGGGGCTGCGGCCATCTTAACCGACGCTTTGGGGGCCAGCCTTGCCAAAGATGCGCTTGATGGCGCGCCCGTGGCCCTTGTGGTGGCAGAAGACCCGCGTGAGGCTTTGGCCCGCGCTGCGGCGCTGTGGTTCGGCGCGCAACCTGCCACCATGGTTGCGGTCACCGGGACCAATGGCAAAACCTCGACCGCGACCTTTTGCCGTCAGATATGGATGCAGTTGGGCCATGCCGCCATCAACATCGGCACCACGGGCGTCGAAGGCGCATGGTCGGCCCCGTCATCCCACACAACACCCGACCCTTTGACGCTGCACAATATGCTGGCCCAAGCTGCCGCAGAAGGCGTGACCCACGCCGCGATGGAGGCATCAAGCCACGGGTTGGACCAGCGCCGGATAGACGGCGTGCGTCTAAAGGCTGCGGGCTTCACCAACTTTACCCAAGACCATCTGGATTATCACAAGACGTTCGAGGCCTACTTTGCCGCGAAAGCAGGGCTTTTCAGCCGCCTTTTGCCCCCCGATGGCACGGCGGTGATCAACCTTGATGATCCCAAGGGTGCAGAACTTGCGGCCTTGGTGCGCGACAAGGGGCAGGGGCTGATCACGGTGGGCCACGGGGCCGAGGCGGATCTGCGCCTGCTGGCGCATCGGTATGATGCGACGGGGCAAGATTTGCGTCTGTCATATCAAGGGGTAATCTATCAAACACGGCTGTCGCTGATCGGCGGGTTTCAGTCAGAAAACGTGATTCTGGCTGCTGGCTTGGTGATCGCCGCCGGGTCGCGGGCCGGCGAGGTCGTGGCGACCCTGCCAGCCCTGACGGGCGTGCGCGGGCGGATGCAACTGGCCGCCACCCGCAAAAACGGCGCATCGGTTTTTGTCGATTACGCCCACACGCCCGATGCCATCGCCACCGCCTTGCAGGCTTTGCGCCCGCATGTGATGGGGCGAATTGTGATCGTCTTTGGCGCGGGCGGTGACCGTGACACCACCAAGCGTCCACTCATGGGACAGGCGGCGCAAAATCATGCCGATGTTCTATTTGTGACAGATGACAATCCCAGAAGTGAAGATCCAGCCGACATTCGTGCAGCAATATTGCAAGCCTGCCCTGAGGCCAGCGAAGTGGGTGACCGGGCCGAAGCGATCTTGCGCGGGGTGGATGCGCTAGGGGCAGGGGATGCTTTGCTGATTGCAGGCAAGGGCCACGAGACGGGGCAGATCATCAAGGGAGACATCTATCCCTTTGACGATGTGGAACAAGCCAGCATCGCCGTGGCAGCTTTGGACGGTGTGATATGACCCAAACCCTTTGGACATCGGCCGAAGCGGTGGCGGCAACTGGTGGCAGCACCACCCGTGCTTGGAGCGCGCATGGCGTGTCAATCGACACAAGAACCCTGCAGCCCGGGGATCTGTTTGTGGCGCTGAAAGATGTGCGCGACGGGCATGAGTTTGTGGCTCAGGCCCTGTCCAAAGGGGCAGCAGCGGCGATTGTCAGCCATATTCCTGACGGACTCGACCATTCGGCGCCTTTGCTGATCGTGCCGGATGTCTTGGCGGCACTGACATCGCTTGGCTCTGCGGGCCGTGCGCGGAGCAAAGCGAAAGTCGTGGGGGTGACGGGATCTGTCGGCAAAACCTCGACCAAAGAAATGCTCCGTGCGGTTTTGGGCGGGCAGGGCCGTGTTCATGCGGCTGAGGCGAGTTACAATAACCATTGGGGCGTGCCTTTGACCCTGGCCCGTATGCCCCAAGACGCTCAGTTCGCGGTTATTGAAATTGGCATGAACCACCCTGGCGAGATCGCCCCCCTATCCCGCCTGACCCGCCCCCATGTGGCGCTGATCACCACCGTGGCCGCAGCGCACCTAGAGGCGTTTGGCGATGTAGCGGGCATTGCCCAAGAAAAAGCAGCGATTTGTGAAGGGCTAGAGGCGGGCGGAACCGCTGTGCTGCCCGCCGATCTTGACACAACGCCAATCCTAATGGCCGCCGCGCGCGGCCAGAACGCCCATATCCGCACCTTTGGTGCCAGCACTAAAGCGCAATACCACCTCACCTCAGCCACCCTTGGCGAGGGCGCCACGATTGTGCGCGCCGAACGCGCGGGCGTGCCATTCCTGTTCAAGGTCCGCTCTCCCGGGCGGCATTTTGCCTTTAACGGGCTGGCGGCCTTGGCTGTGGCCGATGCCTTGGGCCTAGACCCCGCCATCGCCGCCACAGACCTTGGCCTTTGGAGCCCCCCTGCCGGCCGCGGCACACGCGAACGTATATTGCTGGATAGGCTAGAAGACGACGGCTTTGATCTGTTTGATGATGCGTTCAACGCCAACCCCGCCTCGATGGCCGCGGCTTTGGATGTGTTGATCGCCGCAAAGCCGCAAGACGGGTCGGGCCGCATCACGCAAGGTCGCCGGATCGCCATATTGGGCGATATGTTGGAACTGGGCCCAACCGAAGGGTCCCTGCACACCGCTATTGCCGATCATCCGAGCTTAGAGCAAATCGCCACGATCCACTGCGTTGGCCCTCGTATGCGCGCCCTGCACGCGGCCTTGCCCCGCGCCCAAAGGGGCGAATGGGTGGCCGAGGCTAAAGACCTGTTGCCTCGCCTGCGCGGCCTGATTGATGCGGGCGATGTGGTGCTGGTGAAGGGGTCCAAGGGGATCAAAGTGTCGCTTCTCGTTGACGGCTTGCGCAAACTAGGTCACTCGGTCCCCGCACAAGGGACTGCCCAAATGTTTGGAGGGGAATAAATGCTTTACTGGATGACGCAATTTGCCGATGGCGGTGGCATTTTCAACCTGTTCAAATACATCACCTTTCGCGCGGGCTGTGCCTTTATCACGGCGCTGATTTTCGGATTTATCTTTGGCCAACCGCTGATTAACCTTCTGCGGCGCAAGCAGGGCAAAGGCCAGCCGATCCGCGAAGATGGCCCACAAAGCCACCTTTCCAAGGCGGGTACGCCCACGATGGGGGGCTTGTTGATCTTATCCGCGCTGGTTTTTGCCACGCTGGTCTGGGCGCGTCTGGACAATCCCTATATCTGGATCGTGCTTTTGGTGACGCTGGCTTTTGGCGGCATTGGCTTTGCCGATGACTATGCCAAGGTGACCAAACAGACCACCAAGGGCGTGTCGTCGCGCATCCGAATGCTGCTGGGATTGCTGATTGCGGGTTTGGCGGCCTATGCGGCGTCAAGCTTTCATCCGGCGGATCTAACGGGCCAACTGGCATTGCCCGTTTTCAAGGACGCGTTGGTCAATCTGGGCTGGTTCTATGTGCCGTTCGGGATGTTTGTGATTGTGGGTTCTGCCAACGCCGTCAACCTGACCGATGGCTTGGACGGGCTGGCGATCATGCCTGTAATGATCGCTGGGGCCACTTTGGGCGTGATCGCCTATGTCGTGGGCAACTTTAACTTTGCCGAATATCTTGGCGTGCACTTCGTTCCCGGCACGGGCGAGATTTTGATCTTTGCCGCAGCCCTGTTCGGCGCTGGCTTAGGGTTCTTGTGGTACAATGCCCCGCCCGCCGCTGTGTTCATG
>Ga0209550_10000523_pt1 | contig 36472 bp, 30 predicted proteins | sample LauGreSuBDMM15SN_2_FD_187567 | JGI IMG/M metagenome (GOLD analysis project Ga0209550, IMG submission 187567) | Freshwater lake microbial communities from Lake Michigan, USA - Su13.BD.MM15.SN (SPAdes) (version 5) | ecosystem: Environmental > Aquatic > Freshwater > Lake | place: Lake Michigan... | reverse complement strand
AGGAACTCGCGAGTAGAGTTTGTTACTTTAAAGGAAGTGCCCGCTCAGACAGCCTTGATTTTTTAACGGCTGATAATTCAAATTTCTAGCACTTTTTATTCGAGGGCATTCATTGATTAGTTATTTTATTATTTACAGTCAATAAAATAGTCAAAGAAAAACAGTAAGGAACTCTCTGACAGAGTCGGTTACTATAAAGGGCTTGCCTCTGCCGCGGCGGATTGATTTTTTAACGGCTGATAATTAATATTTCTAGCATTTTTTATTCGAGGGCGTTCAAACCACTACTGTGTCAAATTGCCTAACCCGACTTTTTGAGGGTCAACTAATTACGGATAAATAATTACACACGCTTAGATCATGAAGAAGTTAATCTAATATCAATCACTTTTAATTGAAGAGTAGTCTCACCATTCCAAACATTTTCGTCTAGCATAAAAATTATGTCAATGGGTTGCTTTGATTCTAATAAATGAAATTTATCTGCCATATTAAAACCAATTCCTGTAAAGCGGATATCGTTTTGTTTAACTACAAAACGAATGTGTAAATCTTTTACAATTTTTGAATAACCTGCATCAGTTATATTGGTGGCTATAAATACAGGGCGCATGTTGCCTGGCCCAAAGGGTTCCATCTGACAAATTATATTGTAGAGTGGCATTGTCAATTCGCTAAAGGAAATAGGGCTATCGATTATTATTTGTGGTATTAAAAGATCACTTGTAATGGTGGCAGCTACTACATCTTCAAATTTATTGGCAAAAGCTTCCACATTTTCTGGAAGCATTGAAAGTCCTGCTGCAGCAAAGTGCCCTCCATATCCAAGCAGATATTCCTTGCAGGCATAAATTGCTTCGTATAAATTGAAGCCAACAACGCTTCTAGCACTTCCAGAAACAATGCCGTCGTTGAGGGTGAGGACTACAGTTGGCCTATAATATTTTTCAGTAAGTCGGCTTGCTACAATGCCTACTACACCCTTATGCCAATGCTCTTTATATACCACCGTTGATTTTTTTTCGAACGATTGTGGGTCCTTTTCTAATAAGGCAAGTGCCTCTTCTGTGATAGAACTATCAGCCTCTTTTCGGTCGCTGTTATCGCTGTGAAGCATTTCGGCAAATTCAAGCGCCTTGGTAGGATCGGGTTCTATAAATAACTGTACTGCTTTTTTTGCATCATCCATTCTTCCGGCAGCGTTTACCCTTGGAGCAATTACAAATACTACATTGGTTATCGTCAGTTTACCTTTGATGCCACTGAGTTGTATCAATGACTTTATACCATTGGAAGGGTTGTTATTTATTTGCTGTATTCCATGGTATGCCAATATTCTGTTTTCACCTACCATTGGAACGATATCCGCCGCTATTGCAGTGGCAACTAAGTCTAAGAAATTAAAATAAAAAGATTCGTTTATTCCAAAGCGTTTAGCCAATGCAGTTATTAATTTAAAACCAACTCCACATCCACAAAGATCTTTAAAGGGGTAATTGCATTGGGGTTGCTTAGGATTTAAAATAGCTATAGCTTGCGGTAAAATAATATCTGGTAGATGATGATCGCAAATGATGAATTCAATGCCTAATTGTTTTGCATAGGAAACTAATTCAACTGATTTGATTCCGCAGTCCAAAGCAATGATTAAATTAAATCCATTGGTTACTGCAAAATCAATACCTGCTTTGCTAATTCCATATCCTTCTCGATATCGATGTGGAATATAAAAATCAACAAGATTTTGGGAATGGATTTTGCAAATAAACTGATACATACATGCTACAGACGTAGTTCCATCCACATCATAATCTCCGAAAATTAAAATCTTGTCATTTTTAACAATAGCAGCAGATATTCTATCAACTGCCTTTTCCATATCCTTCATTAAAAAAGGATCGTGCAAATCTTTTAATTGAGGACGAAAAAAAGCTTTCGATTTTTCAAAATCATCAATACCTCTTTGGACTAAAATTTTACAGAGGGTAGTATTAATTTTTAGCGACTGAAACAGTGCTTTATCTTTTTCATTGTGACCAGCTAATATGTTCCAGCGTTTATTCATTCACGTTAATTTAATAGTGAAAGAAAATTTGAATAAATCAATCGACTTCGTTGAAAAAATCTAGTACTTTCTATCGGTCGTAAATATTACCAGTTCTTCTAATGCTTTTCTCACTTCAGATTCGGGAAATTCATTTAATATCGAGAGGGCTTCGTTTCTGTAGTCATTCATTTTTGTTGCAGCATAAATTATGCCACCTGCTTCAACAACCGTGTCAATGACAAGTTTTACTTTTTCAGGATTCGTATTCTCATTTTTGATGATGTAAATTAATTTCCTTCTGCTAGCAGCATCAATATTATTGAGTGTATAAATCAAAGGAAGAGTTAATTTTTTTTCTTTGATATCATTGCCCGTTGGTTTGCCAATATCCTCTTTTCCATAATCAAAAAGATCGTCTTTGATTTGAAAAGCGATACCTACTTTCTCACCAAATAGTTTCATTTTTTCAGTAACTATTGGATCCTTGCTGGTAGTCCATGCACCCACCGCGCAAGCAGATGAAAGTAGGGAAGCCGTTTTGTTTCTGATAATCTCAAAATAGATATCTTCCTTTAGATTTAGGTTGCGGGCTTTTTCAATTTGTAATAATTCTCCCTCACTCATTTGCCTTACTGCTTCCGATAAAATGTCTAAGTGTTCATAATCTTGGTGGGAGGTAGAAAGCAGTAAACCTTTTGATAATAAATAATCCCCAACCAATACGGCAATTTTATTTTTCCAAATTGCATTGATAGAAAAAAAACCTCTTCTTTCAAGTGACTCATCTACCACATCATCATGAACTAGGGTAGCGGTATGAAGTATTTCAACCAGTGCAGCCGCTCGATAGGTGCTTTCATTTATTGGTCCTTGTAATTTTGCGCTCAAAAACACAAACATCGGTCTTAGTTGCTTTCCTTTCCGCTTGATAATGTATTTCATTATTCGGTCAAGCAAAGGAGTCTGGCTTTTGACGGCATCGGTGAATTTTTTTTCAAAAATTTTTAATTCATCCCCAATAATCTTGTTTACAAAGTCCATGAGCAAAAAAAAGCAATATAATTCAGTATTCAACGGCTTCAAATAAAAATATTTTATTTGAAATCACCTTTCTTTGGCACTTTTAGGTAAAAAGTGTGTATTGGAGATAATTATTAAGATAAACTACTACAAAATATGTTTTTTTTCAATTATTACCTAAATATTCGTCAAAAAACTTTGTATTTTGAATATATAATGATATTTTTGTTTCTTAATAACTTTATAATTCAGCATTAAATAAATTTAATATTATTATTATGTCAAGTAAAAAGAACAAATTAATTTTAGGGATTTTGTCCCTATTTTTAGCCTCTACAAGTTTTGCACAAATGGGTGCAGGGTATAGTATCTTTGATTCTGCAGTGATTTCTGCTAAGAACAAGCCGCAGCACAATGAATTTTTAAACAACACTTACAATTTCCCTGCAATTCCTCGCAATCAATGGGAATTTGGTGCTTCATTGGGTTCAATTGCTGTTAACGGAGATATTCCTTCTAGAGTTCCTAGTTTGGGTTTTGAAGCTCATCTTAGAAAAGCAATTGGATATACTTTTTCATTAAGGTTCCAATATACTAACGCTACTGCTTACGGTATGAATTGGACAGCAAATGATAACTACCAAAGGGATCCAGCCTGGTTATCTGCTGCAAACGGGGGTAATTTAGGAGGTAAAAGTTACAATCCAATTGTTAGAAGTTCTGCAGGTGCAATTACTACTCTGAATGGTGGAGCTGCTCAACCGATCTACCAAAATTATAAAGCTAAAGTTCAAGATCTTTCTTTGCAAAGTATTGCCAATCTGACTAATATTCGTTTCCACAAGCAAAAATCATCAGCATCAATTTACGCAGGTGCTGGTTTAGGTATTGCTTTCTGGCATACTAAGGTAAATGCTCTAGATGCTAGTGGTAATACATATGCTGGTCTTTTTTCTAGTGTAACTGGATCAGGTGTTTACTCTACTAGAAAAGATCTATTAAAGACTTTAAAAGACGGAATGGACAATACTTATGAAACTCACGCTGATCAAGGTGCTAAGCGTACAGCGAAATCTGGTAGCAATTTAGTTAAACCTTCTGCTTCTATTTTATTGGGTATCGAAGTTAAATTAAGCAAAAGAGTTAATATCGCCTTAGAAGATCGTCAAACATTCGTTAAGTCTGATCTTGTAGATGGCCAACAGTACCAGGCATTTCCTTATGGTGATGCTGCTAAATCAGGTGCTTATGATTCATGGAACTTCCTTTCATTGGGTTTAAATGTTAACGTTGGTAATAAAACCAAAACTGTTGCACCATTGTGGTGGTTAAACCCACTTGATTATGCATATAGTGAATTGAACAATCCAAAGCACATGAAGTTGCCAAAACCTGTATTTGATGATACTGATGGCGATGGTGTTACTGATCAATTAGATAAAGAGCCAAATACTCCAGCAGGTTGCCCTGTTGACACTCATGGTGTAACCAGAGATACTGATGGAGATGGTGTTCCAGATTGTAAGGATAAACAATTAATTACTCCAACAGAATGTCAGCCTGTTGATGCATCTGGAGTAGGTAAATGTCCAGATCCAGCTTGCTGCAATGAAATGAAAGATTTAATTTCAAAAATGTCTCTTAAGCCAGCTTCAGCTTGTCCTGTAGATTACCCTAGCATTTTAATGAAATCTAATAAGTTGAGTAAAGATGCAATTGCAATGTTAGTTTCTGTTCAATCAAAACTAAAAAACAATCCTACTTGCTCAATCACTCTTACTGCTTACCCTGCTGCTTCTAAAACTCAACAGTCTGTATCAGATAAGAAATTAGATGTTGTTAAGAATTACTTGGTTGAAAAATTGGGTATTAGCTCTGACAGAGTTTCAACTGAAAAAAGCATTGGAGGTGGAGATCAAAATACAATTGATATCAAATCTAACTAATCGAATAATTTTATATCAAAGCCCTCCCTCAAAAAGGGAGGGCTTTTTAGTAGTAGAAATCTAGTTTTGTATATATAATATTAATAATATAAGAAAGGTACATTGCGCAGCTAGGCTGTAAAATTTTTAAAATTGGATGTTTTATAACTATGATTTAAAATATTTTTGAAAATCTTAACGGCTTCTTTTTTGCCATCTTATAATTTGACAAGATATTTGATTGAAAATCACTAATTTTGCACTCTTGTATGAGATTTTTAAAACTGTCTTTAATCGCTGTAGTAGTTTTATTTTCACTGGAATCTTGCAGTAAATATGGCAAAATCCTGAAAAGTAAGGATGTAACCTATAAATTGAAGATGGCGGATAAGTTTTATGTAGATCTTAAGTATCGCCAGGCTCAACAACTTTATGAGGAACTTTATCCTGTTTTTAAAGGAACAGATAAATTTGAAGAACTTTATTACAGGGATGCATTTTGTTTTTATTATATGAAAAACTATAGTGATGCAGAACATTTTTTTAAAGGCTTTTTAGAGGTTTTTCCGAATAGTAGTAAAGCAGAAGAAGTGGATTTTATGCATGCTATGTGTTTTTATAAGCAGGTTTCTAAAATCGATTTAGATCAAACAAATACAGGCAAAACGATTGGGGTGATGCAGTCATTTATAAATACTCACCCTGGTTCCTTAAGAAACGAAGAGGCTTCTGCCATTATTGATAAATGTAGGGTAAGAATGGAGAGTAAGGAATTAAGGTCTGCTGATCTTTATTTCAAAGTAGGACAGTTTAGGGCAGCAGCTATTTCTTATGCAAATGTTTTGTCAAGTTTTCCTGAATCAAATCAGGGAGATATGTATAAGTTGAATGTGATCAAATCTTATTTCAGGTTTGCGAAAATGAGTATTATTGATAAGCAACCAGAAAGGTTTGAAAAAGTAGTAACTGAGTATCAGGATTTTGCAGATCGTTTTCCCGATAGCAAGTTGCTCGCAGAAGCAAAAGAATTAAATATTTTAAGTCAAAATAATATTAAAGCAATACAATATGAGCAAATTAAGACGACAACTCAGCGCTAGTACGAGTAATGTGGTAGAGCCAAAAAGCCTGTTTGATTTAAAACAGAAAACTGGAAATCTGTATGAATCAATTGCAATCATTGCAAAACGTGCCAATCAAATTAATATCACTATTAAGGAAGAATTGCATAATAAATTAGAAGAATTTGCAAGTCATACTGATAGTTTGGAAGAAATTCATGAAAACAAAGAGCAAATAGAAATTTCTAAGGCTTACGAGCGTATGCCCAATCCTTCTTTGCTGGCTTCTCAAGAATTTATTGAGGATAAGATTTATTATCGTAAAAATGAGGAAGATTTATTTAGCTAATTAGACTGAATAAATGTTAGCAATATTTTTAATTAAGATTTTATATTTTTAACGACGGTTTGAACCGTCGTTTTTTATGTTAGAAGGAAAAAAAATATTATTAGGTGTCACAGGTAGCATTGCAGCTTACAAAGTTGCAATATTAGTACGTTTACTAATAAAAGCTGGTGCCGAGGTGAAAGTAATATTGACACCAGCTGCAAAAGAGTTTGTATCTCCATTAACTCTTTCTACTCTTTCTCGTAATCCAGTTTTGATCGATCTTGTGAATGATGATACTTGGCAAAATCATGTTTTATTAGGAAGATGGGCAGATATTATGCTGCTAGCACCACTCAGCTGCAATACGCTCTCTAAAATGGCTTCAGGGACCTGCGATAATCTCTTGATGGCAGTTTACCTTTCAGCAACCTGTAAAGTGGCGGTAGCTCCAGCAATGGATGAAGATATGTGGCTTCATCCTGCTACTAAACGCAACCTACAAATAATTAATAATTTTGGCAATATAGTACTTCCTGTAGATTCAGGCGAGTTGGCCAGTGGATTAATAGGAGAAGGGCGAATGATGGAACCAGCGGTGATAGCTGATTGGTTGAAAAACTATTTCTCCACCGGAATGCCTCTTAGTGGCAAGAAGGTATTGGTTACCGCAGGCCCCACCTATGAGCCAATAGATCCTGTTAGGTTTATTGGAAATCATTCGTCTGGTAAGATGGGTTTAGCGATTGCTTTGGAATTAGAAAAACGTGGAGCAGAGGTTACGCTAATTGTTGGTCCTACCTCTTTAGATATTCCATACTATATTAAAACGATTAAAGTTCAAACGGCTGCTGAGATGTTTGACGTTTGTGTAGACCTATTCCCTCATGTGGACATTGCAGTAATGAGTGCAGCGGTGGCAGATTTTACTCCAGTTATTAGCGCCCAAGAAAAAATCAAGAAGTCTGATGCTGATCTTTCAATTGCTTTTACTAAGACAAAAGATATTCTGAAATACCTAGGAGAGAATAAAAAACTGAATCAATTATTGATAGGATTTGCTTTGGAGACTTCAGATGAAGAAAATTACGCAAAGAAGAAGTTGCTAGAAAAAAATGCAGATCTGATAGTATTGAACTCTTTAAAAGATGAGGGTGCAGGTTTTGGATACGACACCAATAAAATAACTATTTTTGATAAGCTAGGGAATACCCATTATTTTGATAAAAAATCAAAAAAAGAAGTGGCAGTGGATATTGTAAATAGTATTATTCAAATTCTGTAATATGTATTTCATCAGATTAACATTGATATTTTTTTTGTTGACTACTGCATATTTTGCCAGTGCTCAAGAATTGAACGCTAGAGTTACTGTAAATAGTAGCCGCATTGGTTCTACTGTCAATAAAAATGTTTTTCAAACACTTCAAACTTCTCTAAATACCTTTCTCAATAACCGTAAATGGACTAAGGAAGTTTTTTTGGTGAATGAAAAAATTGATTGTAATTTTTTTTTAAATCTGCAAGCAACTGCTGATGCGAACGTTTATTCAGCTACCCTTACTATTCAAGCAGCTAGACCTGTATTCAATAGTTCATATGCTTCACCGATAATAAATTATCAGGACGAGGATGTTTTTTTTAAATACATCGAATTTCAGCAACTGGAATTTAACGAAAATAGAGTGGGGGGCACTGATCCTTTAACCTCTAATTTGACCGCAATTTTTGCTTATTATGTTAACATCATCATTGCCTTTGATTATGCGTCATTTTCACCTCGTGGAGGAGACGCCTATTTCTTGAAAGCCCAAAACATTGTCAACAATGCCCCGGAAACTAGGGGAATCAGTGGGTGGAAGGCTTTTGATAGTAGACGCAACCGCTACTGGCTGGTAGAAAATATGATGAATACACGGTATGCTGTCTTGCATGATGTATATTATGGTTATTATCACTTAGGAATGGATAAAATGTATGAAGATGAAAATTCCGCAAGAGCTGAAGTATTGGCAGTATTGAATCGGTTAAATAGTTTTAATGCGGATAATCAAAATACTATGATGAATCAGTTTTTTTTTCAAGGAAAGTCGAATGAGTTGATTAAAATATTTTCTAAAGCTACTCAGCAGGATAAAATTAGGGCTTCTGATATTTTGCAAAAAATAGATATTACTAATGCTACTAGGTACAAAGAGGAATTAAAAAGATGAAATATTTAATTTTTATTGTAGGATTTTTCTTCATCATTGGTTGTAATGACAAAACAGGCACCCCCTCAGGAATTTTGGGAAAACAAAAAATGCAATCTGTAATGTGGGATATCATTCGTGCTGAAGTATTTACTGAGCAGTTTATGAAAAAGGATTCTTTAAAAAACATCTCAATGGAAAATTTAAAATTGCAGAATGCAATATTTTCTATCCATAAGGTTACACGCAGTCAATATTATGAAAGCTACGATTATTATGTATCTCATACCGATCTTATTCGACTGGTTTTAGACAGCATGTCTACCAAAGCGGATCGAGACCGTTTTGAACTGTATAAACCTATTGAGATAAAACTGCCTATTGAAAAATTCTCAATGTTGAAGAGGCCAGATATAGCTGGTCAATTTAAATATTTTTTTAATCCCTTCCTTTATGGTGATAAAAAATAATTTTTATCTTATTTATGAAAATGATTCTTTTATAAATGAATTTTATTTTTATTGTTACATATAGTTAAAATGATTTAACAGTCAGATTACTTAAAAAATCTTTCCATTTTAGATCTAAATAAAAAGCATCAACTCATTCGTTGATTATTTCCAAAGAACATTGTTATATTGCAATATATAAAAAAAACTGAATGAAATATCTGCCTTTAAATCCAAAAATATTTATACAAAATCGCAAACGTTTTGTAGAAAAAATGGATAAAAATTCGATTGCTATATTTAATAGCAATGATGAATTGCCTACCAATGCCGATCAGTTGTTTAAGTTTAAACAAAATTCAGATTTGATCTGGTTGACAGGAATAGAGCAGGAAGACAGTATGTTGATTTTATTTCCTGACAATCCTGATCCGAAATATAGAGAGGTACTAGTGTTGGTGCGCCCCAATGAATTAAAAGAGAAGTGGGATGGTCATCGGCTACGCCGAAATGAGGCGACTGCCATTTCAGGTATTCAAACCATTCTTTGGTTGGATGTGTTAGATGGAATGTTACAACCCTGGATCCATTTATCGGATAATATTTATTTAAACAGTAATGAAAATGACCGTAAAGCAAATTTTGTTCCGGTTAGGGATTATCGTTATGCCGAGCAGATGAAGCAACGCTATCCATTACATCAATATAAACGAAGTGCAAAATTATTGAAAGACCTTCGTGCCGTTAAAACTCCATTGGAAGTAGAAGTTATTCAAAAGGCAATCGATATAACAGAAAAAACCTTTAAAAGATTACTTCAGTTTATTAAGCCTGGTGTGATGGAATACGAAATAGAAGCTGAAATAATGCATTCTTTCTTATCTCAAAGATCTACCGGACCAGCGTATAGTTCAATCATCGCCGGCGGTGATCGTGCTAGAACTTTGCATTACGTTGAAAATAATCAAGCATGTAAAGCAGGTGAATTAATTTTAATGGATTTTGGTGCAGAGTATGGAAACTACTGCGCTGATCTTACTCGAACTGTTCCTGTAAATGGGAAATTTTCTAGTCGACAAAAAATTGTGTATAATGCTTGTTTGCATTTACATCTTTATGCGGCCTCAATTTTGAAGCCTGGAATTAGCATTGTTGACTATACAGAAAAAGTTGGTGAGGAAGCAACTAAATTATTTCAAAAAATCGGCTTGTTGCAAAAATCTGATGTAAAAAATGAAGACTCAGAAAATAGGGCTTACAGAAAATATTTATACCACGGAATTTCACATCATTTAGGAATTGATGTTCATGATCTTGGCACTAAAACTGATCCTATAAAAGCAGGTATGGTTTTTACTGTTGAGCCAGGTATTTATGTTGAAGAAGAAAATATGGGTATTAGGATAGAGAATAATTTTTGGATTACTCGCAATGGGAATCAAGATTTGATGAAAAATATTCCCATTACAGTAGAGCAGATAGAATCTTACATGAAACGAAATAAATAATAGTTTGTAATCCTATCGGTAAGGTTAACCGGGAATAATATGAAACAGATACCCAATATATTTACTTTGTTCAATCTCTTTTTTGGGTGTATTGCTATTGTCCTAACACTGCAGACTGAAAGTATTATTTTGTATTCCAATGAAGAATTTACCAATAGTTTTAATATTCCTGAAAAAATGGCTTTTGCTGCATTTTTTATTTTCGCTTCTGCAGTGATAGATTTTTTAGACGGCTTTGTTGCTAGACTGTTCAATGTATGTTCCGAAATGGGAAAGCAACTCGATTCCTTGGCGGATGTAGTTAGTTTTGGCGTAGCACCTGGAGTAATACTTTATCAGTTTTTGCGCATTAGTTGGATGAGAGAACAAAACGGATTGGATATTCCGATTATTTATCTGTTACCTGCATTTATTTTGAGCTGTTCTGCAGCCTATCGATTAGCCAAATTTAATATTGATACAACTCAAAATTATGCCTTTAAAGGAGTTCCCACGCCTGGGGTAGGGCTTTTGATAGCCTCTTTTCCGTTGATGTTGCATTATGGAGGCGGACTTGTCGATATCAATCAGTGGCTGATTAATAAATGGGTATTGTATTCTTTGATTATTATTCTAAGCTGGCTGATGGTTTGTAATTTATCAATTCTTTCATTGAAATTTAAGGATTATACCCTAAAAAACAACCTGCCTAAGGTTATCTTAATGGGTATTGCCGTAATCAGTATTCCAATTTTACACTGGTTGGCAATTCCGGTTATTTTCATTGCTTACATTATTTTATCTTTGTTCTTCAAAAATAAATCAATCACATGATCTTCACTGCACAGGTAAAAGTAATGCCATTAAAAGAACTGCTTGATCCACAAGGAAAAGCCGTATTAGGAGGTTTTAAAAATTTAGGGTTAACTGAAATTAACGATGTTAGAATCGGTAAAAATATTAGTCTTCAAATTGAGGCAAATTCTATAGAGATCGCAAAACAAATAGCTGAAGATGCCGCAAAAAAGCTATTAGCAAATCCAGTGATGGAAATGTTTGAAGTGACGATTAGTTAGTAGTAAAAATGTGAAAAATGGTTACGATGCAGATTCGTTTAACTTTTTTGCATTTTTTTTATTTTTAAATTGAAAAGTTTTCAAATTTTCAAGTTATGCTCTACATTGTGCCCACACCTATTGGAAACTTGGCGGATATGACTTTCCGGGCAATAGAAATTTTAAAATCGGTGGATTTAATTTTGGCTGAAGATACAAGAACATCCTCCGTATTACTTCAACATTACCAGATCCAAAAGCCAATTACTCCTTATCATCAGCACAATGAACATAAGGTGATTCACCATTTGGCTGAGCAGTTATTAGCTGGTAAAACTATGGCGCTACTCACTGATGCAGGTACTCCAGGAATTAGTGATCCAGCTTTTTTATTAGTGAGAGAATGTGTGAAGCAAGGCGTTACAGTAGATTGTTTGCCGGGAGCAACCGCGTTTGTTCCAGCACTAGTTAATAGCGGTTTGCCGATAAATAGTTTTTGTTTTGAAGGATTTCTTCCTCTCAAAAAGGGGCGTCAGACTTTTTTAAAAAGAATGGCCAACGAGCAAAGAACAATGGTTTTTTATGAAAGTCCTGTTCGATTGCTCAAAACCTTGATAGATTTTATTGGCTATTTCGGAGAAAGTAGACAATGTTGCGTAAGTAGAGAGCTTTCCAAAAAATTTGAAGAAAATAAAAGAGGAAGTTTGCAAGAAGTACATGATTATTTCGCTACCAAAGCTGTAAAAGGTGAAATAGTCATTGTGGTAGAAGGTAAGAGTGATGAATAAATAAAAAATGATTTACGTATTTAAAAAAATTCAAGGATTCCTATTTTAAAATACAATGTTCTTCCCTTTTAAAAGATTTATTTTATAATTTATTTACTGACTAAGTGACCATTTAAAAATCATACCATGTATAAATTTCTTTCGTTATTAATCTCAGGATTTCTTTTTGTCAATTCGTTGGATGCTCAGCCTAGCCGCTGGCAACAAAGAGTAAAATACACGATGAATATTGATGTAGATGCTAATAAGAATCGTTTTACCGGAAAGCAAAAACTTGAATACACTAACAATTCTCCTGATGCATTGAAAAAGGTTTTCTATCATTTATATTACAATGCATTTCAGCCAAATAGTAGTATGGATGTTCGTAGCAATCAATTGGGAAAAAATATTATTAATGGCAAACCTGATTGGGACTCAAGAGTGACGGACCGAATTAGTAAATTAAAGGATGATGAAATAGGATATCAAAAAATAATTTCACTTAAAATGAATGGGGTTTCACAGCCTTTTAAGTATAATGAAACCATATTAGAAGTTACGCTTACCCAGCCAATAGCTGCTAAATCTAAAGTCGTTTTTGAGATGGAATTTGAAGCACAAATTCCTATTCAAATTCGAAGAACGGGTAGGGATAATCCTACAACTGGTGTACGATACAGTATGAGTCAATGGTATCCCAAAATTTGTGAATACGATAACGAAGGATGGCATCCTACACCATATGTAGCAAGGGAATTTTACGGGGTATGGGGAGATTTTGATGTTACCATTGCCATTGATAAAAGCTACAAGCTTGGGGGCACGGGTGTGTTAGTTAATGACAAGGAAATTGGATGGGGCTATGATGAACCAGGGTCTGCTTTAAAGCCTACTGAAAAAGCAAAGCGAAGCTGGCATTTTGTGGGCAATAATGTGCACGATTTTGTTTGGGCTGCTGATCCTGATTACATTCATCTAGTAAGAAAAATGCCCAACGGAGGTCCTATATTTCATGTGATTTATAATTACAAGAACAATGATCTAAAAAATGATACCGCATGGAATACGGTTGCCGATGCAGCAGTTTTTACATTGCCCTTCATAGAGTCTAAATTTGGCAAGTATCCCTATCCTCAATATTCTTTTATACAAGGAGGTGATGGCGGAATGGAGTACCCAATGGCTACCTTATTAATTGGACCTAGTTTAGGTACTGTATTTCATGAATTAATGCATACCTGGTACCAAATGATATTGGGAACCAATGAAAGCATCAATGCATGGATGGATGAGGGGTTTGCAGATTTTTCCTCTGCTCACGTTTCAGCTTTTTATCGGGATAATTTTACTAAAATAAAGTTCAAGAATAATCCTGCTTATATCAAGACGCTTGATTCTGTCGCTTCTATATTGCCATTGGTTGTTAGCGGAAGCTATCGATCTTATTATTACTTAGCAAAAAGTGATTATCAAGAACCTCTTACCACTCATGCCGATCATTTTGAAACCAATTTGGGATATAGTATTTCTAGTTATTCAAAGGGGGCAGTTTTTATTGAGCAATTAGGATATGTAGTAGGCGCAGAAATGAGAGATAAAATATTGATGGAATATTATAATCAGTGGCGTTTTAAACATCCCAATTCTAATGACTTCATTAAAATTGCCGAAGATATGAGTGGAATAAAACTCGATTGGTACAAGGAGTATTGGTGTAATACAACCAAGACAATTGATTACGGAATTGATAGTTTGTGGGAAGAAGGAGGCGTTTCAAAAATCAGGTTGATAAGAAAGGGGAAAGTGCCGATGCCTATTGATTTTCGTCTATCCTTTAAAGATGGTAGTACCGAAATGCATTACATACCACTTAATTTAATGTATGGTTCTAAAGCTTCAGAAAATACAGGCGAATCTAGAGAAGAGCATGCTGCTTGGAAATGGACTCATCCTACCTATATTATTGAATTTAAAAAAAGGTTAACTGATTTGAAAAAGGCAGAAATTGATCCTTCCAAACGGATGGCAGATATCGATTTGCGAAGTAATTTATTGCAACTTAATTGGTGATAAATCTTAACCATCAGCTTTCAATTTTTAATAATAGTATTTAATAAAAGTCAATACCCTTCTGGGAAAAATGGAAATAGAGCAAATAATCATTCGACGTGCTACTATTGCGGATGCAGTGAAGCTTTCTGCTATTTCAATCCAAACATTTTACGATACGTTTATAAGTACTTGTACGGAAGAAGATATGAATGCTTTTTTGAAAGAATATTTCAATATTAAACAAGTTCAATTAGAACTAAATAATGAGAATGATTTTTATTATCTCGCCGAATTAAATGGTAAAGTTGTTGGTTATTGTCGTTGGATGGAAGATTATACTAACTTTCCTGTAATGAAACAATGGAAGTCGTTGGAGTTGAAAAGGATTTATGTGTTAGAGGAATTTCATGGAAAAGGGGTCGCTCAGCAATTGATGAACTTTGTTATCCAGTCTGCTCAAACAAATCAATATCAAGTGGTTTGGCTAGGGGTTTGGGAACATAATTATCGGGCACAAAAATTTTATGAAAAATATTCATTCGTTCATTCTGGTCATACACACGATTTTCCAATAGGAAGTACAGCACAAACTGATTGCTGGTTTTGGAGATTTTTATAAGCTAAAATCAAACGACTACTTTCTTTAAGTAATTATTTCGAATGACAATACTAGGTAATTGATTGTTGGAATAGGATGAATACTATTTCCCCAAACTATTTTACTGAATAGTTACCTTCCATAAAAAGCGTTTACGGCTTCAATTCTATTACTTACGTGGAGTTTTTCGTAAATATGATATACATGTTTGCGAACGGTTTGAGGACTAATAAATACTTTTTCTGCTATTTCTTTATAGGTTAGACCTCTAGAAAGCATTTCAAGAATTTCTTTTTCTCTATTGGACAATAAATTTAGTGAATCATTTATTGTTGTTTTATTTGAAGTGCTTTGAAAATGAGTAACCACTTTTCTAGCAATCTGACTACTCATTGGAGAACCTCCATCTTGCAGTTCTTTTATTGCTGTTAATAATTTATCTGGTGCAGTTTTTTTAAGGATGTAACCGCTGGCACCAGCACTCAAAGCTTCAAAAATCTTTTCATCTTCTTCATAAATGGTACACATCATAAATAAGACGTCAGTCATAGTTTTTTTTAATATTTTCACTACTTCAATGCCATTGATGCCTCCCAAATTAATATCAATCAGTACAATTTCAGGTTTAATTGATGGGATTTTTAATAAAGCATCTTCTCCACTGATATAGGACCCCGCAACTGAGTAACCGTCTGCCATTCCAATAATTTGTTCCAACGCAAGGCGGATATCATGATTGTCTTCTACTATTGCTATTGATATATTCATTGATGTGAAGTTCACGTTTATTTTAATATAAAACAATACCCTAAATGTAGTATTAGAGAATAGCTAGTCAAATTTTTTTAAAGGGGAACTTGCAACAAAAATTTATCCTTAAAGAAGGGCGTTTCGAATATTTTCTCAATTTCCCAAATTCTTGGTTTACATCCACTTTCGAAAATTTCATTTGCTAAATCTCCTCCTTTTAGACAGATGAGTCCGTTTGGTTTACTTCCCTTTTTTAGAAGCGGCTTACTCCAATACCAAAGATCTTTTAGAGGGGCAACGGCTCTTGAAACCACTGCATCAAATTTTCTGTTTTTAATCTCTTCTGCCCTACAATGTTGTGTGCTTAAATTTTGAAGTCCAATTGCTAATGCTACTTCATTGACCACTTTTAGTTTTTTGTTAATACTGTCTACCAAATGGAATTGTGTATTTGGAAAAAAAATAGCGAGTGGTATACCTGGAAATCCTCCGCCACAACCTAAATCCATTATTTCCATACCATCCATAAATTCAAACTGTGTGGTAATAGCAAGGGAATGAAGCACATGATGTTCATAAAAGTTATCTATATCTTTTCTTGAAATAACATTGATTTTTTCGTTCCATTCATTGTATAAGCCTTTAAGATTACTCAATTGCTGAACTTGTGTTTCAGAGAAGTCCGCGAAATATTTTTGAATTATTTCCATTGGTTAGAAGCGACTATTATTTTTTTAAGTTATTTACAAGTAAATATTTTTTATTTCCAGCTAGTTCTAGGTTTCAAAATCAAAGTAATTGAAAAGATAAAATAATAAAAAAACATCCAAAGATCTAGTAATATAAAAAATGGGAAAAGGTCTTTTTCATTTAGTTTTTTCATTGAAGGATACAATATGATTATTTGAATAATAAAACGAATAGAAAATACTAGTAAACTCCATTGCCAATTATAAAAAGCTATGGCAGTTATAAGTATTGGGAAAAACAAAAAGTGTGTAAGAGAATAAAGTCCTAATAAAAATTTGTGTAAGGGTTTATAATACTTTGCTGTACTATAATGTCTTCTTTTTTGTTTTATCCATTGATTCCAGTTGCTAGGAGAGTCACTTAAAGTAAATGCTTCTGGGGAAATATTTATTTTAGTGTTATTTTTGGTTGCAGCAGTATTGATGAATAAATCGTCGTCACCACTTGAAATGTGATTGAATGAAGAGAATCCTTTGTGTCTAAAAAATATTACTTTTTTATAACTTAGGTTTCTACCAACTCCCATGTAGGGCTTACCTGCTAATGCATAGGAAAGATATTGTAAAGCAGTATGAAAAGTCTCCCATCGAATGAGTCGATTGAGTAAGCCTTTCTTTTTATGATAAGCACCATATCCTAATACAATTTCAGTAGAGTCGTCATAGCTTTCTTGTATTTTTTCTATCCAAAGCTCACTAGATGGAATACAGTCTGCATCCGTAAGTAATACGATTTCATATTTTGCAGTCTTGATTCCAATACTCAAAGGGAATTTTTTTCCTGGAATCATTTTTGCTTCTTGTTTTAATTCTACTACTTTGAGATGCTTGAAATCTCGTTCAAATTCTTCCAATAAATATTTGCTGTCATCAAATGAGTTGTCATTTACTACAATTACTTCATGGGTAGTTGAATAAGATTGAACCAATGAACCTGGAAGATTTTTAGCAAGATTAGCAGCTTCATCTCTTGCACAAATTATGACCGAAACTGGATGAGTCTGGTTAATATCTTTAGTTGTATTTTTAAAAAAAGCTAATCGGGAAAAGAAAAAAAGGTAGTAGAAAATTTGAATGGCGGTGATACTGCAAAGTAAAATGAAAATAATCTCCTGCCAGTTCAGAAGAAAGTTAGTTAGGTTCATAGATACAAAAATAAGGGATATTGAAAGGTTAGTAACTTTTTATAGTGTGAATCTTATATAAAAATAGGAAGCTTTTCAAATGATGGTAATCTAAGTATAAATATGCTTATAAAAACTGCGAATGTATAGTTAATAAAATAAACAATATTTTTGTATCCTGCTTTTTATAGTGGGTAATTTTTTATGGCATCACTTCAATTTGAATTACAATATATCGATACGCATTCCAAGGCGAGAGCGGCTAAAATAATTACCGATCACGGTGAAATACAGACGCCTATTTTTATGCCAGTGGGTACTGTAGGGAGTGTAAAAACCATTACTCAGCAACAATTAAAAACGGACGTCAAGGCAAAAATTATCTTGGGTAATACCTATCATTTATTTTTAAGGCCTGGTTTGGAAACTTTAGAGGCTGCAGGAGGTTTACATTCATTTATGGGTTGGGATTTTCCTATATTAACTGACAGTGGGGGTTATCAGGTTTTTTCTTTGGCTAATAATAGAAAAATAAATGAGGAAGGGGTAATTTTTCAATCCCATATTGATGGTAGTAAGCATTTGTTTACCCCAGAGAATGTAATGGATATTCAGCGGGTAATTGGAGCAGATATAGTGATGGCTTTTGATGAATGTCCTCCTTATCCAAGTGATTATGTTTATGCTCAAAAGAGCATGCAACTTACCCATCGATGGTTAGATAGATGTATTCATCGATTTAATGAAACTCCTGATAAATATGGGTATACTCAAAATCTTTTTCCAATTGTGCAGGGAAGTACCTACAAAGATTTACGAATAGCATCTAGTGAGTTCGTTGCATCAAAAAATTCGCCGGGCAATGCGATTGGCGGATTAAGTGTAGGTGAACCAGTAGAAATGATGTACGAATTTACAGCACTTTGTTGTGAGATTTTACCTTCCCAAAAGCCAAGATACCTAATGGGGGTGGGGACTCCATGGAATATTTTGGAATGCATAGCGCTGGGTATTGATATGTTTGATTGTGTAATGCCCACCCGTAATGGAAGAAATGCTATGCTATTTACCAGCAAGGGTGTAATCAATATTGATAACAAAAAGTGGGAAAGAGACTTTTCTGTTCTCGATGATGGTATCGATTGCGAAGTAAGTAATTATTATAGTAAGGCATACCTTCGACATCTTATTAAAGCAAAGGAAATGTTAGGACTTACCATTGCAAGTATTCATAACTTAGCTTTTTATCTTTGGTTGGTAAAACAAGCTAGGGAACACATTGTTGCAGGTGACTTTAGCCAATGGAAATCGGAAATGGTAGTACGTTTACAGCAACGACTATAAGTTTTTTAATAGTGCTAACCTCAATTTTTCAAGCTGCCTGATTTAGTTTAGTTTTGTTTAGATATCATACAATGAAAAAAATAGACAGCTACATACTGAAAAAATTCCTGACTACTTTTTTATTTTGTTTACTATTGTTTACGGCATTGGTTGTAGTGATAGATGTAAGCGAAAAAACGAATGATTTTGTGAAATCCAAGTTGCCTGTAAGTGCAATTATTACAGATTATTATTTTGGACTTGTTCCGAGAATAGATGCAATGCTTTTCCCTTTGTTTGTGTTTATTGCGGTTATTTTTTTTACGGCAAAGATGGCGGATCGTTCGGAAGTGATAGCTATTTTGAGTAGTGGAGTCAGTTTCCGCCGTTTTCTTTTCCCTTATTGGTTAGGGAGTGTGTTTTTGGCGATTTGTCTTTGGCTGATATATCAATTTGTTTTACCTAAGGCCAATGCTGTTTGGGGTATTTTCGAAGCAAAATATGTTAATTATAATCCTAACGAGGTCAGGGCTTTTCCACAGAATTATTATTTTAGATTGGATTCTAATTCTTATGCGGGTGTTAAATATTATGACACCACTTCAAAGTCTGGAAGTAATTTTTTTATTCAAAAATTTGAGAATAATAGATTAAAGTATAATATCCGTGCAGAAAATATTTCATGGGATACAGCTTCAAAAAAATGGAGAATGAGTAATGTATTCGAGCGAAATTTGATCAATCAAAAGGAAACCCTTACTCGTTATTCAGTACTTCTAATGTCTTATAATTTTAAGCCTATTGATTTAAAAAGGGATGATTATTTAAAAGACCGACTTCCAACTCCCGAATTAAAAGAGCATATTAAAAAAGAAGAGATGAGAGGATCAGAAGGGATAAATTCGCTCTTAGTAGAAAGGTATAGCAGAGACGCAATTCCTGTGTCTGTTGTAATTCTTTCAATGATTGGTGTTTGTCTTGCCTCTCAAAAAGTTAGGGGAGGAAGCGGCTTTCATTTGGCTATTGGCGTTATTCTAAGTATGGTCTATATTTTGTCAGGAAGATTTTCGCTCGTATTTGCCACCAAAGGTAATTTTACCCCTTTTCTTGCGGCCTGGCTTCCCAATATCATTTTCGGACTGCTAGCCTATATTTTTTATAGAAGGGCTGCTAGGTAAAATTATTATTTCCTTTTATTAGCCTTTTGAAATTTTATTATAACTAGTAGCAATTCCTTTTATCAGCGAAGAGCTAAATCCTTGATGTTCCATTTCATTCAACCCTGCAATGGTGCATCCTTTGGGAGTAGTTACTTTATCTATTTCTTGCTCTGGGTGAGTGCCATTTTGTAATAACAATTCCGATGCACCTTTTACAGTCTGCGCTACGATTAGATTGGCAGTAATAGCATCAAATCCTATTTCTATTCCACCCTGAATATTTGCGCGAATATATCGCATTGCATAGGCTGTTCCACATGCACCTAATACTGTAGCTGCATCCATTAATTTTTCATTAATCACGGCTACTTTTCCTAGTTTGGAAAACAATTCATTTACAAAATTAATTTGTACATCAGAAGCATTGAGATAGCTCATACAAGTCATGCTTTGCTGTATTGCAATAGCAGTATTTGGCATGGCTCTAAATATGGGCAGCTTCTTTTTGATGATCGTTTCAATTTCTTCCATGAGTACTCCTGTTACCACAGAAACCAATATATGTTTTGTAGTGAATTCTTTTTTAGAAGCATTTAATACTTCGCTTATCTGAAATGGCTTAATCGCTAAAATCACCAGTTCACAATTTTTTATTGCTTTTGAATTATCAGAAGTTACCAGCACACCTTTGTTAGCAAGATGTTTGAGGGTTGCTGTATTTCTTTTAGTAATCGTAATGTCAGCAGGTTTGCAAAACTTACTTTTAATTAAACCTTCTGCAATTGCACTTCCTAAATTTCCTCCTCCGATAATGGCGATTTTTTTATTCATGTCATTGATGGTTAATGGTAATTTTAATTGGTATTTTTTAATCTACAATCTTACCAATCAAATTAGCAAGAATTTTAACCTTAAATAACTAGCTTCAACTTATTCGTACTAATTGTATTTGAAGTTATAGGGCAGTTAAAGCTTGTTCAGATTCGTGACCTGCTAAAAGATTTCCAATTGCATCATCATATTTTTTACTCCAATCTTCAATATCTCCCCAGTCTTCATCATCGATCTGAATGCTATTTTCAGTAACATTCCCTAACAACTCAAAGGATGCATTAGAGGCATTTAAACTTGCTTCAAACGCTGCAACTTTATTGGACACAACTGATACAATTACCCTGCTCTGGGCCTCTCCAAAAAGCCAAGCATCTTTTCTGAAATTTTTATTGGTGTTAATTTTAAATCCAAGGTTTCTATTAAATCCACTTTCAGTGAGTGTAACAAATATTCCCCCTTCACTTACATCATGTGCTGAACAAATCAATTGATCTTGAATTATCTTTTCAATTACACGGTGTAAATCAAACTCTTCATTCAATTCAAAATGTGGAGCTGGACTAAACTCTACTCCATGAATTTTATGAAGGTATTCTGATGAATTAATATCGTTGCTACTCTTTCCAATTAGATAAATGGAGTCACCTGAATTTTTAAAATCCAGGGTCATTTTTTTATGGGGATTATCCAATAATCCAACCATACCAATAGTAGGAGTAGGGTATACAGGTCCATCAGGCGATTGGTTGTAAAAACTAACATTACCACCGGTTACGGGAGTGTCAAATTTTACACAAGCTTCACCCATTCCTTTGATAGCATTTACAAATTGGTAATATACTTCTGGATTATAGGGGTTACCAAAATTTAGACAGTTAGTAACACCTAATGGTTGGCCACCACTGCAGACTATATTTCTTGCAGCTTCAGCTACTGCTATCATTGCTCCTTTGTAAGGGTCAGCAAATACATAGCGACTATTACAATCGGTAGTTAAGGCAAGAGCTTTGTTGGTAGGTTTTGCTAATACAATGGCAGCATCGCTTGGATCATTGGTGCTGCAAGTCCCAGCACCCACCATGCTATCGTATTGGGTATATATCCAGCGCTTACTAGCGATGTTTGGAATTTGAATAAGTTGTTCTGCTACCTTCTTTAAATCCGTTGGTTGTATAATTTTAGTAGCGTCAAATGCTAAAATATTTTCCATGTATTTTGGAACTGAATACTCTCTATCATATACCGGAGCACCTCCTCCCAAAACCAATTCAGCTGCGGGAAGCGTTGCCTCCAACTCTTCATTCATATAAAATTCAAGCATACCGCCTTCGGTCACTTCGCCAATTTCGCTGCAAGGAAGATCCCATTTCTCAAATATTTTAACAACGTCTTGCTCTTTTCCCTTTTCCACCACCATTAGCATTCTTTCCTGGCTCTCGCTAAGTAGTAATTCCCATGCTTTCATATTCTGTTGGCGCATTGGTACTTTGTCAAGATAAATTTTCATACCCGAATTTCCTTTCGCACTCATTTCTGCTGTTGAGCAGATTATTCCAGCTGCTCCCATATCCTGCATTCCTACAATTGCTCCTGTCTTGATAACTTCTAAGCAGGCTTCTAATAATTTCTTTTCCTGAAATGGATCACCCACTTGAACAGCGGGAAGATCCTCAACACTGTCTGCAGTAATATTAGCCGAAGCAAAGGAGGCTCCGCCAATTCCATCTTTTCCGGTAGCACTCCCAACAAAGAATACTGGATTGCCTTTACCTTCAGCAGTTGCAGAAATTGTATTGCCATTTTTTAAAATACCAACACTCATGGCATTTACGAGTGGGTTAGTATGATAGCAGTTTTCAAAATAAATTTCTCCGCCCACTGTGGGTACCCCAAAACAGTTACCATAATGACCAATTCCATGAACTACGCCCGATAGAAGATGCTGGGTTTTAGCCTCGGCTAAATTTCCAAATCTTAATGAATTTAGAGAAGCAATGGGTCTGGCGCCCATGGTGAAAATATCGCGGTGAATACCACCTACACCAGTAGCAGATCCTTGAAACGGCTCGATGGCACTGGGATGGTTGTGACTTTCTATTTTGAATACCACTCCATATCCGTCTCCAATATCCATTAGACCAGCATTTTCTTCACCTGCTTTTACCAACATTTTTTTGCCATCCCTAGGTAAAGTTTTTAGCCATTTGATAGAGTTCTTATAACTACAATGCTCGCTCCACATAGCGCTAAAGCAGCATAGTTCAGTAAAGTTGGGTAATCGCCCTAGCTTTTTCTGTATCAAAGTAAATTCTTCTGCTGTAAGCCGAAGTTGTTCTGCGGTAGTAACGGTTATTTCCATAATTATTTCAAAGTGCGAAAGTACAACCTGTATTTCTTTTTTGAAGAACTGTCCAACAATATTTTAACTTATTTATTATTATAATTTTTTCTTCTACTATTATTACAGGCGAAGTTGATTTTTAGGGTATGAATTGACATGGCTGTTAAATGATCATAATATTATTTTGATATTTAAAAAGGTGCATGAATCTTTGGGACGTATTTACTATTTTTAAGCAGGTAACTTTATGCGTATAGTTATTAAAAAAATACAATATGATTATTTTTAGATTTTTTTATTCCTTTTATAATTCATTAAAAAATTTCATAACATTAACAATATTCTCTATTTCGCCATAAAATTCGGATATTTTTTTTCAAAATCTTAATTGTGGATGAATATTACCGTATTTTTAGAGCTAAATCTTAAAAACTATGCAATCATTACGTTTTAAAGCAATTGAAAACTTGCGATCTAATAATGAAGTTACTGTAAAATCCTCAGTGAAGATTACCGGAATTTTTGGAGAGAATGTATTTACTCTTAAAACTGCTCGTCAATTTTTAAGTGATGAGGCATATAAAAGTTTGGTATCCTCCACCAAGGGTGGTAAAAAAATTGATCGCAATATGGGAAATCAAATTGCGAATGGTTTACGAGCATGGGCTGAAAGTAAAGGGGTTACTCACTACACACACTGGTTTCAACCTTTGACAGATCTTTCAGCAGAAAAGCATGATTCTTTTTTTACTTTAAAGGGTGATGGAACTCCGATTGAAGAATTTGAAGGTGCAGCCTTGATTCAACAAGAACCAGACGCATCGTCTTTTCCTTCTGGAGGCTTAAGAGCTACTTTTGAAGCAAGAGGTTATACTGCATGGGATCCGTCATCTCCAGCATTTATTATGGAGATTGGTAATGGTAAAACTTTATGTGTACCAACTATTTATGTATCCTATACCGGTGAGTCACTAGATGCAAAAACTCCCTTAATTAAAGCCTTGGTAGCATTGGATAAAGCGGGTGTAGAAGTTGCTCAATATTTTGATAAGAATGTATCAAAGATTACAGCCACCTTAGGTTGGGAGCAGGAATATTTTGTTATAGATGCCGCAATGGCCAATGCTCGTCCAGATATTATGATGACTGGAAGAACCGTGTTTGGTCATTCGCCAGCTAAAGGGCAGCAGTTGGAGGATCATTATTTTGGGGCTATTCCTGAAAGGATTTATTCTTTTATGCGTGATTACGAACAGGAGGCTTACAAATTGGGTATTCCATTGCGAACTCGTCACAATGAAGTAGCACCCTCTCAGTTTGAATGTGCTCCTATATATGAAGAAACCAATCTTGCGGTAGACCACAATACTTTGTTGATGGATGTGATGGCAAGAGTCGCTAAGCGTCATGGCTTGGTGGTACTATTGCATGAAAAGCCATTTGCTGGAATTAATGGAAGTGGAAAGCATAATAACTGGAGCATTGCAACCGATACCGGAATTAATTTATTGGCTCCAGGAAAAACTCCTAAGAGTAATTTAATGTTCTTAACCTTCTTTGTGAACACGATCAAAGCGGTTCATGATTATGCAGGATTATTAAGAGCATCCATTGCAGGTGCAGGTAATGATCACCGATTGGGCGCAAATGAAGCACCTCCTGCAATCATTTCAATATTCATAGGTAAATATCTTACCGAGGTTTTAAACCAAGTTGAAACTAGGGTAGGAGGGAAATTTGATGAGCAAGATGAAGCCATGTTGAAACTGGATATTCATAAAACAATTCCAGAGTTAATGTTAGATAATACGGATAGAAATCGTACATCTCCATTTGCTTTTACTGGAAATAAATTTGAATTCCGTGCGGTAGGATCCTCTGCAAATTGTGCTATCAACATGACGGTGTTAAATACGATTGTTGCTGAAACATTGAAGCAATTTAAAAAAGATGTAGATGCAAGTATCGACAAGGGCGAGAAAAAAGAAATAGCTATCATGCATGTCATTCAAAAATATATTATTGAAAGCAAATCCATATTGTTTGAAGGGGATGGTTATAGCGAGGAGTGGGCAAAAGAAGCTCAAAAAAGAGGATTGGCAAATGTTAAAACAACTCCATTGGCCTTGGATGAATACATTACTGATGCTACCAAAAGACTTTTTAAAACCAATGATATCTATACCCACGCTGAACTAGAGGCTCGTCATGAAATCATGTTAGAGTCTTATATTAAGAAGGTTCAAATTGAGGCAAGAACGATGGGCGAACTAGCGACTTCATTGATTCTTCCTTCTGCTGTTAAGTACCAGAATGTTTTAATAGAAAATATCAATGGACTAAAGGCGTCTGGACTTAAGGAATCTTCTTATTCAAGCCAATTGAGGATATTGGAACAGATAAGTAATCACATTAATGGTATGAGTACTGGTGTTCAGGATATGATTGAAGAAAGGAAAAAAGCAAATGTAATTTCTGACACAAGACAAAAGGCAATTGCTTATTGTGATAATGTTAAGGAAAAGTATTTTGATGAAATTCGTTATCATGTTGATAAATTAGAGATGTTGGTAGATGACGCTCATTGGCTTCTACCTAAGTACAGAGAAATGCTTTTTCTTAGATAAAAATAGACCTTACTGAATTTCATTTTTTTTGATAAAACTTCTTTAAATAATTATCAAAATATCCATTAAAAAACCCGGTTCACCATTGTGACCGGGTTTTTTAATACACTGGATTTTTTAATTAAATATTTACTTTGTAATACTGAAGAAATTGATTGAATCATTTATTTTTATTACTTTCAGAGTCAAAATTGGACTTTAAAATAATATCCCATAATGATGAGCTTACGCCATATCCTTTACTAGAATCTTGATAGTGGTGTAGCATATGGTGCTGTTTAATTTTCTTTAGTAGTGGGTTTTTGAAATTGTGGTGATGCATTGCATAATGCATCATATCGTAAATCAAGTAGCCTAATAAAAATCCTGGAAAAAATGCAAATAGAAGTGTTTTTGTTAGAAATAAAGAAAATAAAAAATAAAACAGGGTTGCTAAGGGAATACTAGCAGAGGGCGGCATTACCAGTCTTTTTTTATCTCTTGGATAATCATGATGTACTCCATGAAATATAAAATGTATTTGTTTACCAAAATCAGAACTTGGATGGTAGTGAAAAATAAAGCGGTGTAAAAAATATTCAGTGATAGTCCATACCAATATGCCTGCACCAAAATATCCACTAAAAGTAAGTACCGCTAGATGGTCGTTAAATGCTTGGTAGCAAAAAAGTAAAATGGCAGGTATGAACAGGAAGAGCGGAACAGTATAATGAACCTTCGACAGGCTATTAAAAATATTATTTTTAAACAATTTAATGGAGTCTTCACTATTGGAAATATAATTTTTTTTCATTCTCGTAAAGTATAATATAGTGTTATTAAATTTTCATTCGTTCTTTCACAGCAGACCTGCTAATTGGGTCTAATCCATAGATATCTACGTATTCTATATTGGGGGTCCAAAAAGCTCCACCATTAATTTTTAAAAAAATACTCGTTAGTTCTGCCTTTTTTTGATTGATACTAGTGTATAGGTGAAATTTTTTATCAGCACCTAATCTTAAGTACATTTTAAATTTTTTATAAGCTACAAAACAAAGTTCATATTGGTTTTCTGCAATATTTTTTGTTTTGATACCATAAGCAAATGTCTTTTGAATAAAGTTTAGCTCTTCTTTTTGACTATCTTCTTGGTAACGAATCCAATAAACATGTAGAGGATCTTCTTTGTCTAAATTGCCATTATTGTAATTGAGTTCGTATACAAGCGTATTTTTATTAGTAGAACGTTGTAGGTAAAATAATTGTTTACTATTTCCTGTGGGAATAGGGAAACCCATTTCCTGAGCAATAGTATTTCTTGAGAAACTACTTAGAAGGGTAATAATTAAAAATATTCTCCCAGTCATAATTATTTATTTATATCTTATTTATCTAACGCTTTTTTAGCGGCTACTAGTATATTGATTGCTGTTATATAAGTATGGCCATGATAAGAGTTAGAAGTGTAAAAATAGTAATTGTTTCAAAAATTTCAATGGAATTACTTGGTAAAATATATTTAACTCTATTACCTATAAAGTGACTACTTATTCCACAAATTAGTGCGGAAAGAACGGTTATAATTATTGGCTCTGAACGCTGCATTAGACCGCCTTTATTTTTAATACCCAATCCTTCACTTCTTACCCTGGTGTAGCTGACCATCATAGATCCTATCAATACAATAAAAGCAGAGGTAACTTAAAAAATAATGATGGGAAATAAGATAATTGCAGATACCCATAAACATGATTAGCTCGCTGTATCTATCTATCTAATACAGAGTCAAAAAAGGCTCCAAATGTAGAGCTAATATTCCCTAATCTGGCAAGCTGGCCATCTAGCATTTCAAATAAACCAGCAAAGAGTATCAAGCCTCCTGTCCAACCAAGGTAGGAGAAATCAGCTAGATTTCCTTCCTCAGCTAAAAGTATAAAAACAAAGGCAAACCCTATAGTTAGTATAAAGCCAATAAGGGAAATTAAATTAGGTATAAATTCTATTTTTATTAATCCTTTTATAACAGGTTTAATAAGTATATAAATTATTTTTTATTTTATCTATCAATAATTTATCCTCCACTTTTTTTTATTTCAATTTTAAAAATCAAATGCAATTCTAATTCTTAATCCTAAGGTAGATATTCCTGGATGATCAAGGTAAGACAAACGTTTTACAAGGTCAATTCTTGCAAATTTAAAAATATTTCCTACACCCACACTTAGTTCAATATAAGGCTCTTTGGAAAGGGCGAAAGTAGTGGGTTGATCGGATAATATATCAGTAGGAAACTTTAATAGATTGTTAGTTTTAGCAGGGTTATTCTCATCTCGAACACTTCCATATAATATTTTTGCACTGACCACCTCTCTTAACTTAAGTTTTTTAATTAAAGGAATTTTGTTTAGAAAAAATCCATTAAAGTGAACATTTGCTGTTCCAGCAACATACTGATCACTAACAAATTCCATGAAATTCATTAAGTTGTATGATTCGAGTTGGAATGAATAAGTTTGGTTGGCTCTGTGAATGCTAAGCAAAGGAAAGGGAAGCTGTCCAAATGTATGGCCACCCTCCAAGGTAGCATCTATGTAACCCAATTGTGAAAGAAAAAATCTTTTTTCGATGTGTAGGCTAAGATTTTGATAATTGTATTCTCCTTTCATTAATCCTTTAACACCGGCTATGAAGCGGAGATTAAATATTGGATATTTGTTAATGATTGGGATTCTAAAATTTTTCCCTTGGTAAAATTGATAGTTCGGAGCCCATCTGAATTCACCCGAAAATTCGGTAGTAGTAATATTTTTTATTTTTGATAAATCGGAGGTCTTTTGAAAAAAGATATCTCCAGCGGGTGTTTGTGTCCAGTTTTTAAAACCAAGCGTATAACTTAGACTTTTTCCAAATTCATAAATATATTCACCTTTTAAATAATTGTTGTATAACCATTTTTTATTATTACCTCTTTTAAAAGAAAGGAATACATTGTCTTCTTGCACAAATTGAAGTTCCTGTCCTGGAATATTGGTGTCGTATTGATAACTAATTTTTAAATAGTTCAGAGGAAATGCATAAATAGATTTGTGGTTGAAAGAATAAGTAACCGCACTTAAAAATTTAAATTTTTCATCCTTAAAACCGTAAGAGATAGCATTGTCGAAATAAAGAAAATTACTGAATTTGGGAGTAGTTCTACCACCAACTTTTAACTTTAGCCCTTCTATTGGATTAAAGTTGTAGAAGGTATTGGTATTTCCTAATTCCCATTTTCCAAAAGAATAGTAACCAGAAAATAAAAGGGAAACAATTTCTCCAAAGTTTTTAAAGGAGCGCATATTTTTTAAACTGTCAATATTATAGTAAGCTTTGGCTTCTACTTGGGTAAGTGGGTTATGTCGTTTATCTACCCAAAAACTATCTACTGTAGAGGAAGTATTGCTTTTATTTACTAAATCTTTGTCAAGGTAAATGCTGTCATGAGCTGGAATGTCAGTTTTGAATTTTTTAAAGGAGACACTTCTTTCTCCCATAACTCCACCAGATGCATTTTGTGTAAGTGCAAACTCAGCCAACATATTACTTTTGATAAGATGGAACCTACCGTCAGTAGCCTTTTCATAATCTTGTGTAATTCTCAATTCTCTGGCCCAATTAAGATTTGCATTTTTACTGATGGTCATGTTGATCTTTTGTACTCCATAATTTCCATCAAGGGTAATCAACATATATCCTCTAAAAATTAGGTCATTAGGATTTCGTGGTGTAAAGTAAAGCTTTATCAACTTTAATCCTTCTTGTTCAACAGTGTCGGTGATGTAGTAACGGTAGAATGAGGGACCCATATCTGCAATTGGACTTAAAAATTGTGTTCTTAAAATATTCACGTTGTTATCGTAAATATCAATATCACCATACATCATTTTAAGGTATTGACTGATTCCATTTGCATCCAAAAAATCTCCGTAGGTTACATATTTTTCTCCTCTAATGATTGTTTTATCGGCCTCAGGATTTTTGCGTAAAAAACGATCTGATAATTTTTCTTCAATATAAATGGGTAATAGCGATTTCCCCTCAATGCTAGTACTGTCTATGTTTTCAAGTATAAACTTATAATTTTTAAAAAGCCTATTTTTAAGAAGTTTTTCAGGCTTATTGGTTAGGGATAAAGATAGTTTTTCGTATTGCTGATATTGTACAAAATCATAGGCTTTGATCCGATTCTTTTTTTTATTATCTATTACTAGATTAATCAACTCTACAGCTGGGTTATCCCTATTTCTGTATTTTGCTCTTTTTCTTGTTTTTACTACCACATTCTGCAATGCGTCATCTAATTCCAATTCAATGTTAATAATCTGTTCTTTACCTACAATTATTTTTTTTGATATTTTCTTATAGCCTGTGAAGGAGAAATTAAGAGTGGTGAGTTTTGAATTTTTTGAGACAATGGAATAACTTCCATCTGATCCTGATGTAACTCCTTTGCCCCCGTCAAAATAAATACTTACAAATTGAAGTGGGCGCATTGTTGCCGCATCTTTTACAAATCCTTTTACAATGGTTTGACCATGTGAAAATAAACTGCTTATTAAAAAAGTAGAAATAAAGAAGCTTTTTGATATCGTATTAATCCAGTTCATTTTTTATCAACAGTTTTAAAAACATACCCTTTTTGAGAGGGATAGTTATAACCAATAGCAACAATTATTGCCGTATTCATTTTTGCAATTAAATATTGCACCCCCATTATTTTTATCAAAAAATAAACTGCCCTAGCATTTAGTAGCAAATTTCCTACGCAGATTAATTTTTTTTTCCTTGTTCACTAACTCTATACTTAAATGAAAAAGTGCAAAAAGACCTTCAAGTATATCATCTTCCATTACTCCCCAGCCATTTGGCAATATTTCTAATTTTCTTATTTCCCAAGGGCTTTACAATATCAAAGAATCTAAATGCAATTAAAGCAATTAATAAATAAATTAATATTCTTTGGAACCAGTAAAAGGGTGATTGCCATTCCTGCTACCTCATCAATTACTACTTTGCCACTGTCTTTGCCCCAAATAGCATCCACTTCATTTGCACTCCAAATGCCCATCCCTATATTATGAGGGTGCTGAAAAATATCCAATTGCTTTTTTCAAGATTTTCAGGGAGTAAATTCCAACAGATGCAATAAACTATCGCTGCAATAGTACCACCATCTTTTAATTGGCCGATACCTAGAACTGATGCAAAGATCTTGTGAAATTTTATCATTATCAATTAAGAAATTGATAATTCTTGATCTTACCTTTTTTTTAGGCAGAATCATGGTTTGTAATTATTATTGCAAAAGTAATGAAGGTAATTTTATACTATACTTGTTTACCATCTTATTTGTATAATTTTTAATTAATTGTAAGATAGTATTGTGTTTTATAACCATTTATTTTTTTTATACCAACCAATAGTATCTTCCAAACCAGATTGTAAATTGAATTGGGGAATAAAATTTAAATCTTTATTGGCCTTACTAATGTCACAGATCCAATTATTGGCGGCTAATTCTTGCAATTTTTCACGATTTATCACTGAGGGTTTATTTAACCAACCATTCGCTTTCTCCAAAATGAATGCAAGCGATTTAACTAAGGGCATTGGAATATGAAATCTAAAAGCTTTGCATTGCAAAATATTCTTTGAAATATCAGAAAATTCGTATCGGGTATAGCAATTGCCATCAGTAATATTATATATTCCTACAGCATTTTTTAACAGCAAAGAATTTACTGCTGCCGTTGCAACGTCTTTTACATGCACAAAACTTAATTGCTGAAATATTTTTCCAATAAAGGGATCCATACCATTACTGATTGTTTTGAGCATAATAAAAATATCTTTATCTCTTGGACCATAAATTGCAGTTGGTCTTAAAATAGCAGTGGGTATAGAAATGTTGGCTAGTTCTTTTTCTGCAAGTAATTTACTTCTACCGTATGCAGTAACAGGGTGGGGAATAGATTGCTCAGTTAATTTTTGTTGTACATCATTAAGAGGACCAACCGCAGCAAGACTACTGATAAAAACAATTTTCTTGCAAATTCCTCCTGCATTTTCAGCTGCTTTTGCAAGTTGAATAGTGTATTCGGCATTCACTTGGTCATAAACTTCTTGACGAATAGCTTTTGTAACACCTGCTGAATGAATGATGAAGTCGATTTTATTTTCGGCAATTTGCCTACTCATTTGTTCCTGATCTTCGTAATTTAGAAAAAGGTATTTTAAGGGAAATTGGCTTAGGTGATCTATATTGCTATTTTTCCTTACTGCTGCAAACACTTCCATTCCTGCATCAACAGCAGATTGGATAAGATGATATCCAAGAAAGCCACTGGCGCCTGTGATTAGAACCTTGTCTTTCATATTTGTTTTTCAAAAATCCGATATCTTTTGTAAGCGGTAGCTTTTAAATTTAAAAGTCCCTTATTCATCATTTCGTTGTTTTCCAAAATCCAGGATGCTTCCCCTCCAGTAATTTTTTTATCTATCGCCTTTTGAATTATTTCTGAGTAGAAATAGGCCTCTACTCCCACTTTCCTAAATTCTTCATTTACCCCAAGGGCTATTACTCTTACGTAATTAATTTTTTTGAGGCCTAGCAATAATTTAAAAATTCCGAAAGGCAATAAGCGACCTCTTTTTATTTTAATTTGTATTTGATTGATATCGGGTATTGCTAGAGCAAAACCAATCACTTTTCCTTCTTTTTCTGCTAAAAGACAAAAGTCTTTGTCAAGGATCATCTTCAAATCTTTTGCTAAGTATTTAAATTCATCATCGGTCATTGGAACAAAACCGGTATTTGCTTTCCATGCTGAATTGTATACACTTAGTATTTTTTCAACTTCATTTGTAAAATCTTTTAGATTAATATTCCTTACTACAATATTCCGGTCTTCAAATCTTTTTCGCAATGCCTCCTTAAGTTGAATAGTCCTTTTGTCAACAGTTTTTGTAGGGAGGTCGTATGCTAGTAAATCGAATTTTTTTGTAAAACCATTCGCAGTCAATAGGTCAAGATAATAAGGTTTGTTGTAGGTCATCATTGCCACAGGAGCAGAGTCAAAGCCTTCTACTAATAATCCTGATGGGTCATTGGTTGTGGGATTAACTGGGCCAATCATAGTATTTAGTCCTTTACTAATTAACCAATTTTTTGCTTCAGTGATTAATTTTTCTGCTACTTGATCATCATTATATAAATCTAGGAAACCAAAAAAACCGTCTTTTTTGTCAACAAATTTATTGTGGTTATTATTTAATATAGCAGCAATCCTTCCTTTTATTTTTCCATCTTCATAGGCAAGAAAACATTGAATGCTAGAATGGTCATGGAAGGGGTGTTTTCCGGGAGTTAAAACATCTCTTTGAGCAATATGTAATTCTGGTACATAATTTTTATCTCCTTCAAATAAGGTGTGAGGAAAATCAATAAAAGCGGCTAAGTCATCTTTTGTTTCAACTTGTTTCACGGAAATCATGCTCTCTCCTGGTTTAATAGGGGTACTTTTAATTTGAATGCAACTTTTTTTATTTTATCAACAGCGTAATCAATTTGTTTCAAAGAATGAGTTGACATCAATGAAAAGCGAATCATAGAAGCATCACTTTGAACTGCGGGTGATACAACTGGATTTACAAAAATACCCTCATCCATTAGCATTTTAGCCATTAAGAAAGTCTTTTCATTGTCTCTTACAAAAATGGGTATAATAGGTGATTCAGTTTTACCAATGTCAAATCCAGCCTTACCTAAAAGACTCTGAGCATAGTTCGTATTGGTCCAAAGTTTTTCAATTCTTTGAGGTTCATCTTTGAGTACATTTAAAGAAGCAAGTGCACTAGCAGCAGCTGCAGGTGAAATGCTAGCACTAAAAATAAGCGAGCGAGCATGGTGTTTTAGGTATTCCACTACTATTTTGTCGGCTGCAATAAATCCACCAATAGAAGCAAGTGATTTACTAAAAGTACCCATAATTAAATCTACCTTGTGAGTAATATTAAAATGGGCTGCGGTACCCTGACCTTGTGGTCCAAGTACGCCCAATGAATGAGCATCATCTACAAATACGGTGGCATTATATTTTTTAGCCAAAGCTGTAATTTCATTTAGTTTGGTGATATCACCTTCCATGCTAAAAATACCATCAGTGGCAATTATTTTGAAGGATTCAATTGGAACACTGGCTAGTAATTTTTCTAAATGAGCCATGTCGCCATGTCCATATTTATACAATTTTGAAAAAGAAAGACGCGCACCGTCAATGATGCAGGCATGGTTAAGTTCATCAGAAAATAAAAAATCATTTCTACCACCTAGAGCAGATATAACACCAACGTTTACCTGATAGCCAGTACTAAATACCAATGCAGATTCTTTTCCAACAAATTGGGCTAAGGCTTCTTCTAGTTCTAAGTGCAAATCTAATGTTCCGTTTAAAAAACGGGACCCTGCACAACCACTTCCGTATTTGTCAATGGCCTTTTTTGCTGCTTCTTTTACAAAAGGGTGATTAGTGAGTCCGAGATAACTGTTTGAACCAAACATCAGCACTCGTTTTCCGTCAATAATAACCTCTGTATCTTGGTCAGACTGAAGTGGACGAAAAAACGGATAGATATCTGCATCTTTTAGTTTTTCTGCTGTTTTAAAAGCAGATACTTTGTTTATCAGCGTTTTGTTACTCATTTCTTTGTTTTAAAAGGTTTCTTAAGCTGAATACTTATTTAGTAAATTTAAAAGTTGTTATTCAAACCTTAATTAAAAAGACATTTTTTACTTAATTTCTTTTTTTTAAAGATTTGCTAAGTTAAGGTTATTTTATTGTTATCATTTTAATCAAAAATTTTATATTAAATAAATAAATTATATTATAAAAACAAAAAACTATTCTTCGATTTTGATAGAAAGTAACCTTCTGAGCGGTTAAAAGGCTATTTAAAATATTATTTTTTTAAAGATATTAGACCTGCGATATATGTGGTGAAGCATTTTTTGGTCCACTTTGATCAATTCAGTTAAATTGCATTGAATAATAGCAAACGATGAAATATTATATAATTGCAGGAGAGGCTAGTGGAGATTTGCATGGTAGCAATCTAATTCATGAGCTCAAACTCTTAGATTCTGCTGCTCAAATACGTTGTTGGGGAGGAGATAAAATGCAAGATGCTGGTGCCATCTTGGTAAAGCATTATTCCGAGTTGGCTTTTATGGGATTTATTGAAGTTTTAAAAAACCTTCGGACTATTTTTAAAAACTTAGCCAATTGTAAAGCTGATATCACCCAATATCAACCCGATGTGTTGGTATTGATTGACTATCCTGGTTTCAATTTACGAATAGCATCATGGGCCAAGCAAAAAGGTTTAAGAGTAATCTATTATATTTCTCCCCAGGTATGGGCTTGGAAGGAAAGTAGGGTGAATGGTATTAAAAAAAATGTGGATAAGATGCTCGTGATTTTACCTTTTGAAAAAGATTTTTATAAAAAATGGGATTTTGAGGTGGAGTATGTAGGTCATCCATTAGTAAAGGTGGTAGATGATTTTATTGTAAGTCATTCGCATTTAGAAACAGCTATCTCTTCTGATGAAATTAGTTTTTCCGAACCCCAAGTCAAGCGCTCTATCATTGCGATATTGCCGGGAAGTAGAAAGCAAGAAATACTGACTAAACTACCTATCATGCTTTCGGTGGCAAAACATTTTCCAGAATTTCATTTTGTAGTAGCAAAAGCACCTGGCATAGAAGATGATTTTTATGAATCGATGCTATCACCTTTTCAAAATGTTTCATCGGTTATTAATCAAACTTATGAATTGTTGCGAGTTGCACAAGCTGCTCTTGTTACTAGTGGTACTGCAACTCTTGAAACCGCATTATTCGGAGTTCCTGAGGTAGTATGTTACAAGGGGAGTGCAATATCTTTTCAAATTGCCAAATGGCTTATCACCATTAAATACATTTGTTTGGTTAACCTGATAATGAAAAGGGAAGTGGTAAAGGAATTGATACAGGAGCAACTAACGGAAAATAATCTTTCTAACGAGTTAAAAAAAATTCTATACGACGTGGATAAGCAATTACAAATGAAAGAAGATTATGTTGCATTAAAAAATTTATTGAGTCAAGGAGGAAATGCTTCCGCAAATGCTGCGAGCAGCATCTATGTTTTTTTACAATCATAAACGCTCTCCTTTAATGCAACGCATCCCTTGAAGTTCAATTTTACTTTCTTAATAATTTGATTGCAAGGATCACCATCGCTACTAGAAAAAGGAGGATGGATATTCGGTTAATGCCATGCATATATTTTACAAACTGCGAATTTGGAGTGTTTGGATCTTTCTTCTTTAGATATAGGTATTGTGCTACCTGGTTCCATATGCCCATAGAATGTAATTTAATAATTAATTCAATATAAATTTTAATCTAAAATATATTTATTAGAATTTGTTGTAAATAAATATTTAATAAATCTGAATTGATGCTAGATTTTTTTATAATCTATCCTCCAATAACCATCCAAATGGTCTATAAGGTT
>Ga0209550_10000522_pt1 | contig 36476 bp, 23 predicted proteins | sample LauGreSuBDMM15SN_2_FD_187567 | JGI IMG/M metagenome (GOLD analysis project Ga0209550, IMG submission 187567) | Freshwater lake microbial communities from Lake Michigan, USA - Su13.BD.MM15.SN (SPAdes) (version 5) | ecosystem: Environmental > Aquatic > Freshwater > Lake | place: Lake Michigan... | reverse complement strand
GAGTGGGTTGGTGAAAAAGCGATTAGTCCACGCATCAGCTCCAACTCAAACAGAAATGATTATTTAGACTACAAAGAAAATCCGCCTTTTAGGTTGATGGATACGTTGGGATTTTCAGTATGCTATCAACCACTTTTATTTAACGGAGAGTATGCAACGGTGTTCAAGAAAAAAAATGCAGATGGAAAGCAGACAATTGATTTATCAATTGGATACAGTGAAACAAAAAAGAATGTTGCCATTCAAGAAGCCATAATCAACTTGAACAAATTTTCTTCCAATAGTTTTTCTACAGTTCTTGCATTTCATAAAAAATGGTGGAATGATTTTTTTCAACAAAGTTTTATTTCCATCCCCGATAAAAATATCGAATCTTACTATTGGCTTCAGTTGTACAAGCTTGGTTCTGCAACCCGCGAAAATAAATCGATGATTGATTTGATGGGGCCCTGGTTTTACAGCGGTACAGGATGGCCAGGCATCTGGTGGAACCTCAATACACAGCTTACTTATTCGTCAATGTTTGCTTCTAACCACAGCGAGCTGTCAAAGCCTTTATTCAACCTACTAAACAAAAATCAACAGCAGCTCATCAACAATGTTCCTGAGCAATGGCGTAACGATGCTGCTGCCATCAGCAGGATCACCAGCTTTGACCTTTATTCACCAATGGCGCAGTTTGCTTTGAACCGAGGAAAAGAAACCTTTGAGCCGGGAAACCTCGTCTGGGCCTTGCTTTACTATTACAAGCTTTATCAATACTCAGGTGATGAAGCTGAAATGAAAAACAAGATTTTCCCCTTGTTGAAACGTTCTGTCAACTACCTCATGCACCTACTTTATAAAGATGAAAAAGGGATGTTGCATCTCATACGTTCACTTTCCCCTGAATATGGTGCTGCAGATGATGCACATTATTCTTTGTCTGGATTGATGTGGGGACTAAAAACCTTGATTCAAACCAATGAAACATTGAAATTAAACGACCCTGATCAAAGCAAATGGAAAGATGTTTTGCAACACTTAGCTCCCTTGCCTGTTGATAAAAACGGTTACATGATTGGCAAGGATGTATCTTTTGTTTTGTCGCACCGGCATTATGCCCATCTCTTTGCCATTTATCCATACAGATTGCTTGATATCAACATTGTCGATCAAAAAAACCTAGCTACGAAATCGCTTGAACATTGGTTGTCGTTACCAAAAAAACACCGGGGTTATTCCTTGACAGGCGCTTCTTCCATGTATTCATTTTTGGGTGATGGTGAAAATGCACTTAAATATCTTGAAGATTTTTTGGCGAAAAATGACAAGCCAAGCGGACTCTATGGCGAAGGTGGTGGTCCTTGTTTCGAAACTCCTATGTCGTTTGCCACCAGTTTGCTTGAAATGCTGATTCAGAGCGATGATGGCTTGATCAAAATAATGCCCGCTATCCCATCATCTTGGAAAGAAATTTCATTTTTTAAACTTGGTGCTGAAGGAGCTTTTTTAGTTGATGCCACACTTCAGCGAGGGAAGCTCCAAGAAGTGAAAATAAAAAGCCTGAAAGGACATACTTGTTTGCTAGAAGTTGAAGTGGATGATTATGTATTAATTTCTTCCTTAAGAGGAACAATCAATCCTTTAATGGAGTCACGCAACAACAAAACCTTTATCAGCTTTGAAACCAAGGCTGGTGAGACTTTTCAACTCAAACGAAAGGGAGCAATCAATTTAGGGAATCATGTTGTTGACATCAAAGAAGGCATCTTTTATAGAGGATTAAAAAGAGCTCGATAGTCATTGCTGAAAATAAATTAATATTCATGCCGTGACATATCTTAACAAAATCTTTGAAATGATTTTATGGCTAAATATTATTTTTCAGTAACTTTTCAGTCCAATTTGGAATCCGTCATGAAAAAATTCAATTCTCTTTTCATTTTTCTCTTTTCATTTTTCATTACTTATATCTCTTTCGCTCAACCCATCAATCAGAAGGAATGGAGCGATTATATGCAGCATAACCGACTTTATTGGGATAGTTTGGGAACGGATTTTTATGATGGAATTATTGCAGGAAATGGACATATAGGCGTGAACATGTATCGAGAAGGCAGAAATGCCATTCGGTTTGATGTGGGCAGGACAGACGTAACGGATCAGCGGCCGCATTACCCAGACAGCATGTTTACCCAGCAATTGGTTTCGCATCCCCGTTTGCCGATTGGAAGAATGGTGATTAGAACTGAAGGGAGAATTCTTGGAGCATCAATTTATTTAGACATATACAACGCAGAAGCACGTGGTACCATCAAAACCACCAAAGGCATTATCGAGGTATATTTTACGGTCCCTTCAGGGGAACAAGTTATTCATATTGAAGCCAACGAATTGAAAAGCAATGAGAAATTGTTGTGTGAATGGATAGGAGCAGAGGCCATGACGCCAAGGATCAGCTTTGGCTCTGTAAAGGCTGAAACTTACAAGTACAAACCGAATCCGCATTTTATCATAAAAGACACCCTAGGATATGGTGTTTGCTATCAACCCCTTTTGTTTGATGGCGAATATGCCAGTGTTTATCGCCATACCATTGGAAATAAAATCCATACCATTGATATTTCTATTGGGTACAGTGCCACGAAAAAAGGAGTGGCTGTTAAGGAAGCTTTGGCAAACTTAAAACAGTTTTTTTCTAAGTCCTTTGTCACCGTAGTGGTTTCTCACAAAAAATGGTGGAACAATTATTTTCAACAAAGTTTTATTTCTATTCCAGACAAAAACATTGAATCCTACTATTGGCTCCAGCTCTATAAACTTGGATCCGCTACCAGAGCTGATAAGCCGATGATCGACCTGATGGGTCCATGGTTTACCAGCAAAACACCCTGGCCTGGCATTTGGTGGAACCTCAATACCCAGTTAACGTATTCTCCTTTGTTTGCTTCAAACCATACCGAACTCACCAAACCTCTTTTTGATTTAATCAACAAAAACAAGCAAAACCTCATCAGCAATGTTCCTGTAGCATGGCGGAAAGATGCTGCGGCTATTGGTCGAATAAGCTCTTTTGATCTTGTGGCTCCACTCAACCAAAACGACCTGCGAAAAGGCCAATTTGAGCCAGGGGACCTGATTTGGGTCATGCTTTATTACTACAAATATTATCAATATACAGGCGATTTAGGCGAACTAAAAGACAGGATTTTCCCTTTGATGAAACGTTCAGTCAATTACCTCATCCACTTGCTTGAAAAGGATGCAAATGGAGTATATCATTTACCCAAATCACATTCACCAGAGTTTGCGGATGCAGAAGATGCACACTACTCATTGGCTGGGTTAATTTGGGGACTACAAACCCTGATTAAGACAAATGATATGCTGAAACTCAACGATGCTGAGAAAAGCAATTGGACAACCATATTGCAGCAATTAACACCTTTGCATACCAATGAAACAGGGTTTATGCTTGGTAAAGATGTTGCCCTAACTGCATCGCACCGACATTATTCACACTTGATGGCGATTTATCCTTATCGGTTGCTAAACATGAATGACCCCGTTCACCGTAAGATGACAATCAAGTCGATTGAACATTGGCAATCCATGCCAACCGCCCTCGCCGGCTACTCTTATACTGGCGCTTCTGCTATGTATTCTCTCTTAGGTGATGGAAACCAAGCATACGATTACCTCAATAAATACATCAAAAGACATGCGCAACCTAGTGGTTTGTATGCAGAGGCTGGTCCCTGTTTCGAAACCCCTATGGCTTTTGCCACCAGTTTATTAGAAATGTTGATCCAAAGCGATGAAGGTCTCATAAAAATAATGCCGGCTGTTCCTGCAGAATGGAAAGAGATTTCTTTCAGCAAACTGGGAGCTGAAGGGGCTTTTTTGGTGGATGCAATCCGATTCCAAGGAAAACTTCAAGAGGTAAAAGTTAAAAGTCTAAAGGGAAATCGTTGTACACTCGAACTTGAAGCCGGCAATGAATATTTACTCACTACCAATAAACGCGGATTGGTTATTCCAACTATATTTGATAATCAAACTACCACATTGGTAAGTTTTGAAACATTACCGGGAGAAACGTTGACCTTGATCAGAAAGGGAGCGCCCGTTGCAAAAGACTTATTGGTGCATTTTAAAGAGAATAAATATTATTGGGGACTAAATTCAAAAACTGAAAAAGGGAAAGTAACTAGACCAAATCAATAAAAAACAGTATCTCAGTTATTGTGCAAATAAATATCACATCAATTGAAATCATTGCTTTACAATGATACTCCAATCAATTTAATTTCAGATATTTGTTTTCATGAATAAATGGATTTTACACACGGTCTTGCTTGCTTTGGTTTCTGTGATGTCTTGCAACCAAAACAGTGACATTGCTGAAGCAGAACGCAAGAGAATAGAAGACAGTTTAAAGCATTGTGCAGAAAACTTGCCTGCACGTTTTGGAAAGGTTACATCTGATTCAACAAATAATATCAAGGCAGGTACAGCTTCTCATGATGGTATGGTGTGGATTGATGCTGGTGAATATATGATGGGAGCTGATGATGACGAAGGTCGTCAGGATGAGTACCCTGAGCATAAAGTAAAAATCAGTGGATTTTGGATGGACGCCACAGAGGTTACCAACGCACAGTTTCAGCAATTTGTAAAAGAAACAGGATACATTACTACCGCCGAAATAAAACCTGATTGGAATGAATTGAAAAAGCAATTGCCCGCCGGAACACCAAAGCCATCTGAAGATGTCCTTGTTGCCTCATCATTGGTCTTTCAAGAGCAACCTGCTGGAGTTGGATTAGAGAATCCTGCTGCATGGTGGACTTGGGAGCAGGGAGCTGATTGGAGACATCCCCAAGGTCCAGCAAGCAATATCAAAGGAAAAGAAAACTACCCTGTTGTGCATGTTTCATGGGACGATGCAATAGCATATTGCAAATGGGCTGGAAAGCGTTTGCCTACTGAAGCCGAATGGGAATTTGCAGCCACTGGAGGAATCAATGGTAAATACCCATGGGGAAATGAAGAAATAGAAAAAGGCAATCCAAAGGCAAATACTTGGCAGGGCGTGTTCCCTAGCATGAATACGGGTTGGGATAGGTTTAAAGGATCTTCTGCTGTTAAAACTTTTAAACCCAACGGTTATGGGTTGTATGACATGGCTGGAAATGTGTGGGAGTGGTGTTCTGATTGGTATCGTGGTGATTATTATGAATCTGTGAAAAACATTACTTCAACAAATCCACAAGGCCCTTCTACCAGCTATGATCCTGATGAACCAACCGTATCTAAAAGAGTAGTTAGGGGCGGATCTTTCTTGTGCAATGCGTCTTATTGCAAAGGATACCGTGTTAATGCCCGCATGAAAACAGCTACTGATACTGGGTTGGAGCATACCGGTTTTAGGTGTGTGGTAAATTAAAGCTCTAAAATATCAAAGTTGTTTAGCCACATGCTACCAGAAGGACTTTCAATCCTTTTAATCAGTTGTGAGCTGAATAATTCTTCCAAAAGTTTTAATGATAGGTTTTCATCCTCATTTCTTAAAAATGAAAACTCTTTGGTAGATAACGTCTGAAATTCTTTGAAAAGGTATTTGGGGCTAGCATCAAAAGGAGATTTTTCAATATTTGGATCTAGTTGTTTAATGATTTCTTCAAAACTTTCATAAGGTTGAAACCCATTTAGGGCGAGTTGAACGCCTTCTTTGTTTGAAAAGAATAGGGTAGGAAGAACCTTGATTTCCAATAAATCAGATAATATTAAGTCTTCCCTAAACATACCCTGGGCTCTTCCTTCAAGGTCACGCAACAAACGTGCTGCATCTAATCCTGATTCAAAAGCAGCATTGTGTAAGAATTCCTTTTTAATGATGTTTTTTTTCTCTAAAAATACCATCTCCCTGATTCTGCGAAGAAAAATAACGGCCTTTCCTGTATCTTGTAATTGAGCTGCTTTGAAGGCAATAGATGGGGGATATGAAGAAGGAAGTGGATCCTCTAACCAAATATTTTTATTTACAGGCATCTCATAGAACGAACAAACTTCATCCCAATGTGCCGCTACTTCACTGGGTTTAGTGATGCCAAATCTGTTGAAATTATCCCAAGATGGTAGCAACCCTCCCATTTTATATTCAATAGAAACATGATCTGCATATTCTAATTGAAGTTTTCTTAATTGCGGCTGAATGATCCAGCAAGTAGAACAAATTGGATCCGTAAAATATACGATGCTGATTTCCTTTTGTTTAGGTTTTGATTTTAATGGCCTAGTTTGTTTTGTAATAAGAGGAACAACCAACTCATCATCATCCTTGGAGGTAGGATTTAAAAAATCGCGTTTAACATCACGACCCATTTGAATTTGTTGGGCAACATGTGCTGCACGAAGTGAATAGAGTTTTTCAAATGCTTTTGTGTAGTTTTCCTCCTCTTTCAGACACATGGAAAGTGTATGTGCATCAACAAGCGCATTGGTTGTACCTGCACTGGTAAATGGAAGGGCTAAGTGTGCTGCATCTCCTATCAACACAATGTTTTCTACATGAAAAGAAGGCAATAAATCGAAGTCTCTCGTGTGCCAAATATAAGTAGATTTGAAGTCGTCCTTCTTCAGCACTTCCTGCACGATAGGTGGAAATTCCGACAGGATTGATTTACAAAAATCGCCTTTATATTCAGCACTGGCAGAATCTTCAACATCTTGTATGCTTGGGTCATATTGTATATACCAAACAAGCTCTGACATGGATGTTGGTATCATCCCAAATGAAATGCCTTTCGACTTGTGTTGGAATTTGGTAAATTGATGGCTGTATTTAGCACAAATTTCTTCATCATTCAACAGCCCTAGCAGTTCTTTAACTTCAACCGGTGTATAGTTCGTTTCTCCAAATATTTCATTCCTCACAACCGAATTTCCGCCATCTGCCCCAATAAAAATATCACCATATTCAATCTCCCCATTTTTAAAAACTGCCGCTGTTGCTTTTTTCCCTTCATAGATAAAATGAGAAAACTCTCTGCCGTGCTTGATTTTATTTTCTGGGATGAGTTGGTATAAAAATTCTACTATGTCCTTTCTTTTGATGCATTGCCAAGGATCTAACTTCTGAAACTTAATTTCTTCATCTGTTGGCCTCCGTAAACTGAATGTGTCAATGATTTTACCAGGAATTTTATTTTTTGTATATCCGTCTGAAAGTTCTTTTAATACTGTTATTCCTTCTGAATGCATGAGAAAAGCATTTCCCCGAGATGAGATGCTCGTCGTTCGTTCATTAATTATTATATCAAAGCCATTTCTATGGAGAAAAATGCCCGATGTGATGCCTGCTATTCCGCCTCCAAGAATGACAACTTTCATCTTAGTAAGTTGTATTTTTTATCCGTGAAAAGGCTTCTTTCAAAATGGTTTCAGATGTTGCAAAGCTAACTCTTATATACCCTTCTGCACCTTCCCCAAACCATTTTTTTAAACCTGGTACCACGGATACCTTAGCTTTTTCCAAAATTAGTTTTTGCATGTCTTCACTGCTTAATCCTGTATCAGTGATATTTGCAAATGCAACATAACAGCCTTCGGGTGATATACAATTGAAACCCTTGATGCTGTTGAGTTCTACTACACTGAGGTCTCTCATCTTTTGTAGGTGTATGATGAATTCTTTAAGCCAATCACCACATTCGCTTAAAGCTGCTGTTGCTGCTATTTGTCCAAGCACATTGCTGCCGTGGATGGTTGACTGGTGTAAGGATGTAGAAAACAGCTTGGTGTAATGGTCTTTGTTGGGTGCCAATACTGCACCTATGCGGAGGCCTGCTAGTCCATACGATTTACTGAACCCTGTTACTATAATTGTTTTGTTTTTTATCTCATTATCTAATGACGAAATGCTTGTAAATTGAAATGGCTTGAAAATAATATCACTCCATATTTCATCAGACAAAATAATAAGATCATGCTTTATCGCTATTTTACCAAGTTGAATCAACTCTTCTTTTGTAAATACTTTCCCCGTCGGATTGAGTGGATTACACAGACAAATCATTTTAGTACGTGGCGTAATTAATTCTTCAAGGGCATTAAATTCAACCTTTTTCGACCCTACAGGAATAGAAAAGGGAATGGCAACTGCATTCACTGTCTCTATAGAATACCGAAATAGAAAGTCTACTGGGTCAAAAATGATGGCTTCATCACCGGGCTGAAGAAAGGTTTTGCAAATAAGATAAATGCCAAATGCTGCACTGTCAACCGGCAAGATATAGCCAGGATCAACCACTACTTTTTTGCTCACATGATAATTTTCAGCCAAAGCCTCCCTGAATTCTAGCAATCCCTCAGGTGGACCATAAGACAAATATCCATCATGTACATATTTTGTAATAGCTTCTCTTATTGGGTAGGCACATGGAAAATCAGGGTCAGCTGCCGTCAAAGGAATTATACCATCAGATACAGAAGCCCATCTTAAGTTAAAAGCACGCTTTTTTAGTATGTCTAGATTAACCTGTTCAGTGCCAAAATTCATGTAATTAGAATGGTGATTTGATTTTGATGTTACAACGTTAAATATACAAATATATTGTAAAGATACATTATACAGCCAGGGACGAGGGACAGGGGACGAGGGAACGGCCAATACAAATGAAGAATGAAGAGTGAAAAATGAAGAATAGAACAGCCCTTGAAATGAAGAATGAAAGTGGGGGTGTATGTTAACTTTAATTTTGAATCCAGTCTTTATACTCAATAGCCTGGGGTTTAAACCCCAGGCTATTGAAAAATTCATGATATATTGATTATCAATGTATTAATTTTTCATTCTTCATTTTTCATTCTTCATTTGTATTGGCTGTTCCCTTGTCCCCCGTCCCTTGTCCCTCGTCCCTCGGCTGTATGCACCTAAACCCTACCGTCCCATTTCTCTCAAATCCTTGCGATACCCTGAGCAAATGCTGTCTATAATGCAATTCTCTTGGTCCGCTTTGAACATACCACCAGCTTCCTGATGGTTTAAAATAAGAGCCTCCTTTCAATATGATAAAACGGTAACTGCCGTTGATGTACTCATCATTGGTTATTTGCCAAACCGATCCTACCAAGTCTTGCAATCCATTTTTATTTACTCCTTTGGGGTAGCTTCCTACATCATCGAGTTTGCCATTACCTAAATTGCAAAGGGTTGAATCTATCCCCTCAATATTGATCACAGTTAATGTTTCAGTTACTGACTCTTCTTTTCTTATTACTGGAATTTTTTGTTCCCATGGCCACTCGTTTAATGCTGCAGTCTGTGCTGCATACTGCCATTCAATTTCTGTAGGCAGTCGCTTGCCCGCCCAGGTGGCAAAGGCTTTGGCGTCTTCTAGTGAAATGTATACCACCGGCTTGTTCTCTATTTCTTTTGCTGGTTTTTTTCCTTTCCAGTGTTTTAAAAAATTGACAGTATCTGAAAGTTGATATTTGCTGGAAACTATAAAGCGATAGAATTCTTTATTTGTTACTGGGAATTCATCCATGTAAAAACTGTTCATTTTAAATTGTTTGCCAACCTGCTCATTTGGATATGGAATGAATTCATCGCCATGACTTTCCTTAAACACAAAATTGCCTGCAGGTATTAATTTCATGCCTAGCAGATTTTTTTGTTGTGTGGTTTGGTTTTTTTCAATACTTATTTTTCTTGCTTTCCCAGGTTGTAAATCTAAAATATGCTCATCCAATAGGGTATTATTCTCAACAACTTGAATCACAAATTTCCCCTCATAATATCCAAAATATTTATAAATGCTGATGGTATGATCTCTAGTTTTAAATATTACAGGAGTTTTATTGTATGAAGGATCGCCTTTCCAGATGAGGATTTCACCCCCTTCGCTTGATGAAAAGTTTAATAGATCTCCATCAATACTCGCTTTGATAAGTTGAGGCAATTCTGCGATACAATCAACTTCGCCTTCATTGTTAGTTCCTAAATATTTTTCATGAAAGGCATCTGCCTCTGCTTCAATCATGTATCGATTCTTCACATTTATCGGCTCTAACATTTTGTGTTGCCACAAATCAACATAATGGAATCCCTTTTTTGGCTGAACCTCAAAAAGAAACCCCTTGTATCCTTGTGGTATAGTGCAGTAAACAGTATAAACTGTTTTCTGATTTCCTTTCCATTCATTCACCCAAATGCTGTCTCGTGTTGTTGACTTTAGGGGAGTTAACTTTCCGGATGTAAAATTTGATGTATTTTCTCTGAGAATGCGTGTAGTTCGTCCCAAATAGGCATACTGTTCATCAGCCCATGCTGGCATCCCAGGTGCAAAAATGTTCAACTCTGTTCCATATCCATTGAAAAATGAAGTTGCAAATTCACGCTGTATTCGTTCCTTATACAGTTCTGCTACCCGAAATATCGCAAACTCAGGTTTGATGAATTTATTCAAGTTGAGCATGGGTACATAATAGAGTGCATTGTGCACCCTTCCACTTACAATCAAGGGCATGTCTTTTGGTATCGCCATTCCTTCGCTATACATTACAACACCTCTCCTTACCTGATCTGCAGCTTCTTGCAATTCCTTACTGGAAGCTCCTCGCGTATCTAAAACCACTCCATCGGCTGATGTCTCTTTTATCAACTCACTAAGGCCCGATAAATGTCCTTCACTTCTTGTTCCTTCGTCCCAAGGGTTGTAGCATACAAAAAACTTGGTACCTTTTTTTCTCGTTTCTTCAGCTAATTTCTTAATTGCCGGAAGTCCGCCTGGTAAGTCCCTAAACAAGTCAAATTGATTTCTTTGGTCCAACCCCAACGACGGCCATGTTGGCCAAATTCCTATCACATCATCACCACCATAAAGCGGTTTGGTTTTTTTTATAAATTCATCTAGTTGATATGATTTTTTTTCAGCACTGTAAATTTTCTTATCCCACGCCTGCATCAAATGCATAACATAGCCCTGCCGTATCCACTGCAAATCAGTCCTGTTAAAAAGTGTATTGTCAAACTTCTCCAAATCAAAAAGCATGTTCTCCTGAAATACCACCCTCAGCCCTTCCTGCCACTCACCTTTGTATGGCATCGTCCACCTATTGTATGTAACACTCCCACCCGGGTATAAAGCAGTTTCAAATCTTTTTCTCAATCCATTTTTTATGGTTGTTCTATCTCTTCTGGTTAAGGAAACCAACTTGTTGCCATCTTCTTCTAAACAGGCAAATCCAAGCTCCCATGCGTTGTCTGGACAAACAACATTCACAGGTGTTTTGCCTGGGATGAACAAGTGTGTTCTTGATAAAGGATGGTCACCCAAACCTGTAATGAATACATGATCTTTGTCTATTCCAAAGGGAGCTAGGTTGGATATTTCAATGGTGTCAGATGACGTGTTTTTGAGTTCAATTTGGTCCTGATACAATCCATTTTTTATGGTGGCTATCGCGTACCATAATTTTCCACCAAGTACCCCTGTTTTGTCATTTGCGTTGAAATTGATCTTATTAATTGAAACAGAGAAGATGGGATGTTTCAGTTGAGCAGGAACACGCATTCCTAAAAAAATGAAAGTTAATAGTATAAATAGACGCATAATGCTGATTAAGACGTCAAGATAGGAAAAAATATTTTTGGTTGAAACTAATTGGTAAAATGCTAAATTTTTGGTGGGGATAAGGTGATGACTACAATCCACTGGTAACAAATTGGCACAAAATCATTCTTATTTGTTACCAGCGAAAAGCAATCAGCTTGATTAGCAACGACTGAAAACAAAGTTATTCGAATAGTTTGAACCTTGTTTGGTGAAATCACGTTGGAAATTTTATTTAAATTCGTTATATTAAACATCAGTAGTTTCTGATTAGACAGAAAACTTATTTAATGAATAAAATGACATTTTAATAAGCATTTTAAATGCTTGATTGCAATCAGTTTTTGTTAAAAATCAATAACTTCAAACATCAAATATTTCACATGAATAATATTTCTCGCCGTACAGCACTTAAACAATTTGTTTTTGTGTCCGCCGGTATGGCCTTCATCCCTTCTTGTATGCAGGATAGAAGCAAGTCTGCTTTGTTGCTTAAAAAAATTTCCATTGGTTCAGATGATGAAGCAATGCTTGCTGAACTTAGTGAGACCATCATCCCCAAAACAACTTCTCCAGGTGCAAAAGACATTTCTGCCCATCTTTTTGTGTTGAAAATGGTGGATGACTGCACAAAAAAGGAAGACCAGGAAATCTTCATTAAAGGGATGAGTGAATTCAAGGCTTTCTGTAAAACCAATACTGGTAAGGATTTTGTAAAATGCAATGGTGAAGAGCGTAAAAAAGTGCTAACAGATTTAATTGCAAAAAAGGATGAAGAAAACGACCTCAATGCATTCTTCAAAACGGTAAAAAGATTCACCATCCAAGCATATACATCATCCGAATTCTTTCTTACGAAAGTTCAAGTGTATGAATTGGTGCCAGGTAGATACCATGGATGTGTTCCTGCATAACCATCAACTTTAAACTAAAAATTTTAAACCAACATGCCTAACAATACATTCGACGTAATCGTAATTGGCTCAGGAATCAGTGGTGGCTGGGCCGCAAAAGAGTTCACTGAAAAGGGACTAAAAACCTTGGTGCTTGAAAGAGGTCCAGAAGTGAAACACCTTCGTGATTATCCCACCACCAATAAAATGCCTTGGGAATTTGAACACAGAAATGAAATTCCACAAGAAATCAAAGATGCAAATCCCATCATCAGCAAATGCTATGCATTCCGTGAAGATGCACAACATTTTTTTGTAAAAGACAATGAGCACCCTTACGTGCAAGACAAGCCATTTGACTGGATTCGCGGATATCAAACAGGAGGAAAATCTCTTATGTGGGCCCGTCAAACACAACGCTGGAGCGAATATGATTTTGAAGGCCCTGCCCGTGATGGTTTTGCAGTTGATTGGCCCATCAGGTATAAAGACCTTGCTCCTTGGTACAGCCATGTAGAAAAATTCGCTGGAATTTCCGGAAACAAAGACGGATTGGGTGTTCTCCCCGATGGCGAGTTTCTTCCTTCACTTGATATGAACTGTGTAGAAAATTATTTCAGTGATTTTGTATCGAAAAATTATAATGGTCGTCATGTTATTTATGGCAGGTGTGCGCACTTAACCGTTCCTCAAAAAATTCACCTTGACCAAGGTCGGGCACAGTGCCAGAAAAGAAATCTTTGTCAGCGTGGATGCCCATTTGGCGGGTATTTCAGCTCAAATTCATCAACATTACCTTGGGCAGAAAAGACTGGAAACCTCACCATGATTTCAGGCGCAGTTGTACATTCTATCATCTACGACGAAAAAAAGAACAGTGCCACTGGAGTTCGCGTCATTGATGCAAATACAAAGAAATCCACTGAATACTTTGCAAAGGTCATTTTCCTAAATGCAGCTGCAATTAATTCCAACCTCATTTTGCTGAATTCAACTTCTTCAAGATTTCCCAATGGGTTGGGTAACGACAGTGGTGTGCTTGGGAAATACTTTGCTTTTCATAACTACCGAGCAAGGATTTCAGGAAAGTATGATGGATTTCTTGATAAAACTACGGATGGCCGCTCTCATACCAGTGCTTATCTCCCTCGTTTCAGAAATGTTGAAAAGCAAGAAACAGATTTCCTCAGGGGATATGCTGCAGGTTTCTCAGCAAATAGGTCAACCAAAAGAAATACAGACGGCTTTGGAGAAGAATTGAAGTCACATCTTGATAAGAAGGAGCTTGGACCTTGGAACGTAGGATCTCACATGATGGGAGAAACGATTCCGAAAGAAACCAATTTTATTTCTCTGGATATGGAAAAGAAAGATGCATGGGACATGCCGCTGTTGAAAATCAAAGTTGATTATGATGAAAATGACGACAAAATGGTAAAGGATTACCACGAGCAGATGACTGAAATGTTTACCAAAGCAGGCTTTTACGATATACAAACAACTGATTCACACCAGGCGCCCGGATTGGATATACATGAAATGGGAGGGGTTAGAATGGGGCTTGATCCTAAAACTTCCATGCTCAATAAATGGAATCAATTGCATGCTTGTAAAAATGTTTTTGTAACAGATGGTTCAAGCATGACCTCAACTTCAACGCAAAATCCATCTTTAACATATATGGCATTGGCAGCAAGAGCGGCAGATTATGCCATGATGCAACTAAAGAAAGGGGAGTTATAATTGAATCTATAAGCAATTTTTTAAAAAAATAAGATGCCTTCAAAATTAAATGCCTTGCTGAATGTTGTTGGACTCCTACTCGTGCTAGCATTGAATGCATTGGCAAATATCTTGCCAATCAACGGGTACAATACTGGACAGATTTCTGCTTTCTATCCTAATTATTTTGTGCCAGCAGGATTTACATTCAGCATTTGGAGCATTATTTATATTATGTTGATTGGTTTTGTTGTTTGCAGTGTTGCAGCAACTGGTAAAAAAATGAGCGACAATGCGAAGCAATCTATTAAAATTGCTTCACCTTTTTTTCAGCTCACCTGCATCTTAAATTCAGCATGGATTTTATCATGGCATTATCTGTATTTGGCAGCTTCTTTGTCTGTGATGATTTTATTTCTACTTGTGCTGATTTTGCTCTACCTAAAAATATATAAGTTTAAAAAGCAGCTTTCATCATTCATGAAATTTTGGATACACCATGCTTTTGTAGTGTACCTCGCTTGGATTTGTGTCGCAACCATTGCCAATTTCACCGCATTTTTTGTTGGAATAGGTTGGCAGGGGAGTCCATTAGATGCTAAAACTTGGAGCATTGTTATGATTTCTATCGCTTTGTTGCTGGGTATTATTTTCGTTGGCAAGCGAAAAGAGCCTGCCTATGGATTTGTGTTAAGCTGGGCTTTTTTTGGAATTTACGCAAGTCAAATGCCAGTTGCACGAAATGTAGGTATTGCTGCCGCTTTTGCAGTTAGTATTATTTTGGCATTGAGCATTACAATTCTCATAAAATCGAGAAAAGCAGGTGTATAGGATTAATCCTTTCGCTATTTTTGCAACATGAAAATTAGTACAATCTGTTTAGATACTTTTCAGAAAAGCGTTAATGATTACCATTTTCATAATGACGTGAATTCAGCTATTATAAATCCTTTTGAAAAGGGTTCTCTTGAGTTTTTGTTTTATGAAAAAAACTATGTAGATACCGTTCAATGGCATTTGGAAGATATTGTTAGAGATCCTTTTATCAATGCAGCTGAAGGGATTGAATTAAAACGAAGAATCGATAAATCAAATCAAGTACGGACTGATTTTGTTGAACAAATTGATGATTATTTTCTTGCGTTGTATTCAAATATTACAGCTTCTCACGGTGCCACTTTAAATACGGAGAGTCCTGCCTGGGCCATCGACCGCCTCTCAATTTTGATTTTGAAGATTTATCACATGAGAGAAGAAACACTTCGAACAGATGCCAGCGTCGATCATATTGCTAAATGTCAGTTGAAATTAAATATACTCTTGGAACAGCAGGATGACCTTTCAAATTCTATCGATGAGTTGTTATTAGATATTGAATCTGGTAAAAAAAAGATGAAAGTGTACCGACAAATGAAAATGTACAATGATCCAGCTTTGAATCCGGTTTTGTATAACACCAAAGAGAAATGAATGTAGTCACAACCCCCGAAAAGATATTGGTGATGCGATTTTCCTCTCTTGGGGATGTAGCATTGGTGGTGCCGGTAGTTAAATCTTTTTTAAATGAGCATCCCGATAAAGAAATACTGATGTTGAGCAGTAAGCTTTATGCAGATTTGTTCGCAGGAATTGATCGTTTGGAATTTTTAGGGGCGGATCTCAAAAAAAACGAAAAGGGAATAATTGGCATTTATCGCCTGTACCAAGTTTTGAAGAAAAAATACCAAATCATTGCAGTTGCAGACCTGCACGGTGTTTTACGCACATTTGTATTAAGCTTTTTATTAAAACTATCTGGCAAAAAAATAGGCACTATAGATAAAGGAAGATTCGAGAAATTTGCACTTACAAGAAAAGGAGCCAAAATTTTCAGACAGCTGCCTCATTCAACTGAGCGGTATTTGAATGTTTTTAAAGGGTTGGACTTCACCATTGAAAAAGCTCTTTCTGAGCTGTCAAAGCCCTTGCAATCCAATGCTGCAAATCCAAAAATCAGGATAGGTTTCGCTCCTTTTGCAAAGCACAGCACTAAAATGTATTCCCTTGATAATTTTAAACAGGTAGTGTCTTATTTTAACAAGATGCCTTATAAACTCTATTTTTTTGGAGGTGGTTCTGCAGAAAAAAGATTTATCGAGGAGTGGGAAAATATTTTTGACCATGCAGTTAAAAAGACTGCTGAAGTTTCTCTCAAAGAGGAGCTGGAGCTCATGAAAACAATGAATGTAATGGTTACGATGGATTCTGCCAATATGCACATGGCTTCTTTGGTTGATGTTCCTGTGGTATCGATCTGGGGCGCAACTCACCCGTTCGCCGGATTTTATGGTTTCAACCAAAATCCATTAAATGCAGTTCAAGTAGACCTTTCTTGCAGACCTTGTTCTGTTTTTGGCAATAAGCCTTGTTGGCGAGGCGACAATGCTTGCATGAAGCAAATTACCCCAGAGATGATCATCGGTAGGGTGGAATCTCTTTTGGTTTAAAGTTTTTAGTTGAAAGTTGATTTTAGTTGAAAGTCGATTTCTTTAGTTGAAAGTTGAATGTTTAAACTTTCAACCAAAAACTTTAAACTATTCTCTCCACCAACTCCATGTGTTCTTTCCTCACATAATATTCAAAGCTTCGCTTGTCAAATTCAGACCTTTGCTTATCTATGACAGGCTTTTTGTTGTTAGTAACAATGCCCAATTTTTCATTGATTGATGTAATAATGTCGCTTCTCAATCTCTTTTGAATCTCACTGCTGCGTAGAGATGACCCAATCACTTTGTTGATTTCATCAATGGTTGTTAGCCGATCTTCAGATGATTGTTCATAAATAAATTTTAGCAACACCCGTTCTCTCTGCTCCAACAAGTCCAATATTTTAGATGACTTGAACATCATTGTGCCTTCATTGTTTTCGTCTTTCTTTTGTACAGCAACGGGCTCAGGATTACTCATGGGAATGCCAATTGAAGCAATTGTGGCTGGGGGATTTTTCTTTGAATACAGCTTTGTAAACAGAAGAATAGAAATAAATGACAGCCCAGCAACAGCAATCATTAAAATTCCTTCTTTTTTTATGGGGGAAGGTGTTTTTAGTGGTGTATAAACCGTTAGTCCAGTATCTAAAAGATCTGAGCGGCTAATGGTTAAAGAGTCAATTCGTTCTTTAAAGTTTCCGAAATATATGGTAGAATCAACACAAAATGTAATATCAAAGCGATCTCCCTTTGTTTGGGCACCTACAATTAAAGCAAATTTTTCAACTTCTTTATATTTGTAAATTTTGTTATTTTTTACATCAATAACCATATCTCCTGTAAAAATTCCCCAAGGTGTTATCCCATAGTGAGGGAAATTATCAATTTTTAAATCGCCAATTAATTTCCAGTTACCCTTTTGAATATCAAGTGTCAACAATTTATGTTTGTACAAACTGTCTTTCTCTACATCTTTTAAAAAAGCAGGATTTACACCTGGACCTTCAATCGTTAAACTTTGGTTTGAAGTATCTAAAAAGTGAAATGTTTCGAGGTTAAAAAACGTTTTTGTTATGTTTTCATTCAATTTAATAGCATACCATTCAAACGAACTTGAATTATATTTTCTTAGGGTGCCATTTATTACCCAAAAACCTTGTCCCCCAAATGAATAAAGTGCGGTATCTAATGCAAATAATAAACAATCAAAATTATATCCTGTAAAAATTGTTTTATCGATTCTCTTGTAAACAAGGCTATCTCTTTTTATTTTAATTTCATATACCCTACCTGTTCCAGGAATGCAAACATAAAGCCCTTTTTTGCTTTTTATTAATTGAGTCGAACCTTCATAATTGATTTTGGGCAAATCTTTAGTCTCAAATAAATTTTCAGAATTCTGTCTAAATATTATTACTTGTCCTTCAATATCATATAATTTCTTTACAATTGGCGGCAATGACCTAGTCTGTGCAAATGGTCCGTAACCAATAATCACCAAAATAAAAAGAAATATTTTTTCCATATATTTTGCAATATCCGCTAACAACTAAAACACAAAAAGAGAAAAAAACATTTTTTTAGGGTGTTTTTACATATTACGTACATCACATATGTGTTGTGCATTGAAAATCAATTATTAGCAACAAAAAAATCAAAAAAAATATTTCACCTATATTTTCACCAACTTTATATTTTGCATTAATTTATAGTGACTTATCTTTATTTTTTTACCAACTTACATGATGATTCTCTGATGTATAATTTTGGTTTTAGGACTATTTCTTTAGGTACCGAGAAGTCATTATTTAAAAACTGCTCAATAAATAGTTTCCCAGCCATTTTACCAATTTCAAAAGAGGGTTGTTCAACGCTTGAAATGCTTGGACTAAGCAAAGCCAATGATGGTTCGTTGTTGAACCCAACTAGTCCTATGTCTTCGGGCATTTTTAAACCTCTTTTTTTTATAGCAAGCATCGCGCCAATGGCCATTCGATCGCTTATTGTAAAGATGGCATCAGGTCTTTTCTTTGAATTAAGAAGTTCCTCGGTTGCGAAGTAGGCAAAATCTTGGTTAAAATCGCAATAAACTACAAGCTCAGGGTCAAATTTGATGTTGTGTTTTTTTAACGCCATTTTATATCCTTCTAATCGGCTATTGCTGATCCCCAATGATTTTGGTCCCGCCAAAATAGCAATCTTATTATATCCTTGTTCAATCAAATGTTCGGTTGCTATAAATCCACCTTCTTCATTGTCTAATATAACGCTGGAGGCCACAAGTTCAGGTATAATCCTGTCAAATGTAACAAAAGGAATTTCTCTTTCCTTGAGTACTTTGAAATGTTCATTTGTTTTTGTTTCGCTGGAAATTGAAATGATGAATCCATCTACTAGGCTGTTCAACATTCTTCTCGTATTTACAACCTCCCTTCCAAACGACTCATTACTTTGACAAACAATTACAGTAAATCCTGCTTCCAATGCAGCTTCATCTATGCCTTTTACCATCGTAGAAAGCACATAATCTAGGTTGGGAACGATTACTCCAATGGTATTTGTTTGTTTTTGCCGCAAGCTTAACGCCAATCTATTTGGCTGATAATTCAATTGTTCGGCTAACTCAATTACAATTTTTTTTGTTTCTGGATTTATATCAGCAGCATTGCGCAGCGCCCTGGAAACTGTTGATATAGAGAGATGAAGACGTTGGGCTATGTCTTTTATGGTAGGGGGTTTATTTAGCATGATTGATTTTAATTATTTCACAGTAAATTCCATTTTTTAAAAAAATCAAGATACAATAAAAATAGATTCAATGGCGTATTTCCGGTAATATTTCCGGTAACGTTTCCGGTAACATTGCCGTTAGATAAATTACAATATACTGAGTCATATATTTATTAATAATAAAAAAAATATAAAATTATTTCAAATAATTTAATAATTTCTAAACAAAATAATCTTTAGTTTTTCCGTATTTTAATTAATATTACCCTCTCAATTTTTAATCGTTTTACTGCGTTGTAAAATGTGAGAAAAACGATTGTATCATTCAAAAAACCAAAACGAGCCAAATGAAATCAATGTATTTATTGCTGTTTGCACTGCTGATCTATTCAGGTTCAACATTTGCACAAAAAATCGAAGTCAAAGGAAAGGTTGTTGATCAATCTACTGGAGAGCCGTTGGGTGGTGTTTCGATTATCACGAATAAAATTAAAGGTGCCCTCTTAACTAAACAAGATGGTACTTTTGCTTTGTCGCTCGACAAAGGTGCTTCCACATTGGTGTTTACTTATGTTGGGTATGTTCCTCAATCAGTTTCAGCATCCACAAGCACAGTGCTTAACATTTTGTTGGTTCCAAACACACTTTCCCAAGAAGAGGTTGTTGTAATTGGATATGGTACACAAAAGAAATCAAGCTTAACAGGTGCTGTTGTTAAATACAAAAATGATAGAATGGATGAATCTCCATTATCAAGGTTAGACCAAGCTTTGCAAGGACGTATAGCGGGCTTAACTGTTCAAAACATCAGTTCAGAAGCAGGTGCGGCTCCGAAAATTAATATCAGGGGCATCAGTTCAATCAACGCTGGTTCTAGTCCCTTGGTCGTTGTTGATGGTCAGCCTATCCCCGATGGACTTGCCTTTTTGAACATGGCGGATGTAGAATCTGTTGAAGTACTCAAAGATGCTGCTTCTGCAGCTATCTATGGTTCAAGAGGTTCTGGTGGTGTTATCCTTGTAACGACTAAAAAAGGAACAGCCGACAAACCTAAATATGTTTTGAAATATTCTGTTGGTGAAAAAAAGGATTACAAGCGATATGATATCATGACCACTGGGGAGTATATCGGATTGCTTTTTCAAGAGATGGCAAAACGTGCTCAAGACTCTACCGTATTACCAGCCAATAATACTGTTGCTGATGGAGACCGCGCTTCTTATGTTGTAGAAAATTTATTTCGTGGTGGTCAGAGTACAGACTGGCAAGGAGAATCATTGAGGCCTGCAACATTTCAAAATGTAATGCTCAGTGTTGCTGGTGGTAAAAAAGATGTGAGGTATTTTCTTTCAACAGGATATCAGAATGACGAGGGAATGATGTACAAAAGTAACTATGAAAAATTGAACATCAGAACGAGGGTTGACCTAGACCTAAGTAAAAAAGTAAAACTGAGCTTAAACGTCAATCCATCTTATTCAAAACGCTCTGCTCCTTCAGAAAACTTTACCAACTTCTGGAGATTTCCTACATGGTTGCCTGTTTACCACAATGCCGCAACTGCTGCTTTTGTTAATACAAATCCTCAATATGCTGGGATTAGGGCTGGAGATTATGCACATCCAAGGCACTTCTCAGGATTATCTTATGCCGGATCAATGCCTGATGGAACTAACTGGACTTCTGGAGCAACAACCGTTAATCCAAGTGGCTCTGCTCAACAAAATCCTAAATCTGCCGTAATTCGCACAGATATCTCTAACAATGAATACCGTTTGCAGTCATCTGCCGACTTGAACATTATATTGTTGCCTGGGCTTACCTTCAAAACATTGGCAAGCACTTATTTGAATTACACCAATGGGTTAGATTTTTCACGAAGAAGTGCTAACCGTGATGGCGACAACAACAGAGGTGAATTTACCAACAACGTTTTTATTGACCTCCTTTCGGAGAATACACTCAATTATGTTAAAAGTGTAGGGAAAAGTGACTTCAACATCCTTGCAGGTTTCACATCTCAGAAAACCACAATAAGCAGAGATCAAACTGCTGCCATTGACTTTCCTAGTGACGAAATAAGAACGCTGAACAGTGCAGCTCAATTGGATAAGCTAGGCACTTTTGGAACTAAAAATCAAATTGGATTATTGTCATATTTAGGTCGTTTAAACTACGCTTATGACGACAAATATTTGTTATCTGCTAGTTTCAGAGCCGATGGAAGTTCTTATTTTGGACCGGGTAATAAATGGGGAACCTTCCCATCAATTTCACTTGGTTGGGTAGCGAGCAAAGAGAAATTCCTTTCAAACATTGATTGGCTTTCTAATTTAAAATTCAGAGGGAGTTATGGTGTTTCTGGAAACAACCGTATTACCGATTTTGCCTTTTTGGATTTGATGTATGGTGCTAATTATTCTTTGGGTTCTGGAACAGGAACTTCATCACCAGGATTGGTTAATTCACCAACAATCATTTCTAATCCAGCTATCACATGGGAGAGCACTTATCAAAGCAATTTTGGTTTAGACATGTCATTGTTCAGCGGTAAACTTGGTATCACCTTGGATGCTTATAAATCTAAAACAGATAAATTGTTGCTTCAACAATCTGCAATGGCATTCACCGGAGTTCCACAGTTTTGGAACAACATTGGTAGTTTAAGAAATACTGGAATTGAAATTGAATTAACTACACGCAATATCCAAACTAAAAGTTTCAAGTGGTCAACTTCTGCAAATATTTCTCAAAATAAGAACAGCATCATAGAACTAGGAACTGAAGCTTATTTGTTGAATCAAGGTGAGCGTACAGAAGTTTATAGAAACAAAGTTGGAAATCCATTGGTGCAATATTTTGGATTTAAGACAGATGGCGTATGGACATCGCAAGAGCAGATAAACAAAGCCATCGCAGGCGGTTTAACAAGCTCTTTAAGCAATGTTTTTGTGCCAGGAGGCTTGAAAATTGTGGATGTAAATGGCGACAATAAAATTGACAATGAAGACAGAACTGATCTTGGAAATCCTTATCCAGACTTTACTTGGGGCATAACCAATAATTTTTCATTCAAAGGCTTCGATGCAAGTTTCTCATTCCAAGGTGTACAGGGTGGAAAGTTGATTAATGGCGATCCAAATTACAACGAATCGAGAAGAACCATTAAAGTATACAACGAAAACCGTTGGGTGAGTGCTAAATTTCCTGGGGATGGCAAAACACCATTTTCTACCCTTGGATATAACTGGATGTTAACTGACTATGTAATTGAAGATGCCTCTTATGTCTCTCTACGAGATGTTAATATAGGATACACAATTCCTGCTGATTTCATGAAGAAATTAAAGGTTAACTCATTGCGTTTTTATCTATCTGCACAAAATCTATATTTCAAAACAGCGAAAGGATACAGAGGACTCAATCCTGAAGGTAGGTTCACCAATGGTGCTTATTCATCCGTATTGGTGGATGGATATCAGCGTGGTTCCTTCCCAATTCCCAAAACAGTATTGATAGGTATAGATATTAATTTCTAATCATCAACGAATTAAAAATAGCAATATGAAACGTCATTTATTTACACTAATCATTTGTATTATTTTATTTGCTTCATGCAAAAAAAATATTGAAATTTATCCGCTCAGCAATGTAACAACTGCTACATTCTATAAGAATACAACAGACATCCAAACAGCGCTTATCGGATGTTATAATGGCCTTCAAAAGCCATTGTTGGAAGAATGGAAAATGTCTGAACTAAGGAGCGACAATGCCATAATGGGCAATGCTGCAAGTAAGTCTGTTCCTAATCGCGACCTTAGTGATTTGGATTTATTTATTCCAAATACCTCTCACCAAGGTATCTATAATTTTTGGATCAACACGTATGCCAATATCCGCAACGTAAATGTGTTGCTCAACAGCCTCAATGTAAATTATAGTAAGTCAACAGGCTCGATAACTTCAGATACTTCTGCCGTTCTTATATCATCAAAAGATAAAAAAGAACTTTCAGCAGAGGCTGCATTCATCAGGGCTTATCACTATTTCAATTTGGTTAGGCAATTTGGAGGTGTATTTCTTGTACACGAACCATTGTCTCCATTTGACGCAACTTCACTGAACAGGGAAACGGCGGATGAAATTTATAAACTGATCATAGCAGATTTGAGTTATGCAATTGCTAACGGACCAGCTTTTAAATATGCTTCAATTCCCGCTGCCACTTTAGGACGCGTTAACAGTTGGACAGCCAAAGCTTTGTTGGCGAAAGTGTACCTTACACAGAACAGGAAGGCAGATGCTATTCCGTTGTTGACTGATATTATTTCAAACAGCGGCTATGGATTGGTTGCGACTTACAGCGATGTTTTTTCCATTTCAAATGAAATGAACAGAGAAATACTTTTCGCGATAAGATATAAGGCAGGTGGTATCGGATTAGGATCACCATTCCCCAACTCGTTTGCACCTGAACTCAGCGGAACAGCTGTAATCATTGGTGACGGCGGTGGGTTTAATACACCAAGTTCAGACTTGAACCTTACTTATGCAGCAACAGATTTGAGAAAGGGAATTAGCATCGGTGAATATGGCAACACCAAGGTACTGTATCCTAAAAAAATGATTTCTCCTGTTTCTATCGTAAATGATGCCGAAAATGATTGGATAGTAATGCGTTTTGCAGATGTAGTGCTCATGTTAGCTGAAGCACAGGGAAATACAACAGCAAGCTTGGCATTGATTAACCAAACGAGAAAAAGAGCAGGCTTGACAGATCTATTGCCTGCTGCAGTAAGCACGGTTGCACTTTTTGAAAAAGAATTGGCGAACGAGCGCAGGTTAGAATTTACTTTTGAAAATATGCGTTGGTATGATCTAATGAGGTATAACAAGACCATGACAACAATAACGGCCGAGCAAACACTTAAAAATCATTACAGTGCAGTTTATGTAGCTCATTATGGTAAATACCCTAGTCCTAGGCCTACATTGGCTCAGATTCAAGCGTATATTACCACAGATAGATTGTTGTTGCCGATTCCTCAGCGTGAAATTGACAATAACACAACACTAAAAATCCCACAAAATCCTGGGTATTGATTATCTTAAAATTCATAAACAACAACACATATAATGCATAAGTCGTTTTTCTTCATTTTAACCATCCTTTCTTTGTTTAGTTTTGAGCTTGAAGCCCAAAAAGGTAAGAAGCCAAACATCCTTTTTATTGCTGTAGATGATCTAAAGCCGATCATGGGTTGTTATGGGAACAAGCTCATCAAAACACCCAATATCGACCGATTAGCCAGGATGGGAACTATGTTTTCAAACAACTATTGCCAGCAGGCGGTTTGCGGACCAACACGTGCAAGTTTGATGACAGGCATGAGACCTGATTATACAAAGGTTTGGGACCTAAAAACGCAGATGCGTGATATTAATCCTAACATTGTTACACTGCCTCAGTATTTGATATCTCAAGGATATAATACGGTTGGAACTGGTAAAATTTTTCATCCGAGCAGTGCTATCAAGCGCATTGATCCTGTTTCTTGGAACATGCCTTATATAGAACCTGAAGAAAAAGATTATGCCAATGGTTTGGGTAAGCCTGCTAATGGCCAATACCAAAAACCTGAAAACAGAGCATTGTTTCTCGTAAAAAGAGAGCGGGTTCAAAGAGATGACGATGATGAAATGCCAACTTCGATCAAAGGACCTTCTGTAGAAAATATCGATGTTCCAGATGATGCTTATGATGATGGTGTTATTACCCTGAAAGCAAAGAACCAAATGGTTAAAATGCATAAGGATCAAAAGCCATTTTTTCTTGCAGTAGGTTACCATAAACCGCATCTGCCTTTTGTAGCGCCTAAAAAATATTGGGATATATACAACCGAGCCGATATGCCAATGGCGAGTTTTCAAGAACATGCAACCAATGCGCCTGAACTTGCATACCACAAATCTGGCGAGCTCAGAAACTATATTGATATTCCTGCCTTCGCAATGTTCAACGAACCCGGATTTCACGTTAGGTTGAAGACAGAAAAACAATTGGAGCTTATCCACGGTTATTTCGCAGCTGTATCATATTTAGATGCACAAGTGGGGATTCTGCTTAATACGTTAGATTCATTGGGTACTTTGAACAATACAATCATCGTATTATGGGGAGACCACGGCTGGCATTTAGGAGATCATGACCTTTGGGAAAAGCATACCAATTTGGAGCAGGCTACCCGTGCTCCATTGATCATTGCAGCACCTGGAATGAAGCCAGGTACTTCAAGCTCTTTATCAGAGCATCTTGACATATTTCCAACATTGTGCGATCTGGCTTCAGTGCCTGTTCCTGCTCATTTACAAGGGAAAAGTTTAAAGCCAATCATGCAAAATAAGAAGGCTGTTGTCAATGAATTTGCTATCAGCCAATACCCTAGAAAGCTCAGCAAAGAGCTGATGAAAAAGAATAATTATACGAGCAATTCTATGATGGGTTACAGCATGAGAACTGATAAATACAGGTTCACAATTTGGATGAACGATTTTACCACAAATGATGCTTTTAGTGAAAGTAAAGTCTATGCTACAGAATTGTATGATTATGTTGCTGATCCACTTGAAAAAAAGAATGTAATTGATGAAAAGGCATACGCAAAAACTTCTACTGAAATGCGCCAAAAAATGATTCAATTCTTCAAATCTCAAGAAAAAAAGTAAATGATAAAATTCTCATTGTATAAGTCAATCATTGTTTCGCTAGGGTTTTTATTTATTACTTCAGAAACATTGTTTGGCCAATCATCTAAGCCAAATATCCTGTTCATCGCTGTGGATGATTTAAAACCCATCATTGGGGCATACGGGAATGGCATGATTAAAACGCCCAACATGGATAGATTGGCGAAGAGGGGTACTGTGTTTTTAAACAATTATTGCCAACAAGCCATTTGTGGTCCAACCAGGGCAAGTATCATGACAGGCATGAGGCCAGATATGACGAAGATTTGGGATTTGAAAGCAAAAATCAGGGATGTAAGTCCCGATATCGTTACCCTTCCTCAATACCTCATCACCCAAGGTTATTCTACCCAAGGCATTGGAAAGGTATTTGATCCAAGAAATGTAGATGAGCAGAATGATAAAAGTTCATGGAGTGTGCCTTATCACAAGACGGAGAAAAAGTATTATGTACCTGAATTGGGTGAACCTGCCGCTGGAAGATATCAACTGAAAGAGACAAAAGCGATGATTGAAAAGGTGATCAGCGAAGCTTTAGCCAAGGGCATGACCAAGGCAGAAGCCAATGCTGAAGCGAATCTTAAAGTTAGGCCTACGAGTGAAAATTTAAATGTGCCTGACAATGCTTATAACGATGGAGCAAATATTTTGCAGTCGAAAGACATCCTCAAAAAATTATCAAAAAAAGGACAACCATTCTTTTTTGCAGTAGGAATTGCCAAACCGCATCTCCCATTTGTAGCACCTAAGAAATATTGGGATCTTTACAAAACATCAGAAATGCCGTTGGCTGCATTTCAAGAGCAGTCCACAAACCCTATCGCTCCTGCCTATCACAATGCGGGAGAGATCAGGGCATATACAGACATGCCGGCCGATTTGGCAAAAACAAAGCAAAAGGATTTCGGATATACAATTTCAACCGCAAAGCAACAGGAATTGATTCATGCTTATTATGCTGCAATCTCTTATACGGATGCTTTGGTTGGCGATCTATTAAACACTTTAGACTCTTTGGGACTTTCAAAAAACACCATCGTTGTTCTTTGGGGTGACCACGGCTGGCATTTGGGCGATCATAATTTGTGGTGCAAGCACAGTAATTTTGAAGAAGCTACACGCGCACCATTAATCATTAGTGCCCCTGGCATGGTTCCAAACAGTACCAAGTCATATACTGAACACGTAGATGTATTTCCAACTTTATGCGATTTAGCAGGGGTGCCAATTCCTTCAACATTACAAGGAAAAAGCTTGAAGCCTGTCATGCAAAATCCATCCGTTGCTGTAAAAAAATACGCTACGAGTCAGTACCCTAGAAGCGGTGTTGATGAAGAAAGCGGCAGGACAGGCTTTGTAGAAGCCAATATAATGGGTTATTCAATCCGTGACGAGCAATATCGTTTCACCATTTGGATGAAAAACGGGTTTAGGTCAACCAAAAAGTATGCTCAGAAAGATGAGATAGGCATTGAGTTATACGACTACAAAGCTGATCCTTTGGAAACGAAAAATGTAGCCAGTGAAAAAAAGTATTCATCTGTTACCTCAAAAATGAAAACAGACATGCTCAATTATTTTAAGACACAAGAATCGAAATAAGCATCAACACAAAAATATGAGATATTTTAAACTATTATTTGCAGCACTTTTTATCGTAAATGGAGTTGCGGCTCAATCCAAAAAGCCTAACATCATCTTTATTTTAGCAGATGATTTGGGTATTGATGGTGTAAGTTCATACGGAGCAGATTTTTTTAAAACTCCAGTGATAGACAAACTCGCCAAAGAAGGTATAAGGTACACAAATGCATACACAGTTCCATTGTGCGGGCCATCTAGGGCGTTGATATTGACAGGAAGATATGGCTTCAGAACGGGATCTGTAAATCAGGATATGACTGCCAATATTAAGCCATCGGTAGAAAACATGATGCCCGCCATCTTGAAAAAAGTAGGTTATACTTCTTCTATGATAGGTAAATGGGGGCAGTTGCCTTTAGGGCCAGCAGAATTTGGCTTTGATGATTATTTGCGTTATTTCGGAAGTGGTGTTTATGTGGCTAAAAATGATAAAAAAGAGAAATATGTGGTGAATGGCACAGAAACCCTTTTGAAAAAGGATGAATACATGCCAGACTTGATGCATGATCACATGGTTAACTTTCTTTCAAAGCATAAGAAAGATCCTTTTTACCTATATTATTCATTAACACATGTTCATGGTGAAATAATTGCAACGCCAGATACAAAACCTGGAACAACAGATTACAAGGAATTGTATGCTGATAATATTTCTTACATGGACAAGCTTGTAGGTAAGCTTCTTCACACCTTGGATAGCCTTAAATTAAGAGAGAATACGCTGATTGTGTTCTTTGGTGACAATGGTACGGCGGGACAAGCGGCAACTATAGGCAGGGTAAATGGACAAAAGCTTTCAGGAAAAAAAGGGACCATGCAAGAGTGTGGAAGCCTGGTGCCAATGATTGTTAATTGGCCAGGGGTAATAAAGAAGCCAGGGGTTTCAAGTAGTTTAATTGATGCCGCTGATTTTGTACCAACTTTTGCAGAAATTGCCGGAGCTCCACTTCCAACGACCAATATATTGGATGGGCAAAGTTTTGCTTACCAATTAAAAGGTAGCAAAGGTACCTCCCGTGATTGGATTTTCACCGGTTTGGGCAATGACTGGTACGTGAGGTCTGCCAATTGGAAATTGATGAAATCAGGTGATCTTTATGACATGCGCAAAGCACCATTTGAAGAAAAATTGGTTGTTCTTGATGAAAAAACAAGTTTGGAGAAACAAAAACTGCAATTGATTTTGGATAAATTAAATCCAGCGGGTGGTTATTTAGACAATGGTGATGGCAGTGGACGACATGCCAATAAAACGAAGAAGAAATAAAAATAAATTCTCTATTAGTTTCGATTTTGGAAATTTAAACCATAATCGATGGGCCAAAAGCGTTCAAAATGAACATGAGCAATTTTAAAACCATTTGTTCTTGGTAATTTTGTTTATTAATTACAGAATATGATAAAAACAGGAAATATAACGGTAAGCATTTATACCGAAATGACGCCAAATCCAGAAACAATGAAATTTGTTGCTAACAAACTTTTATATCCTGGTAAAAGCATTGATTTTCAAGATATAGAAGCTGCTAAACCTTCTCCGTTAGCTTTGGAGCTGTTTAGTTTTCCATTCGTAAAAAGTGTTTTCATCGCCAGTAATTTCGTAACACTAACGAAAACCCCAGATACTGATTGGGAAGATGTAAAACCTTCAGTTCGTCAGTTTTTAAAGGATTACCTAGAAGATGGAAAACAAGTTGTGAACGATGACGAAGTTCCTCTTTCTCAATCAACCGATGGAAATATTGTATTGTCTGAAGACGGCGATGTAGTTAAGCGCATAAAGGAACTACTAGAAAATTATGTGAAACCAGCGGTTGAAATGGACGGTGGTGCCATTCAGTTCAAAAAATTTGAAGATGGGGTTGTTACCCTCATGTTGCAAGGAAGTTGCAGTGGTTGTCCTTCATCCATGATTACCCTTAAATCTGGTATCGAAGGGATGATGAAAAGAATGATCCCTGAAGTGGTAGAGGTTGTTGCAGAAGCTGAGTAGAGTTTAAGGTTTTTAGTTTAAAGTTTAAGGTTGAACATCTTAAACTTTAAACTAAAAACTTTCAACCTTCAAAGCTGTCCATAGAAGAATAAACCCTAAAAACTTTTCCTAAAATAAAATCAAACCATCGTTGTGGGAGAATTCCCTTAACAAAGGGGATTGCATAAACGAGCCAAGGCATTCTGCAGAAAATTTTATCTTTCTCGATGGCTACAATAATTTGCTTGCTTACTTTTTCTGGCTTCAATAATGGAATTATGGGCGACTTCACACCATTAAACATCCCGGTATCAATATAATAGGGTGTTACTGTAGTAACTTTGATGACAGTTTTTTCTTGTTCTAATTCCAACCTCATGCTCTCGCTCCAGCCTATTAAGCCCCATTTACTGCCAACATAAACAGACAGTTTAGGATGTGCTGCCATGCCAGCTGAAGAAGCAATGTTAACAACATGCCCACTTCCTTTTGCCCTCATGCCAGGCAAGAGTCCCCTTGTTAAAAGCATACATGCCACAAGGTTAACCTTGATGGTATTTTCAATCTCATCATTGCTATGGTCTATGAATGGTTTACCAGTTACAATGCCAGCATTGTTGATTAAGATATCAACAGATTTGAAGGTTGAGTTGATTGTAGAAATAGCTTGTTCAATTGATGTTCTTGATAAAAGGTCTGCATGAATAAAAGTAGCATGTCCACCTAGTCCTTTTATCTCTTCACAAACATTGTTTCCGCCATCCTCATTTCTATCGATGATGATAACATGGGAAGCTCCTTTTTTAATACTTTCAAGTGCTAGCAAACGGCCTATCCCAGAGGCTCCGCCAGTGATTAACACGGTTGATTGATTTATCTTGCTGATGGCTTTTGATTAAAGGTTAGTTTAAAGAGATTTCAGTTGTAATATTGTAAAAATTTAGTAAATCAGCGAATTTATTTTTTCAAAAAGCTTTCGCAAACACAACAATCAACCGAATGGAAATCAGCATGATATTAGAAGACCTAGCCATAGCATCCGGTATCATCTCCGTTTGGTTTTCTAAAAAAGAGAATATATGGGTATATCCGACAGGACTTATAAACACCATGGTCTATGTTTATTTGAGTTTTGTCGGTGACTTGTATGGTGAAGCAACCGTAAATTTCTATTATACCATCATGAGTTTGTATGGATGGTATAATTGGATGAGAAAAGACAGTTCACAAGAACGCCTCATTAAAATAACCAACTCCTCAAAAACTGAGTTGTATGCTGAATTGGGTTTCTTTTCAGCCATGTATTTGGTGATATTTGTTGCACTTACTTTTATCAAAAATTCATTTGCACCGGGTGCAATACCTTGGGCCGATGCGCTTGCATCTGCATCAGCATTCACAGGAATGTGGCTAATGACAAAGAAGAAAGTCAATTCTTGGGTTTGGTGGATTGTTACCAACATCGTTTCCATCCCCCTATATTTCATAAAAGGGTATAACCACACATCAATCTATTATCTGGTATTGTTGGTTCTTGCTGTCCTCGGATTGATTGAATGGAGAAAAAAAGCAATTATTAATGAAGCATAACTTAAACCCAATTAAAATTGTTATAATCGGTCCGGAATCCACCGGCAAAAGCACATTGTGTGCGTCATTGGCCGCCCATTTTTCAACAATTTGGTGCAAGGAATATGCGCGGGAATATTTATTGAAAAATGGGAATGATTATTCTTATGAGGACCTTCTAGTAATTGCAAAAGGTCAGTTGAAATTGGAAGATGAAGCCGACCAAAGCCTTGCTGATGCTAATTCTTCACTGCTATTTATCGATACCGATATGTATGTAATGAAAGTTTGGTGCGAGTTTGTTTTTGAAAAATGCCACTCTTGGATTCTTGATCAGATTGTTCAGCGTAAATACGATGGATACATTCTCTGTAAACCGGATTTGCCTTGGGTTAAGGATGAATTGCGAGAATATCCAGATTTTGAGACCAGGGATAAACTTTACCATCACTATAAAGACATTCTAATCAACCAAGAGACTCCCTGGTTTGAAGTTTCAGGTATAGATTCAATGAGAACAGCTAACGCTATTCATTGGGTTGAGACAAGGATAATGAAGAATTAAAAATGAAGAATGAAGAATGAAGAATGCTCTTTGACTGTTTAGGAAGCGCATTTATTTAAGCTAGAGGGCATGATCGCCTATCGTTCTGAATGTGATATAGGGAGACATAAAAAAAGGTTATGACGTTTTGTTAGTAGAAAAAAATGTATGGTATGAGTAACAAAAACAAGACTCCCCTCCTGGACAGGAGGGGTGCCGAGACAGATGAGCGAAGCGATTCTGGCTCGGCGGGGTGGTGGAATTAAATTAAGGAAATCCACCACCCCGGCCTCTGTCTCGTCACCTTCGGATCCTCGCGAGAGTCCACCCCTCCTGTCCAGGAGGGGAGTCTTTGAAGCCATTACTCCAAAAAAAAAGGCTGTCTCTTTTTATTGAGACAGCCTCTTTAGGATGATGGTTTTGGGATCTATTCTATTGTTTTACTATTTTCTTTTTAGTTGATCCGTTGGCGGTTATGATTTCCGCAATGTAAATTCCTTTGCTCAATTTGGAAAGATCAACAGACTGACTTCCAGATTTCATGGAAATTGTTTTGATGATAACCCCATTCATAGTTAAGATTCTGATGGATTTGATTTGATCTTTGGAATTAATGTTGAGGTTGTTCTTTACCGGATTAGGGAATACAGTGATTCCTGTAATTTCAGTTACATCATTGTTGGTATTATTCACTGCACCTGATATGATTTCTGGAAGTAGGGCAGTCTTTGTTGCTGTGGCCAAAGAAACTACATTACCTGTTCCTGTGGTATTGGTACGTCCCTTGATTGTAACAGCATCAAAGTAGATTTTGTCTGTGGTATTTGCGCCGTTATTTTGAATCCTGAATTTGGTTGTTGAATTGAAGGCCGTTGAATTCATGGTTACTTTAGCAGCATAGAAGCCCTTATCTGTTGCAAAAGATGAAGTAGTATTTGCAACAGCTGCAGAAGTGAAAGTGCCTACAGTGGTCCATGTGCTTCCATTGTTGCTGCTGTATCTAAGGTTGAATGTTTTACCAGTTTCTATGCCAATTGAATTGAAGTAGAACATTACTTCAACTTGACTATAACCAGCTAAACTTACTGTAGGTGAAGTTGCTGTGGCATTTTTACTTTGAACCAATACGCTTCCGTTTGCTTCATAAGCAAATAATGTGTTGTTTGACCAAAGACAATTGGTTGCGCTGGAAGACACCCAACTTTGCAAGTTTGTTGGGAAATAGTAACTGGTAATCAATGTTTCAGTTACAGGTCCAGACGTTGTAATTGAAAGAGTGTTGGAGTTTCTAGTGTTTCCTGCGGCATCTTTAGACACAACATATATTGAATACAATGTACTAGCTGTTAATCCAGAAACAGTGTAAGTTCTTGTTGTAAGATTGGCTGCATTGTTTTTTACACTGTTTACATATACATCATACCCTGTTACGGCTACATTGTCTGTAGAAGCAGTCCAACTCAATGCAATTGATGTTTGAGTTTTTGATGTTGAAGAAAGCGTTGCAGCAGTAGGAGCTTGTGTATCAGCAGCTGGGGCATAAACACCAACAGCGTTCCAAGCTTCTGTTGTTGCGATTACTTCTGGAGAACCTGCTCCATAAAGGTCGATGGCAGATTGGATTGCACCAGCTCTTGCTGCTGCGAAATTTGAAGAGGCTGTCAGGTAAACAGTTAGGTTTCTGTAGGCTATTTTAGCTGCTTTGTCTAAGCCAATTCCTGTAACTGTATAGCTGTAACCTTTGTCATTAACACCCGTTTCACCAGTTGTAAGTATGTAGAACCATTTGTTTTGAACACCTGAGTTATAGTGAACACCACCATTATCTCCTGTTCCAGCATACCAGTATGTTCCGAGGTAGGTATCTGGATGAGAATATAAGTTTGGATTTGACATACTTCTGAAAGCGCCACATCCTTTCAATCCGATATCACAACTCATGAGCCAATCGTTTGAGCTTTTGGCGTAATTTTCTACACATTCACCAAAAATGTCTGAAAAGGATTCGTTCAATGCTCCCGATTCGTAGCTGTAGGTAAGGTTAGAGGAGTAGGAAGTTACACCATGCGCGATTTCGTGTCCACATATATCCAAAGAAACCAAAGGTGCATAGGTCACGCCATCCCCATCTCCGTAAGTCATTCTGCTTCCATCCCAAAAAGCGTTTACATAATTGGTTGAGTAATGTACATAAGATTTTATGATAGCTCCTGCATTGTTGAATGAATTTCTACCCAATTTATTTAGAAAAAATCCATGGGTTTGTTCTGCTCCCCAATGTGCTTGAACTGCTGTGGCGTCAGTCCAAGACGTATTGTTTAAAGAGGTAACATCAGTTGCAGCTCCATAATTTGTTCCTCTTCCAAGAGAATAAGTTTCAACACCAAGGCCGCTGGTGGTTTGACGCAATCTATAGGTGGTTCCTGACAAATCAGCTGTAAAATTTCTTACTCCATTAAAAAGGGTAGACCCAGATGAAGGTGCATTTATATTGTGGATTAGAAAATTCTCTTTTACAAAAGTTCCTGTTTTTGCATCAATGTAAACTTCAGCCCTATATAAAGGTTCAGCTGCATAAATATCATACTTCCATGCTAAGGTAAGCGGATTGTCATCGTCCGATGCTCCTCCTATAATTACAAGTTCTCCCGTAGGTTTTTTATAATCAGGGTAGCTATTTTTTACGGTATTATCCCAGGCGTAGGTATCTGCTTCTACATGGTTCATAGCAGCTGAAAGACCTTGGGAGGATGAAATTGTAGGTTTTACATCAAAGTTCTTTATCCCTTTGAATTCTCCAGAATAGCTTTCAATGATGTTGTTTTTAGAGTGGGTAGCGTAAACAGCACCTTCTACCTTCACTTTCTTGTAGTATTGTTGGAATTTATCGTGAGTAAAACCAATTTGGTCTTTTTCTGACTTTTCTGCCCTTAGTTCGTCATCAACATCCATTTCCAAGTTCTTTTTGAACTCTTGGTCTGCTTTGTCGCGAGAAACTTTTGATGTTTCTTTTTTTAAGCGAGGGTATTCTTTTGATCTTTCTTGGTCTTGGGAAAAAGAAAAAAGTGACATGCAAAGCATGCTTCCTGCTAACAGTAAATGTTTCATGATAAAGTTTAATCCGTTAATAAATGTATGATTTGTTCTTTCTAAACCTGTTAGAAATTACAAAGAGTCGGATTGTCATAAGAGAGGATAAGGCAAATTTAGAATAAACTTACTTTTAATGCAAGTTTACTGAAAATAAAACCCCCTTTCAATGCAATAAAATGATAAAAATCAAGTTGTTGCCTTGAAAAGGGGCTTAAACCGTATGTTTAAAAGTGTTTTAAGGTTGTTTTATGATTGCATTTGTAATTACAACATCACTTAGAAAACCTTTGCAAAATACTTGGGAGACTTCTTTTTTTAATAAATGCTCTTTTGAAAATTATTCAATTATTACGTGTTTATACTACCAATTTTTGATTTTGAATTGACCATTTGCATTGTACACTTTTCCAGAGGTAGAATCTTTTATCGGGCCTGAATAGGTGCCTGTAACAAATGATCCCAACCCGCCAAAGTTGCTAATTTTGATGTTTATTGGCGATGGAGTAATCACAAAATACCTTCCACTTACATAAATAACACATTCATTTGCTTGGAAGTCGCCAACAGCGCTGCCTGCAAAGCTCATTCTATAATTAGCAGTAAGCGTTGAAGTTTTTGTGAAGCCTTGAAACTTTGTAAAGTTGTTGGAAGTTGTCATCCCTAGGCTGTCTTTAGGAGTAGACACACTTCCGTCCACGCCATTTATACTGTAAGTGAAATATTGTTCATTGTTTTCTATCACAGCAGCTGGTAAATCATCTTTTGAGCAAAATCCTGCCATGAAAAAAGGAGATATGAGTAGAACCAAGGCTAATTTTAGGGGTGATGTTATTGTTTTCATATTAATTGATTGAAGTTTGATATTCATTGTTGCATATCTACTAACATCAACGTATTTTTTTATTCAATATTGCTATTGTTGATGTTAGCAAATTTGATATTCCTTTTGATTTTGGCAACTGTTTTAAAGCAACTCTCTGAACCAATAATATGTTCTGCCAATCATCTCCCTTATAGATTTCTCAGTACCACCCAGTGCTCCCGAGTTAGGAATAAAATCCATGGGCGTTAGTTTGTATTCGCTGACTTTGAAGTCAACCGGATAAGGTTGAACGTCGAATCCTTTGCTATTGAAGTTTATGGTTGCTCGTGGGATGTGGAAAGCAGAGGTTACGAGAATGATTTTTTTTCCTTTGGATGATAATATTTTGTTCACTTCCCTTGCTTCATCTTCCGTTGTGGAAACTTCTCCAGTGATTACAATCCTGTTGCTGTCAACGCCCATTTCGATGGCTTTCTCTCGAAGCAAATCACATTCTGCTGGTCCAATTTTCCATGGAACTTTACCTCTGGTGAAAATGATAATAGAAGCTTTATTTGCTTTGATCAATTCAATGCCCCCAAAAAAGCGATCTGGGTCGTTCCACTCGCTAACTATTCCTTTGTTTGTGTTTACGGAATGCGTCATGCCACTAAGCACTACGATTG
>Ga0209550_10000521_pt1 | contig 36491 bp, 38 predicted proteins | sample LauGreSuBDMM15SN_2_FD_187567 | JGI IMG/M metagenome (GOLD analysis project Ga0209550, IMG submission 187567) | Freshwater lake microbial communities from Lake Michigan, USA - Su13.BD.MM15.SN (SPAdes) (version 5) | ecosystem: Environmental > Aquatic > Freshwater > Lake | place: Lake Michigan... | reverse complement strand
TTTATTGAATAAAATTTATATTTATATTGCGGAAATTATAAATAAATTTAAAAAAAAAAATAGTTATGCTAGAAAGTGCAGTTATTAATAAAACTTTTTCTACAAAATCTAGTCCAAGATATCTATTTAAAACTTTATAAATTTTAAAAAAATAAATATAGGTAACCGTGATAGGGGTGATTATAATTATATACAATAATAAAGATTTAGAAATTGCCGAAACATATCCCAAAGAAATATACTCAGCTATAATACTGGAGAATACAACAATGAAAGCATCTAGAAAAAACAAAAATGCGATTTTATATTTGCGCTCTATTGTCCTAAGTTCATCTCTTAAATTCATATTTTATCAGAAATATATTCAAATATTTTTTTTAAACCTTTTAAATATTTTTCTTGCTCAGAATAACTGAAGCAATGATTAATGCAGAGAGCAATAGAATTATTGCTTATTTTTTTGGCATTTTTTAATCTTCTTTTGTGCCCACCCAAAACTTTAAATGATTTTTCTAAATATATCTCAGGACAAGAGCCTACATTGCAGACTATGTTATTGTTATTTAATAATTTAATAATTGCCTCTAATGTAATTTTTTTTCTAATTTTTTCTAAGTTTATAAAAAGATAAAATCTGTAATAAGAATGGTATATAAAATTAGGCACTTGAATTTTTTTTAAAAAATCATAATTATTATTTAGCTTTATAATTTTTTTACAAAAAATATTCCTTATTTTTACATTTTTTTTTAAGTTTTTTAACTGTCGAATTCCTAGCGCCGCTTGAATTTCTGTCATTCGGTAATTGCTACCTTGAAAATCATGTATCCATTTAAATCCTATCTTTTTTGTTTTATTTATTTTTTCAAAATTTTTTCCACAATCTCTAAATGCAAACATTTTTTTAAAAAAACTATAATTGCTTGTTAATATCATGCCACCTTCTCCACCAGTGCTAATGATTTTATCATAACAAAAACTCCATACGGAAATATCACCAAATGATCCTGCTAGTTTAGATTTATACTTTGCTCCATGTGCCTGCGAACAATCCTCTATCACTCTGATTTTTTTAATTTTGCAAAATTTAATAATAGCGTCCATTTCAGCTGGATATCCGGCTAAATGAACAATTATTAGTGCCCTAGTTTTACTTGAGAATTTTTTTTTTATTTCCGAAATTGATATGTTTTGAGTATCTAAATCAATATCTGCAAACACAGGTTTTAAATTATTATTAATTACGCAACCAGCAGAAGCAATATAGGATCTTGGGGATACTATTATTTCATCATTCTTTTTTAAATTTAGAGACTTTACAGCCATATCTAAAGCAACCGATCCGCTACAAACAGATAACGCAAATTTATGTTTAAAATAACTTGCATAATATTTTTCAAATTTTCTACATATTCCACCAAACCAATAGTTAACTTTCGCTGATTTTAATATACTTGAAACAGACGTGATGTCTCCAGATGAATATTGAGGCCACTTTGGATGCTTAAAATTAATTTTTTCCATTAAATCTTTCTATAATAATTTTTTCTTTTTTATTACTAAAAATTTTTTTAATAAGGAAAAGAAAGGTCATATATATAATCTTTAAGTCTAAAAAAAAGTTTTTATTAGACAAATACCAAATATCTAATTCAAATTTTTTGCTCCAACTTAAGTTATTATCCCCATTAACTTGTGCCCAACCCGTAATTCCTGGCATAATTGTGAATCTCAATAAATGTTTATTTTTATAAAGTTTATTGTATTCAGGCAATAATGGTCTCGGTCCGATAAAAAATAAATCACCTTTAATAATATTAATTAACTGTGGCAGTTCATCTAATCTAGATTTTCTTAAAAATAACAACGATTTGTAAAATCTCTTTTTTTCATTTATTTTTAAGTCAACTTTCATTGTTCTAAACTTATAAAGAGAAAAAATTTTTCTATATCTTCCCGACCTTGGTTGTTTAAAAATTACTGGATTCCCTATTTTAATAAATAAAAATATATAAATTAAAAAAAAAAAAGGAAAAATAAAAATAAAAAGAAATAAAGCAAAAAACCTATTAAAAAAAACAGCCATTATTAAATAAGTGATTTAAAGAAAAATTTATATGCTTCTGCAACTTTATCTTTACCATAATATTTTACTATTAATTTTCTACCGTTTTTTCCTAACTGTAATCTAAGTTTTTTATTTTGAATTAATTTAAGGATAGCTTCACTCATTTCTGCTAAATTATCAGAATTATAAGTAATTGAGTTGTAATTATTTATTAACAAATCTTTTAATCCATATATATTAGTACCAACAATAGGTAATTCACAAGCCATGGCTTCTGCCACAGAAACTCCAAAACCCTCTCTTTCACTTGGTATGCAAAAAATATCAGCACAATTCAAATAAGAAGCAACATTATTGGTAAAATTTATAAAGTGAACATTTCTAATTTTTTTTTTTAAAATCTTTAAACTTTTTTTTTTTATTCCCTCCTCATCTCTGCCAATAATCAGTAGTTTAATTTTTAAATCTTCAAGTTTATTAAAAACATTTACTAAATTTAAAATTCCTTTTTCAGCGCAAAGTCTTCCTGTGTAAATCAAAACAATTTCTCTCTCGCTAATTTTAAGTTTATTTCTGTATTGTGTTCTGATTTCAACAGATGGCTTAAAAATTTGTAAATCAATTCCACATACAGAGCCTTTGCCGATAACTTGGATGCTTTTTTTAAAATTATTTGATATTAAGAATCTTTTTTGCTCTTGACCATCGCACAAAACTATATTCGAAAGTTTTGTAATAATTTTATCAATATTTTTTAAAAACCATTTGTAAAATCCAATTTTATTTGCCCAAACTTGACCTGTAAAAATATGAATTCTACAATTTATATTTAATATAAATGAGGATAACATGCCCAAAAAACCAGCTTTGGGGCTAATTGTCCAAACAATGTCTGGTCTATTGTTTAGTTGATAGTACATAAGATGAAAAAAAGCTAGAAAATCCCCTAATATACTAATCTTTCTATCAAAATTTATATTGTACTTTTTTACTCCTGGAATAGTTTTTTTAATATCATAAAAATTTGAAATAACAGTAATATCAAAAAGAAATTTAAAAATTTTTATATGATTTAATAAAAAAGCTTCAATCGTTACATCGGATGATGAAATAATAAATAATTTTTTTTTCATTTAATAATAAAATTTATATAGTCATAGTTAATATGAAAATTATATTTGAAGTTTTTAATGTTACTTCTAACAATAACATCTGAAGTCAAGCTCTCAATTATGCCTTGTGATAGTGGAAATTTTGGGTAAAAAAAATTTATAAGTCTTGACAAGCAAATAACAAAAAATTTTGGTAAAATTAATTGTTCTGAATTAATTTTTTTTTTTTTTTTAATATAATTTATTAAATCACTTAACTTAATGTGCCTTGATATTATGAATAATTTATTTTTTTTATTTTGTACTTTTTTGTTTTTACAAATAAACCAAATAAAATTTATTAAATCATTAATGTGCACATAATTTCTAACAGAGTTTGAATTAGATATATAAAAAAATAAATTTTTTTTCACATATTCAATTAACCTAATATAAGATGTTGATTTCATGTCAGGGCTTATTATTTGCGGTGCTCTAATAATTGCATAATTTTTAATCTGCCTATTTTCATAGGCTTTATTGATTAACAAATCTGCATTTAACTTAGAAATCGCATAAAAAGAAATTGGTTTAGGAGTCGTATTTTCGTCAATCCAAATATTTTTTTTGTGAAAATTCTCGCCGTATACAGAACAGCTACTTAAATTTATAAAAAAAATATTTGTGTTATATTTTTTTATAAATTTTAAAATTTTTTTAACATAACTAAAATTTGATTTGTTCATTAAAGAAGTTTTGTAATTTTCTCCGGCACAATTTATTATAATATTAATTTTGTGAATATTTTTTCTTAAAATATTATTACTGCGATTTCTTAAAATAAAAATATTACAACTTTTATTTTCTAAAAATAATTTAAGATTACTACCAACATAACCCTTGTGTCCTAATATTAAAATATTTTTCATTTATTTTTTAATATTTTTTCAATGGTTTTTGCAATCCATACGCTGGTATTCCACTTACCAGCAAGAATAGAGTAAATTTTTCCATGGTGATTAATATAATTAATTCTTTGATCTTTGATAATTGAATCATTGTTTAATGAGAGCGCTCTTACAACAAAAAAAGATCCTATATATTTAGCGTTATTTAAAAATGGTAAATATTTTTTTGAATTTTCTATAAAATTATAAAAGTTACTTTTTTTTTTGTTTTTAATTAGTCCTCTATTTAAATATTTTTTATTTTTATTTTTAAAAATTGGGTATAAAGATTTGGTAATTTCTAATTTAGAATATTTTACATCACTTAATAAATGATATTCTGTGCCTAAATATGGGTCAACACATACAAACTCACCATCTAGAACAATGTAGCTTTTGTTTCGATGTTCTTGAGGAAGTTTAATTACTATTTTTTCTATTAACTCATATTTTAATTTATGAATTTTTTTTACACCTAGATTATTTAGAATTCTATTATTATTACTATAACAACAAACTATCACTTTATCATATTTATATAAAAGTTTTTTTGTAAATTTTTTTTTTAAAAAAAGTTGAATATTTTTATTTTTTTTTATTTTATTTTTTACAAGTCTTTTAAAAGAAAAATAATTCAGATTTGTCTCTTTGGATAAATAAAAATCAGAACGATACTGATTACTAGTATCCTTAACTTCTTTTAAACTAAGTTTATGTTTTTTTACAAAATATAAAAATTTTTTTAATGTAGTTTTAGAGTTGTATTTTGCTATTGCATAAAAATTTTTAGTTTTATTTGAAAATACTCCTTTGTAATAATTTATAAATAATGAGTTAGATTTTTTTATTTCTTCAACAGTTTTATCTGACCTTGGATAATGATATCCCAGATGAAATCTAAATTGATTTTTTCTAGAAGCTTGCTGTAAGATATCAGATTTATTTTCATATAAATCGACTCTATTTTTCTTAGATAAATATAAAGAACAGGCAATTCCAAAAAATCCACTACCTATTATCGCAATTTTCATATAAAAATATATATCCTATGAATAAGTTTATTGAAAAATCATTAATAATTTTTTTGAAACAAAACAAAAAAATTATTTTAATTGTAATTTTAATCCCTCTATTAATTTCTTATACATATTATACTATTTATAAACCTTGCCACACTATACACAAAATTCAAACAAGAGGTAATTCAGCTGATCTATTTGAACAAATTTTTTTTCAGTTAAAAGATAATAAGATTATAGAATTTTCAAATCTTTCCATGCCTTTTATAGAGTTTAAAGGAAAAGCGCTTGAATGCACTGAAAATTTCCAGAATGCAAGAGAAACTATAAACGATTTAAATTTATTTATTTTAGATGACCTGACAAAAACTACCAAAGAAATTCAAAATTTGTTGAACAATAACAAAAATTTGTTGAACAATAACAAACTTGAAAATTCTTTTGCTCTAAAATCAATTTACGAGCTAGAAAAACTTCAAATCTATAAAAATATTGGAGCTGATATGTCTACAGTTGAGCTTTATGAAAAACTTGGAATGAGATATACAATTATATCTATTTCAGATGTCAATAATAGTAATAAAATATTTTTTTCTATAACTTTTGGATCTTTAATTTTTAGTTTATTAACAATTTTAACTATTTTTTTTTACAAACATTTATTTAGAAAATTTTAAATTTTTTGCATAAAATCTCGCATTTAAAAAAGTTGTTATCAATGGCAGAAAAATCATCCATTTTTGTCTATTTGATATTCCAAGATTAGAAGTAATTAAAGTCATAGATAGCAAAAATAACACTAGCATAGTTAAATTAAATATTGAAAACTTAATAGAAGAAAAGTTAAATTCAAACAATTTTAGAAAGAACAAAATTAAAAGGGTATTTTCAATAATAACAATAGCGGTAAAAATAGTTAAACTAGAATAAGTAAAAAAATTTGGAGAAAATAAATAATAAATAAATTTTAGGATAAAAAGTGTTTCAGTGTCAATTTGACTTTTTGCCCCTTCAATATTTAGATTTCGGAAAAAGATTAAGGTGTTAGTAATGCCTTGATAACTAAATCTTTCACTAAAAACTGCAACTAAAAAAAAATAAAGCATCGACAAAGCTAAAATTAGGATGACAATAAATTTGTAAGTTAAAAATGAATTTCTAGTTTTAAAGAGATAATACACAAAGGAACTAACAAAAATTAATAATGCTAAGTGTGGTCTTACAAAATATAATAAAAATATTAAAAAGAATGTAAGTGCGATAGATAATGTATTGCTTATTTTTGGAAGCCTTGAATCTTCTCTTGCAATAAAAAGGTATGAAGAAAAAAAAATAGCTACAAAAGAAATAGTATCTTTGCTAAAACCACTTATCCAAAAATGAAATGATGGAAAGAACAAAATAGAAATAACTATAAAATAATCTATTTTGGAACGTTCATAAATTTTCAATGTTTCTATAATTTTTAAAAAAAAAATAAATGGTGTAAAGGATACTATTGAAAATATATAATTAACTAATAGAACATTAATATTCAAAGAATTAAAGTAACCTGCTATTTTATATAAAAAATTGTACGGTTGCATATTATTTCCCTCGTACTTTGCAGAGTCATAAAAATATGACATCGAATCACTTCCGACAGAAATTTGATAATAAGTGTAAATTAAAAAGATTAAATTGTGATACAAAAATAAAAAGAAAACTATATTACATGATAGTTTAATTTTTGACTTAATATATGTTAATAAAACTATAGAAAAAAAAATTAAATATAAAAATAAAAAATAATCAAAATAATTAAAATTGTATAATAAACTAAATCTATGCATGCCCTTTAAAAAGTTTTTCTATATACTTGTTACTATATGATTTTTTCTTTTATAAAAAAAATATATTTTTATTTAGTAGACTATACAGATACAATTAACATTAAAGTTTTTACAAATAAAATATCTAAATTGCCTTATAATAACGGGCTATCCCTTTTGGATCTTGGTTCGAGCTACGACATTGAGCCCAGATGGAAAAAATTAAAAAAGTATTTAAAGTTTTACGGATGTGAACCTAATATTAAACTTACAAAAGATTTTAAAAATAAAAATAAAGATTGTATAACTTGTGAAATATTTCCTTTTGTAATTGGGGGAGGGAAATCCAAAAAAGCTACTTTAAATATATGTAAGAATCCAGGTGTTTCCTCTTTGTTGAAACCCAACTATAAATATTTAAAATTATATCCACAATCTGACAGATTTATTATAAAGAAAAAAGAAAAATATCAATCAAGTCATATTGATAATTTAAAAATTAAAAATATAGATTTTTTAAAATTGGATATTCAGGGTGCCGAACTTCAAGCTCTAAAAGGTGGTAGCAATACAATTAAACATGCCCTAGGATTGGAAATAGAAGTTGAATTCCAGGAAATCTATTGTGGTCAACCATTGTATGGTGATATCAATAAATATTTAATTTCTAAAAAATTTTATTTTAATGACTTTACGTACATCAGTCGTCATGAAAGAAAAAATTTTTATGGATACGGACAAAGTGTTTGGGCAAACGCTCTTTATTTAAGGAGTCCAGAATTTATCAATGAAAATATTAAAGATAAGTATAAAATTATAAATTATATTTTGATATTATTATTATATAATAAATTTGATTTCATTGATTGCTTAAAGTTAAAAAAACATTTTAATTCCAAAGAAATACATCAAATACAGAGAACTGTAGTTTTTTTTAAAACAAAAAATAAAATGGCAAGATTTGTTTCATCTATAGCAACTGGAGTAACAAGATTGCTAGGAAACGAATATAAGTCTCATTTATTTAACTGATTTTTTGAACAGCTCTTTCTAACTTAAATGCTTCGGCAAATTTTAAACCACTTTGCATTCCTCTGTATTTAGCAAGTGTATCTATGCCTACTTTTGATCTCGGGAAAGGAAATGCCCTATTCTCATTTTTGTATTGTGAAAATGAACTTTGTTTTATGTGAATAGTATTTGATATATCTACAAAAAAATTTGGATTAAATTTATCTTCAAATATCCAATTAGAAGAACATGGCACTTCAAAAGAATATATTTGCTTTACGCTGTTACTTGCACCTGGCCTACATGCAATCATTGATGCTTTGTGAATTATAAGATGATCAATATTTAAATCTCTGCTATTGTGTGTAAATATAATATCGGGTGCAAATTTTTTTATTACATACTCTATCTCTTTAGTGAAAATCGCCAAAGAATATTTGTCAAATTTAGTACAATGCTTATCACCAAATTTGTAATCTTTAATCTTAAGAATTTTGAGAGCTTTTCTTGCCTCATTTTCCCTTACATCAATTGCCTTTAAAGCATCATCTGAATTTTCTTTTCCCGGTTGGTACCTAGCAGTGACTCCTTCTCCAAAAAAAATAATCTTTACTCTTGCTTTTTTTTTTAAAGCTATTGCCAAAGTTCCTCCACAACCAAGAACCTCGTCATCCGGATGTGCAGCTAGAACTAATATTTTAGTGTTTTTAGAAAAATTCATAAGGTTATATTAAGTTAATTTAGTGAGAATTCAAAATGAATAAAAGAAATTTTAAGATTTTTAGCAAATTTTTTGTCTGAAATTAAATTGTCACCGATATATGCACTTTTGAAATCTTTATGAATGCTAATGAATTTAACTAATGACTGAACATTATTAGTGGATGGTTTTGTTTCTTTTTTTATACCGTCTAGAATAAATATTTTTTTAAAATACTTTCTAATACCTAAATATTTTATTTTATTATTCTGTCTTTTTACATTTCCGTTGGTAACAAGAAATAATATTTTTGTTTTATATAAATTCTTAATTATAAATTTTAGTGATTTCGATTTTTTTAATTCTTTACATTTATAACTTTGAAATAAACGAACACATTTATCGATAATATAATTTTTATATTTAATTTTTATATTTTTAAAAAAAATATTAAATAAAAAATTCGGAGGCTTACCTCTTCTTATTTTTTTAAGCTTTCTTAATGTGTTAAAAATATCTAAAATTTTTAAGTTAGTTTTTTTTTGTATAAACCTACTTACACTTAAAAGAGCTGGGGTATCATAATTTTTTTGGGGATAAATTGTATCATCAAGATCAAATACAAGAATATCGAATTTAAATAATTTTTTTTTTAGACTTAATAAATTCATTTAGAAACTGTATCCCAAAATCTAAAATGCATCTGATTATATTTTATTTTTTTTGGCAAGGTTATGCTTTTATTTTTATGAATTTGATGAGCTATTAAAATGGGATTAAATCCGCTCTTAATTGAAAAAATTACACTCCCTGATAACCTTGGGTTAATTTCTATAAGCCAAATTCCTTTTTCATTTTCAATGAACTGAAAATTTACAGGACCATAAAATTTTAAATACGTTGATATTTTTTTAATTTCTTTTATTATTTTATTGTGCCTTACTACTTTTCCAATGATACTGACATTTTGTGCTAATATTCTTCTACGCGGAATCGAAAATATTAAATAGCCATTTTTATCAAAAACGCAATCAACAGTAAATTCTTTTCCTTGTATATATTTCTGAACTAGATATTTAGAATTTTTTTTAAATAAACTTATTATAGATTTGTCGTTAGTTGTGAAGATATTTTTTCCACCCCTTCCAACTGCTGGTTTAATAATACAAAGACTTTTCGATTCTAGTGGTGGTAATTTAATATTTTTTTTTTTAAAAAAATTATAAAATAGATTTTTATTGTTACAAATATTTATTGTTTTTCTTGGTGATATAATTACCTTTTTTTTTAAATTCGAAAAATTTTCAATATTTTTAGAAATATTTTCCAACTCTTCGTCCACGTATAAATATACAGCATCAGCTTTATTAGAAAGCTTATTTAAAAATTCTGGAAAAGTTTTGCTTGTTCCTTTAGGCGATTTATAAAATTCATCACAAAAGTTTTTGGCAATGCCTTCGCTATTGCTATCTATTCCAATAATGTAGAATCCATTCTTTTTTAATTCAACAAAAAGACTTTTCATTATAGGTCCATTCGCAGCGGAAACGATAATTTTATTTGTCATTTTTAAAGTACATTAAATAATTATTTTTATAATACTATTTTTTTAAAATAAATTTTAAAAAGAAATATGCTGTCACAACTATTACGTCACAAATAAAAAAAAAATAATTTTTTTTAAAGTATTTAACAATGAAAAATTGTTTTTTTATAGTCTTGATATAATCTATAAAATTTATGCTTTCTAAGAAAGGATGATAAGCCACAATTTTCGGGTCCATAATAATATTATAACCCTTTTTATATAAACTATGGGTAAAAATAACATCCTCATAATAAGATTTTTTTTCATTAAGAAATAAATTTTTATTCGAATCTTTTAACGCTGATTTTTGATAACAAATTGAACTATGAGTCCATTCAAGATTTGGTAATATTTTTTTTTTTTTTATAAAATTTTTAGGTAATAAAGGACAGATTCTTCCTGATGACAATATTGAATGGTATTTAATTTTTTTTCCTAGATTGAAAAAAAGCAAAACAAAGCGAAATAGAAAATTTGAATAAAAATTATGATTCCATCTGTGCGATAGAACAATAGCATTAGAAATGTTAGGTCTTGGTTTGATTAAAATCGTAGAAGAAACTATTTTTTTTTTTTCATTTCTAAAATGCAAAAACATAAGATTGATATAATTTTTCTTTAAGATCAAATCATCATCTAATTGCATAATAATATTATCTTTTTTTGTGTGTGAAATAGCCATTTGTCGTTGATAATTTTGATTTTTAATTTTAGAAACGAATGTTTTAATAAATAATCCTGGAAATTTTTTTTTTGTAATAAAATCAAAATCTCTCTTATTAGTTCCGCAGATAATTATTTCGTTTGGCCAGTAATTGTTGTTAAATATAGAATTAATAAGCTTCGGGATTTTTTCTCTACCTTTATGAGATGCACAAACTACTGAAATTGGAAGTTTTTTTTTCATAAAAAATACTAATAGAAATAAATTATTACTGTTTGCACCAAATTTGATTTGGGAGAATCCCTTTTTTCGATAAGTAAAAATTATTTTTTTTTAATAAATTGTTGATATTTTCTTGGTCTGTTAAATTTTTTAAATTAATTTCAATCAAAACACTTTTTGTATGGATTAAAAAAATCTCTAGGCCTTTTAGTATTTCATATTCCAATCCATCTACGTCTATTTTTATATAATCTGGTTTTTTTAATGAAAAAACATTTTGAAAATTAGAGGGACTAATAGAAATTGTTTTATATGAACTGTCGCAATTAACATTTAATTTATTCTTCTGAACGAAATTAGATAGTGCTCCACCATGATTGAGACTACCGAGTTCAAAATACCCCTCTTGTGAGTTACTGTTTAATGAAATTGGTACTATTGTTATATTTTCTTTTTGATCATTTAGATTAATGTTTTTGTAAAGAATTTCTAAATTTAAAAAAGAAGGTTCAAAAGCATAAACTTTTGAACTAGAAAATTTTGCGGCAAATATAGAATAAAGGCCTATATTTGCGCCCACATCCCAAAAAATAGAGTCTTGGCTCATTTCCTCTATCCACTTTATTGTGTCGGGTTCTTTAGAGACAAATGTCGTATATCTATAGTTTGTGGTCCAATTGCGACTAATAAAATAAAAGTGTAGATTTTTGTAAGTAATACATTCAAAATTTTCTAAATTTCTAATTATATTAAAAATTTTTTTAATTAACTCAAATTTATTTAATAATATTAAAAAGTTAGTGATTATTTTTTTTTTAATACTCATATATTTTGCAAAATACAATTTTATATATTTTATAGATAATACATATAATTACAAAGTTAATTGGAAATAGTGTGAATCGCAAAAAAACTCTATTACTTAATCTAATTTTAAACAAAAAAATAATGCTTATAGCATTCTTAAACTCGAAATTATCAGTCAATTCACGACAAATTTCTATATTTTTGATGTGCTTTCCTTCATTAAACTCTTAAAAAAAATTTAAACTTTTGCTAAAATAAAACTCATTACTAAAGCTTGCCAAATGGCTTGATCATTTTCAACGAATTCAAGATTAATTATATATTTGCAAAATTATCATGATTAAATTTAATTAACTTTAAAGAAAATAATTCTTTGTGTTTAACAAGTAATTTCTATAAATATCTGATACATGGTTATGAAAACATGCAAAAAATAACCTAATTTATTAATGAATTTGACAAAAATTAAATATTTTTTAAAAAAAATTATATCTTTGATAACTAAAATATTCTTACAGAATATAGTACTTACAAAATATCAATATAAACCAATTTATTTAGCTGCTGAATTCGTTTTCGCTGAAAATATAGAAGGCGACTACTTAGAATTTGGGGTTTTTAAAGGACATAGCTTTATAGAGGCTTATCATGCTTGTGAAGAGGCTAAAAAAAAATGGTCTAGTAAAAACTTTAATGAAAAAGCTTTTCAAAATAAAGAAATTTTGCGTAAAAATTTTCAGGAGGTTTTAATAAAAAAAAATATCAGATATTTTGCTTTTGATTCTTTTGAAGGATTGCCAGAAATAAATGCTAACGACACTAAACATTCTAGATTTCATAAAGGTAGATTTGCATTTAGTAAAGATTTCTTTCTAGAAAATTGTAAAAATAATGGTGTCGATATAAAAAAAATATTTTGTATCGAAGGATTTTACGAAAAAAGTCTTACAGAGACTGTGAAACAAAAAAATCAAATTAATGCCGCTTCTATTGTTATGATCGATTGTGACTTATACTCATCGACAAAAACTGTTTTAAATTTTATTACACCACTTTTGCAAATTGGAACTATACTAATATTTGATGACTGGTTTGCTTATAAAGGGTCCACAAAAGAAGGGGAGCAAAAAGCAACGAAGGAGTGGTTACATCTAAATCCAAATATTAGTCTAGCAGAATATGCTAGATTTGGAACCTCACAAAAATCTTTTATAGTTAATTTTCTTTAATCAATTTTAGTGATTATTTTTAACCAATATTAAGGGTTAATTAAAAATATTTTTCGTTACACCAAATTGCCCTTTTTTGCCTCTCGGATCGGTTAATACTAGTTAAGCTTAGACTTTTTTTATTCTACAAGAGCAATGTTTTAAATATAATATTTGTGAACTTATAATTAGGTTTTATTTAAAATTAATTGCAATAAAATTAGCTTGTTAAACTCCTCTAATACTTCTTTATTAGTTTTATTTTTTTCATAAAAAAATAATAATTACTTTGATAATCATTTTTCATTTTAATAATCTGATTATTTAATTTGGGTATAGTGAAATTTATATATCTTGATACTTTTGCAAAAGACATGCTCATATCTAAAGGTCTATTAACTAGAAGTGCTTTTTCTTTTATAAATCCAGATTTCAAAAAATTTTTATCAAACTTGAAAAGTTCAAATATTTTTTTTGCAAACCCATACTTACTAATTTTGTCGGGACTGCATAAATTAAATATTCCTGAAATATTCTGATTTATCAAAGATACTAGAACTCTAAAAAAAATTGGCATATAGATAGGAGTAAAAAAAACATCCTTGAAATAATTTATTTCTTTTTTTTCTTTAAAATCATTAATAATTTTATCGCTAAAAGACATTCTAAAATTAGGACCATATCCAAAAAAATTTGTTCTAATTATTAAACTATTTTTAAAATTTTTTATAATATAATTCTCAGATAAAATTTTTAATTTTGTATAATAATTCAAAGAAAATCGTCTATCTTTCTCCTTAGAAAAAGTTTTATTTCCACAATAAACCTGATCTGATGATATAAAAATAATTTTAATTGGTTTGTTCTTGACCAAATCTACTATGTTTTTATTTAATAAATAGTTAACTTTATAGGCTTTTTTTTTATATTTTTCGCAATATTCAATATTAGTTAATGCTGCTGACAAAAAAATAATATCTGGATTTATAATATTTATTTTTTTTTTAATTTCATTAATTTTATTAAAATTAATGAAAAAAGATTCTGCAGAGGGTATTTTTGGTTTTTGTGAATTGCAAGCAAGATATAAAGAGAATTTTTTTTTTAGAAAAAAAACAAAATTCAAGCTAAGTAAACTGCTGCCGCCTATTATTAATATTTTTCTTTTCAAAGATAACTAATTTTAATATTGAAATTTACTAAGCCATTTTCTAAATTCTTTAGGGCTTAACCAAGAATTATTATTTTCTGAAGAATAAATAAAATTTTTTTCAACTTTTTTTCCTCTTTTGATAGTTTTATAAAATTTTTTCAAATCTATAATTGATGGAAAAATAATATAATAATCCTTAAAATCATAAACAAATTTAGATTCGTCAGATCCTATCATTTGTTCATGTATTTTTTCTCCTGCTCTTTGTCCTATAATTATAAATTTAGCTTTTGGGTTTATATTTCTAGCTAAATCGGTGATTTTTATAGACGGTGATTTTTTAATAAAAATTTCTCCTCCAATGGCATTTTTCAAAGCAAGAAAAACCATTTTAATTGAATCTTCAATGGTAATCATAAACCTTGTCATTTCAGGGTTTGTTATTGGAAATTTTTCCTTTTTATTTAATGAAAGAAAATGTGGAATTACTGATCCTCTTGAACCCATAACGTTGCCGTACCTCACTACAGAAAAGACGGTAGATTGATTATTAGCGTTAAGATTTGCAGAGACAAAAAGTTTATCTGAGACTAATTTTGTTGCTCCGTATAAATTCACGGGGCTCGATGCTTTATCTGTAGACAATGATATAACTTTTTTAACATTATTATTTTTCGAAGCCTCGATAACATTCATGGCTCCTAGAATATTAGTTTTTATACATTCTTCCGGGTTAAATTCTGCTGTTAAAACAATTTTAGTTGCTGCGGCATGAATTATATAATTAATTTTATTTTTTTTTATAACTAAGTTGAGGTGACCAAGATCTCTAACATCCCCTATAATAAATTGGATTTTTCCTGAACGGTACTCTTGTTCCCTGCTCATATTCCATTGTTTCATTTCATCTCTGGAATAAACAAATATTTTTTCAACATCTTTTCTTTTTAATGAAAATTTTACAAAAGCTTTACCAAAAGTTCCTGTACCACCGGTAATTAATATTCTTTTTTTTTTGTTCATGCTTTAAAAATTATTTTTTCAATTAATAGTATAGTTTTGACACAAAATAAAGCTTGTCTATTGTTTTCTTTGATATCTATATTTTTCTTGTACAATAAGTCTGTTATCATTTTTTTTAAGTAGTTTTTTTTACTTATAAAATTAGTTCTATTTAAATAGTGTTTTTTTTGTTCACTATTATTATCATAAAAAAAATTAAAACTTTTCTCACTACTTTTGATCTCAAACATTATTTGAGATTTATTCTTATATATTAATTTTATTTTCAATTTTTTTTTTTTAAGATGATTATAAAGTAGGTATAGATCATGGTAACATAACTTCCATAGGATTTCTTTTATATTATTTATGTTTTTTTCGGATTTTTTAGTTCTTACAATAAAATTTATTTTTTTTATCTGAATTATTTTTTTTTTAAAGCACTCTATATGATTGATAAAAATTGGTGTTTCTTTTTTTTTTGATAAATTTACTAGCATTTGACACTCTAGAAAATTTCTGGATAATGGTTTTTCACAAAAAACTGGTATTTTTTTTTTTAAAAAATATTTTGCAATTTTAAAATGAGAAGAGTCTGATGAAGCAATAAAGCAATAATCTATTTCTTTTTTTGTTCTATAGGTTTTTTTTGTATTGCTAACAAACACAACTTTCGAAAACTCAGATAATGTTTTTTTAATTATTTTTCCCCATTTTCCATCTCCAACAATTCCTACTTTTAACATTTTAAATATAGCTAAATGAATTTAAAGAATTACAAAATCTTTATACATGATTTTTGATTAAAGATTATAATTGATATTCTTTTCCCATGCCTGCAGCTCTTCAAATCCTCTAATTATAGCAAATCCCCTTGCGGCGGGGTCCTCTCTATCCACATAACTAATTGGATCGTAATAAATATTTTTTATATCTTTTTTTACATTATATAGATTTGCAGATGTAAATGGTGTGGAGATCACAATATTCGCGTTCTCTATTAGGTATTGAGGCGATACATCTTGATCTATTTCTGTAAATTTAGGGTCTTTTTTTAATTTTAATATTAAATTTTTATATGCGGTTTGTGAGTAATCTCCAATTTTTCTCTTTCTTTTAAGTATAATCTCAACATCTTTGTTTTTAAATAGATTATAAATATCATTTAAAAATAAATAGCTCAGATTTTTATTATAATTATTATATTCAGCTATTTCTCCCCAACCATAGTGCACGGAGAGCCTTTGTACCTCCATATCAAAAATCATTACTTTAAAAGATTTTTTTTTAAATAAAAAATCCTTATCTCTAAACCAAATTGGACCTGTTACAATTAATTCGCAGTTTTTATCAACAAAAGAAGATAAAATTTTCTTTTGATTTTCGTCCCATACTAATATTTTGCTCCAAGATATGTTTCCAAATTCATAAAATCTATTAATTTTTTTATTTTTATAATCGGTGGGCGCATCATACGTTGAGTAAAAATATAAAATAATTTCTGCATTTTTTAGATCTGAGAAATAAGTCCATATGGGTCTATAAATGGTTTCAGAATAGTGAAATAAATATCTTTTTAAGTTTGTTGATTTTTTTGAATCTATATAAGAAATAGCTTTAAAAATTTCGTTTAATAAAAGTGCAGGTGACCATTTCCCGATAATTAAAAAAATGAGAGATATAAAAGACAAAAATACAGAGATAAATAAAAATTTAAATATTTTAAAAATATTTCTTATAAAAAAATATGGTGGGTCACTATAACTAATTTCTAAATTTTTTGTATAGGAATTAGATATTGATGGATTATCGTGATTGATATTTTTTATAACAGTACCTCGCTTGTAATAAAAATTATTAAACCAAGATATCAAATCATAACTATTTCTTGGATTAACTACATTGCTAAAAAAAGGTATGTTGGACTTTTGAATTTGAAAAAAAAATAAATCAACGTTTTTTTCTTTTTTAAATAAATTTAATAAACTCTTAAAAAAAATATTTAACATCAAATAATTTCCGTAACACCAAAATAATAAGCAAAACAATGGCCAAAGTATTAAATTTGAGAATGAAGAAACCGTATGGTTATAATTTTTTTCTATTAAATTTTTGTACAAAGTGGGCATTCTGTGAAATATTTTTTTTGACAAAACAACACTTTTTAAAATATTTAAATTTAATTTTCTAATGGACATTTTTTGTACGATATATTGAGATAAAGACAAATTTAGATTTATTTTTTTTAAATCTTTATAAAAAAAAACAGTTATCCTAAAAAAAAAATTGTCAAATTGGTGAATAGTGGCAATTAGTTCTGCTTTTAAAGCTCTAAATTGATATATTTTTTTTTGTTTTTTAAAAAAAGAATATCCCCTAATAAAAATTATTGTTTTTTTTTTTGATGTCTTTTTATCAGTTAAGAAAGATAAAAGTTTATTTCTTATCACTGTCTTTAATTTCTAACTGGAATCACAGGTAGACCTTGTAATTTTTTTTTTTGGTAAATTTTAAAATTATTTAAAATATTAAGATTTAATCGTTTATAAAAATTCTTACTTTCCCAAATAGATGACTCTCTACCCCCTCCAGCAAAATGCAAAAAATAACTATCTAATAGAATAGACATTGTTAAACTAGAAACAAATTCTTTATTTTTTATATGTTTTAAAATGTATGGAAATCGATTAGCCACCTCAAATATCCAAATAGTTTGGAATTTGTAATCTATAAGATTTTCATATTTATTTTTTAAAATTAAATAATTTAATATAGTTTGGCAGCCACCACCTGTTGTTGTGTCAATATTTTTTTTATATGCAAAAAACCAATTATATAAAATTTTTGAGAATTTTTTTACATTAAAAACCATAACCCCAACACACATTTCGTCTTTTTGTGGAGTCAGCTTATCTGTTTTGTACAAAGTCTTTAAATCAGCGTTTAACAGGGAATCCAATGGATATTTTTTATTTACGAATTCTTTCCTAAAAAAAGCTATTTTTCGAACAATATCATTATAATCAAAAGGTAAATTTTTTCTTAAAGAAGTTAAATTAATTTTATTTTTTTTTATACTTTTAAAAATATCAGGGGAATATGGATTTATCATTATATCAATATCCATAACGCACAATTCTTCAACTTTAGGTAATTTTTTTCTAACTACTTCCCCAACCAATAATCGTTGCCAAGTTGCTTTTTTCCAAAATAAGCTTTTTTTTTCAACTAGGTCACTTTCGAATAATACAAGGCCTATGTTATTTTTTTTACAATATAATTTCCAAGTTGGTAAAATATTATTCTTCCAAAGAGTTTTATACTCTGCGCCAATAGCAATGCAGGCTATTAATTTTTTTTTTGGCTTTATTACTATTTTCATTTTAAATTATAGAATATCCTCCATCGATTACGATATTTTGTCCTGTTATATATTTTGACAAAGGAGAAGATAAAAATAATACGGCTCCTATTATATCATCTTCTTCACACATTCTTGCTAAGGGCACCTTTGAAATATATTTCTTTTTAAATGCTATTGGTTGTTTTCGGTTTATGCCACCTGGAGATATAGAGTTAACTCTAACTGCAGGAGCCATAGAACTGGCAAGCCATTTTGTTAAATAAATAAGCCCGGATTTAGAAACTCCATAACCTGCTGGATTATGAACATTTGTGTCAGAATAAATATTCCAATCTGGAGCCATAAAACCATATATAGAAGATATATTAACTATACTCCCGTCTTTGCTTTTTTTTAATGCATTATAAAAACTATTACTAAATTCAAAATTGGAATTTAGCGAAATTTGGAAAACATCTAGCCAATTAACAGTGTTTTGATTTTTAAAAGTAGCGTTCCAGCCTTTAAGCTGACTATCACCAGTGTATGAAGCGTTATTGATAACAGCATCTAATTTTTTATATTTTTTACTAATGAATTTCGTAAAATCTTTTACATCATTGGGTCTTCTCAAATCGCATTTTTTATAAAAAATATTTTTATCTTTATCTTTCATTATAGAATTCTCGTGAATATCTGTAAGAATTAAATTTGCTCCAAGATTGTAAAAAGCATTAGAAATTTTTAAACCTAGAAATCCATTAGACCCTGTAATAAATATATTTTTTTTTTTAAAATTAAATTGATATTTTTTTTTCATAAAGATATTTAGCTATTTTAAAGTCAATCTGGTCATCAATATCTATTGATCTTTTTTTTGGAATAAGCTGCGCTATTACCGAACAATCAAATAAAGATTTTTTCTTAATAATTAATTTTTTATTAAGCAAATAAGCAACTGTACATATGTCATAAACTGCTGGTGAGTCTTGCCTTCTGTGTATTTTTTTTTTTTTTTTCAAAATAATTTTTGCATTTTTTTTTTTATCTAAAGTAACCATATTAAAATATGGATTTCTACTTGAATTTGTTACGGTAATTACACATTTTTTTTTGTTTTTTTTATGCATATTAATAACTTTTACAATATCATTTTTTGTTTTTAGAGGAGAAACAACGGGCAAAATCAGAACATCATTAAATGTATATTTTTTTTCACATTGGTGAACTGCGTGCTGCCATACTTTCCATTCAGATGCTGTATCTGTAGATAAAAAACGTGGCCTCAAAAAAGGTACATCAGCTCCAAACCTCTTTCCTAATTCTGCAATTTTTTTTGAGTCTGTTGAAAGAATAATATGTTTTATTGCTTTAATTTTTTTAGCTAATTCGATTGTTATTTGTAGTAAACTTTTATTATTAATTTTTAAAATATTTTTATTTCTAAGGCCTTTAGATCCGGATCTTGCACAAATTAAACAGAGCATTTGTTCCTTCTAATCGCATCTAAAATTTTTAATAATTGAATATTATTTTCGAAGTCTTTTATTAAAGTTTTTTGACTTTGTATTGATCTAACTAAGTATTTCATTTCGTTGTAGTATGATATTTCTTTATTTTTACTAAACTTATAAACCTTAAATATTATATTATTTTTTTTGAAGATAGTTATTTTTCTTTCAAAACCATTCCACACAGCAGTGCCATCTGAGCCTATCACCGTACATTTTCTAGTATGATCGTGTCTATAAAAATCCATTACTAAATATAAAAAAAAATTTGATTTATTTTTACTAGATTTGAATATTGCATGAGCCGTATCTTCTGTATTAATTTTCAGATTACTAACCTTGTAGTTTATGGATGATACAATTTTTATTTTTTTGAATAACATTAAAAGAATATCAATATCATGGCTTAGTTCATTAATAACACCGCCTCCAGTTTTTTTCTGGGCTGAAACACTTTTGCTGTAATCTTTATCTCTCCAGCTTGGTAGATATTGACCTACTTCAGATCGAACTGAAAGAATTTTTCCTAATAATTTCGAATCAACAATTTTTTTGAAAAAAATTAACGATGGTTCAAATCTTAAATTGTAACCTGACAAAATAGTTATTTTTTTATTTTTTATTTCTTTTATAAATTTAGTTAAATGATCCACATTAATTGCAACAGGCTTTTCAATAAATATATGACACCCCATATTAGAGAATAATTTTGCATAATTAATATGCTCAGTTGCTTGGTTGCAAATTAATACCAAAGAAGGCCTGAATTTTTTTGCATCTTTCAATGCATTAAAAACTTTTATTTTATTTTTTTTAATTTTTTGAGAAGTTAAAATTGCAAATTCCGATTTAGGTAATATTTTTCTTAGATTTTTAAGGTGCTTTTGTCCTATTGCTCCAAAACCAACAATAAGAATTTTTTTTATTTTAGGCATTACAAAAATTATTTAAAACCTTCAGACCTTCTTTGCCGCTATTTTCTGGGTGAAATTGAACACCAAGTATATTCTTATTTCTTATAGCTGCAATAATTTCAGTGTTGCTATAACTATATTTAGCTAAAATTTGCTCTTCATTAGTAGAAATAACTTTATAAGAGTGTACAAAATAAAACCAGTGAGACGAAGGAATGTCATTAAAGATTAAGTCATTTTTTTTCTTTATCAATTCATACCATCCAATGCTCGGAAGTTTTATATTAGGTTTGATTTCATTTTTACTAATTATATCTACTGTGCCATCTATTAAGCCAAGTCCTTTGGTATGGCCAAATTCATTGCTACTATTCATTAATAATTGCATCCCAAGGCATATACCCAATATATCATTTCCTTTTTTAGCAAATTCTTTAATTATTTTAACTAAATCTAAAGTCTCCAGGTAATTCATTGCTACTGGAAAAGCTCCAACTCCTGGCAGAATAACTTTATCTGCATCTAATATTTTTTTTTTATCATTAGTTATTTCTGATTTAAAATTTAAATAACTCAAGGCTCTTTGTAGGCTAAGTGTATTCCCGAGCTTATAATCAACTATTACAATCTTTGTCAATTAAACCCTTACAGTTATTGAATTTTTTTTAGCAAAATTCTTTATTTCATCGATATTTTTTTTTTTATAATGAAGAATATCAGCAATAGCTACTGCCTCACAATTTGATTCTGTAACTACTTTTAAAAAATCATTCAATGAACCCATTCCACCACTTGCAATTACGGGAATATTTGTTTTTTTCGAAACTTGATCTATCAAATTATAATCAAAACCCTGACCTGTTCCTTCTTGGTCAACAGATGTCAGTAATATCTCCCCTGCTCCTAATTTTTCACATTGAGCTGCCCAATTGATTACATCTAATCCTGTAGCTTCCCTTCCGTTGTTTGTATAAACTTCCCACTTTGCATTATTTAATTTCTTTGCTTCTATGGAAATAACAATTGTAGAGCTTCCAAATCGATTGCATAATTCTTTTACTAGCCCTGGATTGTTAACAGCCGCAGTATTAATTGCGATTTTATCAGCACCACTTTTTAACGCTTGAGTAACGTCTTCTATTGATCTAATTCCACCACCAACAGTAATGGGTATAAAAATATTCTTAGATGTTTCGGCAACAATATTGTTTAAAGAATTTCTATTATATAAACTTGCTACGGTATCCATATACAATATTTCATCTATTCCTTCATCAAAATATTTTTTTGCAAACTCATAAGGATTCCCTAAAACCCTTAATCCTTCTAATCTAATGCCCTTGATGAGATTTTTTCCTTTAATATCTAGTCTGGCTATTAGCCTTACATTTCTCATTTAAAAAATTACAATTTAATTTATCTGATTTCTTAAAAACCAAAAATTTTTATTATCTTTCTTTTTTTCATAGCACCAAATATGCGGTGATCTGAAGTTGTTCGTAAGAACTTCGAAATAGTTATAATCCATAATTGGTTGTTCGAACATTTTTGATGCCTTAGGAAATTCTTTTGGAGTAATAGATAGATACTTGAATAATTCATCTATAAATCTAGATGGAAATTCATGGTCATACTTTTTAACAAGACTAATTCCTTCTTCTCTATCGATGTCTCCTGACCTTATCTCTTGGGCAGCGTCATATGATGCCCTCCCTATCCCATATTTAATTGCTGTCGTATAATAGTGTAAATCGTCAATTTTGTCGTCAATACTGTTATATTTACTATAAGTGCCTGGAGTTCTTACTGGTGACGCTTCGAATCCTCCATGCTCTACTGAGTAGTAGTAACAAGATTGGGGATGCCATTTTAAATAATAACCCAAATAGTGTATCTCTATTTTTTCTTCATCTACTATTTTTTCATCTAAAGGCAAATATGGGGTTAGTTCATTTTTTGTAATCCCAAATTTTTTTGCCAGGTCGTCCACGTGTACGCCTCCTAAGTATAAATCTTTATTTTGTTGAGAAAAATAATTTTTTTGTCTAGTTGAAACTTCCGTATCACTTATTGGATTTCCATACTCAGCCTCATTTTCACCATAAAAAACCAGAGGTATTTTAAAAAGATTTGCCATTTTGGGAGCGAGCAATTTTTGACCTAACATGAATGGTTGAAAAGGGTGAAATAATATTTCTGTTGCAAGTCTAGTTAATAATCTGTGTACCTTGCCATTCGGTGTCATTAAATAATTATCATTACCAGAATGGATCCATCTATTAAAATTTCTCCATCCCCAGTCAGTATAAATATGAGGCGCCCATGTAACAGTTAAAGGGTTCATTCTGAATTTATTTTTCAAAATATGAGAAGCATAAAAACTATCTTTACCTCCAGAACCAGGGACTATACAATCATAAGTCCCATCATTTCTTCTAAACTTATCACAAAGATCTACTAGTTCTTTTTCTCTATGATCCCAGTCTATAAACTGATTTTTTTTAACTGAAAAATTACATGCATCGCAAATACCATTTTGATCAAAATTAATGGTTTTTTTTGGTTTATCGATAGTGTTGAGAAATTCAACAACGGAATTAGGTCTTTGATTAGAGATTACACATTTTTTACAATAAACAATATTTTTTGGTAAGCCATATTTGACAGTTGGGCTGTTTATATCTTTTTTAAAATTCAATAATTCAATTTTATTGGGATAATATATTTGTTTCATTCAAATTCTATCTTTAAAATTTTTTCTTATTAAATTTTTTATTTTTATTTTTTCTAAAATATTAACTATTTTCTGTGGGGCGTCACCATTGTCATATGGATTTTTAATTTTTTTAATTTTTTTTCTCATCATAGGAGTCAATAGTTTTTCAATATTTTTAATTATTATACTTCTTTTGGGTGGGCAGTTTATAATTGCTTTACTCTTCAATCTTCCATCTTGTCTAGTTCCAATATTTAAAACAGCAACCCGCAAACTAGGAACCTCTATTACTCCGCTAGAGGAATTTCCTATAACTATATTACAATTTTTTACCATCGAAAAATACTCAGCTTGGTCTAGTGAAGAAAAACAATATGAATTGGGATTTTTTTCAACAAATCTTTTTATTATTTTAATTATTGAAGATCCCCCTAAGTCAGCGCTCGGGTAAACAAAAAATTTTCCGAAATCTTTGTAATTTTTTAAAGCATGTGCAATTTCATTCATTTGCGTCTTATAAGTTTTATCTTCCAATGTAACTGGATGAAAAATAATAAAAAAATTTTTATTACAGAACTTTAAATTTAATTTTTTTTCTAATTGATTTTTTTTTAAGAAATCTAACTTCTTTATGCTGGTTACACCAACGGATCCTGTTAAAAAAACTTTTTTCGGGTTCTCCCCCATCTGTATAACTCTTTTTTTATATATTTTTGCGGAAACAAAATGAAGGTGCGAAAGCTTTGTGATAGCATGTCTCATTGAGTCATCATAAGCACCTTCAGATCTTTCACCACCATGTAAATGAGCCACTGGAATCTTTTTAAAAAGCGCTGCGATTGCGGCTGAGAATATTTCATACCTATCGCCAAGAATTAAAATTATATCTGGATTTAACTGAGAATAACATGAGGAAAATTTAGTAATAGCTAGAGAAATTGCCTGAGAAACTTCATGCTCTTTATTTAACTTATTAAAAATCTTAAATTTTTTATTTATAAAAAAATTATCTTTTTTTATAAAATCAATTGTACGGCCAAACTCTTTTGAAAGATGTGATCCGGTTACTATAAGTTGAAGCTGAAGTTTTTTGGAGTCTTTTATTTTTTGAATAATATTTTTTAACAACCCGTATTCAGATCTTGATCCTGTAATTACACAAATTTTCTTCATTAGAGTTCAATTATATCGTCGATTTGAAAATTTCTTTTTGCTTTTTTTTTATTAGAGATTTTATAAAAATTAATTGCTGACACTCCTCCTTTAGATCTTTTGACTGTAATATTTTTTTCTGAAAATAGTTCTCCTTTTGAAATTTGAGTTTTTGCAACTATTGACTTTCTAACAAATGGTAGAATTTCTTTTTCTTTTGCTGTTGGAATTTTAGCATACGAACCTCTCATCTCTTCAATATTTCTAATTTTTTTGACAAACTTAATAAATTCTTCTGGCTCCAAACTTGCATTATGATCTGGACCTTCCATTTTTTTATCTAGTGTTAAATGCTTTTCAATAACTTTTGCTCCTAACGATACGGCGCATAACGCGGCTTCACAACCCGTTGTGTGATCGGAATAACCTATTGTAATTTTAAATTTTTTTTTTAATGTAAGCATTGCATTAAGATTAACATCTTCAGGTAATGTTGGATATTGCGTAGTGCAGTGAAGTAAGTAAATTTTTTTTTTACTCTGCCCATTCTTGATAAGAAAATTTAAAGCCCGACTCACTTCATTTAGATAAGACATGCCTGTAGATAAAAAAATTACTTTATTATATTTAGCAATTAACTTAAGTAATGGAAAATTAGTAATCTCTCCTGATGCAATCTTAATATACTTTAAGCTTAACTTCTTTATAAAAAAAAAACTTTTTTCACCAAATGGACTACATAAAAATTTTATTTTTTTTTTTTTTGAATAATTTTTTAAAATTTTTAATTTATTAAAATTAAAATAGAATTTACTAAGTAACTGCTTCATACTTTCTTTTTTATTTTTATTTTTTTGATAATTTAATTTTGGCAAATCTTTTGTAACAATTTCATCTGGGATATAACTTTGAAATTTAACAAAATCTGCACTTGCTTTTTTTGCAATGTCGATTAATTTTTTTGCCTTAGATACAGAACCGTTATGATTTACTCCAATCTCTGCGATCACTATAGTTTTCATCTTTTTTTATAAACTTTATTATTTCCTATATTTTTGAAAACTTTACTAGCCATTGAAATAATACACCTTTCTCCAATCTTTACTCCATTAGCGATTACAGATCTGCTACCAATAAATGTATCGCTTCCTATTTCCACTCCTCCATTTAAAACTACTGAGGTGCTTATATGAGTAAAATTATTTATTAAGTTATCGTGTTCCACAAGTGCGTTTGAATTGATTATGCATAAATTTCCAATTTTACTTGCTGCATTAATTTTAACTCCATGCATCACAATAGAACCTGGACCTATTGTTGTGTGCTTAGATACGTAAGACAAAGGTGAAATGATAGTTGGAAATTCAAAGCGCAATTTTTTTAATCTTTCATAATATTTTCTTCGCGCGCTCGAGCTCTTAATTTGACCAATTGCAATAAATGCATATTTTGTTTTTTTTTTAATTTTTTTAAGGTCTTCTAGAGTGTAACCAATAACATTGTATCCTAATATTTTATTTCCAATTTCTTTTTTTGATGCAAATAAACCTATGATTTTAAATTTTTTGGATTTTTCAATAACGTCTATGCAAGATTTTGCGTGCCCACCAGCTCCAATAATGATAATTTTTTTCATTATGTTATTGGTATTATTTTATGATTACTTGAGTTGCATAAATTCCAATGTTCGAGGAGATTTTTAATAAGTATTTCATGACATCTTGCGGACCACTCTAATGTTGGCAAATTACAATCTCCAGTATTCTGAATTTCTTCTACTATCATATTTGTCATTTCGCTTTGAAAATTAACTTTTCCATAATATTTTTCACCATTATCTGAAGAGAACATCTTTTCTTTTTCAATTAATGTCCAAGTATTTCTATTAGTTAAAATCTTACAATTATATTCTCCTGACTTATCATAACTCATTAGAGTAAGTTTTGTTTCATCTTTGTAAAATATTTCTAATTTTCCGTAAATATCATAAAATCCTAATCTTTCAGCTTTAAACCATTTTCTATCTAAATCTTTTGAACTTATTTTATTTGGCAACATATTTTTCCATGATGAAAGAAAGTCTATAAAATGAATTGCATTACAAGCAAGGCCTCTAAAATTACTAAAACATACCTCTTTAACTGATGATATATTTATTATTTCTTTTAATTTTTTATAAAGTTCTGTTTGCCCCATAGGAGTATTAACCCAAGATTTTTTAAAATTACTTGATAATTTAATAAATTGATTTAGGTCTTCTTGACTTTGAGCGAGAACCTTCTCAAATATTATAAATTTGATTTTTGTCTTTTTTATTATTGTCTTTAATATATCTAATCTTATCTCAGCAGTTGTTGCTAAAATTAAAAACTCATAATTTTTTTCAATCGAATCAAAATTTTTATAAAAATTGATCTTAATTTTTTTCTCTATAGCTATTAGACCTAATGCATTTTTAATCTTATGAGGATCTATTTCAATACAATCAATTTGGCTAATCGTATTAAGCTTCATGGCACCCTCGAAGTGCCTTGCTCCAACTCTCCCTAGACCTATGATCAAAATTTTATCCAAAATAAATATCTTTTATTAGTTTCATTAAATCTGATGATTTTTTAATATTTTCTAAGTTAGATTTTTTTAATTTTATGAAATTAATTAACTGCTTTATTTGAAGGTAAAGGCCCGGCTTAAAAATTTTATCTTCTTTACTTATGGGAAATTCTTGCCAAATTCTATTCTGTGATGAAATATATCTAAGTTTTTCTATAGGTTTTAATTCTAAATAAAATTTTTTTGTAGAAATACTCAATGACCATGGCCCAGGTCTATTCCATAAACAGTTATAATAAATAACATCACCACTACTATAAATAAGTTTTCTAGATAAAAAATTTTCTTTTAGAAAATTTTTTTCACTAATTTTTATAATTTTTTTTACTCTTCCTCTTCCGAAAATTTTACAAAAATCTATCATATGAATGGAATTGGCATACATCCAATTTTTTACAACTTTTTGCGGCTGACCTCCTTCAATAGCTTTTAATGTATTTTCCTGATCATTGATTGTTATTATTCTTCTTGAGCTATCTAATTTAAGTAATTTTTGAGCTGAAATTACAGATGAATATTTTCTTCTATTCATTCCTAGAAAAGCATGAAAATTCCTATTTTTATTTAAACTTATAATTTTTCTATTCTCTTCAAAATTTATACCTAAAGGTTTTTCGATTAAAGCCACACACGGATATTTGGAAATAGTTTTCATAACTGACAACATTGATAACTCGTTTACAGCCACAACCAGCAAATCAGGTTTAGTTTTGATCATTAATTGATCAATAGTTTCAAATTTTCCCTTGATTTTATGAAGATTTAAAAATTTATCTATATTTAATCCTGATTTATTAATCGCACCAATTAACTTAATTTTTGGTTTTTTTATTTTCTTAAATACTTTTGCATATTCTGTTGCCATATACCCGGTTCCAATAAAGCCAACTTTAATTTTATTCATTTATATAACTTTAAGAATATGATTTATTTTTTTATTATTAACCATATCAATTTGAAAATAATTATTAAAAATTCATTAAGTAAATAAAACTTTTTTATTTACTTAATATACATTACATATTCACTAATTGGTCAAATTTATCTAAAAAATTCGTTTTATGAGTAACCATAATTAATGTAACATTTTTTAAAGAAAATAAATTCTCTAAAACTATTTTTTCAGTAACAACATCAAGTGCACTTGTTGGCTCATCTAAGATTATAATTTGACTATTTTTATATAGAGCTCTTGCGATTGAAATTCTTTGTTTTTGTCCGGTTGATAAATTTATTCCGCCAGGTCCCAATAAAGTCTCCAATTGATTGGGAAATTTTTTAATATCTTCAGTTAAAGCAGCATTATCTATAGCAAACTTTAGTTTATCAAAGTTAATATTTTCATGTTCTAAAGTAACGTTAGTCTTAATAGAGTCGTTTAGAATAACCGGGTTTTGCGGCACATAACCAATACATGTTAACCATCCTTCTAAATCTTTAATAGCGTCCTCATTATCATCTATTGTGAAATTACCCTCGTTAGGTTTTAAAAATCCTAAAATAATATTTAGAAGTGTAGTTTTGCCACGGCCACTTTTTCCAATTATTCCAACTTTTTCATATTTTTTTATTAATAAACTAATATTGTTAATAATTTTTTTCTCGTCCTTCTTAAAAGAAAAACTTATATTTTTTAATTCAATCTTGCTGTTAAAATTATAGATAGATTTTTGATTTTTAGTTACAATTTTTTCATCGGCATGCGATATATCTAGCTCATCTAGAAAAGTTTTAATTAAGTACTTATTTCTACTTAAATTTTGAAATAAAACTGAAGATCTAGAAACTCCGGGTATCAGTCTATAAGCTCCGGCTAAAAATAATGACATAATCTCTGGCAAATTTTGAATATTTTGCTTACTCAACATATAATAAGTAAGTATCGAAAAAGATAATATTAAAATGAATTCAAAAATCGGTTTAGGAAGCTCTGCAATAATATTGTTTTTTGCTCTAAAAATTAAATTTTCGGATTTATAATGATTAAATATATTTGAAAAAAAATTAAATTTTGAATAGACTTTTATTTCTACTATACTGTTATAACACTGAATAACAAAATCGCTTAATTTATTTGAACTTTTAACCCACCTTTCTCCATTTTGAACAACATATTTTCTTAAAGGGAGGCCAGTAATTATTGATATTACTAAAATTAAAATTATTAAAAAAATAGTAATATTAGGCTGATAATAAATTAACAGTCCAGCTATTAGAATAAGAATTAATGATTCAGAAATTAACTGTAATACAGTTAGTAGGCAAGAAGAGAAATTTTGAACTTCATTAGTTAAATAATTACTAAAGTTTCCAATAGTATTGCTTAAAAAAAAAGTATAATCTTTTTTAAAATATTTTTTAATTAATCTAGATGATATACTTTCTTCAAACTTTTTAATAAAGTTTAATTTCTGCCACGAAAAATAGATTATAAGAATATTCTTAACTAAATAAATAATTATTAAAGATATTACAGAAATAAGAATTAAAGTTTCATAATTAATTGAATTTAGATAATCTGTTAAAAAAAAAGAAACTTCAATTTTTTTTTTAAAAAAAACCTGCGAAATTGGTAGAATGATGAATACAGCTAAAAACTCAAAAATAGTTACTACAAATAAAAGAAAGTAAAATTTAATAACATCAAATTTAAATTCTTTGTCTAATAATTTTAATATTTTTAACATTTTTGATTTATCTAATTATACTTCTAATTAAATATTTTTATAATTATAAAAACACATTTTTAACTTTACTTATATTTGAATACTAGTTTACTTTTTTTTAATAAATCAAAAGTGTATTTAATCTTCATTTTGTGCGCCCAAGTGTGATATTATTTGATTTAATTCTTTATGATCAACTTTATAACCTAATAAATCGAGTTCTTTAGCTGCATCTTTTAAGTTTTTATATTTATTTGTTCTAATTTCATGCCAATCTAAATGCGGTAAAAAAAAAATAATTAATTTTTTTATTTTTGGAATAATTTTACTATAAAATTTAACAAACTTCCTGCTCCAAGGTCTCTTTGCATTTAAGTAGCATTCAAAAATATCTACAATTATCTCTTCTGTAAATTTTAAATGTTTGTCATTTAAAAGTTCATCACATGCTTTTTTCATTCTGTATATAAAATCTTTTTTTTCTATTTTGTAAGATTTATCTTTCCACCAATCTTTTAGTAAAATTTCGTTAGACATTGATGGGCTTGTGCCTCTAATTCCTGGTACCTCATTATTTCTAAGCCACATTAGTTCTGGTATTATTTTAGTCTTACCAGAAACCATTACAAGAAACTCTAATTGCATTTCCCACACACCACAGAAATTATATTCTTTTTCAAATATATACTTGCAAATCGTTTTCCATTTATCAAATCTAACTACTGACCAAGTGTGTGCAATTGTGTAATTAGAAAAATGTTTTGTAATTCTTTGCAAAACATTACCTTGGTCTAAGTGTAAACAAAGATCCCTAAATTCAATATATTGTTGAAATCCATATAATTCTTTGCCATGTTTACGAGTCCCGAAACCAATCGCTAGTCCTTGGCAGCTACTATAAGTTTCTTCTTTATATAAAAATTTTACACAAGATAATAAAGCAGAGGGCAAATAAAATTCATCATCGGAGCCCAATATTACAAATTCAGTATCAATATAATTGGAACTGCTTAACAAACGTTCATAAAGACCTCTTTGGTCATGAATATATTTAATATTTTTTGCACTTAAATATTGGTCTTCTAATCTTTTATCACTTCCATCAAGAACTAACAGTTTAACACTATAATTGGACCAATAACTAATTATTCTTTTTAACCATTTATGTCTGTTAAAACTAAAAATTATAATTGTTAAATTATTTAGTGTTGGATTACTCATTTATAAAAACAACTAACATTATGAAAATATTGATTCTTTATCTTCAATAGTGGCATTAAAAAATAATATTTTTTTTTGTGAGAATTTTTTAAAATTTTGCATTAATCTTTATACATTAAATAAAATGAATATTTAGGAAATATTTCTTGAAGGAAATATTTTGCCAAGAACCATGCCACGTAAAACACAATCATCGGTCCAAAAATACTTCCATTGTCCATAACGTCCTGCAAGAATAATATCTCCAATAGTTTTGGAATCGCTACTGTTCCAATTGGTCATTGGTTCCAAGTCATCCCTTTCACGTTTTAGTCCAAATTGCTCTAGAAAATGAAATATTTTTTCTTGGGCTTTTCTGCGTTGATTGTCGAATATTACATTTGCATATGGAACTTTTACTGTATGAACAGTCTCACAATTTTCAATTAACTTCATTTCTTTAAGTTCATTTACAACTTTTACTGAAATTTCCTCCTCAGTTAATTTAAGCGGACGGTAAGGTGAGTGGTAAACTTCCACTTGCAAACCTGTCTTTCCATAAGGAGCATTATCTGGCGACAAAAGTCCTATATGATTAATTCGTGTAGAGAATTTATCTTCGTCGTAGACATATATCCAATGATAAGGTTGCATTGCAGTATGTTTTGCGGTGACATTCACCAGTAAAAGCTCTGAGCAACGAAGCTTTCCTGCTGCTTCTAAAATATCTTTTGGTACATTAATAGCAATTTTGATTAGTTCTGGTAAAGGCAATGTACTTATTAATTTTTCATAGCGATGCTGTTTGCCATTTGAAAAAATAAGAAGACGTTTTTGAAAATCAATACCTGTTACTTTATGATTAAATTTAATGTTTGCTTCTTGAATTAATTTTTTTGCAAAATGAATGTAACCTCCCTTTACTGGATATCGAACTGTTTTGATATAATGCGTAGAATGCTTTGGTTGTTCCAAAAATCCTTTGCTAACTGTTTCAATGTCTGGATAATACATTCGACTCCCTATCCAATCGGTGGCTAGATGCTCTGGTTCGCATGTCCAGTACTTTCGCGTATAAGCGGAAGGAAAATTTTCTGAAAAGGTTTTTCCGTAAGCCTGTTCTAACCATTCAGCATAATTATTTGCACTTTTTTTATTTTTATTACGAGATTCTAAAAAATCTTTTAAACAAATACTTCGCAAAGGTTCAGGTATAGCCCATAAATTTGACTGCGCAGGATGAGGGATCCACTGACCTTTATAGTAATTGCTTACGCTTACATTGTGCTCAAGATATTTACCTTGAACACTTTCATGAAATAAATCTCTAACATATGGATGTTTGGTAAACGAGACGTGAGGTCCAACATCCCAAGTAAACCCATCTTTTTGATTGCTATAAATATGTCCTCCAGCATAACTATTGCTTTCAAAAATAATACAGTTTTTGTGTCCTAAATGAAAAGAACAGCTCAGCCCAGCAAGTCCTGCGCCCAATACAGTAAAATTATTGTTTTCATTATTTTCAATCATTGTGTGATGAATTTTTTTTAAACAATTCAGTGATAACATAATTCATATTTTCTTTACACTTTTTTTTATTTTCTGTTTTACTAAAAAAAATAGATTTATATTTAAAATGATTTGATGTTTTTGGATTATTATCAAGTCTATTAATAGAAATTTTTTTACCAAATATAGATTTAAATGAAACTGCGACCATTTTGGCAATATCCTTTATCGAGGCACACCAGTCTGATCCAACATTAATAATGGCGAACCCGGATGGAAAATTCTCTAAAACAGACAGAACTAAATTAGCAACCTGTTCTGTTGATACAAAATTTCTTATTTGCCTTCCCGAAGAATTAATATTTATTACTTTCTTTTTTATAGATTCATTAACAAAACATATTGGAACTAATGATGTTCTATTTATTGTGCTTACAGAAGGAACACCATATACATTAGAGGGTCTTAGCACTAATATGTTGAATCCATGCTTAATAGTGTACAATTTACAAAGCTCTTCTCCGTAGAAATGATTTAGCGCATAAGAACTTTCGCAACGCAAAGGTGCGGTTTCGTCAATAACTCCCTGAAGTTCAGCGCCATAAACTTGTGCTGTAGAAAAAAAAATGAAATTTTTTATATTTGCATTTTTAGCTGCTTCCAATAGTTTTTTTGTACCCACTACCGAAAGATTTATGCCTGAATTAAAATCCCTAGAAATAATATCATTTGCAGTAGCACAGTGAATAACAAAATCAGCTTTTTCTAATATTAATTCATTAACATCTAGAAGGTTAGATTCTAAAATTTCTATACCAAGTTCATTTTTAATCTTAATTTTTTCGCGTCGAATAATTCCAATTACATGAAATCCCGATCGCTTGCAATATTCGGCAATCTTGCTGCCAATAAATCCTGTGACTCCAGTTATGTAAATTTTTATTTTTTTTTGCATATTAAGTATTATTTTTAAAATTTAAAAATCTTAATAGCGAAAATCCTTAAGAGGCTTTGCATTATTGTCTTTATCAGAAATAATAGACGGTTGTAATGGCCAGCTAATAGCAACATCAGGATCATTCCAAAGCAAAGTCTCTTCTGATTGTGGCGCATAAAAATTGGAAACTAAATAAAGAATCTCAGAATTGGGCTCGAGTGTAACAAAGCCATGAGCAAAACCTTTTGGGACATACATCATAGTTCGATTTTCATCAGAAAGAATTGCTCCAAACCACTTTCCAAATGTTTTGGATTCTTTTCTTAAATCAACAACAATGTCCCACACTTTACCTTTTAGGCATCGAATTAATTTTACCTCAGCATGCGGTGCTTTTTGTAAATGCAAGCCGCGAAGTGTTCCTATATTTTTGCTCATAGAATTATTAATTTGCAACCAGATTGTATTAAGACCTTTTTTAAAAAATTCTTTTTCACAAAAATAGCGAGCAAAAAAACCGCGCTCGTCTTCATATTTTTCAAGGTGAATTAAATAATTTCCTTCAAGTAATGTTTCCTGAAAATTCATTCTATTTAATTGTTTTTTTCATTTGCTTTTTATAATCATTGATTTGCTGACTAGTTAAGATTATTAGATCTTCGTCATTACGCCAAGCTTGATACCAATCAATTGTTTTATTTAATGTGGTGTCGAGATCCCACTGATGTTGCCAGCCCAATGCATTTTTAGCCTTAGAGCTATCAATTTTTAAAAATTGCGCTTCGTGCAATTTTGAAGAGTTATCAATAATCCAGGAAGATTTTTTGATTTTACTGCAAAGATAATCTGAGATCTGAGAAACTGATTTAGTATTATTTTCATTTGGACCAAAATTCCAAGAGCCAGCATATTTTTTTCCATCTAAAACTAATTTTTCAGCAAGCATGAGATAGCCAGAAATTGGTTCAAGCACATGTTGCCAAGGACGGATAGAATTTGGAGAGCGAATACTTAGTGATTGCTCTAAATCTAATGCTTTAAAAAAATCAGGAATTAATCTATCAATTCCCCAATCTCCTCCTCCAATAACGTTACCTGCGCGTACGCAAGCTAAATGAATATCTAATTCAGTAAAAAAAGATTTTTGATAAGCTGTGGCTATAAGCTCTGCACAGGCTTTGCTGCTAGAATATGGATCGTGTCCTCCAAGGCGATCACTTTCTCTGTAGGACCAATTCGATTCATTATTTTCATAACATTTATCAGAAGTAACATTAATAATAGCTTTTACATTTTCAGCTTGTCGGGCGGCCTCCAAAACATTAACCGTACCTGTTACGTTTGTAACAAAAGTCTCTAATGGAAAACTATAAGATTTCCGCACTAACGATTGTGCGGCCATATGAATTATCACTGAAGGCTTAGCGTCTTTTATGGCTTGTTTTAGATTTTTTAAATCGAGAATATTTGAGAATATCGATCCTGATAAATAATTCTCAAGTTTAGTTTCTGTAAAAAAATTTGGCGTAGCTGGAGGTGCAAGTGAGTAGCCATAAACATTTGCTCCCATTTGTGACAACCAGAATGAAGTCCAGCCTCCTTTAAAGCCAGTATGACCAGTAAGAAATACATTGCGATTTTTCCAAAAATCAAAATTCATTTCCATATTTTCCAATGTGCCTTGCCGCTTTCCCATAGTTTATTAAGAAGAACTTTGTCGCGCAAAGTGTCCATAGGCATCCAAAAGCCATTATGTTTATAAGCAAATAGCTGTTTTTCTTTTGCTAGACTAGTTAATAAATCTACTTCCCAACTTGTTTGATCATCCTTTATTTTGTCAATTACACTTGGATTTAAAATAAAAAATCCTCCATTAATCCAATTACCGTCGCCCTCTGGCTTTTCTTCAAATTGAACTACCCGGTTAGCTGGGCCGAATTTAAGAGCTCCATAACGAGCCTGGGGACGAGTAGCTGTAAGTGTTGCTAGTTTTTTATGCTGTTTATGAAAAGAAATTACATTAGCAATGTTAATATCTCCCAGTCCATCTCCATATGTAAAGCAAAATGCTTCTTCATCTTTTACATAACTTTGCACTCGCTTTAGCCGCCCACCTGTCTGGGTATTCTCGCCTGTGTCAATTAAAGAAACTTTCCAGCTATCGGCATTTTTTTGGTTCAAATGCATTGTATTATCATTTATGGAAAAAGTAACATCTGATGTATGAAGAAAATAATTGTTAAAATACTCTTTGATCATGTAACCCTTGTAACCACAGCAAATTACAAAATCATTAATACCATAAAAAGAATATATTTTCATGATATGCCAAAGAATTGGCTTTCCACCAATCTCCACCATCGGCTTCGGTTTATTTTCAGTTTCTTCGGAAAGGCGACTGCCAAAACCTCCTGCAAGAATTACTGCTTTCATAAAATTATCTTATAATATTTATTTTAACACATACCTGTATAGCAAAAAATCCTTGGGTATTGGAGTGGATCTTTTGTTGTTATAATTTGATAAAATATTTTATTTAAAAATTTTTCAGTGCATAAATCAAGCCAATTGAGCTATTAGTAACGGTAAGCTTAACGTGTTACCACGCTTCCACACCCGTCCTATCAACGTCGTAG
>Ga0209550_10000520_pt1 | contig 36520 bp, 37 predicted proteins | sample LauGreSuBDMM15SN_2_FD_187567 | JGI IMG/M metagenome (GOLD analysis project Ga0209550, IMG submission 187567) | Freshwater lake microbial communities from Lake Michigan, USA - Su13.BD.MM15.SN (SPAdes) (version 5) | ecosystem: Environmental > Aquatic > Freshwater > Lake | place: Lake Michigan... | reverse complement strand
CCGTTTCCTCACGCGTGCCCCTCTCCCCAGCCCTCTCCCCAGAGGGGCGAGGGAGCTCAGAAGCAGGCCCAGCGATAATCAATTTGTGTCTTCATCCCCCAAAATCCTCTTCGGTTTCCATGCCGTGGGCGTGCGCATCAAAACCGCGCCTGCCTCCGTGCTGGAAGTTTTTTTTGATGCCTCCAGGCGCGACGCCCGCATGCGCCAGTTCATGGACCGCGCCCGCGAAGGCGGTGTGCGCTTGGTGGAGTCGGACGGGCTGCGCTTGTCCAAGCTCTGCGGAGGCCACGGCCACCAAGGCGTGGTGGCCCGCGTGCAGCCCCTGGCGCAAGCGACCTCGCTGGACGAGTTGCTTGAAAAGCTGGAAGCCGAAGGCACGGTTCCACTCTTGTTGGTGCTCGACGGCGTGACCGACCCGCACAACTTAGGCGCTTGCCTGCGTGTGGCCGACGGCGCCGGGGCCCATGCCGTGATCGCGCCCAAAGACCATGCGGCTGGCATCAATGCCACCGTGGCCAAGGTGGCCAGTGGGGCGGCCGAAACTATGCCCTACTTCATGGTCACCAATTTGGCCCGCACTTTGAATGAGCTCAAAGAGCGCAGCATTTGGTGCGTGGGCACCAGCGACGATGCGCCCAAGACCATTTATGACATCGACCTGAAAATTCCCACAGCCCTGGTGCTGGGCGCCGAAGGCGAGGGCATGCGCCAACTCACCCGCAAAACCTGCGACGAGTTGGTGGCCATACCCATGCACGGCGCGGTTGAAAGCCTGAACGTGTCGGTGGCCAGTGGGGTGTGCCTGTATGAGGCACTGCGCCAGCGTCGAGTTTGAGCTTTACGCCTTCACTTAAGCCAAAGCCTTTACCTTGATGCGGCTGGCCTGGCCCGAACAGCCAAAGGCCTCAAAACGCGCTTGGCAAATGGCGCGTGCGGCCTGGGTGGCGGCGATCAAGAATTTGCGGGGGTCGAACTCGCTGCGCTGCTCGGCCATGGCTTGGCGCATGGCGCCTGTCATGGCCAGGCGGATGTCGGTGTCTATGTTGATCTTGCGCACGCCGCTGGCGATGCCGCGCACGATTTCTGCCACGGGCACGCCGTAGGTTTCTTTGATGTCGCCGCCAAACTGGCGAATCACCTCCAGCCACTCCTGGGGCACGCTGGAGCTGCCGTGCATCACCAAGTGGGTGTTGGGCACGGCCGCGTGGATTTGGGCAATGCGGTCTATGGCCAAAATGTCGCCCGTGGGCGGGCGGGTGAATTTGTAGGCGCCGTGGCTGGTGCCAATGGCAATGGCCAAGGCATCTACCCCGGTTTGGGCCACAAAGTCTTTGGCCTCGGCGGGGTCGGTCAGCATTTGCTCGTGGCTGAGCTGGCCGCTGGCGCCCACGCCGTCTTCTTCACCGGCTTCGCCGGTTTCTAGCGATCCCAGGCAACCCAGCTCGCCTTCGACCGACACGCCCACGGCCCTGGCGATCTGCACCACCTCGCGGGTGACTCGCACGTTGTAGTCGTAGCTGGCCGGGGTTTTGGCGTCTTCCATGAGCGAGCCGTCCATCATGACGCTGGAAAAGCCCGAGCGTATGGCTTGCACGCAGACCGTGGCCGAGGCGCCGTGGTCTTGGTGCAAGCACACCGGAATATGGGGGTGAGTTTCAATGGCAGCCAGCACCATGTGGCGCAGGTAGGCCTCGCCCGCGTACTTTCGTGCCCCGGCGCTGGCCTGCAGGATGACCGGGCTGTCGCTGCCCTGGGCGGCCTGCATGATGGCCTGAATTTGTTCGAGGTTGTTGACGTTAAAAGCTGGCACGCCATAAGCATGTTCAGCGGCGTGGTCCAGCAGCAAGCGCAGAGAAACGAGGGCCATTGGGTGTCCTTTTGAGAGTCAGGTGAGCAGTTCAGAAATATCAGCGATCACGCGGTCGGGCTGGCACGCTTGAACGGGCTCGCCCATGTTGTAGCCGTAGGGCAGCAGCCACACGGCAATGCCGGCGTTGCGTGCGGTGGCCGCGTCAATGGAGGAGTCGCCCACAAACAAAGCCCGCGCGGGGGCCACTTGCCACAGCGCCAGGCCGTGGTTGATGCCCACCGGGGTGGGTTTTTTCTGGGGGAAGGTGTCGCCGCTGACCACCAGGTCAAAGCAGCTGTGCAGCTGGTGGGCCTTGAGCACGGTGTCGGTGTAGCGGCCTTCTTTGTTGGTGACCACGGCCAGCTTGCAGCCGGCTAGTCGCAGCGCGCCCAAGGTTTCTCGCACATGCGGGTAGAGCTGGCTGCGGGTGCCGCAGCGCGCTTGGTAGTGGCCATCAAAAACCGGCAAGGCTTGCTGCAAAACGGGGCCTTGGCGCACGGCTTCAGCACTTTGGCCTGTGACTTGCGCCAGAGCTTGAATCAAGAGCTCCCGGGTGCCGTGGCCAATCCAGAGGTCCACCTGCGCTTGCGCGGCGGCCGGCCAGCCGAAGTGGCGCAAGGTGTCGTTGACCGCATCGGCAATCTCGGGCGAGGTTTGCACCAGCGTGCCGTCGAGGTCGAAAAAAATCGCGTCCCAGCGCATGTTCGGTGCTTTCATCAGGCCAGGCCCATGGCGCGTTTTTTACGCTCCATCATGCGCCAGACAAAGGGGGTAAAAATCAGCTGCATGGCCAGCTCCATCTTGCCGCCGGGCACCACGATGGTGTTGGCCCGGCTCATCCAGGAGCCGTTGATCATGTTGAGCAGGTATTGAAAGTCTATGCCCTTGGGGTTGGCAAAGCGGATCACCACCACGCTTTCGTCGGCGCTGGGAATGTCGCGGGCCACAAAGGGGTTGGAGGTGTCCACCATGGGCACGCGCTGAAAGTTCACATGCGTGTGCTCGAACTGCGGCACGATGAAGTTCACGTAGTCGGGCATGCGCCGCAAGATGGTGTCGGTCACGGCCTCGGTGCTGTAGCCGCGCTGGTGCTTGTCGCGCCAGAGTTTTTGGATCCACTCCAGGTTGATGACAGGCACCACCCCCACGCGCAGGTCGGGGTGCTGGGCGATGTTGTGCTCGGGCGTGACCACGGCGCCGTGCAGGCCCTCGTAAAACAGCATGTCGGTGTCTGCTTCAAGGTCTTCCCACGCGGTGAAGGTGCCGGGCTCTTGCTGGTAGGGCGCCGCTTCTTGGGCGTTGTGCAGGTACTTGCGAGCCTGGCCCTTGCCGCTTTGGCCGTAGCTGCGAAAGAGGTTTTCTATCTTGCCAAAGAGGTTGTTTTCGGCGCTGAAGTGGCTGAAGTGCTCGTTGCCTTGCTGCTCGGCCTCGGCGGCGCGGCGCTTCATTTCCAGGCGGTCGTAGCGGTGAAAGCTGTCGCCCTCGACGATGGCGGCTTTGACGCCCTCGCGGCGAAAAATATTGGCAAAGGTGCGGGTGACGGTGCTGGTGCCCGCCCCTGAGGAGCCGGTGATGGCGATGATGGGGTGGCGTTCTGACATGGCAAGGCCTTGTGTTTAAAAATCAGTCCCTGAACAAGCTGCGCTCGGCAAACAGCGGGGTGTGGCTGTCGGCCACGCGCTGCGGCTCGGCGTGGTAGCGCTCAATGCGTTCCACCTCGTTTTTGGAGCCAAAGACCAGGCCAATGCGCTGGTGCAAGCCGCTGGGCTGGACTTGGAGCACATTTTCGCGGCCGGTGCTGGCGCGCCCTCCGGCTTGCTCCATGATCCAGCCCACCGGGTTGGCCTCGTACAACAGGCGCAGGCGGCCGGGCTTGCTCGCATCTTTGGTGTCGCGCGGGTACATGAATACGCCGCCTCGCATCAAGATGCGGTGCGCCTCGGCCACCATGGAGGCGATCCAGCGCATGTTGAAGTCTTTGCCCCGCACGCCCGTGCGGCCGGCCAGGCATTCGTCCACGTAGCGCTTGACCGGTGCCTCCCAAAAGCGGGCGTTCGACGCGTTGATGGCGAACTCCTGGGTGTCCTCGGGCACGCGCATGGCCGGGTGGGTGAGCATGAACTCGCCCATCACCGGGTCCAGCGTGAAGCCGTGCACCCCCGTGCCCACGGTCAGCACCAGCATGGTGCTGGGGCCGTAAAGTGCGTAGCCCGCGGCCACCTGTTGGGTGCCGGCTTGTAAAAAGTCGGCCTCGGTCAAGGTGGCGCCCTCGCGCACCAGGGCGGGCGCACGCAGCACGCTGAAGATGCTGCCCACCGACACATTGACGTCAATGTTCGACGAGCCGTCCAGCGGGTCGAACACCAGCAGGTACTTGCCCCGGGCATGCGGGGCGGCAATGGGGTAGGGCGCCTCCATTTCCTCGGAGGCCATGCCTGCCAAGCAGCCGCCGCGCTCGTTCATGCTGATGAACACCTCGTTGCTGAGCACGTCGAGTTGTTGCTGCACCTCGCCTTGCACATTCACTTGGCCGGCGCTGCGGGCGGCCGGCTGCTTGCCCAGCATGTCGGTCAGTGCCCCGTAGGCCACGGTCTTGGCAATGGCCTTGCAAGCGCGGGAGACGTCCAAAATCAAGGCGTTGAAGTCGCCGCTGGCCTCGGGGTGGCGGCGGCGCTGCTCAATGAGGAACTGGGTCAAGGTGGAGGCGTTGCGCACGATCAAGGGCATGGGGGCGTTCCTATGGCTGGCGGGCTTGAAGTCGATGATGGCATGGCGTTCCACTGGTGCAACTGCGCCAAGGTCAAGCTTTGCAAACTGGGCAGCACCTGCAGTGCGCCCCAAAAATCATGGTGGGCGGTGAAGGCATTGGGCGTGACCACCGTGGCCAGGCCTGCGGCGCTTGCGGCGCGCAAGCCGTTGGCCGAGTCTTCAAAGGCCAGCGCGTTCGCCGCTGGCAGGCCCAGGCGCTGCAAGGCCTGCTGGTAGACCTGAGGGTGGGGTTTTTTGAGCGGGGCGGTGACGGCGTCTTCCACCACGGCAAACAGGCGCTGCCAGTGGCTTCCCACTCCGCGCTGGAGCAGGTGGCTGATGTTGACCGGCGAGGTGGTGGTGGCAATGGCCAGCCGCAGGCCCGCGTCGGCAGCGGCCGAGAGCAAGGCCAGCACGCCGGGGCGCAGCTGCACGTGGCCGTCTTGCACGGCTTGGGCGTAGGCGGCTGTTTTGAGCTCGTGGATGTGGGCAATGAGCTCGTTGAGCTCGTTGCCGTCACCAATGTCTTGCGGCATGTCGCCCCGTTCCGTCCAGTGGGCGCGTATGCGCTCTTTGCCGCCTGAGACCTCCAGCAGCCTGGTGTAAAGCGGCACATCCCAGTGCCAGTCCAGGCCCACCTCGGCAAAGGCGTGGTTGAAGGCGGCCAGGTGGGCCAGCTCGGTGTCGGCCAGGGTGCCGTCTACGTCAAAGATCAGGGCTTGGAGCATGGGGTCACTTCAAGGCGCTGCTTGAGCAAAGACGCGGCTGGCCCGCAGATCGGCTGCGTTGAGCGTGCTCAGGTCCTCGGCGCTGTGCGCCACCTCGGCTTGGGCAAACAGGCGGCTGGCCTGGCGCAGCCGGGCGCGGTCCAAAGCGTTTCTCACGCTGCGCGCATTGGCAAAGTGGGGCTGGCGCATGCGCAGTTCCAGGTACTGCTCAAAGGCGGCGCGGGCGCTTTCTAGGCCGTTCCGGCCATCGTCAAAGCGGTAGTTGAGCTCGACCAGCATCTGATCGGCAATGCGCAGCAGTTCTTGGGCGCTGTAGTCCGGAAAGTCCAGGTGGTGCGCAATGCGGCTGCTCATGCCGGGGTTGGACGAGAAAAAGGTGTCCATGCGGTCTTTGTAGCCGGCCAGGATCACCACCAGGTCGTCGCGCTGGTTCTCCATGACTTGCAGCAAGATCTCTATGGCTTCTTGCCCGTAGTCGCGCTCGTTTTCCGGCCGGTACAGGTAATAGGCCTCGTCGATGAACAGCACGCCGCCCATGGCTTTTTTGAGCACCTCGCGGGTCTTGGGCGCGGTGTGGCCGATGTACTGGCCCACCAAGTCGTCCCGGGTGACGGCCACCAGGTGCCCTTTGCGCACATAGCCCAGGCGGTAAAGGATTTGCGCCATGCGCAGGGCCACCGTGGTTTTGCCCGTGCCAGGGTTGCCCGAAAAGCACATGTGCAAGCTGGGGGCTTGGGCGGCCAGGCCCCGGTTTTTGCGCAGGCGGTCTATCACCAAAAGGGCGGCGATGTCGCGCACCCTTTGCTTGACAGGCGCCAGGCCGACCAGGCCCTGCTCGAGTTCAGCCAGCACGGTCTGCACCTGCGATTCGGCCATCACTTGGGAGACGGTCAGCGGCGCTGCGGCGGGTGAGGCCGCAGCGTGCTCAGGCTCTGGCGTTTCAGAGCGTTTGTCGCTTGGCAGGTCGTGCATGCTGTGTGTGTCCGCTCGAGTCAGTAACGCTCGCCTTCAGGCTTGTCGGTGGCGTAGCTGTGCACGGTGTACTGAATCTGACGCCCGCCTATCTCCTGCCTGGCCAGACCGAAGCCAGGTTCGTTTTTAGGTCGGTTAACGATGAAAGACATGCGCGGCGACTCGACGCCTTGTGTCGAATCGAAGGCCGTCACACGGATGTAGTGGTTGGCAAAGGTCTGGCGGCAGGCATTGATCTCTTTTAAGAAGCCCGACGCGTCCTTCAAGTCAAACATCGGGTTGCCGTACATCTCCCAGTAGGTGTTGCGCGGATGCGGGTCATCGGTGTACTCGACGCCGACGGCCCAGTTTTTTGCTAGCGCGTACTCGATCTGTGCGGTGATCTGCGCGTCAGTAAGGTCGGGCAGGTAAGAGAACTGGCCCTGTGTGAGGCGGTTGCCTTGGTTGGTCATCATGATGCGGTTCTCCTTAAATGGAAGCCGTCGGCGTGACGGCAAAGTCGGCGGTGTCGGTGGACTCGTAGTTGAAACTGATGTCCCCCCAGGTGTCGATGGCGGCTTTCAAGGGCGAGCACCACTTGGCGGCGTCCTGCAGGATTTGCGGGCCTTCGTTCCAGATGTCGCGGCCCTCATTGCGCGCCAGCACCATGGCTTCGAGGGCGACCCGGTTCGCCGTGGCGCCGGCCTGTATGCCCATGGGGTGGCCTATGGTGCCGCCGCCAAACTGCAGCACCACGTCGTCGCCGAGGTAGGTCAACAACTGGTGCATTTGGCCCGCGTGGATGCCGCCAGAGGCCACCGGCATGACCTTGTTCAGCGAAGCCCAGTCCTGCTCGAAGAACAAACCCTTTTCAAGCTGCATTGGGGTGTGCGTGTCGAGCAGCGTGTCGTAAAAGCCCCGGATCATCATGGGGTCGCCCTCCAACTTGCCGACCACCGTGCCGGCGTGGATGTGGTCCACACCCGCCATGCGCATCCACTTGCAGATGACGCGGAAGTTCATGCCGTGGTTCTTTTGCCGCGAGTAGGTGCTGTTGCCTGCACGGTGCAGGTGCAAAATCATGTCGTTTTTGCGTGCCCACAAAGCCATGCTTTGGATGGCTGTGTAGCCAATCACCAGGTCGATCATGATGATCACGCTGCCCAGGCTCTTGGCGAACTCGGCACGGGCGTACATTTCTTCCATGGTGCCGGCGGTGACGTTCAGGTAGTGGCCTTTGACCTCGCCGCTGGCAGCGCTCGCTTTGTTGACGGCCTCCATGCAGTACAGGAAACGATCGCGCCAGTGCATAAAGGGCTGCGAGTTGATGTTCTCGTCGTCCTTCATGAAATCAAGACCGCCTTTGAGGCCCTCGTAGACCACGCGGCCATAGTTGCGGCCCGACAGGCCGAGCTTGGGCTTGGTGGTGGCGCCCAGCAGCGGGCGGCCAAACTTGTCCAGGCGCTCGCGCTCGACCACCACTCCGGTCGCAGGGCCCTGGAAGGTCTTGAGGTAAGCCACCGGAATGCGCATGTCTTCCAGGCGCAGCGCTTTCACAGCCTTGAAGCCGAAGACGTTGCCGATGATGGACGCCGTGAGGTTGGCGATCGAGCCGCCTTCGAACAGGTCGATGTCGTAAGCGATGTAGGCGAAGTACTGCTGCTCTGTCTTGGTGCCGGGGCCGGTGTTGGGCACGGAGTCGACGCGGTAGGCCTTGGCGCGGTAGAGCTCGCAGGCGGTCAGGCGATCGGTCCACACTACAGTCCAGGTGGCGGTGGAGGATTCGCCGGCCACGGCCGCGGCGCACTCTTCGGAGTCCACGCCCTCTTGCGGCGTCATGCGGAACATGGCGATCAAGTCGGTGTCCTTGGGCACATAGTCGGGCTGCCAGTAGCCCATTTGCTTGTACTTGAGTACACCGGCGCTGTAGCGCGCTTTCTTGTCCGTGATTTCAGTGTCTGTCGCTGCGTTCATGGGGGCCTTTTCAAAAGTGGTTGAAGGAGTGAAGGCGACTGTAGAGATTCAAATAGATAAGGTATATTTAAAAATAGTTTGTTCACAGTTAAGTGATTGCTTAATGAAAAACGCCACCTTCAGACAGCTGCGCGTCTTCAACGAGGTGGCGCGCCACCTGAGCTTTGTGCGCGCGGCCGAGGCCCTGCACCTGACCCCGCCCGCCGTGACCTTGCAGGTCAAGGAGTTGGAGGGCCATGTGGGCGCGCCGCTGTTTGAGCGTTCAGGGCGCAAGGTCAGCCTGACCACCACGGGGGAGTACATGCTGGTCTACGCCAGGCGCATCTTGGCCACCGTCAAAGACGCTGAAGACGCGGCCGCTCGGCTCAAGCAGGTGGAGTCCGGGCGCTTGACAGTGGGCATGGTCAGCACGGCCAAGTATTTTTTAATGAACATGGTGGGCCAATTTCAAAAACGTCACCCAGGCGTGGACGTCAATTTATTGGTGGGCAACCGTGAGCAGCTGGTGCGCATGCTCGGGCACAACGAGGTGGACATTGCGGTGATGGGCCGGCCCCCGCAAGAGCTGCAGACTCGCGCTGAGCCCTTTGCAGCGCACCCGCATGTGTTTGTGGCCGCCACCGACCACCCCTTGGTGGGGCTGGGGCCGCTGAGCGTGGAAGACCTGCGTGGACACGACTTCATCACGCGCGAGCCGGGCTCAGGCACCCGCGCCGCCATGGAACAGTTCTTTGCCGAGCACCGGGTGGCGCCGCGCCTGAAAATGAATTTGCACAGCAATGAAACCCTCAAGCAAGCCGTGATGGCCGGGCTGGGTCTGGGTTTTGTGTCGCTGCACGCCATTGGCATGGAAATGCGGCATGGCCTGATCGCCCTGCTGGACGTTCGCGGTGCGCCCGTGGTGAGGGCCTGGAACGTGGTGCACACCCGCTCCAAGATGCTCTCACCGGCGGCCGAGTCTTTTCGCTACTTCATGCTCGAACACGGCGAGGCTTGGCTGGCCCAGAACTTTGGCGCGCTGTGGTCGCCGTCCGCAGGGGCAGACGTGTCTTTGGGCGCTGCAGCTCAGCAAGCTAAGCCGTGAGGGCAGGGCGGATGGTGGCCTGATGTTTGGCTCATTCGAGCCCGGCACTCATACCCAGCCCAAGGCCCCCAGCACCGCACCGGCCCCCAGCAGCCACAAAAGATGCAGCTTGGTGCGCCACACCACCAGCGAGCTCAGGGCCGCGAGCAGCCACAGCGGCCAGTGGTCCAGTGTGCGGCCGGTGGCCGAGGCCATCACCCAGCCGGTGGCCACCAACAAGGCCACCACAATGGGTGCAAAGCCCTGCTTGAAAGCCCTCACCCCCCGCAAATGGCGGTTGCGGTGGCTCCAGTTGGAAGTGGCATAAGACAGCAAAGAGCTGGGCAGCATGATGCCGACCATGGCCAGCACCATGGCCGCCGCAGGCGCCCAGGGCAGGCCGGTGTTGAGCCCCACGTTCCAGCCCATGAGCGCCACAAACAAAATATTGGGGCCGGGGGCGGCCTGGGCCAGCGCCACCGAGGTGTTGAACTGCGCATCAGTCAGCCAGCCTTGGCGGTCCACCAAAAAGCGGTGCATGTCGGTCGAGGTGGTGATGGCCCCGCCCACGCTCAGCAGGGAGAGCGAGGCAAAGTGCAAAAACAAGGTCAGCCAGTCGCCGGGGCTGAGGTTCAGCTCTGTCATGCGGGCAACCTGCGCCAGGCCAGACCGCAGGCGAGCGCCCCCAGGCCGAGCACCACCACGGCCAAGGGCAGCCTGAGCCAGGCCACGCCCACAAACGTGGCCACCCCCAGCAAGACGCACAGCGGCTTGCCCAGCACATTGATTTTCAAGGCCGGTGCCAATTTGAGGCCGGTGGCCGCAATCAGCCCCGCCGCCACAGCGGCCATGCCGCGCAGCGCGCCTGCCGCGGCGGGCAGGTGCGCCAGTTGGGCATAAACAGTGGCCAAGATCAGCACAATGACCAGCGGAAAAGCGAGCATGCCCGCCATGGCCACCCAGGCGCCACGCCAGCCAAAATAGCGGCTGCCCAGTGAAATGGCCAGGTTGATGACGTTGGGGCCAGGCATCAGCTGCGCCACCGCCCATTCCTCAATGAACTCGTCGCGGCTGAGCCAGCGTTTTTTCTCCACCAACTCGCGCTGCGCCACGGCCAGCACCCCGCCAAAGCCTTGCAAGGCCAACCAGCTGAAACCCAAAAAAAGCTCGGTCAGGGTCTGAGGGCGGGGCTGCACGCTGGTGATGGAATTCATTCAATGATTATCTCGCTCAGCCCCAAGCCAGCGGCTGTCCCCTGCTTCTTGCCTTTTTGCCTTCTGTAGGAGCCAGCCTGCTGGCGAATCGTCACCTGAGGCCATGCCCATTGACCGGCACGCATCGCTTGCAGGCAAGCTCCTACAAAAACCAGCTGCGGTCAACCCGATTAATCTGTATGTGACCCGATTTAATGATCTCGCTCAGCCCGAAGCCAGCGACTGTCCCCTGTAGGAGCCAGCCTGCTGGCGAATCGTCGCCTGAGGCCATGCCCGTTGACCGGCACGCATCGCTTGCAGGCAAACTCCTACAAAAACCAGCTGCGGTCAGCCCGATTAATCTGTATCTGACCCCAATTAACCAATCAAATGGGCTTCACACCGTCATGCCGCCGCACACCTCCAGCACCGCGCCGTTGACGTAGCTGGCCTCGTCGCTGGCCAAAAAGGCATAGACGTTGGCGATTTCTTCGGGTTGGCCCAGGCGGCGCAGGGGCACGCGCTGCTCCATGTCTTTGAGCACGTTCTCGGGGATGGTGTTCAAGATGGGGGTGTGGATAAAGCCTGGCGCCACGGCGTTCACGCGCACGCCTTTGGGGCCCAACTCGCGGCTCCAGGTTTTGGTAAAGCCAATCACGCCGAACTTGCTGGCCGCGTAGTTGGTTTGGCCAAAGTTGCCGTAAATGCCCACCACGGAGCTGGCGTTGAGAATGACGCCGCTGCCTTGCGCGACCATGGCATCGGCCACGGCTTGGCTGCAGTGAAAGACGCCGCGCAGGTTGACGTCGATGACCCGGTCGAACTGCGCTTGCGTCATTTTTTGCAGGCGTGCATCTTGGGTGATGCCGGCGTTGTTGACCAGCACGTCGATGCGGCCAAACTCCGCCAGCACGCGGGCCACCACGGCATCGACTTGGGCGCGGTCGGTCACGTCCATGAGCAGGCCCAGGGTGGGGGCGCCTTCGGCCTGGCAGGCGGCCACGGCCGCGTCCACCGACGCTTGCCGCACATCGGCCACCACCACGGTGGCGCCTTCGCGCGCGAACTTGACCGCAGTCGCCAGGCCTATGCCTTGGCCTGCGCCTGTGATGATGCTGACCTTGCCTTGGAGTCGTTGCATGTATGCGTAAAAATCTAAAAATGAATGGGGCTCACCAACGCGGTTGGTGCGCAAGGAGGCTGTGTTGCACAGCGTCCGTCAGTCTAAAGCCCTCGCCGTGCCGCAAGGCCAGTTGGTTGCTGCGCGCTGCAAACTGGGCGACACCTTGGCCGTAGATGAACTGCAGCGCCCCGCCTGTCCAGGCCGGAAAACCAATGCCAAAAATCGAGCCTATGTTGGCCTCGTGCACGCTGGTCAGCACGCCTTCGGCCAAGCAGCGGGCGGTTTCTACGGCCTGGCGGTAGAGCAGCCGGTCTTTGATTTCGCGCAAGTCCCAGGTTAAGTCAGGCTTGCCAAACTGGGCTTGCAGCCCTGGCCACAAATGCTTGGGCTGACCTGCCGGGTAGTCGTAAAAACCTGCGCCTGTGGCGCGGCCGCCCCGGCCGGCTTGCACCATTTTCTCCACCAGCAACTCGCCGGGCGTGGCGGTGTAGGAGCGGCCTTCGGCTTCAAAGTCGGCGCGGGTTTGCTCAAGCACATGCACGGCCAGGGTGAGCGAGGTTTCGTCAATCACGGCCAGCGGCCCCACCGGCATGCCGGCCTGCACGGCGGCGTTTTCAATCACGGCCGCCGGGATGCCTTCGCCCAGCATGGCCGCGCCCTCCATCACATAGGTGCCGAAGGTGCGGCTTGTGTAAAAACCGCGCGAATCGTTCACCACAATGGGCAGCTTGCCCAGGGCTTGGACATAGTCCATGGCGCGGGCCACGGTGTCATCGCTGGTGGCCTGGCCACGGATGATTTCCACCAGCTGCATCTTGTCGACCGGGCTGAAGAAGTGGATGCCTATGAATTGCGCGGGCCGGCTGCTCGCCTGGGCCAGGCCGCTGATGGGCAGCGTGGAGGTGTTAGACGCCATGATGGCGCCAGGCGCCAGCTGCTGCTCGGCCTCTTGCGTGACGCGCGCCTTGAGCGCGCGCTGCTCGAACACGGCCTCTATCACCAGCTCGCAGCCCTGCAACTGGGCCATGCTGTCGGTGGCGGTGATGCGCCCCAGCAGCTCGGCCTGTTGCTCGGCCGTCATCCGGCCTTTTTCCACGCGCTGCTGCGAGAGCTTGTGGCTGTAGGCCTTGCCGCGCTCGGCCTTGGCCGCGTCGGTGTCCACCAGCACGGTGGCCATGCCTCGGCTGGCCTGCGCCCAGGCAATGCCTGCGCCCATCATGCCGGCGCCCACCACGCCCACTTTGTGCGGTTTGAAGCGCGGCACGCCGGCCGGCCGCGAGGCGCCGCTTTTGACGGCGTTCAGGTTGAAGAAAAAGGTGTTGATCATGGCCTGGGCTTGGCCCGTGGTCATGAGCTGGGCCAGGTAGCGGCTTTCTATGCGCAGCGCCGTGTCCATGTCCACCAAGCTGCCTTCGGCCATGCAGGCCAAAATCGCCTCGGGCGCGGGCAGCAGGCCGCGTGTTTTTTTCTTGAGCATGGCGGGCGCCACCGCCAGGGCGCCGGCAATCTTGGGGCTGCGCGCATCGCCGCCGGGAATGCGCCAGCCTTTGCCGTCCCAGGGGTGCTGGCTGTGCGGGTGGGCGTCTATCCAGGCCACAGCCTGGGGGCGCAGGGCTGCGTCGCTGGCCACCAGCTCGTGCAGCAGGCCAAGTTCAAGGGCTTGCTGCGGGTTCAAAAGCTGGCCTTCAATCAGCAAAGGCTGGGCCGCCATCAGGCCCAACAGCCGCACGGTCTTGGTCACGCCGCTGGCCCCGGGCAAGAGGCCCAGCGTCACCTCGGGCAGGCCCAGCTGCGTGCGCGGGTGGTCCACGGCAATGCGGTGGTGGCCTATGAGCGCCACCTCCCAGCCGCCGCCCAGGGCCGAGCCGCCCAGGCAGCTGACCACCGGAATGCCCAGCGTTTCCAGCGTGCGAAAGTTCTTTTTCATGCGCTCGACCTCGGCGTACACCTGCGGCGCGTCGGCCGAGGTGAGGCGCATCACGGCCTTGAGGTCGGCACCTGCAAAAAACGTGGTCTTGGCCGAGGCCAGAATCAGCCCGCGCAGCTGCGCCCGGTCGGCCAGCACGCGGGCGGTGGCCTCGCTCAAATCGTCCTGCCACTGCAAGCACATGGTGTTGACAGGGGAGTCGGGCTCGTCAAAGGTGAGGGTGGCAATGCCGTCTTCTAAGGCGTAGCGAATCGTCTTCATGTCAAACCCTCTCCACAATGGTGGCAATGCCCATGCCGCCGCCCACGCACAGCGTGGCCAGGCCGTAGCGCAGCTGCCGGCGGTGCAGCTCGTCAATAAGCGTGCCCAAAATCATGGCGCCTGTGGCGCCCAGGGGGTGGCCTAGGGCAATCGCCCCGCCGTTGACGTTGACCTTGTCATGAGGCACTTGCATTTCTTTCATGAAGCGCATGGGCACGGCGGCAAAAGCCTCGTTGACCTCAAACAAATCGATGTCTTCCACGCTGAGGCCGGCTTTGGCCAAGGCCTTGCGCGCCGCCGGCATGGGGCCTGTCAGCATGATGGTGGGATCGTCGCCGCTGAGCGCCGTGGCCAACACGCGGGCGCGGGGCACTAGGCCGTGCGTGCGGCCCGCCGCCTCCGATCCCACCAGCACGGCGGCAGCGCCATCGACGATGCCCGAGGAGTTGCCCGCGTGGTGAACATGTGCAATGCGCTCGACCTGCGGGTAGCGCTGCAGCGCCACTTCGTCAAAGCCCAACTCGCCCAGCTGCGCAAAAGAAGGCTTGAGCCCAGCCAGCGTGGCCAGCGTGGTCTGGGGCTTGATGAATTCGTCCTCGCCCAAAATCACCTGGCCCAACGCGTCTGTGACGGGCATCACCGAGCCTGAAAACCAGCCTTGGGCGCGGGCGTGCGCGGCTCGGCGCTGGCTTTCCACGGCGTAGGCGTCCACGTCTTGGCGGCTGAAACCTGCGAGCGTGGCAATCAGGTCTGCGCCTATGCCTTGGGGCACAAACAGCGTGGCGCTGTTGGTTTCGGGGTCTTGCGCCCAGGCGCCGCCGTCGCTGCCTATGGGCACGCGGCTCATGCATTCCACGCCGCCGGCCACCACCAGGTCTTCCCAGCCCGATCGCACTTTTTGCGCGGCCAGGTTCACCGCCTCCAGGCCAGAGGCGCAAAAGCGGTTGATTTGCACGCCCGAGGCCCGCACGTCCCAGCCGGCCTTGAGTGCGGCCACCTTGGGCAGCACCGCGCCTTGCTCGCCCACGGGCGAGACCACGCCCATGACGATGTCGTCCACTGCCGCGGTGTCAAAGCCGCTGCGCTGCTGCAGCGTTTGCAGCAAACCGGCCAGCAGGTTCACGGGCTTGACCTCGTGCAGCCGGCCGTCGGCCTTGCCTTTGCCGCGCGGGGTGCGGATGGCGTCGTAAATAAAAGCTTGGCTCATGAAGGGTCTCCTGGTCTGGCGCCGCACAAACGGCCGGGCAAGTCTAGACAAGCCGGGGTACAGGCGGCCATTGGCGTAAACACGCTTGCTCGCGAGCTTGGATTGGCGGTCAATAGCTTCGTCATCATTTTTGAGCTACAACATGATTGCCCGTACCTTGTTTTCTGCCGAGCACGAGCAGTTTCGCGACGCCTTTAGGCGCTTTTTGGACAAGCATGCCGCGCCCCACCACGCGGCTTGGGAGGAGGCCGGCCATGTGGACCGCAGCCTGTGGCAGCAGGCTGGGCGCGATGGCTTTTTATGCATGACGCTGCCCGAGTCCCAAGGCGGCTCAGGCGCAGACAAGCTGTACTCGGTGGTGCAAATGGAAGAGGTGGCGCGTGCCGGTTTCACGGGCATTGGTTTTGGCCTGCACAGCGAAATTGTGGCGCCCTACCTGGCGCATTACGGCACGCCCGAGCAGCAGGCGCGCTACCTGCCGTGCCTGGCCTCGGGCGAAATGGTGGGCGCCATCGCCATGACCGAGCCCTCGGCGGGCAGCGACTTGCAAGGCATACGCAGCACGGCTTTGCGCGAGGGTGAGGGCGAGGACGCACCCTATGTGCTCCAGGGCAGCAAAACCTTCATCACCAATGGCTGGCACGCGGATTTGGTGGTGGTGGTGGCCAAGACCGACCCGGCGCGCGGCGCCAAGGGCACAAGTTTGTTTTTGGTCGAGCGCGGCATGCCTGGCTTTTCCAAGGGCAAACCGCTCAAGAAAATGGGCATGAAAGCGCAAGACACGGCCGAGCTGTTTTTTGACGGTGTGCGGCTTTCGCCCGAGCAGCTGCTGGGCGGGCGCGCGCAAGAAAACCGAGGCTTTGTCATGCTCATGGAGCAGCTGCCTTGGGAGCGCCTGCAAATTGCCATCACCGCCGTGGCCGCCAGCGAGGCCGCGCTTGAGTGGACGGTGGCGCATGTGCAGCAGCGCCAGGCTTTTGGCCAGGCCGTGGCGCAGTTTCAAAACACCCGCTTCAAGCTGGCCGAACTGCAAACCCAGGTGCAGGTGGCCCGCGTCTTTGTGGACCGCTGCACCGAACTCATGATGAAGGCCGAGCTGGACACCGCCACCGCCAGCATGGCCAAGTACTGGACCACCGACCTGCAATGCCAGGTGATGGACGAGTGCGTGCAGCTGTTTGGCGGTTACGGCTACATGTGGGACTACCCCATCACCCGGGCCTATGCCGACGCCCGCGTGCAGCGCATTTACGGCGGCACCAACGAGATCATGAAAGAGGTGATCTCGCGGGGCATGGGTTTGGGCGGGCGTTGAAGCGCGCAGGGCGGGTCGCGTCTATTTCTTGCGTTTTCCCCTGTAGGAGCCAGCCTGCCGGCGATTTTCGCCTTAAGCCCTGCCCGTTGAGCGCCCCCATTCGCTTGCAGGCAAGCGCCTGCAAATACAAGCTGCGTTTGCCTTTGTAGGAGCCAGCCTGCTGGCGATTTTTTAATGAGGAAACACCTCTTCCCGTCACCATCGCAGGCGTGGTGAATGTGGGGTGTTATTGCGTACCAAGGTGGCCTTGGGTCTGTCGCAGCCGCAGTCTCAGCAGTGAACGGGGGGGCACGCTGCAGGCGCCTGTCGGGGCCATCGGTAGGGGGGGCGTGAAGTCCGAAGTATGGGTCCTGAGATTGCCGCGCTCAGCGCTTGGCGTACTGGGTGCTGCCGAACATCACTTCGCGGGCTTTGTCGTCGGTGATGGGTTTGCGCAAATGGGCCAGCACTTCAATGCCGCGCTGCACGGCGGGGCGGGCAGCGAGTTTGTTGAACCAGGCTTGCAGGTGCGGGTAATCGGCCAGCTCCATGCCTTGGTTTTTCCAGTTCCGCAGCCACGGAAAAATGGCCATGTCGGCGATGGTGTACTGGTGGCAGGCGATGAATTTGCTGGTGGCCAGGCGCTTGTCGATGACGCCGTAAATGCGCTTGGCCTCGCTGGTGTAGCGGTGGATGGCGTACTCGATTTTTTCAGGCGCGTACTGCCTGAAGTGGTGGTTTTGGCCCAGCATGGGGCCGACCCCGCCCATTTGGAACATCAGCCATTCCAGAGTCTGGAATTTGTGGCGATCGCTCTGGGGCATGAACTTGCCGTATTTGCTGGCCAGGTAAATCATCATGGCGCCCGATTCAAACACCGACATGGGTTTGCCATCTGGGCCGTGAGCATCCACCAGCGCGGGGATTTTGTTGTTGGGGCTGACCGCCAAAAACTCGGGCTTGAACTGGTCGCCCTGCCCAATGTTCACCGCAATGGCCTGCCAGTCTCGGCCCTCACGCAGGCCGCATTCCTCCAGCATGATGTGGATTTTGTGGCCGTTGGGGGTGGGCCAGGTGTAGACCTTGAGCATGGGGCTGAGCTGTGAAAGTTAAAAAAGGGCGAGCGTGAAGTGGTTCTTGATCAGCTCAAGAACCGCGCGTGATGGGCATGTCCACCTCTTTGCGCAGCCCCAGGTGGCGTGCCAGCTCGAGCTTGGCGATAGAGGCGCGGTGCACCTCGTCTGGGCCGTCGGCAAAGCGCAGGGCGCGCTGCCATACGTAGGCATAAGCGAGGGGAAAGTCGTCAGACATGCCGCCGCCGCCGTGGGCTTGAATGGCCCAGTCAATGACCTTGGCCGCCATGTTGGGGGCCACCACCTTGATCATGGCGATTTCGGCCTTGGCCACCTTGTTGCCCACGGTGTCCATCATGAAGGCGGCCTTGAGCGTGAGCAATCTGGCCTGGTCGATCATGCAGCGCGACTCGGCAATGCGCTCGTGCCACACCGACTGGGCCGACACGGGTTTGCCAAAGGCCACGCGCTCGTTCAAGCGCTTGCACATGAGCTCCAGCGCGCGCTCGGCAATGCCTATGCTGCGCATGCAGTGGTGAATGCGGCCGGGGCCAAGGCGGCCTTGGGCGATTTCAAAGCCTCGGCCCTCGCCCAGCAAGATGTTGGAGACCGGCACGCGCACGTTCTCAAGGAGCACCTCCATGTGGCCGTGGGGGGCGTCGTCGTAGCCAAAAATCGGCAGGTGGCGCAAGATGGTGATGCCCGGTGTGTTGGCGGGCACCAAGATCATCGATTGTTGCGAGTGCCGGGGCGCTTCGGCGTCGGTTTTGCCCATGACAATGAAAATGGCGCAGCGTGGATCGCCCACGCCCGAGGACCACCACTTGCGGCCGTTGATGACGTAGTCGTCACCGTCGCGGCGGATTTCACACTGGATGTTGGTGGCGTCTGACGAGGCCACGGCCGGCTCGGTCATGAGAAAGGCCGAGCGGATCTCGCCGCGCAGCAGGGGTTCTAGCCACTGCTTTTTGTGGTCTTCGCTGGCGTAGCGCTCCAGGGTTTCCATGTTGCCGGTGTCTGGGGCGTTGCAGTTGAACACCTCGGGCGCCCAGCTCACGCGGCCCATGATCTCGCACATGGGCGCGTATTCCAGGTTGGACAGGCCCTCTGGCACACGCGAAGAGTGCGGCAAAAACAGGTTCCACAGGCCTGCCTGGCGGGCCAGGGGCTTGAGGTCTTCAATCAGCAGCAGCGGCACCCAGGCGTTACCTTTGGCGCGGTTTTCGGCAATTTCTTCGTGGTAGCGCGCCTCGTTGGGGTAAATGTGCTGGTCCATGAAAGCCAGCAGGCGCGCTTGCAGGTCTTGGACCTTGGGGGTGTAGTCGAAGTTCATGGTCGGTCTTTCAAAAAATACGGGGTCTAAAAAATCAGGCGCTCGCCTGTGCGTGCTGTGCGCGTTGGGCAAATTGCCAAGCCAGCTGAGCCAGGGGGCGGGCACCCGCGCCCGAGGCTTTGGCCTGGTTGCTCGACGCCGTGCCTTGTTCGGCGCGCTTGGCAATGCCTTGCAAAATGGCCGCCAACCTGAAGAGGTTGTAGGCCAGGTAAAAGTTCCAGTCCGCCACACTGGGCGCAGTCATGCCCATGCGCCCGCAGTAGCTGGCCAGGTACTCGGCCTCGCTGGGGATGCCCAGGGCGGCAATGTCCAACCCGCCAATGCCGCGAAAGGCGCCGGGCTCGATGTGCCAAGACATGCAGTGGTAGGCAAAGTCCGCCATGGGGTGGCCCAGGGTGGAGAGCTCCCAGTCCAGCACGGCCAAGACACGCGGCTCGGTGGGGTGGAACATGAGGTTGTCCATGCGAAAGTCACCGTGCACGATGGCTGTCAAGCCATCTTGGCGGGCGGCCTCTGGCAAATTCAACGGCAGCCAGGCAATGAGTTGGTCCATCTCGGCAATGGGCGTGGTGATGGAGGCCAGGTACTGCCGGCTCCAGCGGCCAATTTGGCGCTCAAAGTAGTTGCCGGGCCGGCCGTATTCGCCCAAGCCCAGCGCCGCGTAGTCCACGCGGTGAAGGGCGGCGATGACGCGGTTCATCTCGTCGTACATGGCAGCGCGCTCAGGCTTGCTCATGCCCGTGAGCGACTGGTCCCAGAGCACGCGGCCGTCGACATGCTCCATCACGTAAAACGCGCGGCCAATCACGGCCTCGTCTTCGCACAGGCACAGCATGCGGGCCACCGGCACCTCGGTGCCCGCCAGGGCCTGCATGACGCGGTATTCCCGCTCAATGGCGTGGGCCGAGGGCAGCAGCTGGGCCACGGGGCCGGGCTTGGTGCGCATCACATAAGCTTGGCCTGGCGTGCTGAGCTTGTAGGTGGGGTTGGACTGGCCGCCGGGGAATTTGTGCAGCGACAGGGGGCCTGCAAAACCCGGCAGGTGCTGCTCCAAATAGGTCGCCAGGGCCTGGGGGTCAAAGGGCAATGGGGGCTCGGTGGCGCTCACAACAGCATCTTTCGTGGGGGGTGGGACTGACCTTGGGCCTGCGCGACTGCACAGCGGTGCAGGAGGGGGGCGTTGGGGGGCGGTGGCTGCAGCGGTTTACTTGTCGCTGTCGGCTTCGCTCAGGCGCATCAGCCCCTCGCGCTGGCGCACCACCAGGCCGCCCGCTTCGATGCGGATCAGGCCTTCGCGCTCCATGCCTTTGAGCTCTTGGTTCACCCGCTGGCGCGAGGCGCCCAGCAGCTGCGCGAGCTCTTCTTGCGCCAGCTGCAGGCCAATGCGAATTTCGCCTTCGTTGGCCAAACTGGCCACCCCGTAGCTGCGCGCCAAATGCAAAAGCTGCTTGGCCAGCCGCGCCCGCAGGGGCAGGGTGTTGAGGTCTTCCACCAGGCCGTAAAGCTGGCGTATGCGCCTTGCATTCAGGCGCAGCATGGCTTGGTAAAACTCGACGTGCTGGGCCAGGATTTTTTGAAAATCCGCCCGCGCCACGCACAGCAGGGTGGTCTCGTCGTGGGCATACACATCGTGCGTGCGGCTGTCGCCGTCGAAGATGGAGACATCGCCAAACCACAGGCCCGGCTCGATGTAGGTCAGGGTGATTTGCTTGCCCGTCACCGAGGTGGAGCTCACCCGCACGGCCCCGCGGGCGCAGGCCATCCATTCTTCGGGCGTGTCGCCGCGTGCGGCGATCAGCTCGCCGTCGCGAAAGCGTTTGACATAAGCGCATCGAAGGATGTCGTGGCGAAGAGAAGGTGACAGGGTGGAGAACCAGCGCCCCGCGTTGATGGCGGCGCGTTCCTCCATCGTAAGAATGGGATCGTCCATGGCCTGTCTTGTGGGTGACTGGGTCAGCGGCCTGCGGGGGCTTGTCCGGTGTTCATCGAGGTGCGGCTCCAGCGGTCTGTCCTGGCTGGCGTGGATGGTGTCAAGAAAAGATTGGCGCATGGGTCAGCGAAAGCGGGGCTCGCGTTTGTCAAAAAAAGCGGCGATTCCTTCGCCGGCGTTGGCGTGCACGAGGTTGCGCATGAAGTGTTGGCGCTCTTGCAGCAGGTGCTCGGGCAACTCGTGGCCCTCGGCGTGGGCCAGCAGCTCTTTGATGCTGGCCAGCACGTTGCCTGCTCGGCCTTGTAAATCGCTGGCCAGTTGCAAAGCGGCCCCCAGGGCCGCGCCTTCAGGCGTGACTTGGTTGACCAGGCCGTGCTTGGCCAATTGCTGGGCGCTCAGGCGCGTGCCGCGCATCAGCGCGTCCATGGCCAGGGCACGGGGCAGGGCGCGGGCCAGGTGCCAGCTCGCGCCGCCGTCGGGCGACAGGCCCACCTTGGTGTAAGCCATGCTGAAGTAAGCCGTCTCGCTGGCGATCAAAAAGTCACAAGCCAGGGCCAGAGAAAACCCAGCACCTGCGGCCGGGCCTTCGACCGCGGCAATCACCGGCTTGGGGAAGGTGCGTATGGAGTCTATCCAGCTGTGCAGCGCATCTATGGATTGGCGCTGCAGGTCCAAATCGCCCTCGCGGGCTTGCTGCAAGCGGCGCAAATTGCCGCCGGCGCTGAAGATGCGGCCCTCGCCCGTGAGGATGACGCAGCGCACCTCGGGGTTGTTTTCGGCGGCATTGAGCGCTTCCACCCCCGCTGCATAGACATCGGGGCTCAGGGTGTTGTGCTGTTCAGGGTTGCTGATGGTGAGGATCAGCGCACCGGCTTCACTGGTGCTTTTCAGGACGGCGGCCATGGGGTCAGCTTTCTTCTTGGAGCAGGCTCAGGCCAATGGCGCCGCGTCGGCGCAGCCAGGGCGAGGGGCGGTAGCGCGGATCGCCATACACGGTTTGCATGTTGAACAGCACCTCCAGCACATTGGTGGGCCCGTAGCGGTTGCCCATGGCCAAGGGCCCCAGGGGGTAGCCCAGGCCAAGGGTGACGGCGGTTTCTAAGTCGGCGGGGCTGCACACGCCTTGCTGGCACATGTCGCTGGCAATGTTCACGATGGCGGCCACCACGCGCTGGCTGACAAAGCCGCCGCTGTCGCGGATCACGCTCACGGGTTTGCCGTCGCGCGCGAACAGGGCGTGGGCGGCGTCGCGCATGTCGGCGCGGGTGGCGGGGTTGGTGGCCAGCACGCGCCGGCGGGTGGCAGCGTCGTCAATCAACAGGTCTATGCCCACGGTGCGGGCCGGGTCCAGCCGCTCCACCACGGCCACGGTGGTGATGTCAAAGCCCAGGGGGGCCACCAGCGTGAGGGCCTGGGGCGAGGGGCTTTGGCCGGTTTCAATGGTGGCGCCCAGGCTTTTGAGCAACTGAAACAGCTCGGACCGGCGCGTGGCCCGTGTGGACACCCACACCGGCGGCATCTCGCCCACCACCGGGGTGGGCGGCTCTGGAGGGACCTGGGCCTGGCCGTCGGTGTAGTTGTAAAAGCCGGCTTGGGTTTTGCGGCCCAACACGCCGCCCGCCAAGCGTTGGGCGGTGATGACGCTGGGCCGGTAGCGGGGCTCTTGGTAGTACTGCTGGTAAATGGACTCCATCACCGGGTGCGAGACGTCCAGGGCGGTCAGGTCCATCAGTTCAAAGGGGCCGAGCTTGAAGCCGACTTGGTCGCGCAAGATGCGGTCAATGGTGGCAAAGTCGGTCACGCTTTCACCCACGATGCGCAGCGCCTCGGTGCCATAGGCGCGGCCCGCATGGTTGACGATGAATCCCGGTGTGTCTTGCGCTTGCACCGGCGTGTGGCCAAATTCACGGGTAAATTGCGTCAGTCGCTCCAGCACGTCTGGACGCGTTTTCAGACCGCGCACCACCTCGACCACCTTCATGAGGGGCACGGGGTTGAAAAAGTGAAAGCCTGCCACCCGCTCGGGGTGCTTGAGTTGAGCGGCAATCGCTGTGACTGAGAGTGAAGAGGTGTTGCTGACCAACACGGCATCAGCTGCGAGGATGCCTTCGAGTTCGGCAAACAGCGAACGCTTGATGTCCAGCCGCTCGACGATGGCTTCCACCACCAACTGGCAGTCTTTGAGCTCGGCCAGTGAAGCCGCACCTTGGAGCCGGCTCTTGTAGGCCGCCAGTTGCGCCGGCTCCAGCCGGCCTTTGGCCGCGAGCTTGTCCCATTGCTGGCCCACGGCCGCAATGGCTTGCTGAACCGCATCGGGCTGGGTGTCGAAAAGCAACACTTGGCTGCCCGCTTGTGCCGCCATTTGGGCAATGCCTCTGCCCATGGCGCCAGCGCCAATGACTGAAATGGTGTGAAAAGTAAAAGACATGGCCTGATTATTGACCAGCCCCCTGGCCGCGCTGGTTCAGCGGCGCACCTGCAAAGCGCCGGGATTGACGATGTTGGTGGGCGTGCCGCGAATGAAATTGACCACATTGTCAAAGGCCGCGCCAAAGTACAACTCGTAACTGTCGTGCTCCACATAGCCGATGTGGGGCGTGCACACGCAGTTCTCCAGGCGCAGCAGGGCATGGCCTTGCAAAATGGGTTCGGACTCAAACACGTCGACTGCCGCCAAGCCGGGCCGGCCGCGGTTGAGGGCGGCGATCAGCGAATCAGGCTCAATCAGCTCGGCCCGCGAGGTGTTGACCAGCAAGGCCGTGGGTTTCATGCGCGAGAGGTCTTCCAGCGTGACGCAGCCGCGCGTGCTGTCGGCCAGGCGCAGCAGCAGGCAAAGCACATCGCTGTGGGTGAAGAGCTCAGCTTTGCTGGCCGAAACCTCATAGCCATCGAGCTGTGCGCGAGTGCGTGCCTCGGCGCTGCCCCACACCACCACCCGCATGCCAAAGGCTTTGCCGTAGCCGGCCACGATCTGGCCAATCTTGCCGTAGCTCCACAGGCCCAAGGTCTTGCCGCGCAAGACCGAGCCCACGCCAAAGTTGGGCGGCATGGAGCCCGACTTGAGCCCGGCCTGCTGCCAGGCGCCGTGCTTGAGGTTGGCCACGTACTGGGGAATGCGCCGCATGGCGGCCATGATCAAGGCCCAGGTGAGCTCGGCCGGTGCCACGGACGAGCCCGTGCCTTCTGCCACCACAATGCCGCGCTCGGTACACGCTTGCACATCAATGTGGCTGCCGGCCTTGCCGGTTTGCACAATCAGCTTGAGTTTGGGGAGTTTTTCCACCAGCTGGCGGGTGATGTGGGTGCGCTCGCGGATCAGCACAATCACCTCGGCGTCACGCAGACGAATCGAAAGTTGACCAATGCCTTTGACCGTGTTGGTGTACACCTTGGCGGGGTAATCATCCAATTTGGCCGCGCAGTTGAGCTTGCGCACTGCATCTTGATAGTCGTCCAGGATCACAATGTTCATCACGGTATTGTGCCCTCAGTCCTCCGATTCTTTGACCGGGCCAGGCCACAGGGCGTCTATTAAAAGCCCCAGCAGTCCCCCCATGAGGCCACGCCCCACCGTTCGCACTGCGTCCCAAGCGGGCAGACTCCCGCAAGCCTGGGGCTGAGCCTGGCCTGGGCTCAGGCGACGCAACGCATTGAATTTGGGCCTGGGCATGGGTGGGGTGTCTGTCTGGCGCCAGCACCGGTGGCAGTGACCGATGCGCACCGCGCCTTTCACATCAAGAAGCTGCCCCGAATCAGGCCCACCGCCAAGCCTTCGATCTCAAAGGGCTCGCCCGGCTGCACCACAATGGGTTGGAAGTCGGGGTTTTCTGGCAGCAATTCAATGCTGTCCTGGGTGCGTTTAAAGCGTTTGACGGTGACCTCATCGCCCAGGCGGGCGACCACAATTTGCCCATTTCTGGCTTCTTTGGCCTGTTTCACGGCCAGCAGGTCGCCGTCCATGATGCCCACATCGCGCATGCTCATGCCGCGCACTTTGAGCAGGTAGTCGGGCTGGCGCTGGAACAAGCCAGATTCAAGGTGAAAGGTTTGCTCAATGTGCTCCTGGGCCAAAATGGGGTTGCCCGCAGCCACCCGACCCACCAGCGGCAAAACCAGCTGGGCCAGGCTTTGCAGCGGCAGTGTGAACTGTTTCATGCGCGACTCATTGAGCGTGCGCAAGGTGGCGCTGCGCAGGCGTATGCCCCGCGAGGTGCCACTGACCAGCTCAATGACGCCTTTGCGTGCCAGCGCCTGCAAATGCTCTTCGGCTGCGTTGGCCGACTTGAAGCCCAGCTCGCTGGCAATCTCGGCCCGGGTGGGCGGCGCCCCGGTGCTGGCGATGGCGCTTTGTATGAGCTCCAAAATTTGCTGCTGGCGTGCCGTGAGTTTGGGGCTGTCGGCGTGGTGGTCGGTGGACAGGGTCATGGCAGGGCTTTCTTGGGATGGAGTCGGTCTGGGCGAGTGTTCGGCAGGCGCTGAAAATGCGTCGCCAAGCGAGCATTTTTTACTGATTTAATAAACAGTACATGTATTTTTATCCAGCCTGGGGAAAATGACAAGTGGCCATCCAAAATATGTCTTCAAATCGAAAAATCGTGGTCATCGCCACGGGCGGCACCATTGCAGGCGTTGCGGACTCGCCTACTGACCACACCGGCTACCTGGCCGGGCAGTTGGACATCTCGCACTTGGTCGCGGCCATTCCGGGTTTGACTCAAGCCGCCGGCGCACTGCAGCTTGAGCAACTCGCTCAGCTCGACAGCAAAGACATGGACGCGGCCACCTTGGCCCGCTTGGCCCAGCGCGTGGCCGAGCTCTTGGACGAGGAGGCGGTCCAGGGCGTGGTCATCACGCACGGCACAGACACCTTGGAAGAAACCGCTTATTTCTTGCACGCCCTCTTGGCGCCCGCCAAGCCGGTGGTTGTGACCTGCGCCATGCGGCCGGCCACGGCCTTGAGTGCCGATGGCCCGCAAAACCTGCTGGACGCCGTGACCGTGGCCCGCCACCCCGGCGCCAAAGGGGTGCTGGCCGTGTGCGCAGGGGCGGTCCACGGCCCCTTGGATGTGTACAAAGCCCACCCCTATCGGCTCGATGCCTTCAGCTCGGGCGATGCGGGGCCGCTGGCTTTTGTCGAAGCAGGGCGCTTGCGCGTGCTGCGCGCATGGCCCGAAGGTCACGCGCAAAGGCAGTTGCTGGCGTTGTTGGCCCGCCCCTGGCCCAAAGTGGCCATCGTGACCAGCCACGCCGAGGCCACGGCGTGGATGGTGCCGGCCTTGGTGGCTGCGGGCGCGCAGGGCATGGTGGTTGCCGCCACCGGCAACGGCACGGTGCACGCAGCGCTCGAAAAAGCTTTGCTTGAGGCTCAGCAGCAGGGGCTGCAAGTGCGAAGGGCCGGCCGCTGCGCGCAAGGGGTTTTGGTGGAGGGCGCCAGCGATGCCGTGCCTTTTTTTGCGGCTTATCCTGGCCTGTCTCCGGTCAAAGTCCGCATGGCGCTGGTGCTGGAGTTGATGGGGTCCATAGGCTCGCTGGGCCAGGCCAGCGTCGCTCGGGGATGAGTGCCAAGCGCTGAAAGCCTGGCCGCAGGCTCCAAAGCTTGGCAGGCCCTGGACCCGTGCATCAAGGGATCACCACAGCACCTGCAGCCGCCCTAGCTGGGACTGGGTGATTTTGCGGTCTCGGCTGACCAGGGTCAGGCCCAAAGACATGGCTTGCCACACCAACATCCGGTCAAACGGGTCTCGGTGTTGGGGGTCTGGCGGGAATTGACTGAAGCTGGCGGCCAAGGGGGCGGCCAGGGGCAACAGCTCAAAGCCCTGTCGCTCGGCGGCCTCCATCAGTGCTTCGCAGCTGGTGCCTGTCAGCGTCAGTTTGCCCAGGGCCGCTTTGATGCTGATTTCCCAAAACGAGACGGCGCTGGCGGCCACTTGGTGGGCAGGGTCGGTGATGGCTTGTACAGCCGCCGCAGACAGGTGTTGGGGGGAGACGATGGCCCAGATCAGCGCATGGGTGTCGAGCAGCAGCTTCATGCGCCCAAGAGCTCAGCGTCTGTGATCTCAAATTCTTGGTCGAAAGCCACACTGGCCACCTTGGCCAGTGTGCCCAAGCTGCGGGGAGCGCCCACTGCGAGCTGGGCATAGGGGATGAGTGCCGCCACTTTTTCTTGGTTGCGGCCGTAGGCCACCACAATGGTTTGACCCTCGCGAACGCAATCCATCATTTCAGAAAAACGCGCTTTGAACTCGCCGACTTGAATGGTTTGCATGGATGGCTCCGGTCATCATGACTGAAGTCCCATCATAGGGGTCAGCTTGTCAACTTGTCAAGTTCGCCATGCGGTGCAGTCAGTTGTGGCTGCCATGCAGCTTGTTTGATCCGGGCCTCTAAATCGGCCGCGCGGTCGGCCCGGCTGAGCCGCCTGCATCAGTGGGCCAGAGCAGACAAGGCTCGGGCGGTGATGTCTTCCACACTGCCCATGCCGCTGATAGCGCGGTACTTGGGCGCCAAATCCGGCTCAATGCGAGCCCATTTGAAGTAGTAGTCCACCAGCGGGCGGGTTTGGGCGCTGTAGACGTCCAAGCGCTTGCGCACGGTCTCTTCTTTGTCGTCATCGCGCTGCACCAAGGGCTCACCAGTCACATCGTCCAAGCCGTCCACCTTGGGGGCGTTGAATTTGACATGGTAAGTGCGCCCTGAGGCGGGGTGCGAGCGGCGCCCGCTCATGCGCTCGATGATGGCGTCAAAAGGCACATCGATTTCAAGCACGTAGTCGATCTTCACGCCGCCGGCTTTCATGGCGTCGGCCTGGGGGATGGTGCGGGGAAAGCCGTCGAACAAAAAGCCCTGGACGCAGTCTGGCTGGATGATGCGTTCTTTGACCAAGTTGATGATCAGCTCGTCACTGACCAGTCCTCCCGAATCCATGACGGCTTTGGCTTGCTGGCCCAGCGGCGTGCCGGCTTTGACCGCAGCGCGCAGCATGTCACCGGTGGAGATTTGCGGAATGCCGTATTTTTGGCACAGAAAGCTCGCTTGGGTGCCTTTGCCCGCGCCAGGGGCGCCCAACAAAATAAGTCTCATGGATGTCCTCGATGTAATTATTGTGTGCCAGTGGCGCTAAGCCATTGACGATGAACTCAGCACGCATGCCTTCGATGACGGGTGCAACTTAGCTTGTTGCAAATCGTCACACTTTGCTGGTATAGAGAATATCACGCACCCCTTTCACCTCAGCTTACAGCCGGGCGTGCTCAGGACTTCAGCAATTGCCTGACGCGCTCGAGGTCCTCGGGTGTGTCCACCCCAGCTCCGGGGGCGTGGTCGCTGACATGCACCGCGATGCGGTGGCCGTGCCACAGCGCCCGCAACTGCTCCAGGGATTCAAGCCTCTCGAGTGGCGCTTGTGGCAGCTGAGGAAACTGCTGCAAAAAACCCACACGGTAGCCGTACAGGCCCACATGGCGCAGGGGAGGGGGGGCCTTGCAGTAGGGCTCTGTCCACCAAGCTCGGCCCTGATGGTCACGGCCCCAAGGCATGGGCGCGCGGCTGAAGTAAATCGCGGTGTTTCTGGCGTCCAGCACCACCTTGACCACGTTGGGGTTGACAAACTCGGCCCAGTCGGAGATCGGGTGCGCGGCCGTGCTCATGGCGCAGTCCAGGCGCTCGGCCAGCAACTCGGCCACGGCGTTGATGAGGGCAGGCTCAATCATCGGCTCGTCACCTTGCACATTGAGCACCACCTCTTGTGGGCCCAGCCCGAGCAGGCTGCAGGCCTCGGCCAAGCGGTCGCTGCCGCTGGGGTGGTCGCTGCGGGTCAGCACGGCTTGCACGCCGTGCTCGCTACAGGCTTGCATGATGGCGCGGCTGTCGGCCGCCACCACACAGCGGCTGGCCCGGCTGAGCGCGGCGCGTTGGGCCACCCGCACGACCATGGGCAGGCCTGCAATATCGGCCAGGGGCTTGTTGGGCAGGCGCGTGGAAGCCAGGCGCGCCGGAATCAGCACGGTAAAACTCATGCTTCCAAAGCCCTGGTCACAGTCCTAGCTCTTGGTCGCTGAGCGTGCGGGCTTGGCTTTCCAGCATCACGGGCAGGCCGTCCCGCACGGGATAAGCCAGGCGGGCGCTGCGTGAGATCAACTCTTGCTTGAGTTTGTCGTATTCCAGGTGCCCTTTGGTGACGGGGCAGACCAGCAGTTCAAGAAGTCGGGTGTCCATGGGGCGATGGTAAATGATGCGGCAGTTGGCGCTTGAGTGGGGCCAGCAAGACGTCCAAGGCCTGCAAAAAAGCCGGTTCCGGTGAGCACACCAGGGGCACGGCCAACAGCCGCAGGCCCGCGTCGGGGTAAAACGCAAACAGCTTGACGGCGTCTTTCTCGGTGCACAGCAGCGTCAACCCGGGCTCGCTCAGCAAATCCAGGCCTTGGCAGTCATGATGGTCTGGCAGCGCCAGCGTGTGCTCCAGTGTCAGCCCCTGCTGGCGTAGCATGCCAAAAAATGCCTCAGGCTGGGCAATGCCTGCCAAGGCCATCAGCCGCTGCTTGTTGAGCGAATGCAAGGGCACGCTCTGACCTTGAGCACTTTGGCCGTGCGTGGCCAAAGCCCGCTGGGCCTGAAAACCCGCAAAGGCCGGGTGCTGCCCCGTGTGCAGCACCAAATTCACCCGGTCCGGCTGCCAGGGCTCGCGCAGCGGGCCGGCCGGCAGCAGCCAGCCGTTGCCCGTGCCTCGGTCGTCGAACACGGCAATGTTGATATCGCGCGCCAGCGCATGGTGTTGCAGGCCGTCGTCGGCCAACACGATGTTGATGTCGGGGTGGGTTTTAAGCAGGTTTTCAGCGGCTTGTGCCCGCAGGCTGGCCACAAACACCGGCACTCGGCAGCGCTGGCGAATGAGCAGCGGCTCGTCGCCGCAGTCGCGGGCAGGCATGTCGGCAAGCACTTCAAGACACCCTCGGGAGAGCCTGCCGTGGCCTCGCGAGACCACGCCAGGGCGCCAGCCCTGCGCGCGCAAGTGCTCGATCACCGCCATCACCACCGGGGTTTTGCCCGACCCACCTGCCACCACATTGCCCACCACCACCACGGGCACGGGCAGGCGGGTGAGGGGCCAGGCGCCTGTGTCGTACAGCCAGCGCCTGACGCGCACCAAGGCCGCATACAACAGAGATACAGGCCAAAGCGCGCAGCTCAGTGGGCCACGGCGCAGCCAGGCCTGGGGCAAGTGGGCGGCCAGCCCGGCCTTGGCTGAGGGCTTGGCTCGCCCAGGGCTTCCTGCAGGCGCAGGGCCATGAGCGCCAAGGGGGCGACTCGTATCATCTCTATGTGAGTTTTCTTGCAAGATGGTGCAAATTATCGGCCAGCTTGGTTTAGCAAGCTGGGCTGCGCGGCTTGTGGTGCGGCGAGGTGACGGATGCGCTGTTTGGCCCTCAGAATGAACCCACAGAACTTGTGGATAACTTTGTGGCCAAGTGCTCAGACCCCCTCGGCAAACCCGCGTGGGTTCTAGGTTTTAACAAAATGCCACAATTTTGGGCAAACTTACCAGCTTGAGCCTTAAAGAATCTATGAGACGCAGCAAGATGAATTTTTTTGTTTACATTTTTTGGGTCGTAGGGTGTTAGAGCCGGTTCGCAGTCTGGGCGGCCGATCCGGGTCTCAGCCCTGGGCGGTGGGCGCCTTGTTGCGGGCCATGGCCGACAGCTTGGAGGCGCGCTTCAACCCCGTGGCGGTGCAGGGCGAGGTCAGCAGCTTCACGCGGGCGGCCAGTGGGCACTGTTACTTCACGCTCAAAGACGAACAAGGGCAAATCCGCTGCGCCATGTTCAAGCGCGCGGCCTCTTTGCTGGACTTTGCGCCCAGAGACGGTCAGCTGGTGGAACTCAGAGGCCGGCTGGGCATTTACGAGCCGCGTGGCGAGTTGCAGCTGGTGGTCGAGTCGCTTAAGCGGGCGGGCGAAGGCAGCCTGTTTGAGCGTTTCTTGCAGCTCAAGGCCAAGCTCGAAGCCGAGGGTTTGTTTGAGGCCGGCCGCAAAAGGCCATTGCCTCTGATGCCACGCGCCTTGGGTGTGGTCACCTCCTTGGGAGCCGCCGCGCTGCACGATGTGCTCAGCACGCTCAAGCGCCGGGCGCCGCACATTCCGGTGGTGGTCTACCCCGCCAGTGTGCAGGGCGTACAGGCGGCCGTTCAGTTGCAGGAGGCCTTGCGCACCGCTTATGCGCGGGCCGAGGTGGATGTTCTTTTGCTGGTGCGCGGCGGCGGCGCCTTGGAGGATTTGTGGTCCTTCAATGACGAGGCCCTGGCCCGGCTCATTGTTCAATCGCCCGTGCCCCTGGTGTGTGGGGTGGGCCACGAGACAGACTTCACCATTGCCGACTTTTGCGCCGACCTGCGCGCCCCCACCCCCACCGCCGCTGCTGAACTGGCGGCCCAGCCGCAAGCCGTGTGGCTGGGCGCCTTGGACCTCATGCAAGACCGGCTGGCTCAGGGCCTGGAGCGCCAGCTTGACAGTGCCCAGCAGGGCCTGGACAGGGTGGCCGCCCGGCTGGGCCAGCCCTCGCACTTGGTGACGCGCGAGCGCGCCGGCTTGAAAGTATGGGCCCAAGGCCTGGCCCATGCGGCGGGGCTGGCCTTGCAGCGCCAAAGCCTGGGCCTGGAGCGCCTGGCGCAAGCCCTGCCGCGCGGGTGCGACCAAGCCCTGGCGACGCAAGACCGCCGCTTAGCGCAGGCCCAGCTGCGGCTGGAGCTGCTCGACCCTCGGCTGGTGCTGCAGCGCGGCTATGCCTGGCTGACCGACGAGCAGGGCCGGGCGCTCACCCAAGCGGTGCAGGCACAGCCTGGCCAGTCCTTGGTGGCCACCTTGGCGGACGGTCAGCTCGATGTGCATGTGCTGGCCAGCCGGCCCTGAGCCACAGGACGGGGGACGGTTTTGTGTCCCGCAATGGCAGCCCCCTCACGCGGTTTTTCTCAACCTTCCTACAATGGACTTTGTTTAGTTTTCAGCCACTCAACTTCAAAAAGAGGACTTTATGGAACACACCCTGCCCAGCCTGCCTTACGCTATTGATGCCTTGGCCCCGCACTACAGCCAGGAAACTCTGGAGTTCCACCACGGAAAGCACCACAACGCTTACGTGGTGAACCTGAACAACCTGCAAAAAGGCACCGAATTCGAGGCCATGCCTTTGGAGGAAATTGTCAAAAAATCCAGTGGCGGCGTCTACAACAACGCAGCCCAGGTCTGGAACCACACCTTCTTTTGGAACTGCATGAAGCCCCAAGGCGGCGGCGAGCCCACAGGCGCTCTGGCCGCTGCCATTAATGCCAAGTGGGGTACTTACGCTGCTTTCAAAGAGGCGTTTGTCAAGTCGGCCGTGGGCAACTTTGGCTCGGGCTGGACCTGGTTGGTGAAAAAGCCCGATGGCTCCATCGACATCGTCAACACAGGCGCAGCTGGCACGCCCCTGACCACCGCCGACACCGCTTTGCTGACGGTGGACGTGTGGGAACACGCCTACTACATCGACTACCGCAACATGCGCCCCAAGTTTGTCGAGACTTTCTTTGACAAACTGGTGAACTGGTCTTTTGCGGAAAAGAACTTCGGCTGATCGCTCCAGCTTCCGCCCAACCCGGTGACCGTTTCACCGGGTTTTTTTTGGCCTTGTTGAGGCAAAGCCCGAAAAAATTTGCGTGAAACCCGGTTCATATTTCGCAATACGGGATTCCGGTTCAAAAACGGCTTCAAGCGCTGAGCTTTGAAAGCAAAATCCAGCACCATCGCGCGGTGCAGCACGAACACTTGCCACCTGCGATTTTTTAGAGACAAAGGATCAGCCAAACCATGAACACCTCCAGCCCAAGCACCCCCAGCATCATCTACACCCTGACCGATGAAGCGCCTTTGCTGGCCACCAGCGCGTTTTTGCCCATCATTCGCACCTTTGCCGCCCCTGCAGGCGTGGAGGTCAGCACCCGCGATATTTCAGTGGCGGCCCGCGTGTTGGCCACTTTTCCTGAGCACCTGAGCGAAGGGCAACGCGTGGCTGACGACTTGGCTGAGCTGGGCAAAATGACCCTCAGGCCAGAGGCCAACATCATCAAGCTGCCCAACATCAGCGCCTCGGTCTCGCAGCTGGTCGCTTGCATCAAAGAGCTGCAGGCCAAGGGTTACAAGGTGCCCGACTACCCGGACAACCCCAAGACCGACGAAGAAAAAGCCATCAAGCTGCGCTACGGTAAATGCTTGGGCTCGGCCGTCAACCCGGTGCTGCGCGAGGGCAACTCCGACCGCCGCGCGCCCCGCGCCGTCAAGGAGTACGCCCGTAAAAACCCACACAGCATGGCCGACTGGAGCCAGGCCTCGCGCTCGCACGTCTCGCACATGCACCATGGCGATTTCTACCACGGTGAAAAGTCCATGACCCTGGACCGCCCCCGCCGGGTCAAGATGGAGCTGATCACCCGCTCCGGCAAAACCACGGTGCTCAAGCCCGAGGTGGCCCTGCTGGACCGCGAGGTCATTGACAGCATGTTCATGAGCAAAAAAGCCATGCAGGAGTTCTACGAAAAAGAAATCGAAGACGCCCGCAAAACCGGCGTGATGTTCTCGCTGCACGTCAAGGCCACCATGATGAAGGTCTCGCACCCTATCGTGTTTGGCCATTGTGTGAAAATTTTCTACAAAGAGGCGTTTGCCAAGCACGGCAAGCTCTTTGACGAGCTGGGCGTCAACGTCAACAACGGCATGGTCGACCTCTACAACAAGATCGCCACGCTGCCTCAAAGCCAGCAAGACGAGATCAAGCGCGACCTGCACGCCTGCCACGCGAACCGCCCCGAGCTGGCCATGGTCGATTCGTCCAAAGGCATCACCAACTTCCACTCGCCCAACGACATCATTGTCGACGCCTCCATGCCGGCCATGATCCGCAACGGCGGCAAGATGTGGGGTGCCGATGGCCGCTTGAAAGACGTCAAAGCCGTCATGCCCGAGTCGACCTTTGCCCGCATCTACCAAGAGATGATCAACTTTTGCAAGTGGCACGGCGCGTTTGACCCCAAGACCATGGGCACCGTGCCCAATGTGGGCTTGATGGCCCAGCAGGCCGAGGAGTACGGCTCGCACGACAAAACCTTTGAAATTGCCGAAGACGGCGTGGCCAACATCACCGACCTGGACACCGGCGAAGTGCTGCTCAGCCAAGACGTGGAGCAGGGCGACATTTGGCGCATGTGCGAGGTCAAAGACGCCGCCATCCGCGACTGGGTCAAGCTGGCCGTCAACCGCGCCCGCAACTCGGGCATGCCCGTGGTCTTTTGGTTGGACCCCTACCGTCCTCACGAGGCCCAGGTCATCACCAAGGTCAAGATGTACCTGCACGAGCACAACACCGCCGGGCTGGAAATTCAGATCATGAGCCAGGTTCGCGCCATGCGCTACACCCTGGAGCGCGTGACCCGCGGCCTGGACACCATCAGCGCCACCGGCAATATTTTGCGCGACTACCTCACCGACCTGTTCCCCATCATGGAGCTGGGCACCTCGGCCAAGATGCTGTCCATCGTGCCCCTGATGGCAGGCGGCGGCATGTACGAAACCGGTGCCGGTGGTTCGGCCCCCAAGCATGTGCAGCAACTGGTGGAAGAAAATCATCTGCGCTGGGACAGCCTGGGCGAGTTCTTGGCGCTGGCGGTGTCTTTTGAAGACCTGGGCCTCAAAAACAAAAACCCACGCGCCAAGCTGTTGGCCAAAACCCTGGACGCAGCCACCGGCCACTTGTTGGACAACCGCAAAAACCCGTCACCCAAGACCGGTGAGTTGGACAACCGAGGCAGCCAGTTCTACATCGCCTTGTACTGGGCTCAAGAATTGGCCGCGCAGACGGAGGACGCTGAGTTGGCCGCTAAATTCGGCCCCTTGGCCCAGCAGCTGAGCGACAAAGAATCGGTCATCTTGGCCGAGCTGCAGGCCGTGCAAGGCCATCCCGTGGACATTGGCGGCTACTACAAGCCAGACATGGACAAACTCGCGGCCGTGATGCGGCCTAGCAAGACATTCAACGACTTGCTGGCAGGCGCGGCCGTCTGAGCAACGCCAGTTGCCCATGAAAAAAGCCACCTTAGGGTGGCTTTTTTCTTGGGTTGCTCAGGGCACAACCCGACATTGACTTGTGCACCAGCATCGTGGTGCAGTGCGAGCTGCTGTTTGGCTTGGGCAAGCGCCCGAATGTGCGATTGCAGCGCGCCTGCGAGCTCCACATGCGCAGCCTCAAGGTCCTGCCGCTTGAAGAAGCCGATGCCCCCGTGTACGGCCAGCTCAGGCACACGCTTGAATCTCGGGGCACATCGCTGGGGCCCAACGATTTGCTGATCGCGGCGCAGGCCATGCGTTGCAATGCCACCTTGGTCAGCGCAGATGCTGCCTTTGCCCATGTGCCGGGCTTGAAGCTTCAAAACTGGCTGGCTTGAGCTGGTGCCTCGCAGCCTTTTTCAGCGAAACACGCTGGCTTTGAGCTTGTAGCCGGCCTTGATGCCGCGCTTGGCAAACCAGCCTTGGTTCATTTCCAGCACATAGCGCACCGGTGCGGTGGAGCAGTGCGAATCCAGGCTTTGCGGCTTCATGTCGACCAGGTTGACCAGGGTGCCGTCGTCGGCCACAAAGGCTGCCGTCAGCGGAATCAAGGTGTTTTTCATCCAAAAACACTGTTGGCTGGCTTGCTCGAAGACAAACAGCATGCCTTCGTTGGCCGGCATCTCGGTGCGGAACATCAGCCCGGTGGAGCGCTGCTCGGGCGTGGCCGCGAGTTGGGCCTGAATAATGTGCATGCCTGCCGACAGCGTCAGGCGCGGCAACTCCAGCTGGGGCCGCTGGTCGGCCCAGCTGCTTGCGCAAAGCGCAGTGGCCAGGGATGCCAGCAGCCAGCGTCTTGTGTTGTTCAACAGAGGGGGTGTACGCATGGACAAAAAAGGGTAGGCGCCAAGGCCATGATGAGGAATGAGGTCATTATTTCGCAATTTCACTCGCAGTGACAAAAGCCGAGGCCCGCTCAGGTCTGAACGCGCCATGAGAGCCTGCCCTGCCCAGCCCGACTGAAAAACAGCTGCAATGTCAACTATTGCGAGTTTTCTGCACAGTCGCAGTTCACTGCCGCAGGGCTTGCAAGGCTTGTGATCCCACGACGCAAGCCAGGCATTGATGAGTTCACGCACCCACAGCGGCCATGATCGTTAGAATGGTTTTCATGGCGACGAAATTACCCCAAGTTCCCACGCCACCGGGTCTTCCCACTGTGCGTCCTGCCCCCCCTGGCGGTGGCGACGCCGTGGTGCTTGAGCGCAGGCCAGAAAAGGTCTTGCCACCGCAGATGTATCAGGTGGTTCTTTTGAATGACGACTACACCCCCATGGAGTTTGTGGTGGTGGTTATTCAGGAGTTTTTTAACAAAGACCGAGAAACGGCCACCCAAATCATGCTCAAGATCCACTTGGATGGCAAAGGCGTGTGTGGCGTGTTCTCCAAAGACGTGGCCAACACCAAGGTCGATCAGGTCACTGAAGCTGCACGCAAGAACGGCCATCCTCTGCAATGTGTATGTGAGCCGATTGAATTGTGAAAAACGCCCCCATCTGTGACCCATTCCCGATACACCACGCAAGCCGAAAGGAAGATCAATGATTGCCCAAGAACTAGAAGTCAGCTTGCACATGGCCTTTGTCGAAGCACGGCAGCAGCGCCATGAATTCATCACGGTCGAGCACTTGTTGCTGGCCTTGCTGGACAACCCCAGCGCCGCCGAGGTGCTCAGGGCCTGCTCGGCCAATGTGGACGATTTGCGCAAGTCGCTGTCCAACTTCATCAAGGACAACACCCC